>Ga0136557_1000968_pt1 | contig 19919 bp, 16 predicted proteins | sample AntRauTorckE6832_FD_104796 | JGI IMG/M metagenome (GOLD analysis project Ga0136557, IMG submission 104796) | Saline lake microbial communities from Rauer Islands, Antarctica - Metagenome Torckler E6 #832 | ecosystem: Environmental > Aquatic > Non-marine Saline and Alkaline > Saline | place...
CGACATAAAGCGGTTGGCGCATGTAGCGCCCGTGTCCCGGTATGGGGAAAATCGGCATCCTTTTCATAAAGCGTGACAACCAGCCTAGGTGTTTGCGATCGAACCAGCCGAACATCAGGGTTGGTCGCAAAATTGGGCAGTCGACGCCGCTGTCCAGCACCATGGCTTCCTGTTCGCGTTTGCTGCGCGTGTAAAAATCATCAGCCACCGATTCCACCACGGAGGAGCTGATGTGCACCAGGTACGGTGGTGTCGGGCAGGACTTTATGGTCTCAAGTATCAGGCGGGTGGCGTCGACATTATTGTGTTGAAAGACTGCATAGTCGATACCGCCAATCTGTGCTTGCAGCATGACCACAACGTCTGCGTTGCGCAGTTGGTTTTGCCAGTCACCGGGTTGAGCCAGATCGGTATACTCACAAACGATACCTTGCTGTACTTGCTGCAAAACCTGCAAATTGGCGCGATGTTTGTCGAGTACCACGATGTTATGATACCCGCGGTCACGCAGCCGGGCCACCAGGTTCTGACCCACCAGACCGGCGCCGCCAGGCAGTACGATTTTTATGTCTTTGTCCAATGTTGTGTTGCTCTTGTTCATGGGTTTTGCATTTCAGTTGGGAGTTCGACTGTCAGCTGGCAAGGAGCCGTGTCACCCACTAATATGATTGTTTCACCTGCCAGTTCTCGATCCACATAGCCGCGAAACCCTGACCGGTAAGCGTTTGCATCGACAGCCTCCGCCACATCGGGTCTGGCTTGCCCGGTCAGCGCGTAACCACTGATGACACCTGAGGTATCAGCCAATGTTATCAGCTGTGGTGTCTGACGTTGCTGGGAATTGAATAACCAGCCCTGCAGCACGATATAGTTCTGGTCCGGGGTGATGGTGCTGACGATGTCCACGTGGCCCGCGCACTGGGGCAGAGAATCGTTGACGATTGGCTGGCCCAGGGAGCTTTTCAGACCACGCCAGGGATAGATAGCGAACATTCCCAGCCTGGATGCTTCTGCTGCCTCAGCCGTCCGCATAAGGCTTGGTGACATCTCAAAGACGTGCAGGATTTGTGCTTCGTCTTCTATGCCAAGCGTCAGCGCCAGGCCTGCCAGTTTGCGATCAAATACAAGTTGATGCTGTGCTCTAGCGGCATCCAGCTGCAGGTTCAGCATCAGGCCGACAGTGACAGCAATGCTGGTCAGGATTCGGCGCGGATAACGCTGTCCTTGTTGCCACAGCCATGGCAGCAATAGCATCAGCAGGCATGTCCACGCCATCAGGGCAGGCGTGGTGTAGCGGAAACTGGTAGCCTGATAGACACCAAACATGATGCGCCCGGCTGCGGTGCCCAGAGCGGTTCCCGCCAGATAGCTGATGCTGAAGACCAGCGCCAGAGGCAGGGTATTTTCACGTGGTGCCTTGATACCACGAAACAGGAAGAAGAAAGTAATTAGCGCCATCAGGCCGGTCGAGGCCACGGCGGCAACATTGCCAATTTCGCTGCGTCCGAACAGATAATAAAACGGTGTGCCCAGATACAGTAAAACATACTGCGCCACTTGCAAGGGCTGTTGCGTCAGCGCGTCGGTGATAGAGCCGTGTTGTTGTGGCGAGCTGAATTCCTGAAAGTACAGAGTCAACGTGACGACGGTCAGTGATATCAGCGTCAGCGCCTGCCAGAGTCGCATGCGTGTGAGGAGAGCATATACCGTCATCAAGGGCAGCGTCAGAATACCGTTGGCCATGGTGCCGGCCGAGGCGATGCCCAGCAGACAGGCAGCCGCAAACGTGGCATACGCTTTGTCATTTATGGCCGACTTGTGAAGCAAATAGAAAGCGCAAAGCGGCAGTAGCTGTGCCAGGAAAAACTGGCTTTGAAAGGCCCATGCCAGATTTTCATGCTGCATCCATTGAAACAGCCATGCAATCAGAAAGCAGCTTGTGAAAAACACAATGCTGCGGCGGGTGGGTGCGGCCAGGTGCTGCAGTCGCGCACGGCTGATGCGCCAGAATAATATGACTGCCAGCGCGACAAAGACGTAATTCATCGTCAGCAGAAAAATACTCAAGCCGCCAAAGAATTCGTAGTCCATCCAGAACAGCAGTCGAGACAGTACGATGCGGTGTTCGTTGTGTTGCGCCCACCAGAGCCAGCTGGCGCCATCGTTAATGGCAATGTAAAACCCGAGCGTGGCGCCCCACATATCCCAGAACGGTACCGGTGTATACATGCGCGCGGTGCCGGTGATGGCGAGTACGACAAAGACAGTGGCAAACAAAGCCGCGAGTGCAGCCGCCACGCGCGATTGTCCTGGTGTTGATAAAAGCAGCTTCATCCTTGTCGGACCCTATATGTCCATTTTGTTGAATACAAAGCGGGGCAGGTGGCGAATGATCATCATGATCAACCACCATTTGCCAGGCGCGTAAATCACAGCACGGCCTTTTTGCACGCCTTGCACGATATCGCTTGCCACTGCGTCGACACTGGCCAGTTTGGCGCCCTCCTGTTTCAGGTGTGCGGTCATCGGCGTATCAGTGGGGCCGGGTTTGACCAGAATAACGCGAACAGCTGTGCCCGCCAGGCGGTGTTGCAAGCCTTGCGCAAAGCGTGTGACCAGGCCCTTGGCAGCACCGTAAACATAATTGGATTTGCGGCCACGGTCACCGGCAACCGATCCGATCAGTACCAGTGAGCCGGTATTAGCGATCTGCATGGAGCCGGCAAAGGCTTCGGCAAACAACACTGGAGACAGTCCATTAATATGTATCGCTTCGGCAGCCATACTGAGATTCTGCTGACAGGCCTGCTGATCGGGCAGAGTGCCGTGAGCGATCAAAACGATATCAGGGGCACCAGCGGCCATAATATCGGTGACGGTCTGCTGGATTGCATCCGCTGAGGAAAAATCCGGCAGCAAGACTTCACACTGTGCTGCCGGGTTACGCACCGTCAGGTCAGCGGCAATGGCTGCCAGTCTGTCATGATCCCTGCCCAGCAATACAAACTGTTGTGCTTCCTGCTGCGCCTGTTGCTGCCATTGTTGGGCCCACTGTCGGGCGCAGTGTTCTGCGATGGCGGACGTGGCGCCCACGATCACGATACGGTTGTTCTGTGTCATAAAAAATACCTTATCTGACCCGGGGTCAGGAGCCCAGCAGACGGCGCGACATGGCCGAGCTGATGCCAGGGTCACGAAATTCAGAAAATTGTGTCAGCCCCGGGTAGCTGGCGGCAAACATGGCTGCCGGCATGCGCGCATCCTTGGCGGCGTACAGTCTGCCGCCTGCCGACGACACGACTTTGTCGAGCCGGGCAAACAAGCGCTCGGTGGCTGCGCCCTTGTTGGGGAAATCCAGCGCCAGTGTTGCCCCGGCCATGGGAAAGCTCAGCAGCCCTGCTGCTGGTCGGTCAGTGAAGGTTTTGAGTACGGCCAGGAATGAGCCTTGACCTGCAACAGCGATGACAGCCAGCATTTCGGCGATGGTTTGCCTGGCCGTGTCGCGCGGCACGACACACTGATACTGATAAAAGCCGCGAGGCCCGTACATGCGATTCCAGTTCCGGATCTTGTCCAATGGGTAAAAGAAACTTTCATAGTGCGAGACGCCGGTGCCCGCCTTGTGAGCGTTCATCGCATAATAGGCAGCATTGAAAGCGCGCAGACTGAATTTGTTGACCAGCGATACCGGTGGCGTCAGTAGCATATTGATGCCAGTGCCACGGCGGGCTTTATTGCCGTCTGGTAAATAATACGGCAGCGCATCGAGCTCTCGTTTGCTGGCATGGTTGGCGCGCATGAAAATGCCACGCGTTTGCGGTCCGGCCAGGCAATCGATCCACGATACCGTGTGTTCCCAATGCGCCTCCGATTCGTCGGCAAGAGCAAAAAAGTCATCCAGGTTGCTGAATGGCACGGTATTGGTCAGCAGCCATGCACTGTCGACGCGGCGCAGTTGCACCTGTACGCGACTGATGACACCGGTCAGGCCAAGGCCACCGATGGTTGCCCTAAACATATCCGGGTTCTGATCGCGGCTGCAATCCAGCGTCGAGCCATCGGTACGTTCCAGCCGGAAGCCGGTAACGTGTTCGCCAAACGTACCCATGACGTGATGATTTTTGCCGTGAACATCGTTGGCAATGGCGCCGCCAGTGGTGATTAGTTGAGTGCCAGGTGTCACCGGCAACATCCAGTTCCGAGGCACAAAACAGTCCTGAATTTCCTTCAGCGTGACACCGGCCTCGCAGCACAGCAGGCCCGTGTCATTATCGAAACTGATAAATCGGTCCATGCCGCGGGTTTGCCAGAGCGTGCCGTCAGGATTCAGACAAACGTCGCCATAGCTGCGGCCCATGCCATAGCTGATGCCGGGTGCGCTGCGCTGAATCTGGGCAGACAGCGTTCGATGATCGGTGAGCGCAATAGCCTGATGGTGGTCATGGCCAAGGCGGCCCCAGGATGTGATCTTCATGACAGCAATTGACCTCGCATGATCATGCGGTCGATCCGATTACAAGCACCAGGGCGAACCCCAGCCCGGCAAGCAGGCTGGCTTTATCCTTGACCGCAAACACTAGGGGGTCGTCGTGCATATTGCCCCGGTTGGCCTGCATCCACATCCAGCTGATCCAGAACAACATGAACGGTATAGCGGCCCAGACCACTGTCGGGTTGCGGTACAACTCCAGCACTTCGTCGCTGTTCAGGTAAAGTGCGAGCACCATTACCGCGACGTAACCTGAGGTCACACCCAGCGTCTGGATAAGCGGCGCGTCGCTGATGTAATAACCACGGCCGTGGGCCTTGTTCTCGCCGCTTTGCGATTGCAGCGCCAATTCGGCATAACGTTTGACAAAAGCCAGGGACAAAAACAGGAACACCGATTCCGCCAATAACCAGAAGGAAAGATCCAGATTGGCAGCGGCGGTGCCGGCAATAATACGCAGTGTGTATAGCATGGCCAACGTCAGGCAGTCGACAAGCACCAGGCGCTTGAGGCCAAAAGAATAGGCGCAGGTCAGGGCCAGGTAGACCAATAGCCATTGCAGGAAGGCCATGTTGACCCACAGCGCTATTGCCAGTCCTGCAGCCAGCAGCACCGGCATCAGCACCACGCCTTGCCAGGCCGGAAGCAGGCCCGAGGCAAAGGGCCGGAAGCGTTTTCGCGGATGCAGTCGATCGCTTTCCAGATCCAGCAGGTCGTTGGTAATGTAAACGGCAGAGGCGCACAGGCTGAAGGCAAAAAAGGCCAGGGTCAGCGATAACCAGCTGCTGAGGTCGCTGAATTCATGGGTGGCTATCAGGGGAATGAACAGTAAAAGATTCTTCAGCCACTGATGAGCCCGAATTACGTGCAACCAGGTCAGCAGGCCTCGTGGTCGCAGTGGAATTTCGTGTTCAATATCGCACACGGCGCGTGCCTTGTCGCCTAACCCCTCGGCGCCATTCACCACGATAGCTCTGTGTGCCACCGTCCACACGGGCAGGTCCTTGTCGCTGTTGCCAACATAATCGAAGCCGGTATCGACAAAGCGTGCTGCCAGCGCTTCGGCTTTGTTGGGGCCGGACAGGTTGGTCTTGCCATCGCTAGCCATGACCTCATCAAACAGCTGCAAATGATCCGCGATGGCCTGCGCGATAGATTGGTGCGAGGCGGTACAAAGGACAAGTTTGCGTCCGGCATCTTTCTGTTGCTGCAGCCAGGTCAGCAACTCTTCGTTGTACGGCAGGCTGCCTGGGTCGAACCGTGATCGATCGGCGAGACGCTGTTTGAGAACCGCTTTACCTTGCGCAAGCCACAGCGGTATCAACAAGGTCGCCCACGGTCGCTCACGCAGCACTTTTAATGCTGACTCATGAAGCATGTCCGTGTGGATCAGTGTGCCGTCCAGATCGACTACCAGCGGTTGAATCAAGAAAGCTCCTCCCGTAAACGTCTCAGGGTATCAGCTTTGGCGTTTCGCGGGAATTTTTTACAATTATTTTGTGCGAGTACTGGTCGGCTTTGACTGCAGGATTCGTCGAGCTTCTTGCGCCCCCTTACAGCGGCGACATCGTGACCCTGGGCGTCGTCAAACCCCATCCTCCCATATCCCGAATGCATGTTGTCACACATAGTGCCAGCAACATGTTTGCCGGTTGCATCGGCTTTGAGACAAGGTCTGGCCTCATCGCCGCATGGAGACAAAGGTCATAAAACTGCCATCGAACTGTCGTTTGGCTGTAACAATGCGCTTTTATAGTGTACGCTTCGATTACACTATCTAGGATTTTACACAATGATAACCAACAAATTGTATCGAGGCGTGTGTCTGGCACTCAGCGGCCTGGCTGCCGCGCCGTTTGCCTTGGCGCAGGACACACCGGCCGTTGAGGAAATGGTCATAACCTCACAGTTACGCACGTTTGCCAGCAGCGCGGTCAGCGAGGATATGCTGAATCAGGTGTCCGGCGCGGCCAGCGTGCTGGGCGCACTCGACTATATACCCGGTGTGCTGGTGAACGAAGGTGATGCCTTCGGTGGCGATGACTGGTCCACAACCATCAGCATCCGTGGCTTCCAGGTCAGCCTGGACGAGCAACAGCTGGGCATGACCATTGATGGCATTCCCAACGGCAACTCCAACTATGGTGGTGGCTCCAAGGCCAACAGGTTCCTGGATACCGAAAACCTGTCTGGCGTCGATGTGGTTCAGGGCACCTCAGATATCGCCTCCTGGTCACATGAAGCCCTGGGTGGCAGCATGAATTTCCGCAGTGTTGACCCCACGCAGGACGCCGGATTGACTGCTTCAACTACCTTTGGCGACAACAATGCCCGCAAGGTTTTTGTGCGTTATAACACCGGTGAAATCCTCGATAACACATTTGCCTGGATCAGCATGTCGGGTTCGGATATTGATTCGTGGATTGACGCCTCGGGTGAATCCAATCGTGACCATATGGCTGCCAAATTGAAGGGTTATTACGACAGTTTTGAGTTGACCGGTTACATCTCTTACGATGATGCCCACGAAGACAACTATCAGCGCGTGACGCCACAGGAGTTCAGGGAAGACCCGACCTGGGACCGGCTCACTGGCAACTGGACCGGTATTCCTCACGTTGATCAACTTTACCGCCGCGCCTGGTCGACTTTGCGCAAGAATCTGCTGGCTTATGCCAAGGCAGATTTCGAAGTATCAGGCATGGATTTCAGTACATCAATCTATCACCACGACAACAGCGGCCGTGGTGACTGGATTCCGCCTTACATTGTTAATGTGCGTAACGACGGCGCCGGCAACCCGCATTCCGAGCTGAGCACTGGCGCTCCCGTGCTGGGCGGTGGCCCGCTGGGCACCATCACATTTGTAGATGCCTCTGGCCGAGCACTGCAACCGACAGCCGGTTGCGAAAGCTCCCTGGCATTCCCCTATGGCGGCGCCGGTCCTGCTTATGATCCGGCTTGTTTCGCTGCGGGCGCAATCCCCGTCAGCTCCTATCGTCACACTGTTTATGACAAGCAGCGAAGCGGTTTTGTTGCTGACTTTTCCTGGCAGCAGGACCTGAGTAGTTTCAGCAACGAGTTGCGCGGGGGTTTCTGGTACGAAGACAACAAGCGGAACGAGTCACGTGACTGGTTGAAGGTCATTGATTCAAGAACAAGCGCTAACTTCAACCGGGCGCCCTACTGGACACAATATGACCGGACTTTTCCGCAGGAAACCATGACCTGGTACCTGGAAGATACCGTCGTCATGGGGCCATTGACAGCCCGCCTGGGAGCAAAGCAATATCTCGTGGACCTTAAGCGTGAGGACGAACATCAAGGTGGTGTGCAAACGGCATCGGTGAACTCTGACTCTGACGTCTTATTGAGTGGCGGCCTGGTATACGCCTTGCCCGTTGATGGCCTGGAAACCTTCGTTGGTTACGCTGAAAGTTTCTCGTCCATTAAGGACGGTGTACTGGAAGCCAATCAGACCGCGCTGGTGTCGGTTGAACCTGAAACAGCGGACAGCATGGACATTGGCGTGCGCTATACCACCGGCATGTTCAATGCCAGTTTGACCTACTACGATATCGAATTCGCCAACCGTATTACCTTCATCCCGGAAGGCTCGACCGATGGTATCGACTACCTGGGTGAAAGTGACGGTGCCTATGTTAACGTCGGTGGTATCGAGTCGTCGGGCGTTGAAGCAGCGATACAGGCAGTCGTTACCGACACGCTGAGCCTGTATTTCTCATACACCAAAAACGATTCCAGCTACATTGGTACGCCAGACGCGGCAGCCAACACCTTGCTGGGTGTGTTTCCAGGCAACACCGTGTTCGGGTCAGCTGAAGACATGTTTGTCATTTCCGCCGACTGGCGTCGCGACATTTTCTCCGCTGGCCTGACTTACAAGGATGTGGGTGAGCGCTGGTTGAATGCTGCCAATACCACACGAATTGATGGTTATGGTGTGGCTGATCTGTACGTAGGCGTTGACCTTGCTCAGTACCTTGAAGGGGTCAAAGGTGCCAGCCTGCAGGTCAATGTCACCAACCTGACGGACAAGCCCTACATTGGCGGCGTGGCCGGTGGTTGGGGTGGCTGGATTGCCCCACCGCGCACAGCCACGGCGACTTTGGCCGTCGATTTCTAAGCAGAATTGACTGTTTAAAGCAAAGGCCTGCAGTGTTCGCTGCGGGCCTTTTTTTACGGATCCAAAAGTTCGCTGTATGTCATAATCGCGAAAAGGTTATATAAAGGAGATAGTGCTATGAGAGTTGCTGCATTGGTTTTGGCCTGGATGATGACGTCAATGGTATCAGCCCAGTCCGGTGCGCAGGATCGCATGACCATCGCTTTCGGCTCATGTGTGCATCAGGATCGCCCGCAACCGATCTGGAGCGCGGTGCTGGCCGATGACCCCGACGTCTTTGTATTCCTGGGTGACAATATCTACGGCGATAGCGAAGATCCCCAGGTACTGCAGTCAAAATATGAACAGCTTGGCGCCGTCAACGGATTTCAGCGTCTTCGCGAGCAGGCCGATGTTGTTGCGATCTGGGATGATCACGACTACGGCGTCAACGATGGCGGCGTAGAGTATCCCAGTAAGGAAGCGTCGCGGCAGGTGATGCTGGATTTCTGGAACGAACCCGTGGATTCCGCGCGGCGCTCACGTCCAGACGGCATATACACATCTTACGAATATGGTGAGACGGGACAAAAAGTACAGCTGATTCTGTTGGATTTGCGCTGGAACCGCACACCGCTGGTGGAGTTAGAGGACCCGACCAAACGTGAGGCCCGTCTGGCGCAAGACATGGGGCCTTACGGCGCAGACTTGTCAGCAGCGGCGACAATGCTGGGGCAGGCGCAGTGGCAATGGCTGCAACAACAGCTCGAGGTTGATGCCGATCTGCGTATTATCGGTTCCAGTATCCAGTTGCTGGCGGATTTTACCGGCTGGGAAAGCTGGGCAAATTTTCCCGCCGAACGGCAACGCTTTTTCGAGTTGTTACAGGCTGCGCCGATTGTGCCCACGGTCATTGTTTCGGGTGATACACATTGGTCCGAGTTCAGCCGGATTGATGATGCCGGGCTGCCGTTTGCATTGGTTGAAATGACATCGTCCGGTCTCACTGAGGAATGGCATGCGATCAGCCCCAATCGGCATCGGGTTGGTGAGGCCCACGCGGTCGCCAATTATGGTTTGCTGGAAGTGGACTGGTCGTCGCAATTGCCGGTACTGGAAATGTTCATCCGTGATGAGCGTGGCGAGACCCTGATACATCAAACGGTCAGTTTTTGATGTTTTGTGCCGACACCGCAAGGATGAGTTCAGTGTCAGAAAAGCGTATGATGCCTTGCTTATAGCCATTGAAAACGTTGGGATCTGAACTGTATGGAAACCTTTGCCGCTGCCGTCACCCTGTTTCTGATTATGGACCCGCTGGGCAATATCCCGATATTCCTGAGTGTGTTGAAAGGCGTGGCGCCTGAGCGTCGCCGGCGCATCCTGATCCGCGAGCTGCTGATCGCGCTGGGCATCATGCTGCTGTTTCTGTTTACCGGGCCTACGATACTCACAGCCCTGGGGCTGTCGCGCGAGGCGATTTCCATCGGTGGCGGCCTGGTCCTGATGATCATTGCCATCCGCATGATTTTTCCCTCGCGCGGGGGTGTGATGGGGGATGACGGCAGTGAGGGCGAGCCGTTGATTGTGCCGCTGGCAATGCCCCTGATTGCCGGCCCATCGGTGCTGGCAACGCTGGTGCTGCTGGCAGAAACCGGGCCGGACCGCAGTGGCGACTGGCTGATGGCGCTGATGGCAGCCTGGACGCTGACTGCGGCAATCCTGATGTTGTCGCAGCGCTTGTACAAGCTATTGGGCGCCCGAGGCCTAAAAGCCATCGAGCGCCTGATGGGTATGATACTGGTGACCATCTCGGTGCAGATGCTGCTTGATGGTTTTAAAAGTTATCTGGGCTGAATAAAGCGACTGACTAACACGGTTAATCAGCACGGTTAATCAGCACGGTTAACCAAAGCGGCCGACAAAAAGGTGCGCTCCGGCGCTCAATCCGGGATGCTGTTTTTGTCTGGGTTGCTGTCTGAGTTGCTGCCTGGGCTCGTACCCTGGGCCTTGTCGTGGCGCTGCTCCCAGAAGGTCGCATTCTTGATGCCCAGCTTTCGCGGATCGAAGGTGATCGGTTTGCCGCTTTTCAATTGTTCCTCATAGTCCTTGAGACAGGCAATCGCCGGGCCGGATACGAAGTAGATCGCCAGGATGCCTACAATATTGATCCAGGCCATGAGGCCAACACCGATATCGCCGATGGTCCAGATGAAACCGGCACTGTTGACCATGCCATAAGCCACCATGAACATGATCATGAACTTGACAAGCGCCAGCGGGATTCTGGCCTTGAAATAGCGGTTGAGATACGCAGCGTTGGTTTCGGCGATGTAGTAATAAGCCAGAATGGTAGTGAAGGCAAAGAAGAACAATGAGATGCCTACAAACACCGGACCGAAGTTGCCGAACACGCTGAACAAGGCCATCTGGGTGAAAGCCGCTGAGTTTATTTCTACGCCGGCATCGACGTTTTGCACAATGAACTGGCCGGCTTCTAACGTGCCTTGCACGTTGTATTGCTGGGTGATCAGTATCATGAACGCGGTAGCTGAGCACACGAACAGGGTGTCAACGTAAACGGAGAATGCCTGTACCAGGCCCTGCTGCGCAGGGTGTTCGACTTCTGCAGCTGCGGCGGCGTGCGGGCCGGTACCCTGGCCAGCTTCATTGGAATAGATGCCACGGCGGACGCCCCAGCCAATGGCGGCGCCGAAACCAGCCTGGGCGGTAAAGGCATCACTGAAAATCAGGCCAATCACCCCGGGCAGCTGGCTTAGGTTCAGGAAAATGATGATCAGCGCCATAATGATATAGCCGATGGCCATAAATGGCACAACGATCTGCGTGAAGTGAGCGATACGCTTGATACCACCGAAAATAATGAACGCCAGAATCATCAGGATGATGGCCAGTGCCACCAGCTTATTGGAGCCGACTTCGCCGAACTCGGTCACCACCATATTACCTTCGCCAAATACCTGGACCACCGCATTGCCTACGGCATTGGCCTGAACGCCGGGCAGGAACACGCCGCAGGCGATGATGGCCGCCAGTGCGAACATTATGGCCAGCCAGCGTTGCCCCAGGCAGCGCTCAAAGTAATAGGCCGGGCCACCACGGTACTGACCGTCTTCCTCAACCTTGTACAGCTGGCCCAGTGTCGATTCGGCGTAGGCCGTGCTGGCGCCCAGAAATGCGACCATCCACATCCAGAATACCGCGCCAGGTCCCCCAAATCCGATGGCAGCAGCGACACCGGCAATGTTGCCGACGCCAACACGTCCCGACAGTGATACGGCCAGTGCCTGGAAGGATGAAATGCCTTTTTCCGACTCGTTATCCTTGAACAACAAGCGGCACATTTCCCGGAAATGGCGCAGTTGCGCAAACCGGGTGAGCACGGAGTAGAACAGGCCTGCGCCCAGACATAATACAACCAGCGCGCTGCTCCAGATAACATTGTTCAGCGAGGTGACCAGACCTTCCATTTATTTGTCCTTGGTTTGTTTTCAGCTTGGATGTTTAAATATAGTTCATCCGGCGAACTGCGTAGCCTGCCCTGCAACAATATACCAGCTGACAAACAACGCATTGATAAACGCGCCTGGCAGATAACTGGCGGTGCGGCGATATGTATAGGTGCTGATAATGGCGACAATCAGCAACATGGGTACAAACTGTATCATGACAATTGTATTCAGCGGTTCAGCTGGCGTAATCAAAATCCCGCGAGTGAACAGACTGACATACTGCGCGATAAGGAAAACCAGGAAACCGCCCATCAGTGCCAGCGCATTGCTGCTGTATTGAGTCAGCGGACGATCGCTGGCAACTGAAAGGCCACCGTGGAGCGCGCGCAATGCCAAGACAAAAAATACCGTAAAAGGTATCAGGTAGACGAGCATGATCTGCAACTGATCCAGACTCATGGCTTTGACACCGACAAACCAGAAGCGGAAGTCAATCATGAACAGGAAGTCCGCAGCCAGTACCGACAGGTAAGCCATGCCGATAGTCACCACAGCAATGCTAAGGGATGGCAGCAGTTTGTGGGAATACGTCAATTTACCGGGGCGAAAAACAAAACCGAGTACGGTGAAGATGACGCCATTGACCACAGCCCAGACCGCAATCTGACTGCTGATGGTTTGTGGAAACCAGGCGGACGCCGGCAGTAGCCCAGCGCCCCAGTTCATGGCGGGGTAGAATGTAGCCACCGGTATGATGGCGCTGACGACCGCGGCCAGCCACCATTTGCCGGTGCGCCGGACATAGGCTGACGGGCTGTGTTGTGGGCTGGCTTGAGAGCTGGGTTGGGCGCCGGGTTGGAATCCCAGTTGAGAGCTGAGCTGGCTGAAATACGGGGTCAGCAGCAACCCATTGAAGCTGCCCAATATCAGCATGACGAAACCGATCAGCGCGATCAGGGTGCCTATTTCTTTGAAGAACCAGATTTGATCAGTGACGGCGCCGGGATTGCCGCCCTCAAGGGTTTGCGAAAACCAGTCGACGGCGTGACCAATCGAGGCGTGCGACAGATGGTTGCCTGGATGCGTCACCGGCGGTGACTGCAGTACCCGCGCGGTACCATTGGCGATATTGCCATAGACCTGCCCTGCAACGATGGTGCTGTTGGTGCCAAACAGGGTTTGTAGCTTGGGGCTGCCGGCGACATTCTGACCTTGAGCCACTTCCCACATCAGGGGTGCGAATTCGTCATACTGGGCAAACACGACCGAGACGTTGCGTGGCCAGTCTGGCGTGCCGGGCAGTGCCATGCCGCTGCCGGTGCTGGATCCCTGCAGGACCATGGCCTTGTAGTCATCTGGCGCAGCAGCGGCGGCGGCCAGGACCGTCCAGCCACCCATAGAGTGCCCTTCCAGCCCGATATTATCAATATCGACGATATCCAGGCTGCGAAGATAGCGCAGCGCGGCAGGACCGCCAAAGCCGTTGGCGAAAGCGGGTGCATCGGAATAACCGTGGCCGGCCTGATCCAGCGCCAGCACCACATACCCACGGCGGGCGAATTCGATGGCGAACCCGGACTGTACCTCACGTGAGTTGATATAACCGTGAACCGCCAGAATGCCGGGCGCGGGTGTTTCGGCGGTGGCATTGGCAGGGATATAGAGCAAAGCACTCAGGGTGTTGCCGTTGGCGCCGGTGAAACGTACATCTTTGACGTCGATATCGCCGGCGGTCTGTACCTGGTGGGCGAGCAGTGAGCCGGCCAGAATGATTAAACAAGCGACAATGAAGGTCCGCCAATTGGGTTGTCTGGGCATTATAGTTGTTCTCTTGGCAAGTCTGCGACTGGGGAATTTAGTTGTTGAGATCGCCGTAAATGATATCGACGGCAATCTGCCGCATATTGGCCGCGCCGGGGCGCATGCCACCCTGGCTCTGGATCATGCCGATCCAGAACATATCGTGTACCGGATCGATCCAGAACCAGGTACCGGCCGCTCCGCTCCAGTAATAAGTGCCTTCGCCTTGTTTCGAACGCGCAGCGGCGGGGTCAAAGATCACCGCAAAATCAACACCAAAACCCTGTCCGGCCTGGCCCGCGCGGGTATCGGTACCGCGCAGCAGTAATCCGTCTTGCAGGCTGTTGGTGCGCATTTTATCGACAGATTGCTGCGATATAATACGCTGGCCGTCCAGCTCACCACCATTAACCAGCATCTGTAAAAAGCGGGCGTAGTCGTGTGTGGATGAGACCAGACCACCACCACCGGATTCCAGCCGGTCGGCATCAAAGTAACCAGGCCGGTCGGGCCGCGGCGGGTTACGCATCAGCTTGTTTTGCTCCTGGTCCCAGCGATAGACATCAGCGAAACGCGCACGATCCTCTTCGCTCACGTAAAATGCGGTATCGGTCATGCCCAGAGGCTGGTACAGGTGCTCGCTCAGAAAATCGCCAAATTTTTGTCCGGACAGCTTCTCAGCTATGTAGCCCTGAATGTCCACGGCGACGGAATACACCCACTGCTCGCCGGGCTGATACAACAACGGAATATCCGCTACTTTGCTGATCAGGGCGTTCAGATCGGATGATGCCAGCACCGCCGATTCGCGAAAAGCGTTGTTCACAGGATCGTTGCCGCTCAGGCCGTAACCAAAACCAGCGGAATGGTTCAGCAGGTCCCGCATGGTGGGCTGGCGTTTCAGCGGCACCAGCTCGATATTGCCGGCTTCGTCGCTGGTCAGCAGTACTTCTAGATTGGCGAATTCCGGGATGTGTTTGCTGACAGGGTCATCAAAATCCCACAAACCCTGTTCGTGCAGCATCATCAGGGCGACACCGGTAATGGGTTTGGTCATGGAGTAAATGCGGAACAGAGCGTCTTTGCTCATCGGGCGCTGGTCTTCGATAGAGGCGTAACCGGCGCTGTCATAAGTGGCAATTTTGCCATCTTTGGCTAATAACCAGACCATGCCGGCGACGTCGTTGTCGGCGACGATTTTTTCCATGGCCGCATCAAGCCGATCGATGGCATCAGCAGAAAAGCCCGCTGCTTCGGCGCCATCAGCAGTTGTTGGCCAGCCGGTGTCGGCAAAAGCGATACCGGCAACCAGGAACAGACACAGTGCCAGGGCAGCAGGCAGCCCGAAGGCATGTTGTCCGCGTTGGCGCTGCGAGGTCATACAGATTGAGGTCAAACGCTGTGAGGTCATAGGTGTGCCTTCTTGATGTTGTTATTTACCTGCAAGAGTAACTGTTGCGGCGGCGTTGCACAATCGTCAAACGGGCTCCGCGCCGCCTCAGATATAATCCAGCAGAGCGTTCAGCCCGGCGGCACCGCCAAAGATGTAAATGGCGCAGATGATGCCTTCCCCGATGGATACACCCAACAGCGTTTTCCACAGGCGGATGCGCAGTACACTGCATACATAAACGATCATGTCGCTGGGCACGACGGGAATAAAGCCCCAGGTGCTGATGACAATCAACTCGCGCCGGCGCAGCAGCGCAGTCAGCCGCTCAACCTGTCTGGGATAGTGTTCGTGGAAGTAATGGTCAAAGCGAAACTGTCGGGCCATAAAATAGACGATGGCCGAAGACGAGTAAACCGCCAGCTGATTCACCAGAAACAGCGGCCAGGGCGGGAACACCAGCACCCCAGCCAGCACGATCGGGGTTGACGGGATCAGGGTAAAACCGCGCACGGTGGAAATGACGAAATATCCCAGCAGGCCCAGCGCCAGGTTGTCGGAGAAAAACTGACGGATGTTGTCAGGCGCGAACAGCTGCGGGAAGAAGAAATACAGGGACAGTGACGTGATGACGACAGCAAGCCATGTGTAGAGGCCGAAAAAATTGACGGTTTCGAGTTTCTCTTTATGCACGTTGACTGCGGACGTCCTTGGTCATGCTGTAAACAAAGGCCGGCAGGATGTTCAAGGGCACAAAGTCGACATCATCCATAGGTTTGCCAAAGATAGATTCAATGTCCGCCTTATTGCTTTTGAAGTACTGGTATTGAAGGTAGATACCGCCTTCTTTGAGTCCGTGTTTCAGCGCTTCGATAATACGATAAAGGAAAACATTGTTGTCTTTCATACCTTCGAAGTTTTTTAATGGCAACGAGGACAGGATGACATCGTAGGTATCTGCCTGCGTCAGCAGCTGGGTAACGCAGCAGTTGTGCAGATGGACCTGTTTGGTCGGTTGCTGGGTCATCAAACGCTGGATACAGGTGTTGTAGTCGGATTTGATCTCGCAGACATCAAGCTCCGACGATTCCGACATCCGACGGATGATTTCCCGCGTGAAGGCGCCGCGTCCGCTGCCTATTTCGAGGATTTTGAGGGGGCGGGAAAAGTCGATTTTGCCAACCATGGCGTTGACCAGAAATCCAGAGCTGCTGACAATGAGGCCGTCTTCGGTGATATTGCGCCTGATATTCCGGTAAATTTTGACGAGCATTGTTCCCCCGGGCCTGCCCCGTAAAAGTCTCTCTGATCAGCGGGTTCGCTCGATCGTCGTGCTGCCCAATTGTAGTGACTTGGGCGCGATACCACAACGCTTTACTCCAGGCTTGCGGTCGTAGTGGCCATTGCGGGTATCGTCTGTGCGGTTTTTATCCACACTCGCACAGATAAACTCAAGGGGGGGGTAGTCTCAGAGGTGGGTCTGGACTCAGTATTGTGGGTATACAGCAGCGGCGCCTGCCAGCTAGACTCTGGTTTTAAGCGCGTGTCTGCGTGTCTGCGTGGCAGGGGAGGTTTGGTTTGCCTGACGTTTTACTTGAATTTGAACATATCGTGCAAGTCAATGATGTCGCTCAGCCAGAGCTGGCTGTGCTCAGTCGCGAGATCCTGTGGCAGGGCCTGGTTTACCGCGCCAGTTACCCGGATCATTTTAATTCTGCGCTGAGCTGTCGAATCGAGCCTGATACTGAACATCGTTTTATCCGCCACATTGGTGCGGGTGAGCTGCAGTTGCGCGACGAAGTCACGCTGGTGCCAATGCAGGAAATTCGGACACTGATCGACGGGCATACGCAAGCGCTGCACGCTGAAAGCCGGACCCGCATTGAAGAGCCGGCGCCAGGCCAGTTGTTTGTCCGCTTCAGTTATAAGCGCGACTCCATTGGTGCTGAAGGTGGCTTGAATGCGGATGCCTTCCTGAAAGAAGCGTATCTGCAGCAGGACCGCGAGGCCCTCATCATCATCCGCCAGATGGCGGCAAATAACCAACTGGCCGTCAACAGCGGGCATTAAAGGAGACATTCTGATGCATCCGCTGGATACCGCGATTGCCCTCAAACCCATAACAAAAGGCAGTTACTTGGCGCACACCAGCGCCGCCTACGCCAATATGGTGGGGCCATTTGGCGGCGTCACCTCGGCATTGCTGCTGAACGCGGTTATGCAGCATGAAGACCTGTTGGGTGAACCCATTGTGCTGACGGTCAATTACGCGGCGCCGATCGCTGATGGCGAAATTGTGGTTGAAGCGCAGCCGGTGCGCACCAATCGTTCTACCCAGCACTGGTTGATGCAGGCGACGCAAAACGGGGAGCTGGTTTCGTTTGCTACCGCTGTCACCGCTATCAGGCGGGAGACCTGGTCAGCGCTTGAGGCCACACCACCGCAAAACGTGCCTGAGCCCTTATCATTGTCCCGGATGGAGACTGCAAACAAGCCGATCTGGACGCAATGTTATGACATGCGTTACATGGATGGTGACATGCCTGGCGAGGCGGGCGGCGCCGAACAGGATGACTCCTACTCCTGCCTGTGGGTGCGCGATGAGCCCCCGCGAGCGCTGGACTTCCCGGCGCTGTCAGCGATCTGTGACAGTTATTTTCCGCGTATTTTTATCCGCCGCCAGCGCCGTGTTGCAATTGGAACGGTCAGCTTGACCACGTACTTTCATGCCGATAATGCCCTGTTGGCGGCACAGGGCGAGCAGTTTTTGCTGGCCACGGCAAAGGCACTGAACTTCCGCAAGGGTTATTTCGACCAGAGCGCAGAAGTGTGGTCGGCTGACCGGCAGTTATTGGCCAGCACGCATCAAATGGTGTATTTCAGAGACTGAGCTGAGCTGCGCTGATGCCCGGGCCGGTCAGCTGGCTGCCCGGGTTATGACCGCCATGGTCAAGCGTGAGACACACACCGTTTTGCCGTCCTCGGTTTCAATTTTTATTTCCCATACCTGCGTCTTTCCGCCGATATGCACGGCCCGGGCGGTCCCGATCACCCAGCCGGTGGAGACCGGCCGAATGTGGTTGGCATTGATATCCAGCCCCACCGCCACCTGGTCATCGCGGCGCAGGCAACGATTGGCGGCAACGCTGCCCAGCGTCTCCGCCAGCAGTACCGAGGCGCCGCCATGCAGAATGCCAGATGGCTGCACCGTGCGATGATCGACGGGCATGCGCCCGGTCAGATAGTCGTCGCCGACCTCCGTGAATTCGATTCCCAGGCTTGTTACCGCCGTGTTTTTTGCGCTCTCGGTCATTTTTTGTAGTGAGGTATCGCGGGTCCATATTGTCATGGCACATGGTCTCATGTTGATTTTCGGCAGGTGACGATTTAATCCTTTGTATCTAACCCTTTGTATCTAACCCTTTGTATTTAACCCATGGGGTAAGGAATATCCTTGTGCACCGCATCACATTGTTTCATGACCTCGTCGCTCAGGGTCACATCCAGCGCGGCCAGAGACTCGTCAAGCTGATCGGCAGTGCGTGCGCCGATGATGGTGGAGGCAACAAAATCAAAATTCATGCTCCAGGCCGTGGCCAGTGTGGTGGGTGACATGCCGGCGTCACGCGCTATTTCCATGTAACGTGCAGTTGAATCAAGTGTTCCCTGATTCACAAAACGATCCGCCATGGCTCGCTGGCGTGGGTTTTCCATTTTCAGGTATTCGCCGAAGCGACTGTTGGGCGGCGCTGCGTGTTCATTGTATTTGCCGCTGAGCACACCGCCGCCAATGGGTGAGTAGGGCAGCAGCGACACCTTTTCCTGGCGGCAGACGGTTGCCAGTTCGTCGAGAAAGCGTCGGTTGAGCAGCGAGAAATTGTTCTGGATGGACTGAAAGCGCGCGTAACCTTCGTATTCGGCAACGGTGTTGGCCTTGGTCAAGCCATAGGCATTTTCATTGGAGGTGCCCAGATAGCGCACTTTGCCAGATTCAACCATTCTGTCCAGTGCGTCCATGGACTCGTCAATCGGCACCACGGTGTCGGGCCAGTGCACCTGATACAGGTCGATATAGTCAATACCCAGCCGCTGCAGGCTGCCTTCTACGGCACGCTCGATATGATGGCGGTCGATGGCGGTCAGGCCCTTGCGAATCGGCGGCACAAACCAGCCAGATGCAGCGCCAGCGACTTTTGTGGCGATAATCAGGGCGTCGCGGTCACGGGTCTTGATCCATTTGCCCAGAATGGTCTCGGTGAGACCGACGGTTTCCTTGAGTGGCGGTACCGGGTAGACCTCAGCGGTGTCATAGAAATTGATGCCGCGCTCATACGCCTGATCCAGGATGCGGAAAGATTCCTTTTCATCGCTCCAGCTGCCGAAACTCATGGTACCCATGCAAATGGGGCTGACGCGCAGGCCACTGGTGCCGATATATCGATAATTCATGACTGTCTCTCTTGGACGATCCGGTTTGAGCGTGATCCGGATGGGTGATCGAATGGTGCATGCTATTTTGCGATTATGGCATTACTTGCTTGTGGGCTGTCAAACCACGTTAAGGTGATGCTAAGCTTTGGCCACGGCTGGTTGTTGAACAACTGTCCGAACCAACAAACGCGACAACAAACGTTTAAAACA
>Ga0136557_1000972_pt1 | contig 19887 bp, 9 predicted proteins | sample AntRauTorckE6832_FD_104796 | JGI IMG/M metagenome (GOLD analysis project Ga0136557, IMG submission 104796) | Saline lake microbial communities from Rauer Islands, Antarctica - Metagenome Torckler E6 #832 | ecosystem: Environmental > Aquatic > Non-marine Saline and Alkaline > Saline | place...
GTTGCCTGACCTGCCGCAGCTGTGAAACCACCTGCCCGTCCGGTGTTCAGTACGGAAGATTGGTCGACATCAGCCGAAATTTCATGGAAAAAGAAATGCCCCGGCCTCCCCAGCAGCGCTGGATACGCTGGGCATTGGGTCGGTTTATTCCCAACAGAAGACTGTTCGGCCTCTTCCTCCGCCTCGGCCAGTTCTTCAAACCTATTCTGCCCGGTGCGCTGGGAGCAAAAGTACCGCCGAAAAAGAAAGCCAGCCCCTGGCCGACCGCCAGCCATGACCGCATCGTGGTGGCACTGGCGGGCTGCGCACAGCCGTCCGCCACACCCAACACCAACGCCGCCGCTGCACGGGTTCTGGATCGCCTGGGAATTACCATGGTGGAAGCGCCACAGGCCGGTTGCTGCGGCGCGGTAAACCACCATCTGTCCGAACACGAGGTGGCCCTTAACGCCATGCGTCGCAACATCGACGCATGGTGGCCCGCCATCGATGCCGGCGCTGAAGCCATCGTTATGACCGCCTCCGGGTGCGGGGCCATGGTTCAGGATTATGGCCACCTTCTGAAAGGCGACCCGGTATACGCGCAGAAGGCTCAGAAAGTCAGCGAACTGTGCACCGATATCGGCGCCTTCCTGCTGCAGCAGGATCTGGACAAACTGAAGGCTTCCCCCAATGCCGGAAAGGTGGCATTCCACTGTCCCTGCACCCTGCAGCATGCCATGCAGCAGAACGGCGTGGTGGATCAGGTTTTGCGCAAAGCGGGCATCGACCTGGCGCAGACCAAGGACAAGCATATTTGTTGCGGCTCAGCTGGCACTTATTCCATCCTTCAGCCGGAACTTAGCCAGCGCTTGCTGAAAAACAAGCTGGAAGCCCTGACCGTGGACAACCCGGATCGCATTGTGACGGCCAACATCGGTTGTCAGATGCATCTGGAAACAAAATCCAAGGTGCCGGTTCAGCACTGGATTGAGTTGCTGGACAACTGATCGAAAAACGACACCACAAGGATTGTGAAGCCTACTTATGACAGGTGGGAAAATCTGGCGCGTTAATTGATTAATGATTGTTAACCATGTAACTTTCCGTCTGTCGCGCAGAGTCGCGATCCGTAATGCCGTAACAAGGAAGTTGATCCGGCCGCTATAGAAACGCAGTATTTATGCTCTGCGATTTCCTGCCTGGTACAGATGCCAGTGTCTGCATCTCCTCTCTTTGTTTGGCGAATCTGTCAGATGTTTTAGTTTCAAAAGGATTTGATCGAGATGAATGTTTCCAAACGGCTTGCCTCCGTTGCGATTTACCTGTGTGCATTAATTAGCTCCGGTTTGCTGAACCCTGCTGCTGCCAATGAACCGTTTTCACCGAATCGTGGTGAATTCAACGTTTCCACTGGCGCGGGCAATTATCGATTGCCATTTGATCTCCCTCCCGCGCCCGGGCGACTGGAACCGAGGCTAGGAATATCCTACTCGGACCGGGCTTCTCATGGGCTGTTCGGAGCCAGGATGCATCTTGCGGGTATGCCATCGATAAGTCGTTGTGGTCCCAAAAAGGTCATGGGTGATCCGGAAACCAATGTAGTTACTGCAACCAACGCCGATAGACTCTGTCTGAACGGCAATCAGTTACGCTCTGTGACTGGCAGCTATTGGGGGCAGGGAAGCCAGTACCGGACGGTTATTGATTCTTATACCCGGGTCACGGCGATCAGTGATGGCTTCAGAGTTGAGTTTAAAGATGGAACGGCTGCCATCCTGAATAAGCCTGTCAGCACTGAACAGGGCATGTCCGTTCATTCCTGGCACCCCACCAGGATCGAAGACACTTACGGCAACACCATAAATTTCACCTACCTCGAACCTACACTCAGGACTCGTCTATCGGAAGCTTTGCCATCAACAATGAGTTATGGCAACACAGAAATCAGCTTCAGCTACAGAGATGGCTATCAGATCGCGAAATACTTCGGAACCTCCTCTGACCTTATAAAAAACACCAAGGTGATATCTGCAGTACAGGTCAAGGTTGCGAATCAACCGATTCGTAAATACCAGTTCCAGTATGGAAGCGGCGTGCCTAATCGCAGTCTTGAAACCGTTGAGGAATGTGGTGTTGATGAGCCCGGAAGCGTTGACTGGCAGTGCGCGAACTTGGCCGCTTTCGAGTGGGAAGAAAACGTAAGGAGTTTTGAGCCTGAAATAAAGCGTTCAGTAGTACGTGAGCAAACCTACGGTGACGGCACCTGGCTTGTGGATGTTCATACCGCCGATTTTACCGGCAATGGCATTCAGGATCTGATTACCATCAGTGCAGGGGGTCGGGTAGTTCTGCACAAAGGCGGGGCCGATACCGCTGGTAACCTGAGGCTGACAGAGCTTCTGCCAAGACTTTCGCAGGATGGTTCTTCTGAGCTTAAGGTGCGCACCGCTTTCGCAACCGGTGATATCACTCACAACGGCCGATCCGAAATCATTTTCGCGGAGGGTGAATTTAACACCCGTACCCTGACCGGGACCTACGAATGGCGAGTAATCACCCAGAGAGATAATGGGTCCGCCCGGACGACAACGCTCTACAGACCCGGTTCGACGACGGTTTCAATGAATAACGGCGGGCCAAACGAATCCGCCTTTTTCACGAACTTCTTTAACAATGTCGGCATCGGTGTAAAGCCAGTTGTGGCGGATGTGACCGGAAACAGAGAAAACGAGATAGTGTTTCCGCAACGGCAATCATCCACGGGTGACAGGTTCAGTTGGAGCATCTACAGCAGTAACAGTGGATTGAACCTGACGAAAGTGCACGACATCGACCAGTTCGACGCATCGGACTTCCCCTCGGCTTCGGCTGTACGTGTGGTTGGTGACGGAACCCAGCAACTGCTTTTTGCCGGCCAGGAGTACGGTTCAAAGCAATGGAAACTCTATCACCACAAAGATGGCCAGGATTTACGAACTGTCTATCCGGTTCAGGAATACGTGGGCAACTGCGACCCCTTCTTTTTCGATTACCAGGGTGACGGTTTAACGGACATCGTTTTTGCCTGTGATTCTGACTCCAGTGCAACGGTCTTTGTCAGCAATGGTGTCAGGTGGGTCAGGGAACATTCGCAGGTGTCCGGGCTTGGCAATGTGCTAAAGGGCTCAGTTCAGATCGCGGACATTGATGGTGATGGCCGTGATCGTCTTTTTGTTCCCCCAGGTTCCGGCTCCGGCAACTGGAGAGCCATATCTGTTACCCGTAGCGGCGGCTACATATCTTCAGATAGCGGCATTCCCTACACGCTCGCCTCCACTGATATATCGTCGCCAGGCGAGCCCTATGGATCTTTCATTGATATCGTCGTCGGCGCAATGGATTTCCGGAACCAGGCCATTCAGTTTGCAGACTATACCGGCAATGGTGTGGTTGACGTCGTTCAGGCCAATGCGGACACCAATCGATGGAACCTCTACCTGTCAGAACGGGACCATCAACACCATATAAAAACGTTCACCGACGGCTTCGAAAACACCACTCTGGTTGAACGATCAACGCTGGCGGACGAGAACGTTTACGAATCCAGCGCATCAACTTCCGCCGAATTCCGGGAGGCGCCTTTATCAATCAGTGTGGTGTCTAAGGTCGCCCGACCGATTGGGTCCGGGGAGCATCGCGAATTTCTCTATGAATACAATGGGGCGAGGGTCCACCTGTACGACCTGGGCTTTACCGGTTTTACCCGGGTAATCCGGCACGACCAGGCTGCCGGTGAGCGTCTTGAAACAGACCACATACAGGAATATCCAAACAGCCAGTGGTTTCTTAATGGGCGGCCTTCGATCTCCCGCCTCTACAGTGATCAGCAGGGTGGGTCTGGCCCGGTCCGGATAAGCGGGCAGAACTGGGCCTCTGTGTCAGCAACCTGGGGTGTGAATTTCATCTACCCGCAGGAAAGCTATGAGGTGGAGCTTGATGGTTACCAGAGCGTGGCGGCCGCACAGTCAATTACACGGGAAGTTGATCCCGATAACGGCGTTGTCACCCGCCAGGAAACCGTTCGTGGCGGCGCTTCCCTTCAATACGCAACGCCGAGCATTAATAGTGTGGAGCACCGGCAGGTCGTTGAACGCGTCGGCCTTATTGACGACACCCAAAGCTGGCAGCTTGGTTTTGTTGGCTCAGAAACGGAAACCTGGACCGATGCCAACCAGAATCAGAAGTCACAACGTGTAGATTACACCCGTTATCCCGGGACCATGGATGTGGCGAGAGAAACCCGCCATGTTGGCAACCCGGATCTGCAGTACACCATTGATTATGAGTACGATCAGGGTGGCAACCTTGTCAGGCAATCTGAGAGCGGTAATAGCAACTTCAAGCCCAGGGAGTGGTCCTATTCGAACTTTGTCGATGGCATATACCCCAGGGTGCGCCGAAGCCCTCTTGGCCACGACAGCACGAACGTTTCCTATGATGCCCGCTACGGGAAGATCCGGTCGTCTACTGACGCCAATGGCCTTACCCGGACCTCCCGCTTTGATGCCTTTGGCCGGGAAGTTGAGCAGGTTCAGGGGGATGGAACTGTCATCACACAGTCTTACCAGCGCTGCAACGCCAGTTGTTCCCTGCCTTCAGCTGCGGCCCATGTGCCCTTTTACAAAGTAACCACCACCACAACCCATCCCCAGGCTAATGGCGATGGTGCGCCGACAGAAGTCACCTACTTCGACAGCCTGAACCGGAAAATAGCGACCAGGACCACAGGTTTCGATGGCACTCCCATTTACCAGCTATGGACCTACGACGCGCAAGGTCGACAACTCGAGGAAACCAGGCCATTCAAGGGCTCTCAGCCGGAGTTCGTCACGCGTTATCTGGGTTATGATTACGCGGATCGGCCACGGGACATCCGCGATGAGTTTTCCAACGGGCAGCTAGCCCGGAAAGTAACCGTCAACTATGACTATATGTCTCCCGGGATGCGGACAACCCGTTCCTACGAAATCCGTGGTGAGAGTGGTTCGGCACCCGCGCTCAATATTACCGAAATCGAAGAGTCCAATGCCCGCGGCAACACCATCCACAAGACAGAGGCCGCCGGCACAGCAGAAGCCATCGTCACCGAGTTCAGGCACGATGCACACGACAATCTTGTCTGGGCCCGCGTTGATAACGATGACAGCACCATTCTGACCAGAGCCTATGACGCCGCCGGGAATCTGCTCCGCGAGGACGACCCCAATGCCGGGGTGCGAAGCTATGGTTACGATGCCCTGGGCAATCTGCTGCATGAGGAAGACGGTAAAGGCCAGCGCAAAGAGTATGAGTACGATGAGCGCGACCGGCTGGTCAGCCGCGCGGACGTGGGGGAGCAAGGCCGCGCAGAAGCTCTCTGGTACTACGACCACGCGCCGCAGTGTGATCAGACGGGCACCTTCGTTGGCGCCGTTTGCCTGGCCCAGTCAGCAGGTTTCACGGAAAAGTATAGCTACGACGGTTATGGCCGCCTGGAGACAACAGGCACCGCAATCAGCGGCAGCCCTGTTACCGGCACCCAATCATTCGCCCGAGTATATGACGCCTTCGGCCGGGAAGCGGCCCGATCTTACCCGAATGAGTTTGCCGTACTTTTTGACTACAACACCCACGGCTATCTGAGTTCTATTGCTGACACCGAAGGCACGCCACTCAAAACCATCCAGAGCGAAGACGCTTTCGGCAACGCCACCCGCTACCAGTTGGGTAATGGGTTGTCTGTGGAAAAGGATTTCTCTGCCTCCAGGGGCCTGGTAACCCGAATCAATACCCCCGGCATCCAGCAGGATCGCTACCACTGGTTTGGTAATGGCACCCTGGCAGCCCGCAGCAGCCTGGAAGACAGTGCCAGTTACCACTACGACGCACTGAATCGACTGACACTCCATAGCTATACCAGCCACACCGGCGGTAACGATGGCGCCGACAGCTATAGCTATGACCGCCTGGGCAACTTGCTAACCAAGCCTGATGCCAGCGCCGTGCAATACGCCAGGTCCGGCAATGCCGGGCCCCACGCCGCAACCAGCGCGGTAGTGAATACCAGCGCAGTAACAGGACCGGTACCGGAGTATTCCTATTCCCAGGGAACCCCTTGCCCTGAGGGCGGCAATTACAGGGACGGCAAATGTCATTACGAACCGGGCATTCTGGCAGCCATCGGACATCAGTACGTTGAAAATGAGATCTGTGGCCAGGGCCAGATTCTGAATGATGGTCAATGTCATCAACCTGCGGACTTCAATTGCTCCCTGCACTCATTAATCAATGTGGGCGGCGCCGGTGAGTTCTGCGGCACAAAACAGAACGTCTCAACCTGGCACAGGTTCTGGAATGGCCTGCCAGCCTGTGCTGCCAACCTGAACGAGCGGGACGTCAGTTTCCGGCTGTTCAAGGGCACCACGGTTACCTGCTACGACACCACGGATCTTTACGTGCAGTGCCCCGCGGGCTCATTCCGGCCATCCGGCGCTGACAAGCGCCAGTGCCTTACCCGGGAACCTGTGGCAGAAGCCTCAGTGAACGCTGTTTGTGTCGCTCCTGGCACATCGGGCAACAGTCACGATCCCGATACCAGTGCCCTCAACGGCCAGTGCTGGCACCTGAAACAGGATGTTCAGCCCAGCTGCCCGTCCGGTTTCGGGATCAACGATGGCAAAGACCTGGCAGCGGACTGGCAGGACGAAGATGCCTGTTTCAAGGTTGATTACATAACGCCGGGTGACGGCGGAACCGGCGAAACAACCCTGGCCTACGCCTACGACCAGAACGGCAACATGATCCGCCGTGGGGATCATTCGATAGACTACACCGTCTTCGACAAGCCAAGCCGCATCGAAAGCGACATCGGCATAACCACCTTCCGCTATGGACCGGAAAGAAGCCGCTACCTGCAGGCGACGCCCTCCGGAACGACCGCCTACATTGGCGGCCAGTATGAGCTGGTGCAAAATGGCTCCGAGATCCGGGAAATCAGCTACGTCGGCAATTTCCTGCGGCACGAGCGGGTAGCCGACCAGAACAGCTATCGCTATTTGCACCGCGATCACCTGGAATCAGTTGCCGCGATCACCGACGGCGCCGGGAACCTGCTATCCCGCATGAATTACGCTCCTTTTGGCAGCCGCAGCGGCGATGTCCAGGACAATGATCGAGGCTTCACCGACCACGAGCACCTTTCGGAATCCGGGCTGATTCATATGAACGGCCGGGTTTATGATCCGGTAATCGGGCGGTTTTTGAGCCCGGATCCTTTTGTGCAGGCGCCTTATCGGTCACAGAACTACAACCGGTATTCCTATGTGCTGAATAACCCGTTGAGTCTCGTGGATCCGAGTGGGTACATTATTCAGGAAACCGTGAGTGCGGTCGGAAAACTCTTCGAGTCCTGGGGCTTAAATGAGTATCGGCCCATTACCTATGCAGCACTGACACCTTACGATAACTATTGGGCCAATGAAGGGGCGGCCCTGGTGTCCGGGTTTCAGAATGCACTGACCTGGGCGGCCAATTCAGGGCTGGCAACCGTTGAGACGGCAAGCTGGACACCGGCTTTTGGCCTATCCCTGCTTACCGGCGAATCACTGGAAAGATCTGACCAGAGTATAATGGCTGCGATGATGGCCACGCCTTTTACGGCGGGTTCTTATCGTGGAGTGCAGCTGACGCGGGCCTCGCGGTATATTTCGGTTACAAGAGAAGCGGGCTCAATCCGCAATGTGAACGCGATTGGCGGGAGAATGAACTGTGTTAATTGCGTAATAGCTACTGATGCGACATTAGCAGGTCGGCCAGCGTCAGCTCTTGCTGGCGGGCCCTTCCGGATTGATGTCTTGGAGAATACGTTCGGCGGCCGTTTCGGCGCACCGGGAGCGATAAATAGTTTGTCCGATAGGTTGTCTACTGCTGGTCCGGGTGCGCGAGGAATCGTCTTTGGTTCACGTGGCAGCAGTGAAGTTGGTCATGTATTTAATGCAGTGAACCAGAATGGTGTGGTCCGATTTCTGGATGGCCAAACTGGTCGCGCTGCAACACTAGAGGGCTTCGAAAGTTTCCAATTGCTGAGGACGAATTGATGGGTAGTATCAACCGTGAAACTGCAAGTGCACTTGCACGGGATAGGGTTAATCAGCTTGCGCAGTCTGTAGGAGATCAGTTCGAGTTCTTGCCTGACTCCCCTAAGGAAATCGAGCAAGGTTGGCTTTTCTTCTTCAATACAGCGGATTTCGTTCGAACGCGGAACCCTGCATCTGCTCTTGCGGGTAACGGTCCAATTTTCGTTACCCGAGGAGGAGTGGTCCATGAACTACCAAGTGCGATCACCTGGCAAGATGCCGTGAGACATATTTAGAACTTCCCTGTTAGAGCAATTTGCAAAGGGATGGAGGGGATTACATATTCCCCTGCTATTCCTTGCCCTGAAAGCGGAAGTTACAGGAACGGCAACTGTCATTACCAGCCGGCTGTTCAGGGACGCCACGATTCACTGGAAGATCTGACGCCATGGGGATACCTGGCGAAACACCAACGGGCGGACAACTCTAATCAGCGGTGCAGCTGAAAAAGGATGTTTACAAGACCAGCTACCGTTATCTGCACCGGGATCACTTGGAATCTGTCACCAATACCACCGACAGCGCCGGGAACCTGGTTGCCCGTATGAATTACGCGCCCTTTGGCAGCCGTAGCGGCGATGTCCAGGACAATGATCGAGGCTTCACGGACCACGAGCACCTTTCGGAATCCGGGCTGATTCACATGAACGGCCGGGTTTACGATCCGGTGATTCAGTCCCCGTATTCGAGTCAGAACTACAATCGGTACAGCTATGTCCTCAATAACCCTTTAAGCCTTGTAGACCCCAGCGGTTACTACTGTGTGGGATTGGGCGACAACACCAGTTTCTTTGGGTTTGTGGTCGACTTAAGCCTGTCGGAAGGCGCGGTAAACTGGCTAACCGACCTGAACTCCAGCTATCCGACCAATCGCGAGATGCTAGGGGTGACAGATTGGACCGGCCTGCGTTATGCCTTAGAGCCCACAGCTGAATACAGTATCGGAGCAGGCTTTTATAACGACTTTTTAAGGGGGGGGGGTGTCGAATTCCTGCTTGGTTTTGATGACCAGGACCTGACCGGGCCAGCAGTTAGCGTGCTTTCAGCGACGCCGATTGGAAAAGCGGTGGATCGGCTGGTTCCAAAGAAGGGACCGCTCTGGTCTTCCACAAAAAATAAGTCATCAGTTGAAAATGCATTCGGTCATTTCAAGAAGCACAAAAGTGAATTTCCTGAATTCCAAAATGCTAAGCAGTATGCTGAAGGGACAAAGAAATTTTTAAATGATCCGCCTAAAGGAACGCTGACAAAAAACCAATAGTAGGGGGGATACACTTAGATATGAAACTAATAGCAATACCTTTGGTTCATTGAGTAAGGACGGTGCACCACGGACAATGTTCCGTCCGAAAGATGGAATCGATTATTGGAATAGGCAGTAGAGGTTTAGATATGAGTTATGTATGTCCCTGTTGTAGTTATCTGACATTTGATGAAGAGCCTCCCGGCACTTTTGAAATATGCGCTGTTTGTGGGTGGGAGGATGATGAAGTGCAATTTCGTGACTCTACTTATGAGGGGGGGGGCTAACTCAGTCAGTCTTGACCAAGCAAGAAAGAATTTTTTGGTTCTCGGTGCTATTGATAAAGAAAGTCTTGGGTCACCTCGTAAGCCATTGCCAGAAGAGATTCCATCTTAGAAAATTAAAAGTCCGCATTCGCGGGCTTTTAATGTGCTGTCTTCGAGAGGATTGATTATGAGTACGCCTAATAACTTTCGAGTTAGTGTTGGAGACGACCCTGATTATGAAGATCTAACTGCCGATATTTATTAAAAAGAGACTTTTTTGGCACTGCTTACTCAAGATCGGGGTTTTGAAGATTTGCGGTTGGAGATTTTCTCAAATCCATGCGGAGAATCATGGTGTTTCAGAATGGACGACTTCCTTGCAGTAGTTGAACATGCAAAACAACGGCTTTGGGAGTTAAGGCAGGTAGGCTAAATTTGCTTACGTGAACGGCCGGGTTGATAATCCGGTGATTCAGTTTCCGTATTTTAGCCAGCACTACAATTTGGCTTCAAACGTGGGTCCTTAATCAAGGTAATGATGATTGGGAGCTTATCTTGTGATATATCGAATCAATATCGTTGATAACCCCGACTGGAAGGTGAATTCGCTTAACCCGAGGAAGTTCGAATGTTGAAGTTTGATACAAAAATGAAAAAATCCTGGCTAATTTTGGCCACACTATTCATTGCTCTTTACATTAACGCTCTTGAAGAATTTACAGCCGTTGGAATAGCGACTCAAAGCATCGGGGTTTCGTTGGCAGGTTGTTATCCGGGATGGGCCATTTTTCTGATCAGGTCTATTCGGGGCAATGAGAAACAATCGTTAAAGCCCCCCTATAAGATCACGGAGCTTGGGGTGTGGGGGTATGTCTGGCGCGCATTGGTGGTCATCTACCTGGGTATGTTCCCGCTGGCAATTGGAACGGCCATGATTTCTGGGGGGAAGCTGCCAGAGGCTTCTATTCAGTCTTACATTTTATCTATTCCCCTGATGTTACTAATTTCGGTGATTTTGAGTTGGTTGCTGTTTTCAGGTGATCGAATCGGGCAGTTGCAGAGGGTGGCTACCCGACTAAAAGGAACAAGCCGCTGATCTCTATGCCCGACTTTCAATGGCGCATCTGTGCATCACCAAACCAGGCGAAATAGGTTGACGCCTGATTTCCCAGTGAATACACGCTAAAAGATTGCAGCGACGTTTTACGAGCGTTTTTCGTTCCGTTCAATCGGAATAAAAAATGTGACGTAGTTCCCAAAAATGTCCGGATTAAGGTGGTTGATATGTAACTTAGTGTTACTTTACGTATCAACACGGAACAAAAGTAGTATTCAGGGATGACAACGCAGTATTCGGATCCATCGTCAGGGATGGACTCAGGCCTTTCTTCGCTCTTGATTTTGGCCCGCTACCACCAGGTGGCCGCCGACTATGGGCAGCTTGACCATCAATTTGGCACCCACGGTAAAGCCTTCGGGCAGTCGGAAATAATCCGGGCTGCCCGACACCTCAAGCTTAAAGCCCGTAGCTCCAGAACCCACTGGGATAAACTCGATTCTCTTAGCCTTCCTGCCATAGCTGAATCCAAAGACGGCCAGTTCTTTGTTATTGCCAAAATGGTCGAAGACGAAGTCCTGATTCAGGAACCCTCGGCACCAGCGCCGCAAAAGCTGACGAAAGAGGAGTTCCTGGAGCTGTGGAGCGGCGATATCATTCTTCTGTCCAAGAGAAGTCTGCTGCCGGGTACGGGCGACAAGTTCGACATCAGCTGGTTCATTCCCGCGATTCTCAAGTACAAGCATCTGCTTCGCGATGTCATTATTGCCTCGTTTTTCATCCAGTTGTTTGCGTTGATCACGCCGCTGTTCTTTCAGGTGATGATCGATAAGGTCTTGGTTCACAAAGGCCTGACCACGCTGGATGTACTGGCTTTTGGCCTGATTGTGATTTCAGTGTTCGATGTGGTGTTGAACGGGCTGCGAAACTACGTGTTTACGCACACCACCAATCGCGTTGACGTCACGCTGGGCTCCAAGCTGTTCCACCACCTGACCCACCTGCCCATCTCCTACTTTCTGAGCCGGCAAGTCGGTAATACCGTGGCGCGGGTGCGTGAGCTGGACACCATTCGAAATTTCATCACCAGCTCGGCGCTGACCCTGGTGATCGACCTGTTCTTTACCTTTGTGTTCTTTGCCGTGCTGTATTTCTACAGCCCGACTCTGACCTGGATAGTGCTGGGCTCAATACCCTGCTACGTGTTGCTATCGATCATCATCACGCCGATCCTGCGCCGCAGGCTGGATGAGCAATTCAAGCGCGGTGCGGAAAACCAGGCGTTTTTGACCGAATCCATGTATGGCATCGAAACGGTCAAATCCATGGCTGTAGAACCCCAGATGCAACGGCGGTGGGAAGAGAACCTGGCCGCCTATGTCGCGGCATCGTTCAAGGCAAACAACCTGGGCAACATTGCTAGCCAGGTAGCCCAGTTCATCAACAAAATTGTCACAGTGCTGATTCTGTGGGTGGGCGCCTCCCTGGTGATGGCGAATGAGATGAGCATCGGGCAGCTGATCGCTTTCAACATGATTGCCGGCCGGGTCAGTGGCCCGATACTGAAGCTGGTTCAGCTCTGGCAGGATTTCCAGCAGGCCGGCATCTCTATCAAGCGGCTGGGGGACATCCTCAATACACCCGCCGAGCCCGGCCACAACCCCAACCGAACAACGTTGCCCAATATCAAAGGCGACGTGCGGTTTGAAAATATCAGCTTCCGTTATACCCCAGGCACGCCCTTCGTGCTTGAGCAGCTCTCACTGGATATCACGGCCGGCGAAATTGTCGGCGTGGTCGGCCGCTCCGGTTCCGGTAAAAGCACGCTCACCAAGCTAATTCAGCGGCTTCACCTGCCGGAATCCGGGCGGGTACTGATTGATGGTATCGATGTCAGCCAGATGGAGCCGGCCTGGCTGCGGCGGCAGGTCGGCGTTGTACTGCAGGAAAACCGGCTCTTTAACGGCTCGGTGAAGGACAACATTGCGTTTGTAGATCCCAGCCTTCCCATCGAGGAAGTCATTAAAGCCGCAAAGCTGTCCGGTGCCCACGAGTTCGTCGTGGATCTGCCGGAAGGTTATGACACCCAGGTCGGTGAGCAGGGCGCCAGCCTGTCAGGCGGCCAGCGCCAGAGGATTGCCATCGCACGGGCGTTGATAACCAATCCAAGAATCCTGATCTTCGATGAAGCCACCAGCGCCCTGGACTATGAATCCGAGCGCGTCATCCAGGAAAACATGCAGGCCATGTGTGAAGGGCGCACTGTGTTCATCATCGCGCATCGCCTGACCACCGTACGCCATGCCGACCGCATCGTTGTGGTGGAGAAAGGGCGCATCGTTGAAAACGGCGATCACGACAGCCTGATCGCACAGGGCGGCTATTACTCCCGACTGCACGATTACCAGAGCGCCTCTATTCCGATCAAGGCCCGCCGCAAGCTCGAGGATGCGCGTAACGAAAGCATTCAGCCTTACGATTCGGGAAGCGACGCAGGTTTCGCGTTTGGGCCGCAGAAACTTCAGTCAGTGAGGCTCAAGTGATGAGTGAGCCAAAGAACACTGCAAACAAGGAATCCAATCAGGAGCGGAGAAAGAAATCGGAAAAGCAGAAGGTTCTTTCCGATCGCGACATCTATGAGTTCATGCCGGCCGCCATCGAAATCCAGAACACGCCGGCATCGCCGGTGGGCCGCACCATTATCTATTCCATTCTTCTGCTGTTCACCATCGCGGTGTTGTGGGCCTGTTTCGGCCGGATCGACATTGTGGCCACGGCCCAGGGCAAGGTGGTCCCCAGTGAACGCGTGAAGATCGTGCAGCCGCTGGAAACCGCCGCTATTGAATCGATTCACGTGAAAGAAGGCCAGAGTGTTAAGGCCGGTGACCCGCTGATCACGCTGAACACCAACATCACTCAGGCCGATGTACGCCGTTTCCGTGAAGAGTGGCGTGGCGTCGCGCTCAAGCAACTGAGACTGGGCGAACTGGCGCGCTGGTTCCGCAGTGCCGGTGTGGCGGAACAATCGCTTGAAACCGAAGACCCACAGCTCATGCCGTACCTTGATGCGCACCGCTCCCTGCTCGGGCAGGAAGTTGCCGAACTCAGTGCGAGCCTGATGAATATTCAGCAGGAATCCGACCGCCTTCGTGCGGAGCAGAAGATGGTCAGGGCGGAAGTCGAGAAAAACCGGCGGCTGCTGGAGGTTATGAATGAACGGGTCGCCGTATACGACGAGCTGCAGCGCAAAGGCACCGGCTCCCGCATGGAGTTTCTCGAAGTCCGGCAGGAACAGATCAGCGTTGAGCAGGACGTGTCCGTTCAGCTCGCGCGAATCGACCAGTTGAACGCCAGCGTTGCCGCGAACGAATCAAAGCGGGACATGATGATCTCCGAGCGATTCAAAAACACCCTGAACGAATTGCAGGAACTGGTAGTGCGGGAGGCCATGCTCCGCGAAGAGCTTCTGAAAGCCGAACAGCGAAGCAGCAACTACAAACTCCTGGCGCCCATCGACGGAACCGTTCAGGAGCTGGCGGTATCCACCATTGGCGGCGTTGTGACACCCGCGCAGGAGCTGATGAAAATCGTGCCCGAAGGCGGTGGCGTAATGGTGGAGGCTATGTTCCTGAACAAAGACATCGGCTTCATCCACCCTGGCCAGGCTGCAGAGATCAAGGTGGATACCTTCAACTTTACCAAGTACGGCGTGATCGACGCCGAGCTGTCGGACCTTTCCAACGATGCGATTCAGGACGAGAAGCTTGGGCTGGTTTACAAGGCCCGGCTCACACCCGCGAAATCTGAAATAACGATTAACGACAAGCTGATTAATCTTTCGCCGGGGATGACCGTTACGGCGGAAGTAAAGACAGGGCAGCGGCGGGTGATTGAGTTCTTTTTGTCACCGTTGCTTCGGTATAAGCAGGAAAGCCTTGGCGAGCGATAGTGCGCCGCGAATTAATTGAAACTGTGGTTTGCAGATACGAGATTTCGAAATGTCCGACATGAATGAAATGAAGTCCATCCTCAAGGTACTGGACTACACCAAAGCCAACAAAGAGTGGTTTGATAGCCGGGAACTGGTGGCAGGCTATCACTCGGTGGAACTGAACGGTCAGCATTTCCGAGGGCAGCGTGATCCTGCGGCGCGCTTGCAAAAAATCGGCCTGGATTTTGTCGGCAAAACGGTTCTCGATGTTGGCTGCTCTAATGGCGGTCTTCTGCATCAGCTCGCATCCGACGTCGCGCTGGGCGTGGGTGTCGACTACAACGCCAAGTGCATAAATGCCGCCAATGTACTCAAGGCTTCGGGCGACCACAGCAATATCCACTTCTACGTGTTTGATCTGGATCGGGAAGACATCTCGTTGCTGCCCAGTTTCATGCTGGGGCAGGACATTGATATCTGCCTTTTTCTGAACATTTCACTCTGGGTAAAAAACTGGAAAACAGTATTCAAGTTCTGCACCGAGCGCTGCGCTGTGATGGTTTTTGAGGCCCATGGCAGTGAAGAGCAACAGAGGGAGCAGCTGGCGTACGTAAGATCGATATACAGTAGCGTTGCCCTGGCATCGGATGAGTCGGACGACGACCCTACCTACGCCAAGCGCAGAATGTATCTGTGTGAGGGTTTGCGTAGCGTTCACGAGATCCAGCCCGCCGCTCAGGCACCCGCCAAAAAGACGCCAACCCTGTTTCAATCCCATAGCGAAGAGGCGGTGCGTGCAGCCTATGAAACGGCATTTCCTGAAGAAACTGCCAAGTCCGTAAAGTTTCACCCGAACACCCATGAAAGTATCGTTGCCGAGGTGAACGGATGCTATATCGTCAAGTTTCCACGACCCAGTCGTGGGCTTAACGGAATAATGGCCGAGAAGGCCGTCACCGATGCCATTAGAAACAATGTGTCGCTGGCGATCCCGAACATTCTGATGCAGCAGGAGCCCGTCGCTCTGGCCCGCTACCCCAAAATTCCTGGGGCGATGTTCAACCGCAAGCGCTACGCGGAGCTGGATGAAGCACAGAGGGAGGCTCTGGCGGGTCAGCTCGCGGAGTTCCTGCACGCTTTGCATGACGTGCCTTTTGAAGACTTGCCAAACGACCTGCGTTTGTCACCTTCCTGGGCAATATCCTGTGAGCATATTGAGGAGTTTTTGGGGCGCGACAGCGACCATGTGATCGCCTCCCTGCTGCCTGAGGTCGTTCGCAACCAACGCGCTCTCAAGGTTCCGGACTCCAATCTGGTGTTCGGACATTTCGATCTGCACGGCAGCAATGTGTTGGTGGATGACACCCATCAGACGGTTACCGGCGTTATCGACTTCGGAAACTGCAAGATAGGCGATGTTCACCAGGACCTCTCGGTGATGAACCTGAGCTCGCCTGATCTCGCAAACCGAATCATTGCCCTTTATGAGCGCTGCTCGGGGCGGAGCGTTAACAGGCTTCTGGTAGAGCATTACACGACCATCTTTTACCTGAACCTGTTGGCAGGACTCAGGCGCAGACAGGACATCAAGCAGTTCGATTACTGGCTGGGGCAGCTGCATAAGTGGTACGACCACCTTCTGGCACGAAAGGTCAAAAACCGGCTCGAAAGCCGCGAGCCCCTGTCGCGCATGCATCCGAAGTGGCGTGAATGGCTTGCCTGCCAGGTCATATCCGGTGTTGATCAGGGCATGATCAAGGGTGTCTTGCGTCAGCAAGGATATTCGGATCTGGACATAGCGGCTGAGCTGATCGCTGCACAAGACCACCCGTTCATCAAAGCCGGCAAAAAATCCCAGCATTTGTTGGAGAAGCGCAACTGGCTACTGCAAACCGCCGATGCTCTCGGACGTCTCGACCCGCATTACGCTGAAGAAATAGAAGTCCGGGAAGCTCCGGATTTCGAGACTTTCGTGAAAGAGTATTACAGCAGAATGCGCCCGGTTGTTTTGAAGGGCGGTATCGACCACTGGCCTGCTTTGAAACGTTGGACACCAGAGTATTTGCGGGAAAAGGTCGGGCACGCGGAAGTCGAAATCCAGTATGGCCGTGACGGCGATCCGAATTATGAGCGAAACGCCAGGCAGCATAAGAAGCGGATTCTGATGAGGGATTTCGTGGATATGGTCGTCGAGGGTGGTGAAACCAACGACTACTACATGACGGCAGGCAACACGAAAAAAAGCCTGGAAGGTATCGAGTCACTCTTTGAAGAGCTGGGTGATTTTCATGAAGGGTACCGTAAGCCGGAAAGCCTCTCCCGTCAGAACCTGTTGTGGTTCGGGCCAAAAGGCACGTTCACGCCGCTTCACCACGACCTGACCAACAATATGCTGGTTCAGCTGTACGGGCGGAAGAAGGTGACTGTTTATTCTCCTTTTCAGGTGCCCTTCTTATATAACGATAAGGGCGTGTTCAGTCAGGTGGATGTGCGGCAGTTGGATAGCGATCGTTTTCCGTTGTTTCAGAATGCGCAAAAACTGGAGGTCATTCTTGAGCCGGGCGATGCCATTTTTATACCGATTGCTGCATGGCATGTAGTGGAGAGTCTGGATATTTCCATCAGTTTAACCTTTACGGATTTTAAGATAGATAACCGCTTTCATGGGGAGTTTCCCCGCTGAGGACTTATTGTCTTAAGTGTTTTATGTCGGACTGATAGCTTTTAAAAAAAGAGCGCGGGGAGCTTAGGATATTAAATTATCGTTAAGTCTTAGGATTTCGTAATAGAAAATAAGTTCAATAAAGACCTTGCCTGGAAAAATTTATGTTTTATAGAAAACTATTTGGGGTTTTGAGATCACTTGGCGGACAGGCTCTGGCGATATTTCTAATAGCGGTAGGCCTAGGAACTTACTTTTACATACAGCAAAGGATGGAAGATTTAAAGGCAGGTATATGTTTGGAAGAAGACCGGGTACTCCAGAAATCAGAGCTAAGGTGAAGGGTGGCACAAAGTCTTGTTATGTCGAATGTTTCATTCATTTATAGATATAACGAAGCTACTGGTGGCGGATCGTTGCGTGTCGGACTCTCTCCGATATTTTCGGGAGAAGAGTTAAAGCAGATCATCCGAGGCTCCGCTGGCGGCGAGTCTGCCTATGAGGACCTGTTCTCGATTGCTGTGATTCGCCCAAATGACTATGAGTTTGAGGTTAAAAATGTTCCAGAGCGCTTCATGCTGCATTTTTTTAACAAAGGCCATGGCAGCTTGGGTGTTATGACATCGTCAGAAAGCATTCGTCAGCTTGACTATAGCTCTGAGTACGGCGATTTTTTCAAGATTGGTGCGTTTGATAAGTTCAGCGGGTATGGAAACTTTTTCTTTTACATTAATCGAATTCATATTGATAAGGATTGCTGCGACGAGAAGTCATATACCAGAACGCAAAAAGAGTATGAAGATGAGAAGCAAAAAGGGATTAATTGGTCGATTAAAAACATTGAAAATGGTGGGCGAGATACTATGATCTCCGTTTCTAATTGTGGGGATGTTTTAGCAAGAAAAGATGGCAGCGGTCTACGCCTAGATACTACTTTCTACATAGGGATATAAACTTTTATGAGCATGCCTACAAGCAACCAAATAGTTTCCAGGTATCTGTTTGACAGTGACGTTCCACCAGTTGATCTACACGACGAAAACTTAATTCGAGCAGCGGGAGCAACTGGAAGAGTTTTGAATATAGATATAAACGATTATATGGATAATGGAGCTGGACGATTTGCGGAGGTTGGACGATTTAATTTTGTTCGCAATTTTCTCGGGCATAATGATTCTGAGTATATCTCGGGATCACTGCCTACAGGCGTAAATTATTCAGCCCAAGACTTATTGAGAGCTTATAACGCAGATCCAAACAGTATGTTGTCTATAAGTCAATACACAACTGGGATTTTTGATAGTGACTACCAGGATAGGGCTTATGTGTTTGGGTCTACTGAATTTCGAATAAATGAAGACGCAGAGTTTGTAATACATCCCGATGGCACTAGAGAGATCAGGAATATCTGGGTAGAGCCTAATCCTAATGGCGATAACTTTGACTATGAGAGTGATAATGATATTGCAGAGATCGCTAATGCTATTACAAAGGATCAAATCGACCCTTCTGGCATAGGTAGAAAGGTTCCTATCAAATTCATTAATTCTAGGTCTCCTTCAGCGTCGATGAATTTTTCCGAGGCTGATTGGCAAAACCTAGAAGACGCAAATGATGCTGCTGCTTTGCAAGAAACGGCAAATAAGGTCTTCATTGCGGGCTTTCATGGGTACGCCGGCGTTAAGTTCGCGGGTGTTTTGGCAGATTTAGTATCGTCTGGAGTAGTTACATACCGAGATGATGATGGTCGATTCGTAGTATATGACGGCGTTGATGAGAGCAATAACGGCGTTGTGGATCCAGAAGAAATCGAGAACCTAACAAATGGGTATTTTTGGGAAAGCGCAACTGTAATCGGAGGAAAGGGTAACGATTACCTATATGGGACCGAAAATGACGACGATGTTTTAATCGGTGGCTCTGGCTTGGACGTCCTTGATGGTAGGGAGGGCGCCGATTTAATGAAGGGCGGTGAAGGTAACGACATTTACGTAATTGACGATGAGGGTGACTCCATTGTCGAGAAAAATGGTGAGGGTGTCGATTGGGCAAGGTCGAGCGTATCTTTTGTTCTAAGTGAAAACGTCGAGGATTTAGATCTCACTGGTGATGACGATATCGCCGGGATGGGAAATGATGTCGATAATATAATTAACGGCAACTCGGGTGATAATTTAATACAGGGCTTGGGCGGAAAGGACAAACTGTCAGGCTTTGGTGGCGATGACATTATCTATGGTGGAGAAGGAGTTGATAAATTATACGGTGGAGACGATGAGGACCGGCTTTATGGTGATTCAGAGAATGACGAACTTTATGGTGGAGGTGAGGCAGATATTCTAGAAGGCGGCGCCGGTAATGATTTGCTGGACGGCGGTGAAGGAGCCGACGAGCTTAAAGGTGGTGAGGGCTTCGACACATATTTTGCTGACTCCGAGGACACGATAAGAGATTCTGATAAGAGGGGCGAAGTCAAACTCGATGAACGGCTTCTCACTGGCGGATCCCGAGAAGAAGATGACCCGGTAAATATATATCACGGCGCGAACGGCGATACGTACCGCTTAAGCGGCGACACTTTAACCGTAAATAA
>Ga0136557_1000974_pt1 | contig 19854 bp, 17 predicted proteins | sample AntRauTorckE6832_FD_104796 | JGI IMG/M metagenome (GOLD analysis project Ga0136557, IMG submission 104796) | Saline lake microbial communities from Rauer Islands, Antarctica - Metagenome Torckler E6 #832 | ecosystem: Environmental > Aquatic > Non-marine Saline and Alkaline > Saline | place...
AGATTGATTTTTAAGCTTTTCAAAGCGGTTATCAAGCCCAGTAAACTGACCATTTTCGATGACTGATATCTCACCATCGGTGATGTACTGGGCGTCATCTGATAACAAGAACGGTACGCCCTCTAAAGTCGCACCCCAAATCACACCCGGTACTGCAGTGTAAAAGAACGGTGTTTTGTTACTCATGTTCTTAAGCGCGCCCATATTTGCCAATATGTCAGATTTGATACTGGCACTGACAGGCTTACCTATTTGCGCGCTGGTGCTACGCGCTAGCGTTTTGGTCACTACCCGCTTGCTTGGATTCTTTTGCAGCTCGCCTTGAATGACATATTTACCATCTTCAGTAATATGTAGTGGCAATTGCTCAGCCAAATTGACTTGATACATATTGGGTAATTTAGAGGGTACAATCGAGGTTATCTGCGTTTTGATACCTGCTTGAGTCAGCAATTGGCGCAAACGGCTATCAACAGATTTACTGACTGTACCAATAGCTTTCGTATTCTGACCAACTTGGGCACTGTGGTTAACCTTTTGGCTGACTGTTTTATTGGTCATATCGGCAGTGTTCGGCTGCGCGCAAGCAGTGGTTGCTAACAACATAACGCCAATCAAACTTGCGGATTTTAATACAGGGAGTTTCACAGAGACCGTCCTATCTGGTTTTTAATAATGATCGTTATTCACTAATGCTTATTTAATAAAAGAGCAGTAAATAACATTATGTAAAAATATAGATTAAAAAAGATAGGCTGACTGTAGCACAAGGAGGGTTTTTTCAAAGTATTAAAGACTTAATTTTGCAAAACTGCTACTGAGCTTTAAGAGATAGGCAACACAGGCAGCCACTAATGCTAATTGACAGAAATAGCTGAGTAGCAGAATGCAAAAAGCAGCACACTATTGAGTGGCTGCTGATTTTGAAGTAATTTTTCTAAAACATAATTTTATAACCTAATAGGCTATAACTCTAAAATTTTGCTACTTCTTCTGGTGTTAAGAAGCGACTGTCGCCTTTTTCTAACCCGTCTAAAGTAATATGACCGACACTAGCACGATGTAGCTCAACCACTCTATTGCCGAAATAGCCCATCATACGTTTTACTTGATGGTATTTACCTTGCTCTAAGGTTAAACGCGCATGAGTTTCATCGATGAACTCGAGGGTCGCAGGCTTGGTTTCTTCGTGATCACCTTCTAAAAGGATGCCTTCAGCCACTTCTTTAATAGCATTGGCTTGAGCGTTACTATCCATAGCATCTGCTAACGTCAACTCGTAGACTTTGGCGTGCTCGTGCTTTGGGCTAGTTACGCGATGTAGCCAGCCGCCATCATCACTGATGAGTAATGCGCCAGTCGTATCAACATCAAGACGCCCAGCAATACGTAAACTGCCAAGCTCTGGCACCGCAATAAGGTCAGTGACGATTGGGTATTCTTTAGCCTTTAAGGTACATTCAAAGCCTTCTGGTTTATGAAGTAAGATATAGCGATTGCCAGTGGCGACCGACAATGGCTCGCCTGCCCACTGTACATCGTCATTAACAATATCGACATGTACACCGGGATCTTTAATGACTTGCTCGTTTACTGTGACTTCACCAGCGTGCAGAATTTTTTTGGATTCTTTACGCGACAGCTCAGTGGCTTTACTCAGAAATTTATCTAGACGCATACGATTTGCCTACCATCCGTTTTGGGATACTCACTCTCAATCAAAGACCAACGATGCATGCACGTGCACGTCTGTTGTTGGCTATCTTCAATGGTCAGAAGTGGTACTATAATGAAAAATGAAATTTACACTGCGCCAAATACGGACAACAGTGAAAGTTAGACAAGTTTACCATATCCAACCTAAGCCTGATGAAATATGAGCTATCAAACGCTAAAACGTGCCGTCACTGCACGCTTAGAAATCAAAAAATCTGCCTTTATTACCTATGCTTATCCAGTGACCTCGCGTGAGCAGGCAATGTTTCATGTGGAACAACTACGTGAGCAATATGCTGATGCCCGTCATCACTGTTGGGCTTATATTATTGGCGATCCCAATAACACCACCAGCGCAGGCTTTGACGATGATGGCGAGCCCAATGGCACCGCAGGACGACCGATATTAAACGTCTTGCAACATAAATCTATCGGCAACGTCATTATTATCGTTGTCCGTTATTTTGGTGGTATCAAGCTCGGTGCTGGCGGTTTGACCCGTGCTTATGCAGGCTCAGCGCAAGCAGCAGTCGATGAGATGATACTAAGCTCTTATGTTCCTATGATCATGGTACAAATACTGGCAGAATTCGCCACCGAAGCCCAGTGCCGCTATGTCGTCGAGAGTCTTGACGGCAGCATCGAAAATGTCGCCTATAATAAGCAGGTTACCTTGACTGTGACGCTCGCTGAGGCAAATATCGAGCACTTAAAAGAACGTCTTGCGATGGATGGACGCGTATTAGATAAGTCATAAGAATTAAATGAGTAATCATGCGTTCACTGAAAACCATTGGTTTTGACGACGACCTTGGATATGATAAGGCACTGATTTTCAAAGACGATTTTTTAACAAACATAAAATAAGACTGAAATATGCCAACCTCTAAGTCGACAAAACCATTCGCACCTGCCCCTTTTAAACCGCCGTTTTGGCTCACCAATCCGCACTTGCAAAGTATTTTACCGAAGTTTTTTGCGCCAAAAACACCGAATTACCGACGCGTGATTAAACAAGATTCACTTGGCGAAACTGATATCGCTTATGACTTTTATGATGCTCATCCTGTCCAAGATTCAGAAAATGGCAAACTTGAACAAACACCATTAATCGTACTATTTCATGGGATGGAAGGCAGCAGTGATAGCCATTATGCGCGTGCGTTAGCGTATCAAATGCACGCGCAAGGCTGGCATTTTGTCGTCGCTCACTTTCGCAGTTGTGGTGGTATTCCCGCTAATGGCAAAGTGTTCTATAACGCTGGTGACACGGGCGAGGTGCATCATATGTTAGAGAACTTACACGAGAATTACGCCCATATTTATGGGGTTGGCGTGTCACTTGGCGGTAATGCCTTGGCAAAGTATATGGGTGAATATGGTGATGAGGCGCTATGCGACGGCGCTGCGGTAATATCTGCGCCAGTTGATATGTCGTCGGCTGCTATTACGATGCATAGCTTTTTGAGTCATCGTATCTATACCCCATATTTGCTCAACCCGATTATCAAAAAAGCCTTGGCAAATGAAATTACTGCAGACAAGATTGCTTCTATCAAAGCGGTAAAACGCATTAGCGATTTTGATAATATCTTCACTGCGCCTAGGCATGGTTACCGCTCTAATAATGATTACTACCACTCATCCTCTGCCCTACCTTACTTAAGGAATGTCACACACCCGCTGTTACTTATTAGCGCCAAAGACGATCCCTTTATTGGTTTTACTGCCACGCCCAATGATGTCTCAGACAGTGTCACTATATTAGATACGACACACGGTGGTCATATCGGCTATTTGCGTTATCGTACAAGCAATAGCAATGTAAAAAATCCAAGTAAAAAATCCAAGTTTGACATCAACTGGATACCTGAAACTGTGAGTGCCTACTTTAATCATATTGGCGTGCCATCTAATAAAATTAGATAAACTATAAAATAAAAAACATCATTTTTATCTTTAAATATTTTGAGACTGCTTTATGTATCCATTTATCCGTTACGCCAGCACCATCGCCCATGCCGCGCTGCAAGTGAAAAAAGGCAATACTTTAACGTTCAAAGAAACCAGTGAGATTACCTTTCGCTGCCGTCTGACAGATATTGATAATTTCCTAGAGATGAATAATGGTCGCGTGCTGACCCTTTATGACATGGGGCGTACCGACTTTGCAGTAAGGAGCGGGCTTGGCACTCAACTGCTTAAGCAGCGTTGGGGCTTGGTCGTCGCTGGTAGTACCATCCAATATCGCAAACGTATTCGTGCTTTTGAAAAAGTCACCATGAAGACCAAAATCGTCGGCTTCGATGAGCGCTGGATATATATTGAGCAATCGATGTGGGTAAAGGGCAAGCCTTGCTCGTCGGCACTACTACGTACAGGCGTCACCAAAGGCGGTAAGGTCATCGAGACGGCACGAGTACTGGCAGCTTTAGACCAATCGGATTGGCAGCTACCGCCGAGCGGCTATGTGGCAGAATGGATTGTCAGTGATGCCGACCGTCCATGGCCGCCACAATCTTAGGTTTTTGCTAGGCTTACCTCAAAATAAGGACTGGTTATTTAACCATCTGCATCGCAGCGCTTCGTCAAAATCCGCTTGTTATGATCAATTTCTTCATAGACAGCTATTCACAATCAGTTAACCTTATAACTACTATTTGCTAACAATACATTATATAAATAAATATAATCAATGTTAGGATAGTAGTGAGTTTTATACTCAACTGAATACTATCTAATTAGAAACAGTCTAATAAAGGAAAATAATATGGTTAATAATACGGATTATGTCGGTACGCTGTTTGATAATAGTGAGTCAAACCCAAGCAAGATCACCTTAGCTTTTACTATGGCGGGTGTGGCGCTTAAAAAAGGTCACTCTGCATCAGTCATATTGATGGTGGACGCGGTGCATTTGGCATTACCAAACGCTTTAGATAATGTCGATATTGGTGATCCCTTTGAACCTGCTGGCGAATTACTAGAAGCCTTTATCGAAAAAGGCGGTCAAGTATTGGTTTGCGGCGCGTGTATGAAACATGGTGGCGTAGAAGAATCAGCCATTGATAAGCGCTTCACGGTCATCAGTGGCGATGATGTGGTTGAGCTGTTGATGAATGCTAAGGGATCTTTGCAGTTGAATTAAGCGTTTAAGCTAAGCAATAATTTTAGATAAATGGGTTGGTTTTTCAGTCATCATTTTGATGGTTTGGAGGCTGACCATTTTTTTGTCTTTTGAATAAGCATAATTACTTTAGAAACTAAATTTTAATTATCTTTTCTAATTTCGTGTGTTTCCAATAAATATATAGCTAAAGTAGAGGCTGCTCCGACTGCTAACTTAGCGTGCCTAGGTTGTAAACCTTTAAACTCGCTATCTTTGCCATGACCACTGCCATATTCATTTCTAACTTCTGCAATTCCTTGAACTACGGAGGATAAGCTACCTAAAATTTGTCTTATTGAACTTGCTGCTTTTGCTTCGTTAGATATATCATCAGGAGTAAGTTTAAGTAGCTTTGTAGTCTCTCTCATCAATTTAGATAAGTCCCAGTTTTTATTGCATTCTTCTTGCCTACTTTTGAATATGGATTTACAGGCAGTTTCAATCAACTCTTTCGCTATTCCTATAGCCTGATAAGGAGAAGTTTCAATTGATGATTCCATTAGATTAATCTGCTGGGAAACATAATCAGCATTAAAAATAATTTTGATTTCGTTACCTTTTTTCTCGATTGATGCTTTGCCTGTATACTTTATTCTCCCACTAAAAACTGGTTTATTAGAGATACGTGTTCTCTCGACAATTTCGAACCCATCATTACTTAGGCTCTCATTGAATATATTGTGAATTTTCTCCACTTCATGTAAGTGTCCCCTTACTACGGGATGTATCATTTCACATAAAAAGTTTAGAAAAGAAGCATCTTCACATTTTAACAAATTAAACCTTTCATCATTAAAGACCCAGTTGTCCTCCCAATCATTGTTATTAAATCTGTGTTGCCAGATATCACCTGCTGCGTTCGAAAACCTAGGGTCTTTTGAAGGCATACTTTCCAAATCGTAAAGCCTAGATAAAAATTCCGTTTCATCTAGCTTTCCTGCCCACCATATATCTTCTATACTTAATATATCAAATATATCACGTCGAGTAATTTGAGAGATTCTATTCATTATTTATTTCAACTTTCTTTGATTAGATACTTTAACGATATCAAGTATATGAGTTAATAGCTCTTAACTACAGTTTTATAGTCAAATATTTTAACTACAACTTTGTAGTCAAAATCCAACCTTCCTATTCAGCAACCAAATACACATTATCTAACACGCACGCCATCTAGCTTTGCTAAAGTAAGTCATGCAAACCTCCTCATAAAATAAAATGGAAGCCTGTCATGACCTTACTGAATACCCTTGATTTGACCTATCCTATTGTTCAAGCACCGATGGCAGGAGCGACCACCCCTGAGCTGGCGGCGACGGTGAGTAAGTTTGGTGGATTAGGGTCATTGGGGGCTGGCATGACGGCGCCAGACGTTTTAAATAGTGAAATCAACACCATTAAATCGCTCACCGATCGTCCTTTTATGATCAATCTGATGGTGTTATCAGAGCATGAATCTAGTGCTTTAGATAGCGAAGTCCCTGCTTGGCTAAATAATTACTATCAAGAGAAAAATATCGAATTTACTCTACCGAAGCACCCAGCGCTAAGCTTTGCAGAGCAGCTACAAGTGCTCTATGACAATCCCGTTCCTGTCGCCAGTTTTACCTTTGGCATTATCAGCGCTGAGCAGGTGCAGCGTTTGCAGAGTCTAGGCACACGGGTCGTCGGTACTGCCAATCATCCATTGGAAGCAAAAGCATGGGCAGATATTGGCGCAGATGCGGTATGCGTGCAAGGGGTCGAAGCGGGTGGGCATCGCGGTGGTTGGTTGCCGCAAAGTGAAAACGATCCATTGGGATTATTGACGCTAATAAGTCAAACGCGTGCCTGCACCGATATTCCTTTAATCGCGGCTGGTGGCATTATGAACGGACAGGACATCAAAGCGGTTCAAACGGCTGGTGCTGAGCTTGCGCAAATCGGAACAGCATTTTTGACCACAGATAAATGCGGCATTAATGACATTTATAAGCAAGCGCTACTCGATGCCAGTCAAGATGGACGCAGCTCTGAGACGCGCTTAACCAGATTATTCTCAGGGAAACAGGCTCGTGGTTTATTAAATGATTATTTGCATGATTTTGCTCAATTCGAGAGCGCGCATGAGCTACCGCCTTACCCACAATTAAATGCGATGACCAAATTTTTGCGTGCCCATGCAACCAAAAACCGCGATGCCGAACATCAATCTTTATGGGCAGGACAAGGTGTCGCTTTGGTTAGACAAGAGCGCACGGTTGAACTGCTAGAGCGATTGGTAAGAGAGAGTTAGTTTGATCGACGTAGGCTGATTTTTAACTCAGCCTACAATAGAGTAGATACAGTTTTAAAAGAATACAGTGCTACTGGGATTAATTATTCGCAGCCTCTGTCTGCGTAAGCACAGTAAGCAACAAAAATTGATACCAGTAGCACCTTATAATGTTTGTATTTCTTTTATTTAGGACTGACTACAGCTCATATCTAATCAAACGTTGGATCATTTACGCCTTAAAATATCATATGTAAATGACTAGTTCTTTAACCCTTCACGAAACGCTTTATAATCATTCGCCGTATCTTTCACCGCTTCTATCATCGGTACATGACCGATTTTTGGCATCGTAATCACTTGTGATTGTGGGATGATTTCTTTTATTAGCGTCACTGTTTCAGGCTTGATGACCTTATCCTCCTCACCCCAAACGACTAGTGTTGGAATATTATATTCAGCGATAACCTTGGCACGCTGCTCAACATTGTCTTCAACTATTTGCGCGAGTATTTTGGATTCTACTGCTTTATTAGCGATACGCTCTTGCGCGAATACGGCTTTTACAGACTTAGGAATATAAGGCGGCTTAGACATAACAAAGTCATACATAGCATAAAAGTCTTCCTTCTTATCGACCAATAGCGGATTGTTCTCAAGAGTTGCACTTTCTAAGGATTTCGGCACACCCACTGACCAAAAGCCCGCACTATCTATCAGCCACAGACTTTTGACTTCTTTAGGATACTTCGCAGCATAAGCAACACTGATAGCGCCGCCCATTGAGTTGCCACCGACATGAATGTTAGATGCCAAGCCTTTAGCTTGCAGTAGCTCGTGTAAACGCGTCGCTTGCGCCTCCGAGCGATAGTCAGCCGCCATCGGTTTACTAGAGTCACCAAAGCCTAGCAAATCAGGAATGATCAGATTATAGTTCTCTAACTGCCGAGCGATACGAGTAAAGTTGTCTTTATTACCGCCAAAGCCATGAATCAATAATAAAGGCTCGCCCGCGACATTACCGTTTTCTGCATAGACTATTTTATCGCCAGAGCTTAACGTAAATGACTGAGTCGTAAGGTCTGATTTTGAGCGTTCATACTGAATAATCTTTTGGGTGGTATTTATCGCCAAGGTATTGGGCGCTGTGGTACAACCGAATATTGAAAGACTTAGTAGAGCAGCAAAACCTAGGCGTTTTAATAGCATCGAAATATCCTTTTTGAAAACTAGAAAAATGAAGTAAGAAGTAAAAAGCATCATCCTAGCACAAGAGTATTTTAAGTTTCAGCACTTATAATAACCACCCTCCCCCTATAAATTGCTCGACAATCGCCTAAAAAAATGACAGGCAAATAATAATAGCGTTTGCCGAGGGGTTACAGCTCTAATAAAGACCGTAGACGCTTTCTGGTTTATGATAAGCGCTTTTGTTTAGTTGGCCCTGCATATTGCAAAAGGATAAACATTGAGTAAAACAGATACCTCCATTGGTAAACGGCGTGACCTCACCCAAGGCTCGATCCCTAAAACCATGCTCTTATTTGCATTACCAACCCTTGGGTCATCTGCATTACAGTCATTAAACGGCTCGATCAATGCTGTCTGGGTAGGTCGATTTTTGGGTGAGGAAGCGTTAGCAGCCACAGCGAACGGCAATATCTTGATGTTTATACTGATCTCCTTCGTGTTTGGTTTCGGTATGGCATCTACTATTTTGATTGGTCAGGCAATGGGCAGCCGTGACAACGCTATGGTTAAGAAAACCATGGGCACGGCGCTGGGCAGTATTATTCCGATAAGCGTTATAGTGTCGGCAGTAGGGTGGATATTTGCGCCGATACTACTTGAGCTGCTTGGCACGCCGGCAAGTGCTGTAGAGCTTGCCCTAACCTATCTGCGCATGATTTTTATTGCGATGCCCGTCACACTTACGTTTACGCTGATAATGATGGCACTGCGCGGGACGGGCGATTCGACGACGCCGCTTTGGTTTATCATTATATCGGTCGTGATTGACCTTATTTTGACACCGACGCTGATTTTGGGTCTAGGACCATTTCCCGAGTGGGGCATATTTGGCTCGGCTTTCGCAACAGCCGTCGCAAATATGCTAGCGCTTATTGGCATGTTAGTCACTATGTATCTGCGTGGCTCTGTGCTGACGCTTAAGTTGTCGGAGCTTCGCTTTTTGCGCGCAGACCGAGACATCATGAAGTCGATGTTTTCTAAGGGGTTACCGATGGGTCTGCAGATGATTGTTATCTCTTCGGCAGCATTGACAATGTTATCGCTGATTAATCGCGAAGGTGTACAGACCACAGCCGCTTATAGCGCAACCCAGCAGCTTTGGACCTACGTGCAGATGCCAGCAATGGCGCTAAGTGCTGCGGCCAGTGCAATGGTTGCACAGAACATCGGTGCCAATCAATGGCATCGAATCGCAGGGATCACACGCTGGGGACTGATTTTTAATCTGGCATTGACCGGTTTTATTATTGTGCTGCTGACCATTTTTGATGAGACTATCTTGGGACTTTTCCTCGGCAGTGACAGTGAAGCGGTGCCGATTGGGCGTCATATTCAGCTAATGGCGACATGGGGTTTTATCTTTTTTGGGATAGCACAGGTTTTGTTTGGCACCATGCGTGCAAACGGTTATGTGATTTGGCCGCTGATTGTCATGGTCATTTCGATGTATCCAGTGCGTCTTGGATTTGCTTTCGGGCTTTATCCTCTACTTGGAACCGATGCCCTTTGGCTATCCTTTCCAGCAGGCATGGTGGCAACCGCCGTGATGGGAGCAGGACTATATTTGTACGGCGGATGGCGCAAAGGCAAACACTTGCCCGCAGAGGAAGCTGCGCAAAGGTCTGAGGAGTTTCGCGCGCATACAGGCACCAGTGCGTCGTTTCGAGATCTTGTACCGACGACTGTATGGAAGCTGTCACCTTTGCGCCGTATCACAAGGTTGCATCGACGACTTCATAGAAGACTTCATCTTCATAGACTCCGTGTGATAAAAAAGAATAAACGATAATGGCGTGGTTTATATATACACGTATAACGCCTAGTCGGGCGGCTTTTACTCATTAGCATGGGCGAGTACATTATTCATCATACTTGCCTATTACTGCAAATACCGAAACTGGTTTACCTTTAACTAAAATTTTCATTATCTGATAAAAACTGTACCGCTGCGGCTGCATGGATAGCGGTGGTATCAAACACGGGGATTGGACTGTCTGCTTGGCTAATTAACAGTCCAATCTCGGTACAGCCTAATATCGCGCCCTCAGCGCCTTGTGCCGCTAACTCATTAATCACTTGCGTATAATATTGCCGTGAGATGGCAAGCAACTGTCCTTGGCACAGCTCATCATAGATGATGCGATGAACTTCAGCACGCGCATCGGTATCTGGTATCAGCACTTGCACGCCCGCATCCATCAGACGCTGTTTATAAAAGTCCTCAGTCATGGTGAATTGTGTACCGAGTAAGGCAATCTTGGTTAAACCTTGCTGCTTAATCGCATCTGCGGTTGCATCAGCAATATGTATCAGTGGCAAATTCGTCGCCACTTGTACCTGCTCCGCTACTTTATGCATGGTATTGGTCGCAATTAATAAACCTTGGACACCAGCCGCTTGTAAGCGCTTACCACTGTTTACCATGATATCACCCAACTCTTCCCACTTGCCTTGGGCTTGTAACTCGCTAATTGGCGCAAAGTCGACACTATGAATCCATAAGTCTGCTGAATGTAAGTTGCCAAGCTTAGACTTGATACCTTCATTAATCAGCCGATAATAGCTTTGGGTACTCTCCCAACTCATTCCGCCGATAATACCTAAGGTTCGCTGCTTTTGAACGGCCATACTATTACTCTTTATATGTATTTCAATCTTACTTATCGTAGCAAAAGTTCAGCTTTAATTTGCCAATATTTAGAATATTCTCATTATTAGAAAAGAAATAACGATCATTAAAATGTAACGAACGTCACTATTAATAACAACGATTTTATCCACTCACCAGCATACGCTATGATAGTCAATAACGACGCCTCATAATGCTATTCATCATCGTTCATTGAGACTCACTATTATCATGTAGGAAAATTCAACATTATGGCAAACTTCCCTATTATCAGAATACGCGCGCGGCGCAAGTACTACCGTCTTATCTTTACCGGTCTGATGGCGCTGATGATGTCACTTATTATCTCATCCGCTCTATTACTGGTTAAAGTAGGGTTCGTCGATGGCTTCTTTATGGAATTAATGCACTCGTGGGTGCTGGCCTTTGTCTTTGCGTGGCCGAGCGCCTATATCTGTGCGTATCTGGTACAAGAGCACGTGCTTAGTCGGATTGAGTTTTATTGAGTCATACGACGATAAGTACATAACAACGTTCCTTAACCAAACAAGTACTGATAACTGGTAAGCAGAGTTGTTACTGTTGATGGTTGCAAATCAACTCATCAACTTACTTCTTTAGACAAATATCTAAAAACCAAAAAAAGGATTTATCATGCGTAGCGCAACTTATGATCATTTTGGCAAACCCACTGAAGTACTCAGCATCAGCGACCGCCCTACTCCAGAGCCTAAAGCCAATGAAGTCCGAGTCAAAACGATACTCGCCTCTATCCACAACCATGACCTACTAACCATTCGCGGTCAATATGGCTTTAAACCTGAAATGCCTGCCATCGGTGGTAGTGAAGCGGTCGGTATCATCGATGCAGTAGGCAGCGATGTTAAGAATCTAAAAGTCGGTCAGCGTGTCGCAGCCGCCAGTGTACAAGCGACGTGGGCAGAGTATTTCGTCGCTGTGGAAGATATGGTATTCCCGATGCCCGACAGCTTAGATGACGAAATGGCAGCACAATTGATTGCAATGCCACTGAGCGCGCTGATGCTGATTGAGTTCTTAGAACTAAAAAGCGGTCAGTGGGTTATCCATAATGCTGCCAATGGCGCGGTCGGCAAATCACTCGCCATGCTAGCTGCCGCGCGTGGTATTAACACCATTAATGTCGTGAGAAGTGGCGATGCTATCAAGGAATTAGAAGCACTGGGTATTAAGCATAATATCAATACCTCAGATGACGACTGGAAAGATCAAGTAAAAGCCATCCTTGGTGATGAAAAAATCAGTGCGGCGGTTGATTCTATCGGTGGTGAGTCTAGTAATGATCTGCTGGCATTACTGGGTCATGGTGGCACATTGGCATCGTTTGGCATCATGTCAGGCAAACCAATGGTGCTAAATCCAACCCACATTATTTTTAAACAAGCGACGATTAAAGGCTTTTGGGGCAGTAAAATCAGTCAAGAAATGAGCGTTGAGAACAAGCAACGCTTGGTTGATGAGCTGATCGAACGTGCTAACAATGGCAACTTAAAACTGCCCGTTGAAGCGACCTTTGATTTGGCTGATATCTTAAAAGCAGTTGACGGGAAAATGCAGTCAGAAAAAAACGGTAAGGTACTGTTAAAACCTTAAGATTCATTTTATATCTTAAGGTTTCGAGCATTTTTCTCTACTCGCGAATGGATATCTATATAAAAAATCCAATTAGGAATAGCCTTATGTCTAAACAAACAACGTTTAAAGCTTTGGTCGTCGAAGAACATGCTGATGGCACTTTTAGCAAGAGCATTCAAGAACGCAGTGTCAGTGATTTACCTGAAAACGATTTATTAATCGAAGTACATTACTCATCACTAAACTTCAAAGATGCGATGTCGGCATCAGGTAATAAAAGAATAACCAAGCACTATCCACACACCCCTGGTATTGATGCGGCAGGCATAGTGATCAGTGATAAGTCTGGCACCTTTACAGAAGGGCAAGAAGTCGTGGTCTTTGGTTATGATTTGGGCATGGATACCGATGGCGGCTTAAGTCAAATGATCTCTATACCTGCCGATTGGGCGGTCGAATGCCCGTCTTCATTGACGATAAAAGAAGCGATGATATATGGTACTGGCGGCTTAACGGCTGCATTGAGTATCCAAAAGCTAGAGAAAATGGGTGCAAAACCTGAAGATGGTCCAGTCGCCGTCACTGGCGCAACGGGCGGCGTCGGTAGTATCAGCATCGCAATTTTAAGTCAGCTAGGCTATGACATCATCGCCTTCTCTGGCAAACCTGAGCAAAGCGACTATCTAAAAGAGCTTGGCGCAAGCGAAGTCCGTCATCGCGATACCATTAACGAGGTCGGAGATAAACCTGCCGGTCGTGAACTGTGGGCAAATGCTATTGATACGATTGGCGGCGATTATTTGGCGAACCTACTTAAGCAAACCAAAGCTGGCGGCGCAGTCACCTCTTGTGGTTTGGCGAGCGGCGCTGAGTTTTCGATGTCAGTGATACCTTTTATCACCCGCGCGGTGTCGCTATTGGGTATCGACTCGGTTTATATTCCACTGGCGGATAAAAAGGCTATCTGGGAGCGCGTTGCTACTGATATGAAGTTGCCTAACCTAGAGAGCTATGGTGAAGAGATTACGCTTGAGCAAACGCCGGAATACTTAGATCGCTTTATGGCGAGTCAAACGGTTGGGCGTTATGTGGTGAATGTGCGAGGTTAGGTTTTTGGTTTGGACAATAGGTTTTTAAGTAATGGCAGCAGCTCTTTTGAGGTGCTGCCGTTTTTTTTATTTTGAAAGCATAAATGATTTTATAGTCTAATATTAGTAAAGTTAACTTGTAAACCTATTAAACAAGTTTACCCAAGCTTCAACTAGAGATTCATTAACATTTGAAAAAGCTTTATCAAATCTATTTTGCATATTTCTAGCTAAATCAACTTTCCAACCTTTTTCCAATTCAATAGAATTATCTTGGGCCCACTTTTCAATTTGATTGACTATAGGTTTATCAATGTTATAAAAATCTTCAAAAAAATCTCTAGCACGGTACATTCTATCAATTTCTCTTACAATCGATTCATTTGGAAATAAATCTTCAATTTCATATTGCTCTTCACCTAGAAAATCGGAAACTTCTAATACTTTGTCTCTTTCATCTTTATACCTTCCGCCTGTTAGCTTATTTTTATAATCCTTACCTGACTGATCTGAGTCTAGTAATACGTATGGTAGTTCGTCATCTCTAGCTGAGACAAGTGTAGAGATAGGTCCGACACCTCGAACACCACCAGTAGGAATAAAAACAAGCTCTTTCGAATATTTTAATTTTCCATTTGCAATTAGATACCTCTTTACAAGGTTTAAATAAATTTGATCACTAACTCCCTCTACTAGAATGGGCAAACATCCTAATAATAGAGTATCAGACACTGTTAAACCAAGTGCAGCATGAACTGGATATATAGACTTTTCAGCATCCTTCTCATCATATCTTAAATTAGCGGATACTTGAGTCTTACCAGTTTCTTTATTAACATAGACTGCTTTTACATTTGCTAGATTATCCATATCTACAAGAAATGGAGAATGTGATGTATATATTAGTTGATTATCTTCAGATAGTTTACGAAAGAATTTTGCCAAATCATACTGTGCTATAGGATGTAAAGACAATCCCGGCTCATCAAGAAGTAAAACTGTATTATCATGAGACTCCTTAGTTTCTACTAAAAATACTAGAAAAAAACTAAAAAACCATTGAAGGCCTCTACTTCTGCCTTCAAGCTCTATTGCTTCAGGACGTAAACTATCGGAAACATTTATTCTAAAATGCTGTCCATCTGCCTCGAAGTCAAATATATAGTCTCCTTGAAGCCACCATTCCTTAAAACTCTTAGTAAGCTGTGCCGCAGCTGATCTTAATAAAATACCTCTTTCTCTCTTTTTATCAGCCCAGTTTTGAATCTCTTCCTCTGTTAACTCTTCTTCTTCCACACTTATCTCACGCTGATAATTATCTACTGTCTTTATTATGACCTTTCTATCATTGCCTAACTCATATATTTCTAATGGTGATAGTTTTACATATTTAAAAAGCACGTCAAGAGTTCTAGCCTTTGCTCTAGCAGATTCAGTTAAATCGCTTCTTTTAGTATCTTCGATTACTCTTGGTAAAAATATTTCACTATCTAAATTTCCATAATCGGAGTAATAAACAAAATTCGGTAAACTAGCTAATATTTTTTGTTTTATTTCAGGTGTTGGAAGAATGGTGTTACCTTTAAAAGCATTTAAGAAAAATTCTAGTGGGTTTAAAAGATTACCATCAAAAAAATCAGGTAGATTTTTCTTCCTACCAAATATTTTCTTATAATCAATAATTTCTGTTTTAAAGTTGTCGATATCTTCATAAAATACTGATTCTTTATGACTGAAAATTTCAATTTGATTATCTATGAAACTTTGAACTGAAGCTTTTAGTTCTTCGTCCTCCTTTATAAAGTGCTCATAAGAATTTATTTTCTTATTGAATTTTGCTAATAAAGTACTCAATCTAGAAGGGTCAAAGCTATCGATTTTAGTATAAGGGAAACTTATATAGTAACCACTATCATATTTTCGCTGAACAAGTACTGTTTCGATCTGCTCTTTGTCACATTTTAAATCCGTGGCTAACTCTTCTTGTAAATCATCAGCCAAGATGAAGTCAGCCAAAATAAAAACATCATTAGAATGATTATCAGCTTTATATTGGCTATATAGATGTCTTGGAAAATCATCTAAAGGAACTATCGGCTCACTATTAGCAGGTCTCAACTTCCACAGCGCCAGTAATAAATTTGTTTTTCCAGCCTCATTTGTACCTACAAGACAAGTATTATTACCTAAATAAACCCAATCACTTTCTTCAATAGAGCGAAAGTTTTTAACCTTGAACCTTTTTAAAACCGTCCTCATACTTATTCTCTCATCTCTAGCAAATCGATTGTATATTTAGATATTATTTGAACCACAACCACAGAATACTATAATTATGATTAAAACTGTTATTCGAACCAACTTATTTTGACCAAAAAAAACACCCAACCAAGTTGAGTGTTTTTTTATTTCATCTAAAGATTAACTAAGAGAATTATTCCCACTCAATTGTCGCTGGTGGCTTGCTCGACACATCATAAGTCACGCGTGAGACTTCAGCGATTTCATTCATAATGCGATTCGATACCGTTTCAATCAAATCATACGGCAGATGAGCAAAGCGCGCAGTCATAAAATCCACAGTCTCAACGGCACGTAGCGCAATCACCCACGCATAACGGCGACCATCACCGACCACGCCGACTGATTTAATCGGTTGGAATACCGCAAACGCTTGCGCAGTCTTCTCATACCAGCCTGAACGCTCAAGCTCTTCCATAAAGATAGCATCGGCTGAGCGCAGGATATCGGCAAACTCTTTGGTGACTTCGCCCAAGATACGCACGCCCAAACCTGGTCCTGGGAACGGATGGCGGTTGATCATCTTCGCAGGTAGACCAAGGGTAATACCCAATTTACGCACTTCGTCTTTGAACAAATCACGTAACGGCTCAACCAATTCAAACGCCAAATCATCTGGCAAACCGCCCACATTATGATGGCTCTTGATCACATGAGCTTTGCCTTGATGCGACTTGGCAGATTCAATCACGTCTGGATAAATCGTACCCTGCGCTAAGAATTCAATGACTTTACCATCGCTCTGCTCGCTCACTTCGCGGGCACTATTAGCAAATACATCGATAAAGGTTTTACCGATGATTTTGCGCTTGGCTTCAGGATCAGACTCACCAGCCAATGCCGTTAAGAATAACTCTTCCGCATCGACACGAATGACTTTTACGCCCATGTTTTCTGCGAAGATTTGCATCACTTGATCGCCTTCATGCAGACGAAGCAGACCAGTATCGACAAACACGCACGTTAATTGATCGCCAATCGCTTTATGCAACAATGCTGCGACGACTGAGCTATCTACACCACCTGAAAGACCGAGCAATACTTGCTTATCACCGATTTGCTTTTTCAGTTGCTCAATACGCATATCGATGATGTTATCAGGCGTCCAGCTACCGGCGCAGCCACAGATTTCATGGACGAAACGACCAAGTAATGCAGACCCTTGTGCGGTATGCGTCACTTCAGGATGGAACTGCAAACCATAATAATGGCGCGAATCATCTGCCATGATCGCAATCGGGCAGCTTGGCGTGCTGGCGACGATATCGAAGCCTTGTGGGGCATCGACCACTTTATCGCCATGACTCATCCACACATTTAGCTTCGCTGCTGCGTCTTCGATACCATCAGTCAGCGTTGATTTGCCATCGATATTGATGGTTGCTGCGCCAAATTCATGGATATCACTGGCGTGAACTTTACCACCGAAACGCTCTGCCATCGCTTGCATACCATAGCAGATACCTAATACTGGTACGCCTAGATCAAATACAGCATCGTTGATGCGTGGGCTGTCATCTGCGTGGACGCTCTCAGGACCACCAGATAAGATAACGCCTTTTGCGCCAAAATCGATGATGCGCTGAGTGTCGATATCATAAGGGAACATCTCACAGAATACACCTGAATCACGGACACGGCGGGCGATAAGCTGGCTGTACTGTGAGCCAAAATCGAGAATTAAGATGCGATCTTCTTTAATAGTAGGAACGTTGGCAGCAGTTGTCATAACGTAGTGTCCATCAATAAATAAATTGGTGCGCTATTTTAACAAGTTTCACGAATGTAGTGGCGGTTAGATATACGTTTATTATTGTCTATTTTTTAATGATTCTACTAATGTTTAGCATATATCAAATAATCAGATCATTTGTGATATGCTAATTCGATAAAAAAAATATCCTCATTGCCTGATTATAGACAATGAGATAGCCACAGTAGCGACACTCAAACCGTGATTATAAATAGATAGGTTAAATTTACTATGAGCAAAATTAAATCCTTTATGCGTAAAACGTCTAAAACTGCCTCTATCTCAACGACCTCTCCTATTGATAATAACAGTTTAGATACGCTCTCAAAAATAGATACGTCCGTCACTACACCTGCCAACACACCTATAGAACAGACGCGCTGGAATGGTTGGGGCAATGTCAGTATCAATAAAAAAGTCTCGCCACATGGTGCAAAACTGATCAAGTCACACATTGGTAAAACTAAAAAACTGTCCTCTGTCAGCTTACAAAAGGTGCTCAAAACCGTTCCAAAATCACGCTTACCTGCTGCTATGATTGAGCTTGATACTGTATCTGTCGATAACGAGGTAAGACTCAGACACGCCCGTGGTCAAAGCTTTCCGGATTGGATAGCCATGCATGGTGGCGACTTTGAGGTTTTTCCTGATGGCGTGGCGCATCCGCAATCAACCGCTGATGTCGAAACCTTATTAAAACTAGCAAGCGAGTATGACCTGATCGTCATTCCTTTTGGCGGTGGTACCTCAGTCGCTGGTCATATCAACCCGCAAGAGGGTTCACGCCCTGTATTGACTATTGCTATGAGTAGGATGGATCAGCTGATTGACTTGGATATAGAGAGCCAAATTGCTACTTTTGGCGCAGGCACACAAGGTCCAGCAGTCGAGGCGCAATTAAATGCCCACGGTTACCGTTTGGGACATTATCCGCAGTCGTGGGAATTATCGACGCTTGGCGGATGGATTGCAGCACGCTCTAGCGGTCAGCAGTCATTGGGTTACGGACGTATCGAGCAGATGTTTGCTGGTGGTACTTTGGTAACGCCTCTAGGGGTACTCAATATCGCTGATATTCCAGCGTCAGCAGCAGGGCCTGATCTGCGTGAAATGATGATGGGCACGGAAGGTCGCGCCGGTATTTTTACCGAAGTCAAAATGCGCGTGCAGTCGCAACCGGAAGAAGAGCTATTCAAAGTGGTATTTTTGCCAAATTGGGAAGCGGGTAAAGAAGTGCTTAGACAAGCCGTGCAGAGTAATATTCGCTTATCCATGCTACGCCTAAGCAATGCGGTCGAGACTGATACTCATCTACATTTAGGCACGACGCCCAGTCAATTTTTGGCAATCAACACCTATCTAAAAGCTCGCGGATTAGGTTCACAAAAAGTCATGCTGACTTATGGGGTAACAGGCGATAAAGCACAGAATGCGCTGGCACTGACGCAGTTTAAAAATCTGTTAAAGCAGCATGGTGGTATCAGCGGCAAGCTTGCCAATCTGATGGGCAATATCTGGGCACACGGGCGTTTTAAATTTCCATATTTGCGCGGTACTTTATGGGAGAAAGGCATCATGGTCGATACCTTTGAGACCGCGACCAATTGGTATAATATCGACGAGCAAATGCAGCAGATGCAAGCAGCGGTGCAAACTGCACTGGCAGACGAAGGCGAAGCCGTGATGGCTTTTACTCATATCTCACATGTTTATAAGCAAGGTGCTAGCCTTTATACCACCTATTTCTTTAGAGCGGCACAAGATCACGCCAGTACCTTAAGTCGCTGGCAAAAAATCAAGCATGCTGCCAGCTCAAGTCTGGCAAATGGTAAAGCGACAATATCGCACCAGCATGGTGTCGGTCGTGACCATGCCCCTTACCTCACTGCTGAAAAGGGTAAGCTAGGTATTCAGGTTACCCGTGATATGCTTAAAAGTCTGGACCCTGAGCAGCGTATGAATCCGGGTGTTTTGATTGAATAATAACTTTATTCAAAAACCTTGTTTATAGTTATAGTGAGTTCAGTATTAAAGCGATACAGTAGGACTGGGATGAATTTTACGCAGCCTCTGTCA
>Ga0136557_1000975_pt1 | contig 19849 bp, 20 predicted proteins | sample AntRauTorckE6832_FD_104796 | JGI IMG/M metagenome (GOLD analysis project Ga0136557, IMG submission 104796) | Saline lake microbial communities from Rauer Islands, Antarctica - Metagenome Torckler E6 #832 | ecosystem: Environmental > Aquatic > Non-marine Saline and Alkaline > Saline | place...
CCATCCCGCTTGGTCATATTTTCTCATGGATTTTGATAAATATTATCAATAAAAGAGCCTTTGGCTGGAGTATAGATTTTTCCATATCATATACAATAATACTTCAGTCTCTTCTGGTTGCTGTTCTTGGAGCTTTGGCCGCCGGAATCTACCCTGCTTCAAAAATGTCAAAAATTATACCTGCCCATGCTTTGAGGGAGGAATAGAATGAAAAAAACAGTATTTATAATAATTATAATGGTTTTGTGTTTTTCTTTATTTTTATTTTTCGATGCTAAAGATGAAAAAAATAATCAGGAAGATTTTTTTTCAAATTTTATGAAAAGTGAAACAGATGAAAATTTTTTAAAAGCTTTAAAAAAAAGGGAGTTTAAATTCCCTGAAGATCATGGAGTACATAAAGGTTTTCAAACCGAATGGTGGTATTTTACGGGTAATCTTAAATCTGTGAGTAACAAAAGGTTTGGTTACCAGTTTACACTTTTCAGATCCCAGCTTAATCCTGAAAAAACTGAAAAAAACTCATCTTTTTCTTCCAATGCACTCTATATGGCACATCTTGCTGTAACAGATGCAGACAACAAAAAATTTTATTATTTTGAAAAGTTTGCAAGGGAAAATCCAGACAATGCGTATGTAAAACAACAACCGTTCAAAGCCGAGATTGACGGATGGAAAGTTTATGAAACTGATGATGACCAAAGTAAGCTTGAAAATTTAAAGCTTGAAGCAAAAAAAGAGAATATCGGCCTGGACCTTAATCTTAAAATAACAAAACCTTTTGTTTTACAAGGCGATGAGGGACTCAGCCAGAAAAGCAGAGGTGAAGGAAATGCATCATACTATTATTCTTCTACCCGGATACATACAAAAGGAATTCTTAATATACAAGGAAATGAATATAAAGTAGAAGGATCATCATGGCTTGACCGGGAATGGAGCACAAGTGCACTTTCAGATGAACAGGAAGGCTGGGACTGGTTTGCAATCCACCTTGACGACAATACAGAGATAATGTTTTACAACTTGCGCCTTAAATCCAAAAAAAGGGACCCGCTTAGTAAAGGTGTTTATGTATACAGTGACGGAAGTTATGAAAAAATAGAGGCAAACGAACTTTTTCTTGAAACAAAAGGTAAATGGGAAAGCCCCAGGGGCGGAGTTTATCCTTCAGGCTGGGTAATGGAAATCCCTGAACATGAAATCAGGCTTAATATTACCCCTTTAATCAAAAATCAGGAACTCGACTTTTTCATACGATACTGGGAAGGTGCTGTAAATGTATCCGGCACAAAGTCCGGCAAAAAGATTCAAGGCTCCGGCTATGTTGAGCTTACAGGATATGCTGATAATAAATGATTGCAACTCTTGAGTTTTTGACTGACTCATACGATTAATCAATAAATATATTGTAATATCAAATAATTACATCCACAAGCAAGAGCTCTGCTTTTTACCCACAAAGGTTTGAGCTGCATTACCAAGCAGGAGCTTGGTAACGAGCCTGGTCGCCGGCTGTCAGTCAATCCGCAGTTTGCTTTATATGGCAGATTCTTTCGGAGTGCTGGCTCCCAAGTTCCTGCTTGGGAGCCTATTGTTTATGTAACCAGATATTAAATTGCCGGTGTTAGCTTGAGAAATTAGTTCGGAATTATGTGCATGAATGAATTTTTACCCACTCCAATAATGAAAACAAGAGTTTCTGACCCCTTTTTATTAATCATATTGACACCTTTTTATGACGGGAATACAAATATATATGAAAGATTTTTGCATTATGAAACAGTGTTAATCTCTATTTTAATGCAAACAGGCTGAAGCTTTAAACAAGGCGGAGTTTCATATTTTTTATAAAACCTGCCAAAGAATTAAAAAGCCAAAGGAATAAAAAAATGAATAAAAACGAACTTTATGCAGAAATAAACCTTGGAAACATAGCAAAAAATGTTTCCGGACTGAAAAAACTGGCAGGTGAAAAAACAGATCTTATGGCTGTTGTTAAAGGCGACGGATACGGACACGGATCAGTACAGGTTGCACAAACTGCACTTAAAAGCGGAGCTACATTTCTTGGCACAGCAAGACTTCATGAAGCTTTAAAATTAAGACAAAACAATATTTTAGCACCCCTTCTTATACTTGGATACCCTTCCGATGAAATGCTTGAACAGGCTGCAGACAACAATATCGACATATCTGTATACGACTTTGAAACAGCTGAAATGGTTTCAAAAAAAGCAAAAGAAATAAAAAAAGATTTAAACGTTCACATAAAAGTAGATACCGGCATGGGAAGAGTCGGGATTACAGGAGATGAAAACAGTATATTAAAAGAAATAATAAAAATAAAAGAACTTCCAAACTTAAATGCAAAAGGGATTTTCACCCACTTTGCAACTGCAGATGAAAAAGATCTTGAATATGCTCATTTCCAGATGAATAACTTCAAAAAAATTCTTAAAACTTTAAATGATAATAATATATTTTTTAAATATTTTCACTGCGCAAACAGTGCAGGTTTAATGAATATAACAGACTCGAGAAAATCTCTTGTAAGGCCTGGAATATCTATTTACGGTCTTTACCCCTCAATGGACGTGGACCGAAGTATAGTAAAACTCTATCCTGCAATGACTCTGAAAGCAAAAATAGTTCAGGTTAAAAATGTAAAAAAAGGTTTCAACGTAAGCTACGGAAGAACATGGACAGCAAAAAAGGATTCAAAGCTTGCAACACTTACTCTTGGTTATGCAGACGGCTTTTCAAGGCTTTTATCTTCTAATACAGATTTTCTTATAAACGGTAAAAAGGCACCTTTAAGAGGGAGGATCTGCATGGATTTATGTGTTGCCGATATTACAGAAATTGAAAATGTTAAACCCGGAGATTATGCAGAGATTTTCGGAGAAGGAGAAATTACTGCAGATTATCATGCACAAAGGCTTAATACTATAAACTATGAAATAGTATCCTCACTTACTTCAAGGGTACAGAGAATTTATGTTTAATCTTTTTCCGGAACAAAAAAGCCATAAAATGTGGCATTTTTGTTCCGAAGCTTAAATTCCCGCAAATACAATCAATCAATACATATCAACCTTAACTGCGTGGCATTATTGCCCCAGAAAAATTCATCACATATCATACACAAAATAAAAAAAGTTTAAAATCAGTACCTTAAACCTGATTTAAAACAATGGCACACCCTTTGCTCTATACAGTTTTATTATTTGCACAATAAACTTTAACAAAGAGGATGTCATATGGATTATTCAGGTGAATACACCAAAAAATGCGTAAGCGCGCAGGAAGCTGTAAAAGTAGTAAAATCAGGTGATGTTGTTGATTACGGCTTTTTCAACGGAAGACCTTTTGTCTGCGACAAAGCCCTTGCAGAAAGACACGAAGAGCTTTCAGACGTACTTGTACACGGAGCAGTAACACTCCCTCCGGTTCCCGAGGTTGTTCAGAAACCGGGAAGCTTTGTGTATCATGATCTTCAGTTCAGTAAAATTTCAAGAGTACTTCAAAGAGACTACGGACTGGCATATTATTATCCTATTATGTACCATCAGGCTCCTTCATGGTTCAGAGAGAATGTAGCCCCTCACAGAAATGTAGTAATCTGTTCTGTATGCCCAATGGACAAAAACGGTTATTTCAACATAGGACCACATAACTCTGCAACTCTTGCGGCAATGGAAGAATCAGACTGTGTAATAGTTGAAGTAAACCAGAATATGCCAAGGTGCCTTGGAGGTGGAGAAGAATCTGTCCACATTGCAGATGTTGATTTTGTTGTTGAAGCTCCTTCAGATGTTACACTGCCGGACCTTCCAATGGCTGAGCCAGGAGAAGCAGACAGAAAAATAGCTGAGCACATAGTTGAATTTATTAAAGACGGTTCATGCATACAGCTTGGAATCGGTGCAATGCCAAATGCTGTTGGAAAAATAATTGCACAGTCAGATCTTAAAAATCTCGGCGGACATACAGAAATGCTTTCTGATGCTTATGTTGATATGATTGAATCGGGAAGAATGAACTCAAAGCTCAAATCAAAAGACAGAAACAGAGTTCCCTACTGCTTCGGCCTTGGAAGCAAAAGACTTTATGACTTCATGGACAACAACCCGGCCGTAGCATCATACCCTGCAAGCTATACAAATGACCCGAAAGTAATTTCTGAAATTGACGACTTTGTATCAATAAATAATGCCCTTCAGGTCGATCTTTACTCCCAGGTTAATGCTGAAAGTCTTGGGACAAATCAGGTTTCCGGCAACGGAGGAATGTGGGATTTTGTTATTGGAGCACAGTGGTCCAAAAACGGCAAAAGCTTTATCTGCCTTACTTCTACTTTTAAGGACTCGGAAGGCAAAGAGCAGTCAAGAATACTGCCTGTTTTTGAGCCCGGTTCAATTGTAACCATACCAAGGCACCAGGTCGATTATATTGTTACAGAATACGGGGCTGTTCAGGTAAGAGCAAAGTCAACATGGAAAAGAGCTGAGCAGGTTATAAGCATTGCACATCCCGATTTCAGAGAAGACCTTATTAAAGAGGCTGAAAAAATGAAAATCTGGAGACAGTCTAACAAAAAAGCTTAAACCCCGGGTCAGAGGTTTGATATTTTAAATCTTATTTTTAAAGGAAAAAAAGTTGAAAAATTTTATATTTTTGTGCGTTTTATTTATTCTGGTATTTCCTGTATCAGGTTTTGCAACCTTTCTTGACAACAACACAAACTTAAGCGCCGAGTGGACAAGAATGCAGGCAAGAACAGGTTCAGCAGATTCCATGGATGCAATTACATACAACCCTGCAGGAACTGTAAAGATGAAAGACGGATTCTACCTCAGTATTCAGAATCAGGTTCTTCCAAAATCGTATTCCCATAAATACAACGGTGTTAAATATGAAGCCGACAATACAACAAAATTTGTACCCGGCTTTTTTGCAATGAATAAAAAAGGTAAGTGGTCTCAGTTTGCCGGAGTAAATGTTATCGGAGGCGGCGGTTCTCTTAAATACAAAAATTCAACGATTGATGTGGCACCGCTGCTTGGACACTTTAATATAACTGATAAAGAAAGTATATTTACAAGTGCATTTATAGGAGCATTTGCAGGTGGTGCATACAGCATTAATGAAAAAATATCTGTTTCACTTGCAGGAAGATTTGTATACGGAGTAAACAGCCTTGAAATACAAGATGGTGATGTTTTAAATCTTGAAAAAACAGCCACCGGGTTTGCTCCGATAATAGGAATAAACTACTCTTTTGATGATAAGTTTAATATCGGGTTCAGGCATGAATTCAAAACATCTCTTGAGTTTGAAATTGATGAATTCAGCGGTTCTCTTGCACCTGCGTTCACAGCTCAGCAGGGAATAAAAAAAGGGAGTAAAAACAGAAAAGATTTCCCCGCAATGACTGCTGTGGGCGCATCATATATGCTTAACAAAGACCTTAAAATTGCTGCTGATCTTCACTACTGCTGGAATGAAGAAGTTAAATGGGATGACGACCCTAAAGCAGACAATGCATGGGAATTAAGCCTTGGGGCAGAATACAGGGTTAAAAAAGGGTTGAAGCTAAGCACAGGATACTCCTACGTAGATGCAGGGCTTGATCCTGAGGAGTATTCAACAGCTATTGGCAAAAACCCATATCACCTTTTTGCAGCCGGATTTATGGTCTCACCCATTGAAGATATGGAAGTAAACTTTGGTGCAAGCAGACTTTTTTATGATACAAAAACAGATTCTTCGGGAATAAAATACGAAAAAGAACTCTGGATTTTCGGACTTGGAATGTCATACAGGTTCAATTAATATATAATGATCATAAAAAAATAAATCTCCGGCTTTACTTTAAAGCGGCTTGCTGAACCTGAAAAATCATCATCGGGTTCAGCTTAAAAGCCGTTTTTTTTACATTTGAACGGCTGAAATAAGAAATCAAGTTTTTCTTTGCCGTCCGGCAAAAAAACAAGATCAGAAAGTACAATAAGAAATACACCAAATATACTTCAGTCATTGAATTTTTGTTTGCCTGACCAGCAAAATTATTATACAAATTAACCTGCATAAATTTCACCTGAATTTTTTCAAAGCTTTTATTTTAAATGCTTTGATTACAGTTGCGGTTAATATTCTGCCGCAAAGATGAAAAATCAGTATTAAGCCTGAAATAAGAATTTACAATCATCTTGACACTTTATCTCCTTTTTTTTATAAAGTCATGATGCTTTAAAATATTGTTTCGAAAAATTGCAGAACTTACCGTTAAGGCCATAAAAATGTATGATAAATCAGTAGCAGTAAAAGGCGTGGGAGACGGATTCAAACTGATTCCTGAAAAGGATGTAAACAGTGAGAATATAATAGAGGAAACCTCAAAGGCTCTTGAACCTATAAAGCATCTTTTAAAAGGTGCTCATATATATATCGACTCTGAAGAAAGCAGCTCAGAGTTTGTTAAAATACTTGATAATTTTCTGAAAAATAATTTTTCAGTCGATTCTGTAGCTCCCTTTAACAATAAGGATAAAGTAAAAACAGAACATAAAAAAAGATTCAGAACAAGAGAAGCTGAAAGAGGCTGGAAAACTTCAGCAAGCGATGCTTTAATTATTACCGGAAGAGTGAGATCAGGACAAAAAATCGATACTGAAAAGCATCTTATAATTTACGGTGATGTAAACCCCGGAGCTGAAGTAATTGCAGGCGGAGATATTCTTATCCTGGGGACACTTTCGGGAACTGCAATAGCAGGCCAGAAACAAGACGACAAGTCTGTAATTTTTTCACTCGATTTCCGGCCTACCCAGATCCAGATAAATGACATTGTAGGCGTGGGAGGGGAAAGAAAAAACAAAAAAGAACCCGAAATAGCTTTTTTAAATGAATCAAGAGAACTTTCAGTAAAAAATTATCTGGAAGAAAATCCTTTTTCAAAACTTCCATGGCCGGAAGTCAGATAAAAAATAAGACTTTTACCACAAAAAAAGAGGTGCAGATTTGAAAGGTAAAGTAATAGTAATAACATCAGGAAAAGGGGGCGTGGGTAAAACAACAACAACCGCATCCCTTGGAGCTGCAATTGCCTCACTTGGCAAAACATGCGCTGTTGTAGACATGGATATAGGACTGAGAAACCTCGACGTTGTCATGGGTCTTGAAAACAGAATTGTATATAATGTTGTGGATCTGGCCCACGGAAGATGCCAGGTTAAGCAGGCTGCAATAAGAGACAGAAAAATCACCGGACTTTATCTGATCCCTGCTTCCCAGAGCGACAACAAAAACGTTTTAAATACCGACGACATGTCAAGACTTACTAAAAAGCTTAAAGAGGAATTCGACTATATCCTTATTGACTGTCCTGCAGGAATTGAACAGGGCTTTGAAAACTCTGTAACAGGGGCTGATGAGGCTGTAGTTGTATGTACTCCCGAAGTTTCTGCTGTAAGAGATGCCGACAGAATAATAGGTCTTTTATATGCAAGATCTATAACACCAAAGCTTATTGTAAACAGAATCATACCTCACATGGTTGTAAATGGTGATATGCTCAGCCACAAGGATGTTGAAGATGTTCTTTCTGTTGAAATGATCGGCCTTGTTGAAATGGACGACAGGGTTGTTGCAGCTACCAACACAGGAAGCTATATCATTGATGATAAAACATCCAAGGCAGGACAGGCCTTTACAAGAATTGCAGGAAGAATTCTGGGAGATACAAGCATTCCGATTCAGGAACCTTCATATGACCAGAAAGGTATCTGGAACAAAATAAGCTCAAAACTAGGAATTAAAAAATAAACTCTTTGTTGCCCTAAAGGTGTAAATTATGAAGAACGGACTCTTTGGCAGATTATTTGGTTCATCAGGAAAAGAATCATCTAGAGATATTGCAAAAAAAAGGCTTCAGTTTGCTTTAATATACGATAAGCTTGAAATTTCAGATGAATTACTGGAATGCCTTCAGCAGGATATAGTAGACGTGATTTCCAGGTATTTTGAAATAGACAAGGATTCTTTAAAACTTGATATTGAAAGACAGGACGATCTTTCTGCTCTGGTACTGAACACCCCTATTTTATCAGCTAAAAAAAATTACGATTAAACAAAGCTTTAAAAAAGTTTTATGAGAAATCAACAGCACTCAAAGACCGGATAAAAGAATCTGTTTTCCGGTCGGCTGTTTATTTTATAAAACTGACACCCATAAAATTCAGGTTCCAAACAAAGAATCTGAAACTTTTTTTATTTTCTCTTTTATATACTCTTCTGCCTCAACAAGATCTTTTTCATCATTAATTAATGCATTTACAGAATCAAGAACAAAGTAAAACTCTGATTTTCTGCATAATGGATTAATCTTTTCTGTTTTTTCCTGATCTGTAAAAAAATAGTTTACAGGATGTTTTTTTTCTCTTTTAAACGGCCATTCAAACTTCAGCCTGAAAACAGATTTTAAAAATAAAGATGTTTCAAAATTAAGATCTGATATTTCTGTTTTGCTTTTTGTATTTTTTTCTATTGAATCAAAAATTGTATTTATCATTTCAGATTCAGTCACAACAAGTCCGTATTCATAACTGTCTTCAAAAAGATCCCTTAAGATTATTTTTCTTTGCGGTGACACATTAAAATATGTGGAACAAAAATATGAAGCGCAGGCAAGACCTCCGTAGAAACTAAGCCCTCTGAAATCAACACCTGAGTTTTTTTCTGAAAGCGGATGAAGAAGACACCCCGGAGTTTCATTCTTTTTATCTATAAAACCTGCATAGGGACAATGATGAAAATCAGGAAAAGGTTTTTCTCCCATGGCAGAAATTTTTAAAAGCTCTTTTTCACCGAAAATTAAAATCTCATCCAAAGTTCTTCTTAAAGATTCAAACTCACGGGTTCTATTAGCAAGAACTTCATAAAACCCGCTTAAAGATTTGTAATTAAAATTGTATATACCACAGCAGGCTCCGCATGAAAGACCTTTATACTGACATAAATAAATTTTACCGGGCACTTTTTTTACATTTTCCGAAAACTCTTCTTCAACTGCTGAATATGTTAAATTCATTACTTATCCTGTCGTAAAGTCTGTTTCCTATATCTATGCCTATATCTATAAACTCGGGCCCGTATTTTTTTCCTGTGGGAGTTCTGAATGTATTTCTTATTTCTCTCAAGGCATTTAGTCCTCTTTTATAACCGCTTAAAAACTGGGCTGCAGTTATGTCTGTCTGCTCAATCATTGCCCATAGCATAAATGAAAAATTATCTGGTCCCCATCTGAATTTATCAGAATCATAAAGACAATCAGAAAGAACAGAAGCTTCAAAACTCGGGGGTTCATTATAATGACTGCAGAAAGCTTCATGATTGGAAATTGCATGAACAATCGCTTCTATATTTTTATTATCTTTGAGTACATAAGGAAGGTAATTATCCGCGTATTGTGCACCTTTTTCGGCATGATCTTTCTGTTTTCTGCATATATCATGTAAAATTCCTGCTGTCTGGGCTATAGCAAGAAGATAATCTTCACTTTTTGGTGTTTTGGCTTTTTTCATTTCAGCAACATAAATAACTCCTGCCTCAACAGCCACTTTTTTTGCATGACCTATACCATGCCCGAGATTATATTCAAGAATTTCAAAAACATCATTTTTTACTTTTCCCACAAAAGGGTCTGTCTTAAAAAATTTTTCAGACCTTTTTATAAGCTCTTTATAATCATTGTAAAAAGAGGGCTGCTTAGATTCTTTCACAATTTCTACAGCCATCTTTCTTATCTCTTCAAGAACAAGATCCATATATGACCTGCAATTAAATAATTTTTACCGGTTATAAACTCATACAATATACAATTATTAAATTAGCATGAGCCATATAATGTAACAATATATTATTTTAACCCTTTTTGCATGGACACTGTTTGTATTTTTTAAAATCATTTATTGACAAAGGCTGAATTGTACACATATTATTTATGAGCATATGCTCATAAAGGAGAAAAAATGGTAAGACCTGTTAAACAAAGAATGGTGGAATCAAAACCTAAATCGGATTATTTCAAGCCACGGGGAATCCCCCTGAGAATGCTTGAAGAATCGGTTTTATCAATAGATGAGACAGAAGCTCTAAGACTTGCCGATTTCCTGGGAATGTCCCACGAAGAAGCAGGAAACAATATGGGAGTTTCAAGACAGACTTTCGGCCGGATAATCCAGTCAGCAAGACATAAAATTGCAGACGCAGTAATTAACGGCAAAGCCATAAATATTGAAGGCGGCAATTACGAGTTAAAAGAAAAAATGGCCGGTGGAAAAGGTCATAGAAAACGCAAAAGACAAAAATTCTGACAAAAAATTAAAATTTTTATTCAGAAACTTCTTAATAATCATCCTAAAATATAAGGAAGATGGAAATGAAAACAGCAATAGCTGCAAAAGGTAGTGATTTAACTTCTCAGACAGATGAAAGATTCGGAAGAGCCGACTTTTTTCTAATAACAGATAAAGACTGCCGGACAATTGAAGAAGTTATTGAAAATGTATCAAAAAACGACTCAACAGGAGCAGGCACAGGCGCTGCAAGTCTTGTTGCAGAAAAAGGAGTATCATTTCTTGTGGCAGGCAATTTAGGACCTAAAGCTGAAAATGTTATAAGTACTGCTGGTATTAATTTCATAAGCTTTGCAGGAACTGTTTTTGAAGCAATGGAATTTGTCAGACAAAACAGTTCAGTTCAGCAAACCTTTTTTAAGCCCACAGCAGAAAGCCAGACTCCTTCAGTCAAAACAGAAAATTTCGACTTCCCAAGGGCCGGAAAAGGCGTAGGCCAGAAACCAAGCACAGGTCCCGGAATGGGAATGGGACGCGGCATGGGAACAGGCCCTGGCGGCGGAAGAGGAAAGTGCCGCAATCCCGGAGCTGGGAAAAGCCGCGGAGGTAGCGGCGGCAGAGGAATGGGCCGTCAAAACAGCAGGAGGTTTTAAATGAGAATCTGTATAGCAAGCGGAAAAGGCGGCACAGGTAAAACAACAATTGCAACATCCCTTGCCGCCTCATACGGTAAAGAAATACAGCTTGCAGACTGTGATGTTGAAACTCCCAATGCAGGAATATTTTTTGATGTTTCAGATGCGGACAAAGAGGATGTTTTCCTCTTTGTCCCCGGATTTGACAATGACAAATGCACAGGATGCAAAGAATGTGAAAGAATATGCAGATACAATGCTCTTGCAGTTGTTAACAAAAAAGTACTTTTGTTTCCGACCCTTTGCCACTCCTGCAAGGGATGTCTATATATATGCCCGGAAAATGCTGTGTATGAAGACAAAAAACTACTAGGATCAATTTCTTCCAAAAAACTTGATAATAATATCAGCTTTATTTCCGGAGATCTTAAAACCGGTGAAATGGCCTCACCTATGCTTATAGACAGGGTTAAAAAAAAACTTTCTCCAAAAATTCATTCAATTATAGATTCTCCTCCGGGAACATCATGTCCTGCAATAGAGGCAATGAAAGACTCAGACTATGTTGTGCTTGTAACCGAACCGACGCCTTTTGGATTAAGCGATCTTAAACTTGCGGCCGAAACAGCACAACTCCTTGGAAAGCCCTGCGGAATAATAATCAACAAGCATATGGAAGAGATAACAATGATACATGATTATGCCAAAGAGTCGGATATTCCGGTTATTATGGAAATTCCCTACTCCAGAGATCTTGCTGTTGATTATTCAAAAGGAAATCTTGTTGTGGCTACAAGAAGTGAGCTTAAAACAAAATTTAAAGAAACTCTTGAAACAATAATAAATGAACATGCGGGGGCATAAAATGAAAGAGCTTGTAATAATAAGCGGCAAAGGCGGTACAGGCAAGACATGCGTCAGTGCATCATTTGCCCATCTTCTTAAAGAAAAAAAAGTTTTAATAGATGCTGATGTTGATGCTGCAAACCTCCATCTGATTATAGAACCCCGCAGTTCTGAAGAATTTTCATATTCATCGGGAGTGAAAGCAAAAATCGATCATGATAAATGCAGTCAATGCGGTCTTTGCATTGAAAGATGCGAGTTTGAAGCTATAAGCGATGATTTTGAAGTAAACAGTATAGACTGCGAAGGCTGCGGAGTATGCTATGAATTCTGTCCTGAACAGGCAATAACTTTAAGAGAAGAAAAAGCAGGACGCTGGTTTATTTCAAAAACAGATGAAGGAACCATGGTTCATGCAAGGCTAAATATAGGCGGAGAAAACTCCGGACTTCTGATTAATAAACTCAGAAAACAGGCATCAACCGAGGCTGAGAATGAAAAAGCATCCTTTATTTTGACAGACGGACCTCCGGGTACAGGATGTCCTGCCACATCGTCAATAACAAATTCTGATAATGTTCTTATTGTATGTGAACCTACACAATCTGGTTTTCACGACATGAAAAAAGCAAAGGATCTTGCTGACTTTCTGAAAGTGCCTGTTATGGTGATGGTAAACAAGTACGACTTAAACCCTGAAATCACAGATCAGATAGAAGAATATTCCAAAAAGTCTAATGCTCTTTTTATGGGAAAAGTGCCCTATGATGACGATTTTCCAAAAGCAATCATGAACAAGACATCTCCTGTTCAATATTCTGATGGTGAAGGATCTAAAGCCTTAAAAATTATATTTGATAAAGTAATGAAAAACCTAAATTAGTTGCTGACCGAAAAATTCTGGTTTTCGGCCAAATACTAAATTATTAATTTTATAAAGCAGGTAAAAAAAATGAAAATTGCTGTTTCATCAAAAGGAAATAAACTTACATCACAGGTTGATGAAAGATTCGGCAGGTGTGCATTTTTTATGATTATCGAACCTGAATCACTTGAATATCAAGCAATTAAAAACAAAGATTCAGAGCAGGGAGCCGGAGTTACTGCTGCCAAAACTATTGTTAATGCCGGAGCTCAGGCATTAATCACCGGCAGCTGCGGTCCCAAAGCTTTCATGGTTTTAAAGGAAGCCAATGCAGATGTTATTCTAAACGGAGCAGGAAGAGTAATAGATGTAATTCAGCAGTACAAAAACGGAATGTTCCACAAAGCATCGGCCCCTAATTCTGAAGGAGGCATGGGAACTAAAAAAGAAGAATGTATTGAAAATATTAAGTAAAAACAGGGGGCTGAAACTTTATGAACACTGTAACAATAACCCCTGTAAGTGAGAATACTGCACCTACAGGAATGGGATTGACAGGAGAACACGGACTTTCATTTCATATTGTAAACAATGGCGAAACAATTCTTTTTGATACAGGCCAGGGTCTTGTGCTTGAAAATAATATGAAAGTGCTTGGCAAAAACTTATCAGAAATTGACAAAGTTGTTTTAAGCCATGGTCACTACGATCATACAGGAGGTCTTGGAGCTTTGGCAGAAGCAGGAAAGTTTGAGCTTTTTTCTCATCCAGCTTCTTTTTTACCCAAGTTAGCATCCCTTGACGGAATTAATTTTCTAGATATAGGCTGCCCTTTTTCAAAAAATTATCTTGAAAACAAAAGTGTAACCCTAAACCTTTCAGACAAGCCTTTAAAAATTTCAGATAATATTAAAACGACCGGAGAAATTGAGTTAAGAAACGAGTTTGAACTTACTGAACCTCATTTTTATTCTCAAACAAACGAAGAAAAGATACACGATACTATACCCGATGATATGGGAATAATAATTGAAACAAAAAAAGGTATTGTCCTTATACTTGGATGCACACACAGAGGTATTATAAACACTCTTGAGCATGTATCGGAAATAACAGGTTCAAAAAAATTTCATACTGTAATTGGGGGACTGCATTTAGGGGGTGCTGATGAAAAGAAAATGGATCTTATAATAGAGCAACTTAAAAATTTTGAAATTGAAAATCTTGTTACAGGTCACTGCACAGGATCATATGCCCAGACCAGGCTTGAATCAGCAGAATCTGTTAATCATCAGTTTATCAAAATCGGTTTGCCCTACACTTTTTAAATCAGGAATGAACCAGGGATCGATCTGCATCAACAGGATTACTGTAGAGACACGATTTATCGCGTCTCTACACATTCAGTGTCCTGCTTGGGAATAAGCCCAAAACCTTTGTGAATCAGTGACTTTATGAGATACCGCAAAACATCAGCAAAGACTTTTGGAATTTGCAACACCAAGGGCCTGATATATTTTTAATGTAGCAGGAGACTTATTCAAAGTATAAAAATGAATCCCTCTTACATTATTATTTATAAGATCTCTTACCTGTTCAGTTGCCCAGTGAATACCCACATTCTTAACACCTTCGTCATCATCAGCCATATAAACAGCTCTTAAAAGAGGAGCAGGAAATCTTGCACCTGCAGCAAGTTCAGCCATTTTTCTCATTCCGCCTTTTGAAAGCACAGGCATTATTCCTGCAATAACAGGGATATCTATTCCGTGAAAAGTACACCTGTCGCAGAAATCATAAAAATCCCGGTTATCAAAAAACAGCTGAGTCACTATATAATCAGCTCCTGCATCTGTTTTCCTTTTAAGGTATTCCATTTCAAGAATTCTGTCGGGAGTATCAGGGTGTCCTTCAGGAAAACCTGCAACTCCGACACACATATTTGGAAAATGAGTTTTTATAAACTCAACAAGATCACATGCGTGTTCAAATCCGTCGGGATGGGGCTTCCACTCAGGCTCATCATCGGGTGCATCACCTCTTAAAGCAAGAATATTATTAATCCCTATTTCATCATAGCTTTTTAGAATATTATACATTTCATCCTTTGATGAACCAACACATGTCAGATGAGATACAACTGTGATATCAGATTCTTTTGTTAACCTTTTAACCAGATTATGAGTTCTTCCCCTGGTTGTTCCTCCAGCACCGTAAGTTACGCTTACATAACTCGGCTCAAGCTGATTAAGCTCGGAAATATTTTTAAAAAGAGTTTCAAACCCTTTTTCTGTTTTAGGAGGAAAAAACTCAAAACTGAAACTGGTTTTTACCTGATCAAGTATTTCACTTACTAACATTTTTTCTCCTGATTATGTTTTGAAGTTTTTCATGGACTAACAAATATAAATCATTATATCAAGATAAATTTATATAATAGATGTAAAAGTATATTCACAGCTGAATTTATGACTAAATTACTTTCCAGGGCAGGAGCTCTGCCTTTTACCCATAAATACTTGAGTTACACTCCCAAACAGGAGCTTGGAAGCCTATATTTTACTTAACCAGATATTAAATTCCCTGTGTTAAACTTGAAAAATCAGTTCCGGATGATATGCATCAATAATATTTGTGGATAAAAAAACAAAGCTCCGGCTAGTAAATATAGTTCAAAAAAAGCCTTACCCTGACTCTGTCCCCCGTGAGACAAACAAAAACAGTTCTGACGCAAAGCAACACACCTTTTAAAAACAAACACCGTACACACAAAAAAATTTATTTTTAATTTAAAAAACAGAATAAAAAAATTGGTCAAAAAGGAGGGAAACAAATATCAGTGCTGAAAGTTTTGTTACACAATCTTTTTAATCAAATCTTTACATTCCTTTAATAAAGCAACGTACAGAATTGATATTCTAAAATCAGAATAAAAATACTATTTAAATATTGACAAAGGGATTACCTCAAGTTAACAGAGTTAATTTCAAAAATATGGGTTATTAAATGTGGTTTTAAATATAACTATTTATTAAAAGGCGGGAGGAACAATTGAAAAGGATATTAACTTTTACGGCAATTTTTATTTTTACTGCGGCTTCAGCTCATGCAGGTCTTGTTGAAACCTTTGGCATCGGAGCAAAGGAAACAGCACAGGGCAAAGCAGTTGCAGCACAGGCAGACACTCCGTTTGCTGTTTACTACAACCCTGCAGGTCTTACACAGATTGAAGGGCCTACATTATCAGCTGGCGCGACAGTTTATGATGCTACAGTAAGCTCTGATAATTTTAGATTAAAAGATGGAAACGGCGACCCTATTCCTAACCCAGGATGGGATACAGATAATGAGACAGATAACGATCCCCTTGTAAACCCTGCAATGGGATATGCAATGCCTGTTACTGATAAAATAAGCTTTGGAATAGCTGCATACTCTCCTTACGGACTTCATATAAAATCAAACAAAAACCCATATGAAAATCCGATCTCATTCTATGCATGGGAATCTATGTATGTAAGAACTGCTGTTACTCCAACAATAGCATACAAACTAAACGACAAAATTTCTGTAGGTTTCGGAGTAAGCCTTGGACAATCTGAAACTGAAGCAGGCAAAACATACAGGTACAACCCTTTTGCATCAGCTGCGGCAAGTGACCCTGATAATATCAATATGCTTTCTACAGCTATAGGCTCTGTTGCAGCTGCTGTGCCTGGAGGAGCTGATGCTAGTGAAACTGCGGTAATTACGCAGGAAGTTGCAGGGGCAGCAATTCTTTCCACAGATTCTGCCAATGGAGATCTTAATGATCTTAAACTTGAGGCTAAAGATGACTTCAACGCTTCATGGAATGCTGGTATTATGTACAAAGCATCAGATAAGCTTAGCATGGGTCTTACCTACAGGAGCAGAACAGATGCAGATTTTAAAGGAGACGTTTTCTTCAAAGGAGTAAACATTGGTTCTGTAACAATGGATTATGATCATCCTGACCAGGTACAAGGGGGTGTAAGATATGCCTTTACAGATTCTTTTTCTGTTGAATTTGACCTTACATGGACACACTGGTCTATTAACAAAGAACAAGTTGAACCAATGAATCTTAACAAGCTTTCTTCCCTGACAGATGATGCCACCAATGCTCTGGCTGCAGGCATAAATGCTAATACAAAACTTTCCAGTGCAGAAAAAGAAGCAATAATCACTGCTCTTGCGTCGCAGGATCTTTCTGCTGACCCTACAACTAAAGTAGCTGCTCACGAAAGAGACTGGGAAAACACATTACAGTATCAGCTTGGTGCTGAATGGCTTTTAAATGAAAAACTTGCTCTACGCGGCGGTATAATCTATGACCCGACACCTGTTCCTGATCATACTTTTGACCAGGGTTGGCCTGATACTGACAGAACAGTTTTTAATATTGGCGCAGGATACAAAATTACAGACCAATGGGAGATAGACACTGTTTTTCAGTTCATAACAAGTACTCCTCCAAGAGATATAGAAGGTGATTCTGATGAGCTTAATCATACATTCTCAGAAGAAGTTATAGGCCAAGATGTAGGTGTTTACATGGACGATAACAAAGGCGTTCTTTACGGATTTGGTGCAACAGTTACATACAGATTCTAATCTGAATCTGCATAAAATATATTAAAGCGGGTAAATTTTACCCGCTTTTTTTATTTATTATTTTAGATTTATTCTTGAAATTTTATAAAATAAGAGTAGTTTCTGAGACAGTTTTGATATTTATAAGTACTGAACATATTTTAAAAATAAAAAAGCTTTATTAAAACCGGCGGATAAAAATGACAAACAGTTTTAAACCTGAAAAAACATATGTAAATGACATAGTTATTGTACACAAGGAAGATAATCCACAGTTCTTTGCAAGGGTTGAGGATATTTCCGAAGATATAAAACCGGGATGGTTTCATCTCAAGCTGCTTGTACTTACAATTCCTGTTCAGGAAGTTACATGGATACTCAAGGATATTTATATAGACGGCACAGAGTTTTCCATGGAAGGAAACAGGATGAAGATTGAAAAAGTTATTCCTCCGTCAAAAAACAAACCTGCACAAGAAGATACAACAACTTCTTCAGAAGAAAAAAAAGAAGATGACCCTGGAAAAGTTATAAGTTTTCCAGGACTTAAAAATCAGAAAGAATGAATCAAAAAAAAATAATTGTATCAGCATCAAGAAGAACTGATATACCTGCATTCTACATGCCCTGGTTTATGGAATGCGTTATAAAAAAACGATTTGTTCTGAAAAATCCCCGATCAAAAAAAATATCTACTCTCGTATTTACACCTGAAAATATTGCTGCGGTTTATTTCTGGTCCAAGGATTATGAATTATTTCTAAACAACAATTACGGAGAAAAGCTCGAAGATATGGGCTTTCCTGTATTTTTTCATTATACATTAAATTCCTTTGATCCTGTTCTTGAACCGGGCATAAAAAAAAGCACAAAACAAAGATGCGACATTTTAGATAAACTAGCTTTAAAATTCGGACCGGAAAGAATATTTTTAAGGTTTGATCCTGTAGTTTTTTATAAAGATGAAAACAATGTAGCAAAGAATAATCTCCATGATTTTGAATACATAGCCCAAAGTGCTTCAAAAGCCGGAATAAAAAAAATGATAATCAGTTTTGCAGATCTTTACAAAAAGGTTGTAAAAAGAGAAATTAAACATAAAATAACCTTTATTAATCCTGAAGACTCAAAAAAAGTCAGGATAATTCAAAGGATGAAGAATGTTGCTGAAAAACTTAATATAGAACTTAACCTCTGCTGTGAAACAATTGAAGGGCCGGGAAGTTTAATTTTGAATAAACCTTGCATTTCACCCGACCATGTTAACAAGGTTTTAAACTTAAACCTGAAACAGATAAAAGACAGGGCTCAGAGAAACGACTGCATATGTTCGCAGTCAAGAGATATAGGCTCATATGATGATCATCCCTGTTTTCATAACTGTACTTACTGCTACGCAAGACCACAGGCCTGATAATGCTTAAAATCGGAAATACCGAAATAAAAATCCCTGTTGCAGCTGCACCTCTTGCAGGAATAACAAATCTTGCCTTCAGAGAAATTTGTTCAGAACTTGGAGCAGGACTTGTATATTCGGAAATGATAAGTTCCAACGGACTTGTATATAACTCGGGTAAAACTTTTTCAATGCTTGAATCCTCCCAAAACGAAAGCCCCCTTTCAGTTCAGATATTTGGTTATGATCCTGATATTATGGCAAAAGCTGCTGAAATAATAGAAAATAAATCTGAAGCAAACTTTATTGATATAAATATGGGATGTTCAGTAAAAAAAATTTTAAAATCTAATTCAGGTTCTGCTTTGATGAAAGATCCTGATAAAACAAAATCTATACTTACTTCTGTAAGAAAGGCTGTAAAACTACCGCTGACAATTAAAATACGCTCAGGAAGAGATACTTCAGGAGAGGATGCCCTTCTTATAGCAAAAATTGCTCAGGACTGCGGAGTTGACGCTGTTGCAGTCCATCCGAGAACAATTACCCAGGGTTTCAGAGGATGCGCAGACTGGAGCCTTATTAAAAAAATAAAAAACAGTATAAATATTCCTGTCATCGGAAATGGAGACATTAATACCCCCGAAGACGCAGTTAAAATGTTTCAGGAGACAGAATGTGACGGAATAATGATAGGAAGGGCTGCAGTTTCAGATCCTTTTATATTCAGACATATTAAATCTATGCTTGAAAGAGGTGTTTACGAAAAGACTTCCATTAAAGAACATTTCAGTCTTATGAAAAGTTACCTCGAAGCATCTGTACGAACCCTTGGTGAAGAGACTGCATGTAAAATGATGAGAAGCAGACTTTCCTGGTTTGTGAAAGGCCTTCCCCACAACCATGTTTTTAAAGAAAAAATAAAAATGATTTCAGATAAAAATTCAGGTCTTGAAATTATTTGTGAATACGAAAGCCTGCTTAAAAAGATTTGAATAATAGGCTTTATTTATAATCTCACCGGGCTCAGAGGTACCCAGAACCATGGATTGCTCCAAGTGATTTTGCTTTAATTTCACGCAAAGACTGAGCCGTTAAAATTTAAGTCCTACTACTTCTCAAGCACTTTACA
>Ga0136557_1000976_pt1 | contig 19845 bp, 18 predicted proteins | sample AntRauTorckE6832_FD_104796 | JGI IMG/M metagenome (GOLD analysis project Ga0136557, IMG submission 104796) | Saline lake microbial communities from Rauer Islands, Antarctica - Metagenome Torckler E6 #832 | ecosystem: Environmental > Aquatic > Non-marine Saline and Alkaline > Saline | place...
AAATAAATATTACTACAATTGAAGATCCCATAGAAATGATACACGAGGATTTTAACCAGATAGCTGTAAAACAAAATATTGATATGAGTTTTGCCCGTGCTCTTCGTCATATTCTTAGACAGGATCCTGATGTAATAATGATAGGAGAGATGAGAGACCTTGAGACAGCAAGAAATGCTGTTCAGGCAGCTCTTACAGGCCATCTTGTGTTATCAACTCTTCATACCAACGATTCCCCGTCAACAATTGCAAGGCTTATAGATATAGGTCTTGAGCCTTATCTTATTAGATCAACCTTGATTGGCATAGTATCACAAAGGCTTTTAAGAACTATATGCAATGACTGTAAATATTCTTATGAAGAGGATCCTTCAGAACTTGTAAAAAAAGGGATACATTTAAAAACAAAACACCCTGTTACACTTTATAAGGGCAGGGGATGTTCAAAATGTAGAGGAACAGGCTATTACGGCAGAACAGGTATATATGAAATTATGCCTTTTTCTGAAAAAATTAGTAGCCTTACAACATCAGATTGTTCACCTTCTTTAATAAGAAAAGCTGCTTTATCAGAAAATATGACAGAGCTTTATGAAGATGGGATAAAAAAAATGCTTAAAGGAATAACTACTGTTGAAGAAGTTTTAAGAGTTGTGAAAGCCTCAGGCTTTTAAAATTTTCATTTTAAAACTGGTTTTTTGTAAATTATCTATGATATATAATATAAATTGACTGAATTATTTAATACTTTTAAAAGATTCAGAAAAAACAGGAGCTTTTAATTGCTGAACAAAAAAGGTTTTACACTTCTTGAAACAATGATTGTAGTTGCAATAATTGGAATTATTTCGGCTATTGTCATTCCTAACATGATACCCTGGAGAGAAAATCAGAGATTCAATGGTGCTGTAAGAGATGTTTATTCTGCATTTCAGAAAGCAAAAAGCACAGCCATAAAGGAAAATTCTGTAGTTACAGTCTCCTTTTCAGGGGGAACAGGTAATTCAGGATCTTATACCGTATTTTTTGATGCAGACAATGATGCAGCTTATGATTCAAGTGAAACAAGGCTTTATTCAGGTAATATGCCGGCAGGCATAACTTTGTCTGATGTATCATTTTCAACTGCAGGGAATGCTTATTTAAGATTTAATTCAATGGGATTTGCACGCCACAGCGACGGTACAAGAGAAAGCGGCAGTGTAACAATTACCGGCAAGAATGGAAGGTCTTCTCTTGTAACAGTAGAATTTTCCGGGAATATAAGGATTGAATAGCTTATGAATTTAAAAACTCAAACCGGTTTTTCAATGATTGAACTTTTAATAGCAATCGCAATTTCATCAATACTTATAACTCTTATGTCAGGTACTTATTATCTTTATTCAAATGTATCACAAACCCAGGACAGGGTTGTATCAGTAAACCAGAAATTAAGATCGGTAATTTATCTTCTGGAAAGAGACCTTCTTATGGCAGGTTTTGATTCTGATCCAACAAATCCTGCAGGTACAGGGTTTTCATCGGCGCAGAATAATTCAATGACTTTTACTTTTGTTGAAAATAGTGACGGTATAGATAATGACGGAGACGGAACAACAGATGAAGTTAATGAACTTGAAACAGTAGATTATACTTTTTCCAGTAACACTATTTTCAGGGAAGACAGTCAGAGTATAGATTCAGACAGTGACGGAACTATAGATCCTGATGTTCTTGCTAATGATATAGAAGCGGTTGAATTTTACTATACCCTGGAAGATGGTTCTCAATCTACAAGTGTAAATGCTGGAAATCTTGATAAAATAAGATCGGTAACTGTTTCTGTGCTTGGCAGGAGTCAGTTTAATGCAAAAAACTTTAATGATAATACTCAATACACAACACCATCCGGTGCTTCATTCGGTCCTTTTAACGACAGTTTTGTAAGACGGCTTTTAACTACTACTGTTTCATGCCGGAATATCAGGTAATTAAAAATAAAGGTGAGTTGAAAGTGTTTAAATTTACAAAAAATTACGGATTTTCAATTATTGAAGTATTAATTGCCCTTGCAATATTTTCAATTGGAATATTGGGCGTTGTGACAATGCAGATATCTTCTGCAAATACCAACAGGAATGCGGGGAAAATAACAGTTGCATATGAAATAGCCTCAGGACAGGTTGAAAGACTATTAAGCCTTGATGATTATGATGATACTGATCTTTCTGCAGCAACTGCAGATAACCCGCATGATGGTGGTACTGCAGGCCCGGGTAATAGCTATTCCATATCATGGGTGGTTTCTGAAGTAGATATAGATAATCCGCCTGACGGTGATAATGACGCAAAAGTTATTGATGTTACAGTTTCATGGGATGATCGCCAGGTTACATTAAGCTGCATCAGGGGGGAAGATGAAAACAGCTGATTTTAGGAAAAAAATAAACCGGTTTGTTTGTAATAATAATGGATCTACAATCGTTTTTGCTTTAATGATAATGGCTATCTTATCAGTAATAGGTTTTTATTCTATAAACGATTCTGTTTCAGAGGGAAATATTGCAAGAAATCATGGTATATATAAAGAGAATTTATACAGAAGTGAATTTGCTGTTCGAACAATTATTCAAAATATTGAAGATGAGCCTGACCCGAAAGATTCCATCAATCCAACCAGTGATGATTATGATATAACCGTAAATATTCCTATAGAAACTGATCTTGACTGGAGTGATTTAAAGGCTATAGACCTTATAAATAACAGCCAATATATTGCAGTTTACAACGGAATTGCCAGTGGAAGTAATCTCGACCTTACTGAACCTACTCAGATGTACTCTTATACTATATACGGCCGTGGATTTTCCGATGATAACAGTGAATTTATCATAGAGGCCGGTTTCAGAAAAAGATACTAGCTTTTAAAAACTAGTATCTTTTTGCATTTTAAAGTTATTTTAAAGAAAAAGGGTGGCGACATGATTTATTTTAAAAAAAAGAATTTAATTTTTACCCTTCTGATTTTGGCGTTTTTATTTTTTTTCAGTTTTAATTTAAATGCTGCTGTACTTTATGATGGTTCTGGGAATGGTGATACTACAGTTTCTTTTACTTTAGGAGCAGATGCTGAAGTAAACTTTGTATTTCAAAAGATGACTGGAACAAGATGGGATTTTGATGTTTATGATTCTGACGGTAATAATGTATTATCGATTAAAGCAAATAGTTTTTGGGGGAAAACTTATAGTGATTCTGTAAATTTAAATGCAGGAAATTACGATGCGGTTATTGATCTTACCCAAAATTATTTTTGGGCAGATGATAGTTTTAATTTAACAATCACTTCCGAGGCATCAGATGTCATTTATTATGAAGACAGCGACGGAGACGGTTATGGAAATCAGGATGTAACAACTACTGCGCCTGTAGGTAGCCCACCTGCTGGTTATGTAGATAATTATGAAGATTGTGATGATACTGACCCTGATGTTAGTCCAGATTCTTCAGAAATCTGTGATTTAAAGGATAATGACTGTGACGGGGATATTGATGAAGGTTTTGATGAGAATACTTATTACAGAGATTCAGACGGAGACGGATACGGAAATCCTGATGACAGTATAACAGGTTGTATGGCTCCTCCTAACTATGTAGAAGATAATACTGACTGTAATGACAATAATTCAAATATTCATCCTGGTGCATACGATCCGTGTGATACACCAGAAGATGAAAATTGTTCCGGAAGTAATGCAGACTGCAGTTCTGAACCGGTTTCCTGCAGGGAGCTTGCAAACTATCCTTTGGAAACTGAAGTAGAATCTGCAGATCCTATGCTTATTTTTGTAATGGATGATTCAGGTAGTATGGCCTGGGATGTTCTTTGTCCTGCTAATAACGGTCTTTTTGGCGGACATGATTATGTCTCAGATGTAAAAAACTATTGGAAATCACAATGGGCTGGTTATAACGGTGTATATTACGATCCTGAATTGAATTACTCAGCATGGCCCGGAAAAGAAGATGCAGACCCTGATAATCCTCCATATTATCCTGGCAGTTCTGGAACAGAGTCAATGGACGACAGTTTTTATAACTGGGGATCAAGTTTTGTTAATAATTCGCATTACTACGTATACTCTTCAATAGATAATGCACCTTATCTTGTTAATTTATCATCAACCGGAGTTGAATATTATAAGATTGATGCAAGCGGTTTTTACGGGGAGATAGATGACTTTACTCTGGTAGCTTCTCCTCCGTCAGATGTTGAAATCTCAAGAACTGTAGCAGAAGAAAGACAGAATTTTGCTAACTGGTTTACATACTATAAAAACCGACAGAGAACTGCGATATCAGCTCTTGCCAAGGTTATAGATACTGTTTCGGATATAAAGATAGGCCTTCATGCTATAAATGGTGGTAATAGTGTGACTCTGTCAAATCTTGGTTTAAGACAGGTGAATAATTATAAAACCGAGATTCTTGAAGATCTTTATAAAGTACGAGCTTCCGGAGGAACACCTTTGAGAAACGGCTTAAAAGCAGCTGGAGAATATTACAGTGCTGATTCTTCTCCATATGATTCAGATGCAGACGGAGGTTCTTGCCAGCAGGCTTTTTCAATTGTTATGACAGATGGTTATTATAACGGTGGTAGCCCTTCAGTAGGTAATACCGACGGAGATAATAATACAGATTTTGATGGGCATCCTTACGACGATACCCATTCCAATACACTTGCAGATGTTTCTATGCATTATTACGAGAACGATCTTAATACAAATTTGAATGATAATGTTCACACAACTCTTAAAGATACTGCAAGCCACCAGCATATGGTTACTTTTACAGTTTCATTCGGATTAACCGGGACAATTAATTATGAAAATTATCCAACAGTAAATTCTTTTCCTGATGACTGGACATGGCCTTATCCAAACTCTGATGAAGAAAAAATTGATGATCTTTTTCATGCTGGCGTAAACGGGAGAGGTTCTTATCTTGCAGCAAAAAATGCTGAACAGCTTGCTTCAACCTTAACTAATCTTATGCAGGAAATTCAGTCAAGAACAGGTTCCGGGGCTTCTGTTGCGCTTAATACTGATACTTTGGAGACAGATACATTTTTATTCCAGGGTTCATACAATTCAGCCGGATGGACTGGTGATCTAAAAGCCTATTCTATAGATCAAAATACCGGTGATGTAGCAGATGTTCCTACATGGTCTGCTGCTGCGAAGCTTGATGCTCTTTCTGATCCTGTTGCTTTAAGAAATATTTTTACAATAGCAGATGGTTCAGGAACTTTTTTCCAGCATTCAAATCTTACTGCTTATCAAAAATCTACTTTAGGTGCAGATACAACTGAGCAGCAGGATATTATCAATTATCTGAAAGGTGAATATAATTCTTCATTCAGGTCCAGAGCCACCATACTTGGAGATATAGTTCATTCTGCACCACTTTATCATGAAAACACTTTGTATGTGGGTGCAAATGACGGTATGATTCATGCTTTTGATGGTGATACTGGAGATGAACTTTTTGCATATATTCCGTCTTTTGCTTATGATTACGGAAAACTAAAGGAACTTGCTGACCCTGAATATCAACACAGATATTTTGTTGACGGTACAGCTTTTGTTAAAGAAATAAGCAGCTCTAAGACTATTCTTGTTAGTGGTCTTGGAAAAGGAGGCAAAGGTTATTTTGCCCTTAATGTAAATGACCCTGAAAATTTTGAAGCTTCTGATGTATTATGGGAATATCCGAATACAAGTTCAACTCAGGCAGAGCTTGATAATATGGGATATTCATTTTCAAAGCCTGCTGTAATCAGAACTGAAAATCCTGTAACAGTTAATAGTAACACATATAATGAAGTTATTATATTCGGGAATGGCTATGACAGTGATACAGGCAAAGCAGCTCTTTATATTCTTACTACTGATGGAGAACTTGTTAAGCTAATAAGTACAGAATACGGCAGTTCTTCAGTCTGTAACGGCCTTTCTACTCCTGTTGCCATAGATGACGATAATAACGGCAAAGCCGATTTTATTTATGCCGGAGATATGCAGGGTAATTTATGGAAATTTGATATCAGAAGTGCAGATATATCTGACTGGGATGTGTATTTTGAAGACAGCAGCTCTGTACCCAAGCCTTTGTTTCAGGCAAAGGATGCTTCAGGCAATCCACAGCCAATAACATCAAAACCTGCAATTATGAGACATTGTGAAGATTCAGGGTATATTGTTGTTTTTGGAACAGGAAGCTTTAATGCAGTAGATGATTTTGACGATAGCAAGATTCAAAGTATCTATGGAATATGGGACTGGTCGAAAAAATGGGAGCAGCTGAAAGCCGAAGACAGTACAATTACAATAAGTGATAAATATTACGGAAGTTTTATGGAGCCTGTAAGTTCAAAGCGTCTTCTTTCAAATATAGAATCAAAAACATATTTTTCAGATGTTGACCTTACTTTACTCAGCCAGAGTATTACTTATCAGGGAGATAAATGGGGTACTTCTTCATCCAACGAGATAAACTGGTTTAATATCGGTGATTATGATGATGCAAAAAGTGACGGAGAAACTTATGTAGGTGGAGAACATGCAGGATGGTATCTTGACCTTGATATAAATAACGGTGAAAGAGTTATTGCAGATGCTTCGATAAGAGGCGGTCTTGCCCTTATGGTTACTCTTGATCCTTCAAGTTCACCTTGTGAAACAGGAGGTAACTCATATTTAAGGGTTTTTAATGCATGCAGCGGGGCTTTGCCTGATGATATTATATTTGATACCGATGATGATGATGATTTGTCTGATGAAAAAGCAAATTATGAAACCTTGGGATTGCCTACACACCCTGGATCCATTAAACTTGATGATATATATTATAAGCCGGTAGCATTGGGTAAAGGTAAGCTTGACAAGCTGTATTTTGGTAATGAGGAATATCTTAATATAAGTGGTGAAGCAAGAGGTATGAGTTACTGGAGAATTATAAACAGATAAAAAAGATAAAGGGATAAGCTTAAATACTTATGTTTATCCCTTTAAATACTAAAGGAGTAAAATATAATGCAAAAAAAGATTTTTTATACAGCTTTTATTTTAACAATTATAGCATTATCAAATATTTCTTTTGCTCAAACTGTAAATGATCCATTAAAAGGTATAGAACAGATGTCTGCTGAAAACTGGGATTCAGATAAAGATATCTGGAAAACCGGAGTTATTAACAGTATAGAGTATGATGCAAAAAAAATTGTTATTGATGATATAGAGTATAAAATAAGTAAAACAGCAAAATTTACAGATAATAAAGATAAAGATTTATCTTTTTATTATTTCAAAAAAGGAAACAGCATTAAATTTGTAATATCCGGAAAAGACAGAAAATTGATAACTAAATTAATAAAACCTTAATTTGATTTTTTTTATTATATATATTTGTAAATATCGATGAATAAATTCTTAAAAAGGCAGTTAAGGCCTTTATGTTTTAGAAATTATTTTTAAAAAAGGAATACTGCTTTTACAGGATAATGGTCTCCCGGGGTTTTTTTTATTATTTCTGAAGATTTGACCTTTAAATCTTTTGAATGAAAAATAAAATCTATTCTTGGTTCAACAGGAAATCTGATTTTTTTATAAGTTCCAGACATTGAAAAAAAAGATTTATAAAATGGCATTGAATCTTTATAATGCTTTTTTATTTTTCTTATTCCTGACGAAATCGAGATAGTATTGAAATCTCCACCAATCACAGTCTTTTCAGTTTTTTTGCCGCACCATTCAATAAGTTTTTTAGCTTCACGGTTTCTTTTGTTGTTATTGAAAATCTCCTGTTTTAATATTTTTATACTTTCAGTAAAGGAAAGATCTACATAACCTTTATTATCTCTGGTTTTTGCTTTAATATATTCGAGATGAACACAAACCATCTGTATTTCACTTTCTTGGTTCACAGTTATTGTTCCCTTTAATGCTCCGGAATCTTTATTTTTAAAAATAATTAAATCAGGAGAAGAGATTTTCTTTTTACTTAAAATACCAAGATTTTCTATCTGATCAGAAAGTTTAGAAGAATGAATAGAGTATTCATAATTAAGCAGTTCTTTTATTTTAATAAATCTTTCAAAAAAAGTTTCCTGGAGAATTAAAACATCCGGGGGATTATTTTTATCGATAATTTTTAATATTTCATTGTAAGACGGAGGTGGGTAATTACTATCTCCGGCATTCCAGGTTACTACAGATAATTCTGAAGCTATGCAGGTTGAAGAAATAAAAAAATAAAATAAAAAAATAATATGTTTCATTAAGATTAGCTTATGATATGTGATTTTTTTATAGAAAAAAATTATTTTGATTGCTTAAAAATTCAATCCTGAATTTTAAACTCTATTCAATTTCATCGTAGAGTTCATCAGTAGCAGCAAGAATGTCAAATGGCGGATCAAAGCCTATTTCAGCTGCAACTTTCAGATTAAAAGAGATTTTGGGTACTGCTGTATCTGTCATATTAAGCTTTCTGGGGCTTACACCCTGCAAAATTCTAATTATTTTGTCAGCAATAAAATCACCTCTTTTGCTGAAGTCAACAGTTGAAAAACCCATTAAAGCTCCTGACTTAACATAATTTGATCCGTTTCTTGCAAAACTTGGTATATTGTTTTTAATTAGAAAATCAGTTAAAGGAGATATATCATTCTCTGAAATATAAAAACATAACAAAGATGGAATAAAAAAAGCATCCATTCCTTTATTTTTTAAAACTTTAAGAGCATTTAAACATTCAGAAGTTTTTTCTGAATCCATTTTATATTCAATAATATTGAATCCGCTATTTTTGGAAGTTTTTCTTGCTGCCTCGAGGTTTGTATATTTTCTTCCATTTTCTGTATCAGGATAAATTAAACCGAGATTTTTAAAGCCAACAACATCGTGAAATATTTTAAACATTCTTTCAAATCTGTCAGGTACTATTCGTACAAAAAAATTGTCAATACCTGAATCTGACCTGTTTTTTACAAAGCCTGAACCGACTGGGTCTGTAACACCTATTGCAACAACAGGGGTTTTATTATTATTTACCTTTAAAATTGAAGCGGTTGCATCTGTTCCTGCACATATAATAAGGTCAAGTTCTTGAGAATCCATTAGGATTTCAGCTTTATTAACCCATTGATTCTGATTGTCCCAGCCCGGACTGAAATGATATTTTTCCAGATATTCAACTTTGGAAAGCCATCCTTTTTTTTCAAGAGACTTGTTTACCGCATCCATTGTTTTATCAAATATCCAGTATTTCCCACCTTCTATATAACCGATTTTAAAAGTCTCTTTGCAATTTGCAACAGAAGAACTCATTATAATTATAATTAAAATAAAAAAAGAAAAAATTTTTCTGCAGCTCATTTATTAAATCCTTTATAAAATCAAACTATTGTCATTACAGTATCAGGTGCCCCGTGAACTTTTTTGAATTTTTTCTGCATTACAAGTATTCCCATAACTCCTTCAGGACCGTAAAAACCGCTGAATTTTGAGTATGATCTGTCCTTTTCATAGCCGTTAACTCTTGAAATAAAATTAACTTCTTCTTCCTTTGTAAAATATGCTTTCTGAATTATCCAGTATTTTTTATTTTTATATCCTGATAAAATTTTTTTCAATATCTCTCTGCATTTTTTAGCAGACTCATTGCCTAGATAGTAAACTGATTTACTCCCCCAGTTTATTTCAAGATCGCTTCCTGCATATTTAAGAAAATAACTTCTTTTGCTCTGGGGGAGCATGCAGAAATCTTCTATAGAAACTTTTTCATTTTCTTCTGTTTCAATACCATCGGGGGTAACAAGACTTGTAAAAGGAAACATTTCTCTTATTTCATCAGAGAAAAAATGTTTTGTTTTTTTGTGGAAAGGGAAAACAATGGGCATTTTTTGATCAAAAAGTATTGAAGGGAAAAGGTCAAATAAAAGTTCTTCATTTATATATTTTTCAAATCTGAACCGTCTGAAGTTATCTGATATAAGACCGAGAAAAGCATGGGCTCTTATAAAATTTGAGTCATATGAGGTTATATCTTTATCATAACCAAAGTATTTCAATCCGTGCTTTCTTGTAGATTGAATAAAATACCTTATTCCGTTTGGTACCGAAGCATTATCAATAAGGTGGTGTACAACAGGTTCTTTTTTTAAAAAATTTTCCAGAGCTTTTGTAAATTTAAAAGATAAAGGTTTTGTAAAATTAGTTGAAGAATTGTTAAGTTCATTAAAATGACTGTAAAAATTAAACAATTGTTCATAAATTCCCCAGGCAGATCCCGGACACTGGATTTCAGAGATTTTACCCGGGATAACCTCGTCTGTTCTGAAAAATACAGGTGTCTGATCAAGATTAAAAGGTATATTTTTATGATAATCAAAGCCCAGATAATCAGGCAGTTCATTAAGCACAAGATCGGCAATTTCTGGATCTTCTTCATTGTTAAGGCTTTTATGAAATAAAGAAAGTGAGATCTCCTGAAATTTTTTTATAAGACTGTATCTTGAAAAAAAACTGTTTATTTCATTTTGATTCATTGGGTATTTTTTTTCAGATACAAGACTTATAAAACCCGTATTAATTTTTAATTCTTCATTAATCTGTCTGTCTAAAAAATCATAGTACTTCTGCATTAATCAGCCTTTTTGTTTTAAGTTTATAAAATTGAATATCAAAAATATTATACTTGTTGCAATAGAAATAAAGCCGGTGTATACAACAGCTTTTTCATATCCTGAAAAGGCTATAAATATACTTATTATTACAGGTCCTGAAATATTGCCTATTCTTTCCCAGAACCTGAAAATTCCCATTCCTGTACCAAGCCCCAGTTCTTTTACTATTTTTGTTTCAGATATGTATGAAGCCTGAGAAGACACAGAAAGAGACTGTGCAGTACCAAGTAATAGAACAATTATAATAACTGCCTGGAAACTATTGAAAAATTCAAAAGATATAAAAGCTGCTCCTGTTAAAAGACCGCCTGTTAGCACATGTATCCGTCTTGCACTCTGGTTTGTACTGAATTTTGCAAACAAAGGTCCGGCAAAAATTATGGCAACGCTGTAGCACATTATAATTCTTCCTATATCAGATTGTAGGGCACCGATTTTTTGAAGATAAAGAGGAGTAAAATAGAATAAAAATCCTACAAGAGCAATTTTTGCAGGAATTGCCTGAAAAAATAATATTGAAAAAAATTCTTTATCCTTAAAAATTTTGAAAATATCTCTTAACCTGAAATCAGATGCTACTTTTTCTTTTTTATTAACTGCCTGTTCTTTATTGAAGATCATATATACAATTATCAGGGTAACAGCTGAAAAACAGCTGCTTATAATAAATACATTTGAGTATCCAATCCTTTCGGCAAGCATTGCACCGATTACTGTTCCGCAGATATCTCCGCTGAAAAATGCTGCAAGAAAAGTCGCCATACCTGCTGAGCGTGTTGTGTTGTCTGTATTGTCTGTAATAAATTTTTGACATGATATGAATACAAGTCCGAATCCAACTGCTGTCAGGCTTCTGAAAACAATAAGTGATATTATATCAAATGAAAAAGCTGTTAAAAAAAGTCCTGCAAAATTTATACATATCCCTGTGATAAGAGTGTTGTACCATCCTTTTGTATCTGTAATTTTACCCCCAAAAGGCATAATTACAGCTAGAAAAAACATATAAACAGATATAGGTATACCTATTGCGACCTCTTTGGAAAGCCATTCTACTGGTTTATGCACTTCATCTACAAATAAAGGAAAAAAAGAAAGCGAAAGTCCGTCTGCCATTATAAAAAGGAATATTACAGGCCGGATAAAGCTGTATGGTATATCATTTTCAGGGATTAAACTTTTTTGATTTTTTGTGTATTTATCAGACAGTCCGGAAAAATTGGAAACTTTTGTTTCAACAACATTAAATAAAGATTCTATTTTAAGGACTTTGTCAAACAGTTCAGAAAACATTTTTTTTCTGTCATTACTGGATGAATCATTATTTTCCGGATTAAAATTTTTTAGTATATTATTTTTTTGAGAATCAGTTGTGCTTTTGAACGTTTTTTTTAATTCAGGAAATATATTTTTCAGAGTTCTGACAGTATTAATACGTCTTAAATAGTCAATAATAAGCCGGTTGAATTTTTCAATAATTAATTTTATTTCGCCAAAATAAAAATAATTTTCCACAGGCAGGGGGGTAAGGGTTCTGACTGAATAATTCATATTTCTGCTTATTTTTTCAAGCGGTATATTTATACTGTAGCTTACAAAAAAAGTAAGAAACTCAAATGTAATAAGAAATGATGTTAAAATAACTGTTATCATGTCAAACAGAATCTGTCTTGATTTTGACTTTATAATATCAGGAGAAAGCCGCATATTAATATACCCGACTTTTTTTTCATCTTCATTGGTTTTAAATAATGGTATTATTATGTCAGTATCTTTTGTACTGAGTCCTGCAGATTTTACTTCTAAGATATTTTTTTTGCTGTAAAATTGTGATTTTTTTTTATTGTTTTCATTTCTGCCCATTTTATCATGGTCAGCATAGTACAACAGATTTTGTTCAGTATCTGTTATTTCAATAAACTCAAGTTCTTTTACTCCGGATAAAATGTCTTTTATAGTATTTTCAAGCTTAATAAGCTTTGTAATATCAATTCCAAGATTTAAAACATATTCAATATCTTCTTTTAGATAAGAGCCTAGATTGCTGCTTTTGTAGCGGAGTGTTTCAATATAGCTTTTCTGGAATGAAACAACATTTTTATAAGAGTATATAAGCTGTCCTGAAACTATAATTAATACTGCAATAATAAAAATTTTTATTCTCAAACTTAAATTAAGCTTCATCACTGCTGCCTGTTTTTATAAATTCTTCAGAAGATAAAAATAAAAAAGTAATGTTCAGAATTTTACTAAGTCTTGAATTTTCCTTTAAAAAGACTTTGTGAAACTCAGACATAATTCTGTCATCGGGATATTTCATCATATGATTTGAAATTAAATGTTTTGATTCTTCAAGAAAAAATTCAATTTCATTTTTTAAATGTAAAAATTCATTTGTTATATATTCAATATCATCTATTCCCCTTGAATATTCTGAGTAAAATATTTTTAAGGATTCGTTTAATTTTAATATTTCATTATTGAGTTTATGAAGGTTGAAATAAGAAGAGGCTGTTTTTCCAAGAGCATTTGAAGGAAGGTTTTTCAGATTATCAAGCCCTTGTTTTTTATTACCTATTTTATTGCCGATCATTGTCATATGATCGGATATTTCCTTTATGTCTGATCGCATAGGTTTTACAATTAAAAGACCTAGAAAGAATATAAGACCTGCTCCTGTAAAAAGTATCATTGCAGAAAGTGTTTTAAAATTTGAAAAAGCCATGCTTTGAATTTTATTTGTTACTATACTTTTTGGAATCCCAATATAAATGTAACCAGACAGCTCAGTATCGGAAAAAACTTTTAAAAAAGTAATATATAAATTCTTACCGGGATATGTTGTAAAATCATTTTCTTCACTAAAATCAGGAATATTGTACTTAACAAGTCTTCCCTGTTTTTGTATATCTGTATGATATAAAATTTCTTTTTCAGGATTTATAATTCCTGTAAATTCTGTGTGAGGATTTTTAAACATAAAATTTGAAAGCAGTGAATGCATGCCTTCAAATTTATCAAGTGGTTTTCCGTATCTTAGGGATTGTTCAATTTTTCTTTTAAAATTTTTACCGCCTGTTTCATAAGTCGATATTAAAGCTTTTGAGTAAATCTTTTCAAAGGAAGATATGCTTAAAACTGAATTCAGAACAAGTGTACTTATTAGTATTGCAAGAGTTATTAAAAATATTTTAGTCTGAACTTTCATAAGACTGTTTAAAACCCTGTTTTTTAGTTTTTTAGTTTAAATAACGTTTCTATCACTTAAAAAAGTAAAAAACAATTAATTTATTGGAAGAAAAAAGATAAAATTTTTACTTTTTAGCAAATAAAGTGATTGATTGTTAATAAAAACTAATTATTTTCCTGAAAATTTTATAAATCAGAATGTTCTATTCTGAGTATTTAACCTGGAAGATATAAAAATTGTTTTAAATTTTTATATTGCATTGAGCTCTTTAAATTTTTAGGCTTTGTGAGAAACTAAGTCAAAGATGCATTGATAAACAAGTGCTTTATTGATTCTGAGAGATTAAAAACACTAAAATTTAGATATCAGGTTATCCTTTAAATATAATCGAAAGCATGGTTATATCATCTGATTGAGGCTCATTATCAGTAAAATTAACTACATCTTCCTTTGTAATTAATATATAATCTTGTGCAGTTTTAAATGAATTCATCGATATTAAATCAAGAAGACGTTCATCAGAAAAAAGCTTCTTTGTATTATTCATTGCTTCTGTAACACCGTCTGTATAAAGAAAAATAAGGTCATCAGTGTCAAGTTCTGCAGTTAATTCTTTATACTCAATATCTTCCATTGCTCCGGCAACTGGTCCGCTTAAACCTTTGTTAAAGTAAGTTTTGTCTTTCTTTTTTATAATTAAAGGATTGTGACCTGCGTTTGCATATCTTATTTTACCTGTTTCAGTGTTTAAAATTCCGATTATTAGAGTTACAAACATGCAGTTGGGATTGTCTCTGCTTAAGATATTATTTACTTTGTTCATTATTTTTGCAGGTGAATGTTCACTTTCTGCATGTATTTTTATCAAAGTTTTAGTAATTGCCATGAAAAGAGCAGCAGGCACTCCTTTGTCAGATACATCACCTATGACAAAACATAATTTTTTTTCATCAACAAAGAAAAAATCGTATAAATCTCCACCTACTTCTTTGGCAGGCTTTAGATAAGCAAAAATGTCTAGTTCATATTTTTCAGGGTAGGGTGGAAAAACTTTGGGGAGAATACCCATTTGTATATCTCTGGCAACATTAAGTTCGCTTTCAATTTTTTCTTTAGCTGCAGTTGTTTTAACAAGTTTATCAATATTTTCCCTGAGCTCTTTAAACATAAATATGAATGCATTGGCAAGATCACCTGCCTCATCTTTTCTTTTCAGAAGAAACTCTGATTCTAGAGAATTGTATAAATCAGGCGAAGTTATATCTTGCTGTGGTATTGCTTTGATTTTTTCTGTGAGATTTTTAATGGGTTCAGAAAATCTTTTAACAGCAAAAATTAGTACTATAAGCCCGAATATAAAAATTAAGGATATTATAACAGAGAGTCTTTTAAAAAGTATGTCAGCAGGTTTTTGAATCTCTTTTTCGGGATAAACGACTGAAATATACCATTTAAGAGCTTTAACCTCTGAAGTCCTGGCATTATAAAGGCTGTTGTTTATTTTAATTACTGAATTTGTTTTAAGGTTACTAAGGGATTTTAATTTATTTATAATTTCAGAATCAGTTTTAATACCTGATGACTCAGAAGGAGAAATTAAAATATTACCTGAATTATTAAATAAAAGAATACCTCCTTTATCACCAAGCTGAATATTTGAAAAATTATCTTTTAAAACCTTAATTATTTCATCTTTTTTGTTTTCAGCTTTTTTTTCGATTGCTGATATATCTGCTGCTATTCCAATTGTCCATTCAAGTTCAGGAATAAATTTAAGATAAGCTATTTTTTCTGGTTTTTTATCGGTCCAGGAAAAAACTGTATATTTATCATAAATTGAATTTTCTTGGTTTATATTTTCCGAAACAGGTCTTGATTTAAAATCGTACACCTGTGAAAGGTCATAAGACGTTTTTTCATTTTCAGAATCATAAATAATTTTGTGATTTTTGTCTGAAGCAAAAATCTGAGAATCTGTTTCAACTGTTTCCAGCCATTTGATTATTACTTTGTTTATATTTTTTTCAGAGGTTTGCTTTAAGGTATTGTAAATCTGCTTTACTGCAGAATTTATAATCAGGCTTTGGTTTTTTATACCTTTTTTTCTTTCTATTATGCTTTGCCATTTGTCTGAAAGAAGGTTTTTGTAATTGCCTTCAATATTTAAAAGAATAATCTGGTTTATATTTTCAATATTTTTTTTTTCTGCTTTTAAAACCGCGTCTTTAACGTCTGTTTTTGTAAGGTAAAGTATAGAACCTGTTAATAAAAAGAAAATTAATGCAATAATGATAAAAATTTTTGTCTGAAAAGAGTAGAGCATTTTTATTCCGTTTACATTTTAAATTCAGTTTTTACCGGCTTTTATCGAAAATTTTAAAATATTTTTATTATCTTTTCTTAAATATTGAACTGAATCAGAAAACTTTTTGACAAGATGAATACCCATTCCGCCTATCTTTCTTTCATCAATGGAAAGGTTAGTTTGAGGTTCTTCATTTTCAAGCGGATTGAACGGTTTGCCTGAATCGATTATTTCAACATAGAAAAAAAGATGATCTGCATGCGCATTGATTTCAATAAGTCCGGTAGAATTGTTATAGGCATAATTACAGATGTTTACAAGTATCTCTTCAAGTATTAGTTCCAGTTTATGATATTTTGTTTCTTTGCTGAAATTTGACAAATAGAATTCAATAACTGGATCAATAATTTTACTTAACTTATCACGATCAGCATTAACAGAAAGCTGGAATTTGTTCTTTGTATTATTCAACAGCTTCCTCTAAAGAATCGAATGTTTCAAAGATAGTTGAAAAACCTGATATTTCAAATACTTCTTCAACCATTCCGTTTAAATTACAAAGCTTTAAGGAACCGTTTAAACTTTTAAGTTTTTTACCTGCAATGAGAATACTTCTTAATCCGGCACTGCTTATATATTCGAGTTCCTCAAGATCAACAACAATGTTGGTTTCATTATTATTATCAATAAAACTGTTTGCTTCTTTTTCAAAAAGCTGTGAATTTGAAGCATCCATTCTTCCGATTATTTTTATGACAAGACTGCTGTTTTTTTTTAAGGTTGTAAATTCCATAATGCTCCTGTTTTATTTTTATTTGGCTGCTGCACAAAAAAGTCTTTTTTGCCAAAAAATTTAAATTTCTTTGATTTCTATACCTTTTAAAAGAGTTTTCTGGTCAACAATCACCTCAACAGTATCAACAATATTGCCTGCCGACATAAATGCTCCTGTAAATTTTCCGTTCAGATAAACTCTTATTTCTCTGTGATTTTTGATTATTTTAAAGACATTATAATTGTCAGCAAAAGATATATCTATGTTTTCAGATTTTTGTCGCCCAACCATGAAATCTGCCTTATAATTGCCGAATTTGTCTTTTTTCAGTATTATTTTAAAATCATCTGTTTTGCTGTTTATATATTTTAATTCTAAAATCGGAATATGAACATCAGATTTTGATGTCTTATCTGAAATGATGTGATCGAGTAAGAGCTTTAGTTCAATGTTTTCTTTTTTACCAACAAAAAATTCAGCACTTGTTTTTTTATTTTGAAGAGATGTAAGAGCATTTCCATCATCGGTTTTTTGAATTATAAGACCGTTACCGTATTTTTTTGCCTGATCTCCGGATTTGTAATTTTTAAAATCTTCTTTATAGCTAAAATCTGTATTTTTAAAACTTTTTACTGAGGTGACAAGTTTCAGATCAGAAGGGTAATACTTTGCTTTTATATCAAGACAAATCTTATTTTCATCTGAAGAGTAATCATGATTGAAAGATTTTATATTGAATATACTTTTTTTGAGCATATTCCAGTCAGCATTTTCTACTTCAGGATTTTTTTTGCCGAGTTTTTTTATTAACCCTTTTTCAACTGCTATTTTAATTAATTTATTTTTATCCGTATTATCTTTTTTGTAGCAGAAATTGTTAACTTTTATCGGCTTTGATTTTTTAGACCGGTTTTGTTTTGTAACAACAGCAGTGGTTTTAAGGCAGTATTTTTTCATCTCTTCCAGATTATAATAAAATCTTTCAGTAAATGTGATATCTTTTATAAACGACTTACTGTATTTGTCCATACATTTGGTTACAGCTTCTTTATCAAGGTCAGATTTTATTTTTTCTTTATCAATATGTTTTTCGTTGTTCGGTGTAACGCAAACGTTTAATTTTTCATATACCTGATCTGTTTTTGCTGAACATCCAGCAAAAAAAAGAAACCCTGTTAAAAATAGAACTGTAATAATAAAAGATTTATTCATTTTCTTTATCCTGTACTGATTGATAGAGTTTAGCCTGTGCATCTTTTAAAGCACTCTCCATTGTTTTTACAAGCCTGTATGCGTTGGATACAGACATAACAATTCTGTTTGATACAGTTACATTTTCCGGCATTGATCTGTGCTGGTTTCCAAATTCTATAACTACATCTCCTGTTCCTGCATAAACATTGAATACATCTCTGTATACATAATCGAGATCAGGAGAAACATGGAATTTTATTTTTTTTTCATTTTCTGACATTTTAAATCCTTTTTTCAGCTTAAATATAATACTTTGAACTGGCCGGGGACAAGAGTGCATCCTGTGGCATTGGTAAGATTTTGCATGGTTGTATCAAGCATTCTTGTTGCTGGCATCCCACCGGTTATTACTTTTGTGCTGCATTTGGTGTTTCTTGAAGGACCCATAAATATCTGAGAAACAACTCCTCCCAGCACTCCGGGATTATCACCTGCTGATGTAGGAATTGTAGTCCCTATATGGTGGGAAGGCATAAAATTAAGAAGGTGCTTAACAGAAGTTGTAGGCAAAAGAGCAAGAGTTTTTATTGCAATATTAGGGTAGGGAATTGGAAGCATTCCCACCGGAGGCGGAACAGGGGTTCTGCATACATCCGGAAAAGCTATGTCCATTCCCGGCATTGAACAGTTGGCAAACATAGTTAACTCCTTTGGTTTATCCCATCAGTATTTTGTCACCGTCTATTTTGGTGCTTTTTTTGCTTTTCATAATAGTATGTTTTGAATCGACTGAATAAAGTCCTTCTGATTTTCTTGTCATATGATCGGATTTAACAATATCATTTTTTGAGCTTCTTACATAGGTTTTAAATTTTTCAGTTACCTGTCTTGAGAAAGTTGAAATTAGATCTGCGGCAGTTTTAATGGTTTTGTATCCAGCCTGAATTTCATTTCCGCTTGCTGTTATTTCATCGATTGCAACTGTTGCTTCTTTGCTTTTATATACTGCTTTATCTGAAAATAAATTGATTTTTTTTGAAATAATCGAAGCAGATTTTGAAGAGTTTATATTAATAAAGCCGTTATCTGAATTTAACTCAGCATCTGAAGGAAAAGAGATATTAATTCTTTTATTATCTTTTCTTTCCAGTATTGCAAGTATGTAATACATCCCTTTTTCATCAGACGTGCAGATTACAGTATCATTTATTTGAGGCTCTACAAGACAGGAGAAAGCTTTTTTTGCTTTTAGTTTTTTACCTTCAATGAGAATTTCTAAACTTAATTTGTCGTATGCAGCAACCTTGGCTGTGTGAAAAGCCGGATTGTTTTTTGAAATTAAAGGAATCAGTTCTGCTGAAAAGTTATTCATCTTCCCTCCATTTTTCTGATTTAAGACGCTTTTTGTCAGTTTTTAATGCAAAGGATCTGTCTGATCCTTTCCAGCTTGTATTGTAATCTTTTATTTCGTGAATATTAGCCATAAAAAACAATGTATCTGAAAAATCTGATTTGCTTATAAAAGCGTGGGATAAGTCGGCATATGTAAAATCGCATCCTTTGAAAACAGAATTTACCGACTTAATACCTTCAAGCTGACCTTGACAGAGATTGGTATGTGAAAAATCCGATTCACAAATTTCAGCATA
>Ga0136557_1000983_pt1 | contig 19720 bp, 15 predicted proteins | sample AntRauTorckE6832_FD_104796 | JGI IMG/M metagenome (GOLD analysis project Ga0136557, IMG submission 104796) | Saline lake microbial communities from Rauer Islands, Antarctica - Metagenome Torckler E6 #832 | ecosystem: Environmental > Aquatic > Non-marine Saline and Alkaline > Saline | place...
ATATTCAGGGGACACAATACTGTTTAATTGTGAAGAGCAAAATTGGCTATAGTAAAGAGGGGTCGGGCCACGTCAAGATACTGTTTTAGGGTCATTACCTCTTGCTATGAAGCCATATTTGCAGTTAATGTTGAAATTTATAGGGGAGAATAAGGTCCAATTTGATGTTTTGACATAATTCCTGTGCAGGTAGACTTGGCTATTTAATTGAAAATGGCCAGAAATGGAGCAACTGCTGACTTCACCTTGCCAAGAGTATATTATCACTGCCCCTTTCAGTATTCATGCTTTCTATTGTTGCCGTTTACAGGACTATTATCCATGAAGCGTTTCAATCCACCTGATTGCTTCTGTATCATTTACCTTTCCCAGATACCGTTGAGTTGTTGAGAGGTCCGCGTGTCGCAGGATGACTTTACTGACAATTTCTAAGGGAGTCTAGTCCATTGAAGCATATGTGGCTGCATGGGGGCTGAAGCCATGAGGCTTCAACTCAATATCTACCATCCGCCTGCCTTTTTGACCATTGACCAGGCTGCAATATATAAGATGGAAAAGATCGCATCATTTGCGCCGCTAACTGCGCTGTGCTCTCAGTCTGTTGCAGGTTTTAAGTGAGATCAAGCTTTCCCGCTGTGATTAGCGATAACAATCAGTGGGCTGACTATTCTACTTGAATCGGTCAGATGCCGATTTTACCGCCTGCCCAAGGGAGTCCCAAGCCTTTTGGATTCCGGCTTTGAGATCCTGCCAGGCATCGCCGCTCGAGGCTTTAACTTCCTCGAGTTTCTGGGCGGCCTGGTCCCTCTTGCTTTCCAGTTCGTCGATCTGCTTGTTGTAATCGATCTCGGCATCAGCCTCCGCTTGGTTGGCCTTGGCTTTGAGTTTGTCTATCTCAGCACTCCACTCGTCGAGTTGTGCTTGGAGTTTCTTTTCATACGATTCTTTAGAACTCATATCTTTTCTCCTTGCTGATAGTTCATCACACGCAGTCTAGTTTCTGATCGCTCTGCCAGATGCATAATTTTCGTACATATGGACTGGTACTGTTAAGGTTCGCTTTCGACATTTATGGTAAATTGTAAGGATGAATTATTAGAAATCTCAAAAAAACCACTGGCCGATCATCAAAAAGAGCGGTTTAAGATTAGCTCGGATAAGGTCTTATAAGCGTTAGGAGGCGATGTCAGTAATTCGAATTGCCTGTCGTTGCAGCTCATGGATAATCTCTAATTATTTTTATTGTTAGTTTTTTTTGGGAAAGCATATTGCCTATATACAGGAAGCACCTCCCAGCGTAGCATGTACGCAACATTGATTATCTTCTTTTTGGCAATGATTGACCTTTTCGTGTACAAAAGGGTTATTATTAAGGAAGAGCTAGTTTAGAAGATTAAAAAGTACACACAGAGATGCCGAAGATTACTTCTTTACGAAAATAAAATGCCAACCTACAAATTCTCTTGCAATGATTGTGGTAAAAATTTCGACAAGTTTCTCGTTTCCTCTGATATTTCCGATGTTACCTGTAGTGTTTGTGGTAGCCCAGAGGTAAAAAGGGTATTTTCTGACATCATCAGCGTTCCGGCTAAAGGAGCAGCCACTATTCCTAAGGGGGCACTTTCAGGAGGTTCTTGCAAGTCTGGATTTTCCTGACGATGACAATATCAGTCCAGGTTGGGCTCGCAGGCTAATTATTCTGACAAGCCAAGTACCTTTCTCTTGGCAGAGCAACATCGAGCATGGCTTTCCCTTCGGTATCAACACCGAACTCCTCAGAGACCCTTCTCAGCTTATCTTCATTCCGGATTGAGTAGTTCGGTGCTTCACCTTCAACAATCGCTTCAAGCAGCTCGATGAGATCTCGACCGTGGTCTGAGTGTCCGGCCGAACCACCTGCTATGAAACGACCGAAATTTCGCGCAACAATGACATCACCGTCAGCACCGCAGATACCCCGCTGCATCTTCCCGTTTTCTTTGAGACTGATCCTGCAGGGGCCCATATTACAGTTTTTGCAGGTCAACCCCAGTTCACAGAATTTACAGCCTGGTGTCTGCTGTTCAAAACGATCCCAGACAGTTTCCACACCGTCTTTTCGCGCCTTTGTTATCATTTGCTGCGCATCTTTCCAGATCGAGAGCTCTTCAGGAGTTTTGAGTTCTTTTGACATGACGAATCCTCCGCTGAGATTTGCGTTTTCTACAGGTGGAAACCTGTAGAATCAGAAAACGGTTTACGAGTTATCTGAGCGAAGAATACTTTAAGAGATGAAAAATACTGTCGCGTGGCTGACAGATAGAGAAAAAAGAATTGAGACGTCTGGGAGGTGTGAACTATAAAAACAGTAAGGGCTGAGCAGCGCTTACTATAAGCTAAAGATTATGTATTGTCTAAACCGCCAACCGCTTCCAGAGCGGAAAGATTATGGATGATGAATTTCCCTCGCTCAGGTCGGGCAATTAATTCAGCACGACTCAGGTCGCTCAACAACGTTGAAACCGTTTGACGCGTAGAGCCAACAAGCCTGGCAATTTGCTCAACCGAGAGTTCAATTGTCACATGAACTGCCCCATCCTGATCTCTGCTACCATGCTTCTTTGCTTCATTAACCAGCAGGGCAACCAGTCTGTGGTTTACATCCTTGAACGCCAGACCATCTATTATGGAAAAAGAGGCTTTAAGAATTTTCAATCGAACAGAAAAAAATTCTGCTAGGTGGTTGTGCGAGCAACTCAAACACTTATTTTAAGTATTGTAGTATACGCTTTGCGAGGAGATCGCGAAGACAGCAATCAGAGCGACACAACACCATGCACCTTTTCCCAGAGGCACCACAATCCTGCAATCATTCATTTTGCAAGAAACAGGTGAGGGGAAAAGCCAGGCGCGGCCGGTTGAAACTTCCTGCTGCCGTACAATGAAAAAACGACGTCAAAGGAGTTGCAATATGTCCTCACTCGAATGGCAAACACATCTTGGGTATGCGCTGGATTCGGCACATACCACAAAAAAACCTATTCTCCTCGACTACTTCAACCCTGAGTGAATCGGCTGTCAACAAATGGATACAGTTACGTATCCAACAAAAGAAGTGGTACGGTTCATCAACAACTATCTCATTCCTCTGCGGATACAAACCAATGACCAGTCAATTCATGAAAAGTATCATACCATTTGGACGCCAACCATTGCTGTTCTCGATCTGACAGGATATGAGGTTCAAAAAATTCCAGGGTGTCAATCTTTATAAATGGAAGAACGACCCGGGTCAGCTCAAAACCGCATATGAAAAATTGCAGGACACCTTCCCAGACGACCACTGGACCCAACGGGCCTATCCATACCGCCTTATTTGACCAGATGGCATGGCTCCATCAATGGGGCCCAAATACCTCCGCAGCCTGCTACGCGCGGGCTGCAATTTTTTCCCGCAATTTCCCCTCGTTTATTTTTTCAACAAAGGAACTATACTAAACTATTATGTTACACAGATGGATACCATGGAAATTTATAATCAAGCGTGCTGCACGGGCCTATGGTTTCATAGACCCTCTGACCTTTCTTGCCCGTATAAGACAATTTTCCCAGCCCTCGGAAGTGCAGGAACCAATAGAGCTGGTCCGTGCAGGGATTGCCTTCCACACGCGAGGTCTGATCAACACCAAAGCAATCCAGCACAATCTTGACTGGATCTGGCCCTACTGGGTTGAGCGACAATTCAACCCCCATGATAGTTCCTTCGTTCCCAGGGCCTTCTCCTTCAGCCATGTCAATCTGACACACCGCAACTGGACAGCAGTGGGCCATCCCGACCTGCCCTGCTATCCAATTGTGGACCCGCGCGGCTTGATAACACCACTGTATGACGGCTGGTCCATTGATATTTGGGTTGTCGCGGACAATGGTGACAAACTGCTACCTTCACGGCTGGAAGAAGTCGAGCAAACATGGATTCTCTGCCCCAACCTTGCCGTCAAGACCACCTGCCGTTACAAGAATATGGAGATACACTCCACTGTTCACCTTGAGATCGACAACAACCGGCCTGTGCTCCAAATAGATGTTTCGGCAAGCTGCCCCGGTGGGGGCTCATTGATTTTTGCGCTGCGTCCCTACAACCCCGAAGGTATACAGTTCATAGAGACCGTCACGGCAACATATGCCCGCCCCGGCTGGTTGGTCAACGACAACACGACGATAGAATTCAGCCGCAAACCGGATGAAATGCATTTTTCTCATTACCAGACCGGAGATGTGCTGCACCGCCTGAACCGCGCTGTAAATGCTCATTCGGCTTCCTGCAATGTAGGAATGGCCACTGCCGCCGCTCTATTTACTCTGACAGACAACACAACACACACTGTCCAGGCCGCTGTGCCGCTGGACGAAGATGTTCCACGGCACAAGCTTGCCGCAGCCAAAAATATTCCCTTTACACCAAGCAGCGATGCATGGCACGACATTACCGCCGAAACTGCCGCATTGCGGATCCCAGACCAGCGCTACCAGTTCCTCTATGATGCCGCGATCAAGACGATGATTCTGCTCTCGGCGGATGATATCGTTCCAGGCCCGTACACCTACCGGCGCTTCTGGTTCCGCGACGCCTGCCTCATGCTCAATGCATTATTGGCAGCCGGCTTGACGGGTCGCGCCTTCAACATCCTCAACACCTTCCCCGCACGACAGAAGATGAGCGGCTACTTTCAGTCTCAGAAGGGAGAGTGGGATTCCAACGGCCAGGTTCTCTGGATCATGGATCAATACCAGCGGATTACCGGTCACAGCTTTGACCAGACCTGGATGAATGCGGTGGTAAAAGGCGCCGACTGGATCATTCGTAAACGCATCAGGGAAAAAAAGACTTCACCCCACTCAGGGCTCTTGCCTCCGGGCTTCAGCGCTGAACACCTTGGCCCCAACGATTACTATTACTGGGATGATTTCTGGGCACTGGCCGGCCTGCGCAGCGCCGCCCGGCTAACCGGTCTCTTCGATTCCAGGGAGTCGCAGCAGAAATATGAAGTTGAGGCCCTTGACATGGAACAGGCTATCTATACAAGTATCGAAGGTATTGCGCCACAGAACAGTCACAGCACCATTCCCGCCTCACCGTATCGGCGCATGGATGCCGGCGCAATCGGATCCATGGTTGCCGATTATCCCTTGCAGCTGACCCCCCGGGGTGATGAACGTATCACAAATACAGCTGAATTTCTCATGAACAACTGTTTTCATAAGGGTGCTTTTTTCCAGGATATGATACATTCGGGCACCAATATTTATCTAACCCTGGATATCGCTCAAACGCTCCTGCGCAACAAAGACAGCCGCTATCGGCAACTCATGCGGAACGTGGCTGATCTGGCAAGCCCGACGGGACAGTGGCCGGAAGCCATCCATCCGCTGACCCACGGCGGCTGTATGGGAGATGGCCAGCATGGCTGGGCAGCGGCGGAGTGGCTTATGATGATTCGTAATCTCTTTATACGCGAGGAGAGGGATACACTCATTGTCGGCTCGGGAATCCTGCCGCAATGGCTTGCAACCGGGGAACCACTTCATTTTGGCCCGACACAATCGATATTTGGTACGCTGTCACTTGACATCACCTCAACAGCAGAAGCAGTGGTCCTCAATCTGCAGTATGCTCAAGGCAATGCAACCACACAGCCCACCTCAATTATCGTTGATGTGCCGGGCTATACCCAAATCACTACCCATGATGTTACACGGCAATATTTTGCACTGCAGGAGTTAGAACAATGAATATATGCATGTTTACCAACACCTATCTCCCTCATGTTGGTGGCGTGGCCCGCTCTGTTGACTCTTTCGCCGAGGACCTTCGTAGGCGCGGCAACAATGTTTTGATTGTGGCACCGACCTTTCCCGGCAGCTCCCCTTCATCCGACAAAGGCAATGTGCTGCGCGTCCCTGCCATCCAGAACTTTAACGGCAGCGACTTTTCCGTCAGAATTCCAATTCCTTTTTTCACCGAAGAACGAATAGATAGCTTCAAGCCGGATGTCATCCACAGCCATCACCCCTTTCTCTTAGGTGACGCCGCCATCAGAGCCGCCTACCGACGCAACCTTCCTCTGGTTTTTACCCACCATACACTGTATGAGCAATACACCCATTACGTCTCATCCGACTCTGAAATAATGCAACAGCTTGCCATTAACCTCTCAACGGAGTATGCCAACCACTGTACCCGGGTGATAGCCCCGAGCGAAAGCATCGCCTCACTGATAGCAGCACGAGGTGTCACCTCACCCATTGAGGTTATCCCCACAGGTATTGATGTCGATCATTTTCAAAGCGGCGACGGCGAAAACTTTCGGCAGGCCCATGACATACCAAAGGACGTTTTTGTGCTGGGATATCTCGGCAGACTTGCCCCGGAAAAAAATCTTGACTACCTCTGCGACTCGGTCATACACGCCATGCGAAAATCTTCACAGCAGTTGCGTTTTCTCGTGGTTGGCACCGGTCGTAGCGAGGCTCGCATAGCAGAGAAATTTGAAGAGGCCGGCCTGACTCAGCAGCTGATCATGGCCGGCAAAAAAGAGGGGACAGATCTGGTGGATGCATACAACGCCATGGATCTTTTTGTGTTTTCCTCAAAATCCGAAACCCAGGGGATGGTTCTGGCGGAGGCCATGTCGGCCTCGCTGCCGGTCATTGCCTTGGATGCCTCAGGTGCGCGAGAAGTTGTCCAGGATAAAGAAAACGGCAGACTTCTGCCTGCCGAAACATCCCCTGAAGGCTTTGCCGATGCTATTCTGGAGGGTGTCGACCAGGGTGAACAAACATCCACGTGGCGCAAAGCAGCGCTGCACCGGGCACATCAATTCTCCAGGGAAACCACGGCTGATACACTGGCAAAACTGTATCAAAAGGTACGGCAGGACCAACAGCACAACCCAACGGAGTCTCACGACAGTGGTCTCGACCCATGGGATGAGCTCATACACTCACTGAGAACAGAATGGGAAATTTTGTCGGGCAAGGCCAATGCGCTGATGAACAGCTTGCAAAAAGGGTCCGCTCAAAAATAAGTTCGCAAAATTGAGGTGCAAATGTGACAATCCTTGAGAACACAACACGTAACTGCTCACAGGCCACCAGGGCTCCCCGCGATCAGCCTGGCTTACCTATGACCAATACGCTTCATCAGTAGGGGCACGGCGCGCCGTGCCCCTACAAGAATCTCCGGCACCCTGCAAGCAGTTACAAATACCAGGGTTAGTTTCATTACCTCGCTTCCCCCATAAGTAGTTACCACAACACAACATAAATAGAATGACAACTCCTCAAAAATACATCCTGCTTCTCACCGGCTGTGCCCTGCTGGCCATTCTTCTTGCCACGGGGTTCTACCTGGAAAATGAATTCGGGGTACTGCAGAGGCTTATCAACGCCATAAATACAGAGCTGTCAGCTCCTCTTTTTATCGGCCTGATGATATTGCTTCCAATTCTGGGATTTCCCATAAGTATACTTCTGACGGTGAACGGTATAAAATTTGGAATAACCTTCGCTATTGTCCTCTGGCTCATTGTATTACCCATACATACTTTCATAGGCTATGCGGCATCCAGATATTTTCGCCCCGTGCTGATAAAGCTGCTCAGCACAACATTCAACTGGTCGATCCCGACAGTACCACAACACCATGAGGCAATGTTCAGTTTTGTCTTTCTGGCAATCCCGGGGCTTCCCTACGCCGGAAAAAATTACCTTCTGCCGCTGGCGGGCGTTTCTTTGCGCTATTGCGTCATAATGAACTGCATCGTTCAGGGAGCTCTCGGGCTGCCCTTCATTCTCTTGGGAAAATCGGGAGCATCAATGGATCCCACCCTTTTCTCCATTGCCCTGGTGGTCTTCATCCTTTTCTACCTTCTGGTGCGCTGGTTAAAAAAGAAGTATGCATAATGCATCACTAAACGCTCCAAACAGATTTTTCTCTATGTATTACCTTGCTTATCGGTGTATAAATTGCTAGGATACGAATAGGGTAACCTCCTAGGTGAACACCATGAATAGCGTCTACAAACTTGCACCGCTGGCCTGCCTCTCCGTGGATGGGCAAGGGTACATTGAGGAGGCAAATGCCAAGGCTGCCCAACTATTAACGACCACTCGGCAATCGCTTACCCGGCAGCCACTGTCAAAATATGTCTTCGCTGAAGATCAGCACCTCTACACTCTCCTGCACCACCAGTTATCCATACCCACTGCACCACAGATCACCACCCTGCGAATGGTAAAAGAAGATGCGACGGTCTTTGACGCAGAGTTGAAAACCTTCACCTCTCCTCATGGAGATGGACAGCCAAGGCACCATATTGTACTGCGCGATACAGCCTTCCCCAAAAGCCCCAGGGAAGAGCGCGAGCTGATCGCGCACCTGCTCACCCAGATCAACGATTCCAGCAATCTGCGCCAATGCATGTCGCTTCTTACCGCTTCCCTGCAGGAATGGTCAGGCTGTGAAGCTGTCGGCATCCGCCTGCGTGAGCACGAGAATTATCCCTATGTCGAAACCTGCGGCTTCCCCCAAACCTTTGTCGAGGCGGAAAGGTATCTGTGCCGCCATGATGCAGACGGTGAAATTATACGTGATACTACCGGCAATCCTGTGCTCGAATGCATGTGCGGCAATGTTCTCAGCGGCCGCTTCGACCCCACGCAACCCTTTTTTACCAACCATGGAAGCTTCTGGACCAACAGCACAACCAGACTGCTTGCCGAAACCACCGCCACCGATCGTCAGGCCAGGACCCGCAACAGATGTCATGGTGAGGGATTTGAGTCAGTGGCGCTGATCCCTCTTTATCTCGACACATCGGCTGTAGGACTCATTCAATTCAACGATCACCGCCCGAATTGCTTTTCACCGGAACTGATCGCTCATTTTGAACGAATCGCGGATGCGCTGGCGCTGACCCTGTCCAGGCGCCACCTCCTCATAACACTCAAAAAAAATGTAGAAAAATATCGAACCGTGGCCAACTTCTCCTACGCCATGGAAGCGTGGCGCAAGCCTGACAAAACCTTTAACTATGTCTCCCCCTCCTGTGAACGCATCACCGGGCACAGCGTTGAAGAATTCATGTCGTCTCCAACTCTTTTCATTGATATCAGCCACCCGGAAGACCGGCCAAAGGTCATTGAGCATTTTCAGCACACGCAAAAAGAAGCCAGCAACAACAACCGTGGACTGGATTTCCGCATCATTACTCCCAGCGGCGAAACCCGCTGGCTGAGCCATTCCTCCAGGGCCGTTTACAATGACAAGGGTCAGTGGCTGGGACGTCGGGAAAGCTATAGAGATATAACCAAACAAAAAGCGAGAGAAGAACTGCACGCAACGCATCAGACCCTGTACTGGCAGCTTCGAAAAGATAAAAGTTTAGAGCAAATGGCCGGCGCCGTGGCCCACCATTTCAACAATAAGTTTCATGTGCTGATCAACAGCCTGGAAATGGCAATGCTCGACATTGACAACATCGAAATGCTGCAGGAGTACCTGAAAACTGCACGTGAAGCAGCCGATCAGGCGGCCGAGGTAAGCAGATCGATGCTCACCTATCTGGGCCAGGTTAACGACAGGAGAGAACAGATCGATCTAGCGGAAGCATGCCGCAAGACACTCCCTTTAATTCAACCTGGCATTCCGAATAATCTTGCCGTCGAAACCGACCTGATTGTTCCCGGACCACAAATTCTATCTAATGATAGTCAAATTCATCAAATTGTCATAAATTTGCTCACCAATGCCATAGAGGCCAGTGGAGACGTCCGGAACACTCTTCATCTACGGGTGCACACAGTCAATGCAACTGATATCCCGGAACATCACAGATATCCCGCCGACTGGCAGCCTAAGAAGAAATATTATGGTTGTCTGGAGGTTCATGATTCGGGATGCGGCCTGAGTCTTCAGGAGATCGAGGTTGTTTTCGACCCCTTTTATACAACAAAGTTCACCGGGCGCGGCATGGGCCTGGCCGTGGTATCCGGACTCGTCCAGGCACACGGCGGTGTTGTCACGGTGGAAAGCTGCCCTGGCACAGGAAGTGTTTTCCGGGTTTTCTTGCCGCAGACCATGGAAAAAGCGTTTTCTATGCTGCACGAGCCGATCAACGTGACGAAAGAAGATCACAAAGGGACCGTGCTCCTGGTAGATGACGACGAGACCATCTTGACAATGTCAAGCGCACTTCTCTCACATCTTGGCTACACAGTGCTTGTTGCCACCAGCGGCAACGAAGCTGTGGAGGTGTTCAAAAAGCATAAAGATGACGTTGTTCTGGTCTTGAGCGATTTTGCCATGCCCGGATTGAATGGTATAGAAACATTACAGGTGCTGCGCAGGATGGTTCCCAATCTTCCGATGATATTGATAAGCGGCTACAGCGAAGAACAGGCCATGGACGCCAATTATCCGGAAAAACCTGATTTTCTCCTGAAAAAACCTTATGATATGCGCTCCCTCCAAAATGCTATTGAGTGCTCTTTGAAGAAGTCATAGAACACTTCCCGCACCATGGCAGATTGTCGCTTATAACTCATCGCGTAGTGTTCTCTGACGAACCACTGCTTGCTGGAGTTGATATGGACTGGATGAAGAAAATCGTCAAACCCGACACGGTCCTTCGCAAAATCAAACCGGGGATGTCCATCTTTTTGGGAACCGGCGTATCCGAGCCGCGCACCCTTGTCAAACATTTGCTGGCCGCCCGTTCTTACGAACTTGACGATCTGGAGCTGGTCCAACTGGCCAACTATAGTCATACCAGCTCGCCCGAAGCTATCCATGAACGAAAGTTCCGGCTGCGCACCTTTTTCTCAGGCTGCGTGTCCAGGGAAATAACTTCAGGACGTGTCGATTTAATACCTGTACGTTTTGCCAGGCTGCCTCATCTTTTCCAGGAGGGGTTGATCAATGTGGATGCTGCTTTCATTCAGATCACTCCCCCCGATAAATCCGGATACTGCAGCTTCGGTGTCTCCGTCGATGTGGCCCGCCTGGCCATGGAACAGGCCAGTCTTATCATTGGTGAGATTAATCACCTTGTCCCTGTTACACTCGGTGACACCTTTGCCCATGTCTCCGAATTTGACTTCCTGGTCGAATCAACGGAAAAACCGATCTACTTCAAAAGGTGGCCGGTCGATGAGACCTTCGACAAACTGGCTTCCCGAATTGTCAGCCTCATAGAAGATCGAAGCTGTATCTCCTTTTCCATCGGGCCATTGTTCGAAGCACTTGCCCGCTACCTCAAAAACAGAAAGCACCTCGGCATTCATTCACCGATATTTACCGATGCCGTCATGGATCTGGTAGAAAGCGGTGCCGTCTCCAACCGCTACAAAGCCACATTTCCGGGGAAATCCCTGGCCTCCTATGCCTTTGGTGGACCTGAGCTTTTCGCCTGGCTGGATCGCAATCCCATGGTCGAATTTCAAAGTATCGAACATGTCTTCAACCCCATGAACATTGGAGCAAACAGCAAATTCGTGGTTATCATTCCAGCTCGCAAGGTCGATCTGTCGGGCCGGATTGTGCTGCACAGCGGGGTTGGCAACGTAGTCACGGGGCCAATAGAATTGCTGGATTTTTTCAAGGGTGCGGAGATATCCGCGGGGGGCCGCTCCATATTCGGCCTGCCCAGCCGCAATCGCCAGGGAAAACCGAACATCAAACTCTCCGTCGCCAAATACCAGAATCAATTCGGCTCGGAAGAATCTCTCGACATTGTGGTCACGGAATTCGGCGCGGCTAACCTCAAGGGCCTCACTATCAGAGAACGGGCCCAGTCCCTCATTGATATCGCCCACCCCGAAGATCGCCAGGAACTGGTGGAACAGGCCAAAAGGAAGAAATTGCTCTATGCTGATCAGATCTTCATTCCAGAGAGCTCCTTCCTCTATCCCGATTATATCTCCGAGAGGCATACCTTCAAGGGAAACCTGGAGGTTCGCTTCAGACCCATCAGACCCTCGGATGAGGAACAGATGCGCCGGTTATTCTATCGATTTTCCGATGAGGACGTCTATGCCCGCTATTTCGCCAGTGTTCAGAGTATGCCGCACGGCAAAATACAGGAGTACGTCAACGTCAACTGGAACGAGACCATGTCGGTGGTCGGCCTGATCGGGCCGCTAGGTCAATGAAGAATCATCGCCGAAGGCCGCTTCATCAAAATACCAACTCACCCCCATGCCGAACTGGCCTTCGTGGTTGATGAAGAATTCCAGAATCGCGGCATCTCCAGCTATCTGCTCAAATTGATGACGAAGATCGCCAAGAAGAAAGGGGTGAAAACCTTTACATTCGAAGTGCTCTTTTCCAATACAGCCATGATGCGGGTTTTCAAGAAAAACTTCAACAGGGTCGAGGCCACCCTGGAAGAAGGCATCTACAATGTCTCAATCCCTCTGGATTAGCCTTGCAAGCAGTTACAAATACCGGAGTTAGTTACATTACGCCGCTTCCCTCAGAAGTAGTTACATAATTGTTTAAGGGGAGTAACAGCAGCATTGGAAGATCTGATTTGTCTTTTCCAACTCTGCTGGACAAGAGCATTAAAAGCACTATTGTATTTTTAAGATGTTTATATCCCACATCGCTGCCTACCAAAGCCGAAAGTGGACCTTTTAACACAATAACCTACTATTTTTAGAGCTAATGACTATGACAGAAAAACCAACCATTAAGAAAATTCTCTACTGCACCGATCTTGGCAAATATACACGTCCGGTTTTCCTCCACGCCCTGGCACTGGCGGAAAAAAACAACGCCACGGTGACCGTTCTCCATGTTATCGAACCGATGTCGGACACAGCGCGTACCGTTATCGAAACCTATATGTCCAAAAATGATATCGAAAAAATCCAAAAAGACGGTATGGAAAAAGTCTTCAACTACACCAAGAAGCGTATAGAAGCATTCCTGCGGCAGGAGTGCGGCCATAGCCTTGAAGAGGAGCCCATTGACGAGATCAAGGTTGTCAACGGCACCCCCAGTGAAGAGATCCTGCGGGTAGCGGAAAAGCGGGGCGTTGACATGATCGTAGTGGGGAAATCCTCCAACAGAGTGCGAGGCAACCGGGTCATGGGTTCCACTACCCGCCAGGTCAACCGGCTCTCCAAGGTCCCTGTTCTGGTCATTCCCAACAGATAGCCGGCGGCGGGATACCCAAACCCTGGCATCCCGTCATGTTGCTCACGTTTCCCATGCTGCAGGATTTTGCTCCAGCCGGCAATAGCCGCACCAACACATTGATCCAAGGCTCCATTTCCAATCAACAATCACTGAAAAATCAGTAATATTGCGCCAGCCCTGAAATCAACTGTATAGCCGGCGACACCATTGCCTAATGAGGAGTTAATCGGATACATCAAAGTTCTAGCACCGGCTTTTCCCTTTCGATCCTGAAGGTAAGGATTTTCATGGTCTTCTGATATTGCTCCAGCATTTCCAATTCATCGCGTGCACCGATGAAGATGTTGGCGATCTCATAGCTGTAACTGTCCTGGACCGCACTGAGTTCTGCAAGACGCTCACCCTCCTTGACCAGAATCTTCATTTCGGTGTCGGGAAAGCGTTCCTTGACCCTGCGTATCTCAGCCTGTGAAGGTGTCTGAAGGATTGTGCCTTCCTCATGGGTGCGTACCATGAAATGACCGGCGATATTATACTTCCCTTTTTTCTCCATGACCGCCGGTTTTCTCCCCAGGGCCAGCTCCGTCATGATATGATGATGCGACAGTCCGTGCACCTTCTCAAACATATCGGTATGGGCCTGGGAAATTCTCGGGTTGATCTCCAGAAGATATATCCTGTCCGAAGTCTGATCATAGAAAAACTCTATATTAAACGGGGCATTATCAAGGCCGACCTGGAGAATCACACTCCTGGCGATGTTTATCATGCGGTGCTGAATCTCTATGGGCAGTGCGGAGGGATACTGGTACCGGGCAAAAGAGGAACTGGCCTGCTCGCGAATGGAATCAACGATACCATAGCCTACGACATTGCCGTTATAGGAATATCCTTCCAGGGTACACTGGAAACCACCGATGGGGGATTCGGCGATGCAGGTTTCAGACATCCGGACGATCTCCTCGGGGATATCGCCATAGTTCTCCATGAGGTATTTGAACGGCTCTCCTATATACCCGATATGCTTTCGCATCTCTTTTGCAGCCTCATCAAACTGGGCTTCGCTGTTGATTTGATAGGAAAGGAAAGACTTGAAGGCCTTCATTGGTTTTATCCAGAACGGCGGCAAAATGTCTATCTTGGAAAAGGCCTGTTTATCAAAGGGGTCGAATGGCTGAAACTGTGGAATATGTTCGGCAATCACCTTGTGCTGCTCAAGACGGCTCCAGTACTTGTTTTCGCATTTTAAAATAGACTCAAGGCTCGGTCCGGGAAGATTGAAATGTCCGGCCAGGATAGGGACCAGATCGGTCCCGGGAAAGTCGTAAAACGTTGCCACCCCGTCAATGGATTGACCGGATGCCGCCACCGTTTCCATCGCCCGTATGGCCTTGTTAACCAGCGCTTTGATATCAAAGGAAGCGACATTGCGTATATCCGATACATCCAGTGCTGCGTGAAAGTTATACTCTTCCGCCTGAGGCAGATTTTCCAGTTTCTTTCTATTGAATTCGTCAAAGCCTATAATAAAGATATTTTTTTTTGCCATATATCAGTATCTTTTTACTCCAGTTCTGGTATACCGGGGGTAGTTACATTACGTCGCTTTCCCAATAAGTAGTTACCATATAATGAAAATACCGCATCTCTCAGCACAACAGCATGGGCAAAATCCGCTGCTACCCCAATTGGCGAGTTATTCTTTCATCCCAACTCTTGCTGAAAACACGCAAATCTCCTTCAAAGGCATCCAGGGTCGCCCGGATCTTGAAATGGGTTCGTGTCGATGTCAGAACCGTTCTGGTTACCGTCTGCAGCTCATGGTCGTCGCGCTTAAAACCGCGCGTTGCAATGACCTCTCCCTTGACCGTATCGTAATTATTGTTGAAGTAAGTAAACATCTCCCTGACATCCTTCTGGATGGCAAGATTACTATCGTTGAGGATGATTTTGGGATCATTATTGACCACATTGACCCGTACACTGTTATCGACAAGATTATGGGTTACCTTCCATTCCCGCTCGGCAGGGGCGAGAAGCGTCGTATCAAGACTCTTCAGTTTGGGCGGTGAATTGAATATCCTCAAGTCGTTATCTTCGTTCGACTTGGGCCGAACCGGCAGCACAAGGCGGGAATTCTCGGTATAGACCGAAAGCTTGACGGGTTCCGGAGAGGGCCAGGCAAGGGGCCAGTATGATGTCGAGACAGACAGCCTGATCTTGTGGTCCTGAGGAAACTTCTGGGCGATATAGTTCATGGGAATACAGACCTTGTACCTTTTGCCGGGTTCAAGCTCTTCGGGATATTCATGGCTATCCCGGTGGGTGAGATTGAGCAGGCCGTAGGTAACCCGAGTCGCCCTGTCGTTTGCGGCGATATCGGTAAGCCGCACCGCGATCATACCCTGCAGTTTGTCAATGGAAACCTCGAGTTCGGCATAAGGCCTGCCCAGAATTTCCAAATGATTGTCAAGGTAGTCCGTTTCAAAGATAAGCGCACCGCCGTCTTCTTCCCGCTGGTCCCAGGGAAGATCGGCAGATTCGGCATACGAGCACCACTTGCCACCGAAAAGACCAACACTGAGCGGACTCTGAATGTCTATTTTCTTTTTGTACCGCCTGGCAAGACGCTGCTCGGCAAGGCCGTGCTGGCTAATGATATACTCCTTTTCCGTAATCCTCTCCGAGGGCCAGCTTTTCTCGGCAATCCAGCGCCCCGGTCTTTTAGGAAGCAGAGGTGAAACCGTATCCTGCATCCAGGCGCGCAGGATGGGCTCCTCCATTATCCCGGTATCCTTATCTTTCAACCAGCTGTCCCACCAGCGTAAGCACTCGCCGAGAAAATCGATCGCCGGACCAGGCCCGCCCATGTGAGGATATTTATGTCCCCAGGCACCCACGATCCCCTTCACCGGCGAGCGCAGATTTTCCACCAACCGAAAAACAGTATTGGAATAGCCGTCGGCCCATCCACTGACGGCCAGGACGGGTACCTTGACCGCCTCGTAATTCTCGCATATGGATGCATGTTTCCAGTAATCATCGCGCGTTTGATGGGAAAGCCATTTTTTCAGCCACAGGCCGCTGCCCTCAAGGCGCTCAAGCCACATATCTCTCCACTTCTCCCCGGCGATGAGGGGATCCGGGGGGCAGGAGTTGTAGGCAAACATGGTAGAAGCCCAGGAAAGCTGATCCGTCAACAAACATCCCCCCATGTAATGAATATCATCGGCATACCTGTTATCCGAGGAGGCCACCGAGACAACAGCCTTGAGCTGCGGCGGTTGAAGAGCGGCAAGCTGGAGCCCGTTGAAGCCCCCCCAGGATATGCCTATAATGCCGATTTTGCCGTTGCACCATGGCTGAGACTCGATCCATCTGAGCAGCTCCAGGCCGTCATCGAGTTCCTGCTGGAGATACTCATCCTTTAAGATGCCTTCGGAGTCACCACTGCCCCTGAGATCTGCACGGATGCAGGCATAACCGTGACGGGCAAAATAGCCATGCACTTCGGCATCTCTCTTGGCCTTGAAATCGCCTTTTCTGTAAGGGATATATTCAAGAATAGCGGGAACGGGTGCTGTCGAGGCCGATTCCGGCAGCCAGATCTTCGCCGCAATGGTGCAGCCATCGGGCATCTGGATCCATTGATTTTCTGTGACGTTGATATTCTCTTCCATTTTTTACGCTCAAAAAAATTAGCTCAAACTATTTCCGCTCAAAGACATCCTCGACTCTATCCTGAAGAAACGTCACCGTGTCCCGCTCACCGTCCGTTGCAGCAAACTCATCGCATACCTTTCTGCGGCACGCGGGACAGCTGTTGAACGGTATGCAGAAACCGTGCAAATGCTGATGCAGTCCCTCGGCAACCACCTCCGAAGTACCGGGACAATGGGAGCAAAGTTTGTACAACCTGGTCTCTGCCACCTGGAAGCCGGTGGTGTCATAAAAAATCTGCTTACGCTCCACCACCGTCTCCTTGCCGGCATACTCCTTTTTCATTTTCTCCCTGTCTGCAAAGATCTGCACGGCCTGGTTACAAATATCCTCAATATAGTTATTCATATCCTCGCTCTGTCGAAAGCGCTCCGGGTCATAATCCGGCTCACGCACATGGCTGGTGTCCATCCCCGCCATGGCCAGGATAATACCGAGATTGGTATAGGGCAGGGCGCCCTCGATGGAATAGCCGCCCTCCAGCACACAGATATCAGGGTTGAGGTTTCTATTCAGCCTGGCATAGCCCTGGGCCGTAAAATTCATATTGGTAAGGGGGTCGGAATAATGGTTGTCCTGGCCGGCTGAATTGATAATGAGCTCCGGCTGGAATTCATCGAGGATCGGTAGGACAACACGCTCCATGACCATATCAAAGCCCTCCTCCGAGGTTCCCGGAGGCAGGGGAATATTGATAGTATAGCCGGGCGCCGAAGGTCCGCCGGACTCATGGAGAAAGCCGCTTCCCGGGAAAATGGTACGGCCATCCTGGTGCATGGAGATAAACAGGGTATCAGGATCGTTGTAATATATATCCTGCGTACCGTCTCCGTGATGGCAGTCGGTGTCGATCACCGCAATTTTGCGGATGCCGAAATGACGACGGATATACTCCACCATAATGGCCTCGATATTGACAATGCAAAACCCCCTGTCGCCAAAGACGGTCTGCATGGCATGGTGGCCCGGCGGTCGGACCAGGGCAAAGGATCTCTCCACTTCCCCGTTCATCACCGCCTGGGCCGCCCGGATGGCACCGCCGGTTGAAATGAAGTGGGAGTCGGTCAACAGTGAAGCAGGCGATGGAACACAGAGATGGACCCTGTCGATATCGGCTGCCCGTGCCATTTCCGGATTAAAAAATTCTATATTGTCAACATCCTCCAGGCCTTCCTCGATCAGTTGATCCTTGGTGTAGAGCAGGCGCTCCTCACGTTCCGGGTGCGATGGGCTGATACACCAGTCAAAGGCGGGAAAGAGGACAAGACCGGTTTTGCGTTGCGCTGTGGGCATATAAATTGTCATAGCTTACTCCTTCGTCAGTCCCGGTCTGATCTGCGCTTTAAGTGAAAATATTTTGCCGGCTGTGGCAAATCCTCGCACAGTGTTCACCTCCATACGTTCGATAAAATCTACCTGGGGCGGATGTTGTTCCCCCATCTCGGCGGCCATGGAGCACACCGCCTCCTCAAGCCTGGTCTCCGCCTCGGCCATGTCGAATCGCTTGCCGATGCTCTCCATCAATGAAATTTCGGGTATAGTCATTGTGCCCATGGCAGTATCGCCGTAAAGGCTTGCCTGAACAGTAATGCGGGCCCTGGCGGATCCCACGGCATTGGCCACTTCGTAGTCAGGAGGAACAACACAGTCGAGCCCGAACCGGTTTTCAAGAACATTCTGCAGCGCCTGGGCCGGACCGCCAATGGTGATCAACCGCTCAGGACGAATCTTCTCCCGTTGGAGAAAATCCGTGACGGTATACACCGGCCTGCTGAAAACTTCCTCTATCATGCGCTCAACGGCCTCATGCACCCTCCCGGCAAAACATTCTAGGAGCTCGGCGGCCGTTTTTTCCTCCGGCTGGTCCGGAGTGAGTCGGCGCATGGCCTCATCCGCCTTTTCTGCTGATCCTTCCGTGATGGTGCCCAGAACGATCATGGCATCGGTTGGCGTCGGCATGCTGCCGCCAAATCCCATGGGTGGGCCGACTCTGCCGGGGCCGATCTGAAAATCGCCTTTTTCCCTGGCCACCACGGAATCCCCGCCCAGGCCGATGCTTTGAGTGAGCAGGGCGCGAATCAGCGTGGGCCGGCCTGCCACAGTTGCGCCATAGGGTTCGAGCAGCGGCACGCCCTGGGCCAGCAGGGCGATATCCGTTGTTGTCCCGCCAATATCGAGAAGTATGGCATCTGTCTCACCGCCAACAATGGCAAGCGCCCCCATGACGCTGGCTGACGGACCGGAATGGACGGCCTGGCAGGGAAACTCACAGCCACGGTCAAAGGGGATGGTACCGCCGTCGGCCTTGAGGATGTAGCAGGGGCAGTTGATGCCGAGCCTGGCAAAACCATCCTCCATTGCCTTGCGGAACCGCGAAAAACCAGTTTTAAGAGCGGAGTTGAGCCAGGTGGTATAGACCCGCCGAGGGAAGTTCGGCATCCCCGAAAGACGGTGCCCCATGCTTATATAACGAAAATGGCGGCGTATCCGGTCCCCAACCCACAGCTCATGCTCGTTGTTTCTGTGAGAGAACTTGGTGACAACACCGACTGAATCTACACCATCCCGCCGCAGGTTTTCAATCGCCGAGCCCACTTCCACCGTGGTCGGACCGCGAAGCACCTTGCCCCGATGATCCACTGCTCCGGAAAGAAAATAGAGATCGTCACCCACCTTGAAAAAATCAGGATTCATGCCCGGCCCCGCCTGAACAAGCATGCCAACGCGATCAAGATTACCGCTGATCAAGGCATTGGTGCACAGTGTTGTGCTCAGATGGATTCTGCTGAGTTGCGCACTGCCGGAAGGGAGCAACGA
>Ga0136557_1000987_pt1 | contig 19663 bp, 18 predicted proteins | sample AntRauTorckE6832_FD_104796 | JGI IMG/M metagenome (GOLD analysis project Ga0136557, IMG submission 104796) | Saline lake microbial communities from Rauer Islands, Antarctica - Metagenome Torckler E6 #832 | ecosystem: Environmental > Aquatic > Non-marine Saline and Alkaline > Saline | place...
CTACTCGCGAGTCAGAGTCATTAGATCGCTATCTGCACGAAATTGGAAAAGAGAAACTTATCACCCCGGATGATGAAGTCCGGCTGGCTAAAGAAATTCAAAAAGGAAGCCAGAGAGCCCTTGAAGACCTTACTAAAGCAAATCTTCGTTTCGTAGTATCTGTTGCAAAGCAGTATCAAAACCAGGGACTTTCACTTGGTGATTTAATTAACGAAGGTAACCTTGGTTTGATCAAAGCCGCTAAACGTTTTGATGAAACCCGTGGATTCAAATTTATCTCTTATGCTGTTTGGTGGATCCGTCAATCTATTCTGCAGGCATTAGCTGAGCAGTCTCGAATTGTTCGACTTCCCCTTAATCGTGTGGGAGCTCTTAATAAAATTGGAAAAGAACTTTCCAAGTTAGAGCAGGAATATGAGCGTGTGCCTTCTGCCCATGAGCTGGCCGAAAGTCTTGAAATGACGGTTGGTGAAGTAGCTGATACCTTGAAAATATCTGGACGACACCTTTCTATGGATGCGCCATTTGCACAAGGTGAGGATAACCGACTGCTTGATGTACTTGAGAACGAGGAGATACCAAATCCCGATTTCGACCTGATGGGAGAGTCTTTGAAAGTGGAGATCGAAAGAGCCCTTTCAAAACTAACAACTCGTGAAGCCGAAGTTATTCGATTGTATTTCGGAATCGGTCGCGAGCATTCTTTAACGCTGGAAGAAATTGGGGAACGCTTTGATCTTACCCGTGAGCGTGTCCGTCAGATAAAGGAAAAAGCTTTAAGAAAGCTCCGACATCATAACAGAAGTGCTGCATTAAGAGCATATCTTGGATAGTGACAGAAAACTAATTTATATCAACCTCGCAGGTTTTTAATCTGCGAGGTTTTTTTATGCCCGTAATTAAAGCTTTATTGTTCCCATCTCAGGGTGGTTTAGTTTGAATTTCATAATCTTCTATTCTTTCACACGAAGTCATAAAATAACTTGAGTTCAAAATAAGGTCTCTGAAATTGACATCGAATTATCTAACATCTGCGAGGCTGACAACCAAGGACTAATTTCATTTCTAACTCATATTAAAATAGCTTTTTAGTTAAGTAATCAATTGGTCTTTCTTTAAACTGGTCATTCGGAAATTTAGCTGTGGAAATTGGGTGGTGTAATGCTGAATTTACACCCCATGAATGCACAGATCATCTCCATCGGCAACGAGCTTCTTATTGGTGATACGGTAAACACAAACGCATCCTGGCTGGGCGAATTCTTAACTGGCCTGGGTTTCACTGTATCTCAAACTCATACCATTTCTGATGAACTTGAACTCATCAAAAATACTATTACCATGGCAATGGGTGAAGCTGACTTGGTGATTTGTACCGGTGGACTTGGCCCCACTCATGATGACATGACCAAAAGAGCTGTGGCTGAGTTATTTGATGTAGGGTATATAACCCATCAAAAAACTCTTGATTATATAAAAGCTATTTTCAAGGAAAGAAATATTCCGTTTTCATCTTCTAATTATAGTCAGGCGGAAGTCCCCGAAAATGCAGATGTGCTTTTTAATAAAGCAGGTACGGCACCGGGAATGTGGTTCAAGGAGAAAGGACATCTTGCGGTACTTCCGGGTGTGCCTTATGAAATGAAATACCTGATGCGTAAACGTGTAGCTCCAAAGTTAAGGGAAGTTTTTGGCGAAACGGGTTTTCTGTACTCACATTACATTAAAACAGCGGGAATTGGCGAAAGTACTCTTAGCGACGAAATATTAGGCGATTTATCAAACTATTTTGATAACGGTGTTAGCCTTGCTTATTTGCCTTCCCCAGGCTCTGTCACTCTAAGGCTTAATTCAAGTGGAAAAACAGAAGAAGAAGCAAAATCTCATCTCCAAAAACTTCGGAATGTAATTTTTAAAAAAGCTGGCACATATATTTTTGGGGAGGGGAAGGAGTACACTATTAGTGAAGCGGTGGGAGCACTACTTGTGGATAAAAAATGGAACATGGCTGTAGCCGAAAGTTGTACCGGTGGACTTATTTCTAATACCATAACTGATATTTCGGGAAGCAGTCGGTATTTTTATGGTGGAATTGTTTCTTATGCTGACCATGTGAAGGTTCATGAATTAGGTGTTCTGGAGAAAGATCTCAATGAATTTGGAGCCGTTAGCAAACGTGTAGCACTTCAAATGGCCAAAGGGGTGGCTCAAAAACTTGGGAGTGAGATCGGCATTTCGACTACAGGAATTGCTGGTCCTACAGGTGGAACTAAGGAAAAACCAGTTGGGACTATATGGATGGGATTTTATCAAAAACATGGTGAGCACTTTGCGATCAAAGCACAGTTTACCAAAGATAGGCTGATCAACAAAGAACGTACTAAAATGGTGCTTTTAGAGATCACACGAAGAGTACTTAAAGAAATTGAAGAGATGCCTTACGACTTAAAAAAGCAGCGACCTTGAGAAAGCTATTTAGCCTGCATATCGCTTTGATGATGGTCTTTTTTGCGACTGAAAGTATTGCTCAAAATAGAGATTCTACAGCTGTTGATTCCTCCAGGATCCAGCTACAAGGCGATTCTCTAAACACCACTATGCGAGACACACTTTCTCGGGCATCTGAAGAGGAACCGGAATCTGGACATGTAGCTCCTTGGAGAGAAGCCATTAACCCCAATGCTAATATCATCACCAACGATAGTCTTTTGAGATGGCAGATCTGGCCGAATTGGGGAGATCACCAAGCCTACCGTAGAGAGGTTATTTCATTTCGGCAAGGTACCATTGGGCGGGTGGATGCTTTTCATATAAATGGCTATCAGCCGCCCGAGCAAGAGCTGGAGATGGAAGGGATCTCCCTGAACGATGCTATCACCGGGTTGCCCAATTATAATCTTGTTCCGCATCGGAAAATTGGACTCGTCACCGAGGGTTTTTCTGGTAATTACCAGTCCGACATTCGCCTTAAAGATTATTATATCGTAAAGCCGATCAGTTACCTAAACTATGATGAAGCTGATGGAAATTATCGAAACCTGGAATTTATGGTGACACAAAATTTTACCGAAGGCACCAATGCTGAGATCTCATATTGGGATCGAAGGGGCGGGGGATATTATCCGAACAGCCAAGTTGAGGGCAGCCAGGTGATGGCGCGGGTTTATCATCACTTAAACGATCGTTACTTGCTTAGGGCAATGTATCTCAGAAATCAGCTGTCTAATGAAGAGCCGTTTGGATACAATTTGGGAGATCCTGCTACTTATGCATTTGATGAATTTTCTTCGCTTCCACTAAATACAAACGCGAGTTCTGAATTCAATCGCTGGGATCTAACAGCTGGAATTTATCAACGAGAAGATACTACCTCTGCTGAAGCCGGAGGCTTTGAATTAGGCATCACCAATAACGACAGGGAATTATTTTATAGCGGTGATACGCTTTCGTCAGGTTATCGAAACCTGAGTTCTTCGTTATTTAAAGAACTCCAATGGAACAGGTTAACTGCCAGGGGAGAAGTGAATCTGGATCAGTACTCTACAAAAATAAGTTCTCCAATTTCAATAGAAGAATGGACGGTATTTTCAGCGAAAGGAATTCTCGACTTCAATATAAAGGATGAGAGTTGGTTATATGTTTCAGGAGAAAGTGGAAACCGTAATGATGGCGACAGTGATTACGATGCAACGGCAGGTTTAAATGTTCGTTTATTTAACCTGTTAAAACTACATGCCAATATCTCAACTTATAGCAGGATGCCAACCATACAGTCTAAATATTGGTCGCAAGGAAATTATACTGGGACTTCAGCGCTCGAAAATGAAACAGGCATTTCAACATCAGCAAAGATTGATTTTAATCTCACCCACTCGATCAGCTTTGGAGCCTCCGGGAGGATAAAATCAGCCCGGGGAGCCATATTTTTGACTCCTGACAGCTCTTTTACCAACAGTGGTAACTTTGATCAAATTACAGGGATGCTTTACGGTCGATTTGAAAACGAGTTGTTTGAATTTGAAAGTTCGGGTGTTGTACAACAGTTTTCTTATGAGGAACAGAATCCAGGAATAGCCGCTCTCAATCAACAAGACCCTATTTTTTGGCTAAGAAATTCAGCTTTTATTAAAGGCTATGTATTTGATCGTGCCGCCTATCTTAAAATTGGCGTAAAAACCTTATTATCCCCATTCAATTATTCGGCCCGCACCTTTAACCCGGAACTTGGATTTTGGCAAGGTGGAAGTACTTACCAGGATCTTCCACCTTTCTTTAGGCTGGATGGGGAACTTTCAGCCAGGGTGCGCAGAATAATGGTGGTAATAAGATGGGAAAATGCACTTGAAGGATTTGGTCAGGCAGGCTACTTTGAAGCGGCAGGATATCCCATGCCGCCCCGACGTTTATTGGTAGGAATCAGAGCACAATTCAGGAATTAATATGAGTCTAAAGTATATTGTTAAAGAAGGAGTTACAGGGATCAAGCGCGCCAAGTTGGCTGCCACTACGTCGATATTTTCGTTATTTATAGCGGTGCTATTGTTGGGTGTTCTCACTCGCATAGGATTCAATGTGTATAGTCAGGCTATGTCGATCAAAGACCTGGTTGAAGTTGAAGTTTTTCTATTTGATGTAGATGAGAGAACGACCGATCAAATACGGCAGCAGTTAGAAGATGAAGAGTTGGTAAAAGAGATCAGCTATATCTCCAAAGACAGTGCTTCAGCCGTTATGCGAAAGGAATTTGGTGCCGGGGTGGAAGAACTGGCGGAACTCAACTTTTTACCGGCTTCATATCGGCTGAGTGTGAATACGGAAGCTGGAGCTGATCAAATTGAGAATATGGTTTCACGGCTACAGAATATTCGCGGGGTTGATGAAGTAGCCTATAATGCAGCTTTACTACGGGTTATGGAATCAAACCTGAATACATTTACCTTGATTGGGGGCGGCATTGGTATCTTAATACTCTTAGCGGCACTTATTCTGGTATATAATACCATTCGTCTTACTATATATGCCAAACGTGACTTGATTCGTGCAATGAAACTTGTGGGTGCTACTAACAAATTTATACGAAGTCCTTTTATAGTTGAAGGCATTTTACAGGGGTTATTAGCCGGAACGCTGGCGATACTTAGCATCTTCATGATCTTCGAATTTGCCATTCCTCTTTACCTCACAGACCTGGGGATGCTTGAGTGGCCCTTTGGGCGCTGGTACTTCCTTTCAGGTGCCATGATAGGGCTTTCACTTCTGATGGGCTGGTGGGGAAGCCGCTGGGCCGCCCGCCGGTTTATACAAGAGACTTATATTTCGGGGTGAATATAGGAAAAGATCTCCGAAGGCTGTGCCTTCAGGAGCCCAGCCAAAGGAGGCTTAGCCTCTCAATCCTAAGATTATGGGGTAGTAATGATTTAGTTTACAGTATTAATAAAGCCTCTTCTTATTGTTGTTACCTCTTCTTCATAATCAATTAGATAGAGTTGGTTTTTTTCATCCATCCAATCAAAAATTATTTTCCGATAATAATCGTTTTCTTGTAAGCCGGGTGATAGATTTTTTACTTCACCATGTGCTAATAGCTCACCATACTTACTAAAATGACTTGCATAGAGTTTTTGTTTACCGTCAATTTTTAGTAAACCGAGATGCAAAAGATTGCCATTATTTTTTTTAAAAATCCCAAGGCTTTCATTATTCATTATAATAGCAAACGGATCCCCGTCTTGATTGGAAGCAGCAATGCCCTTACCTAAAACATCCTTATAGTCATCATATTGGACATATGATTTATCTGTCTCAGTATAACTTTTCAAAGTGTCTGTCATTATCCACTCATCATTTATGTTAGAATATCTAAAAATACTACCGTTGTAGAAAAAAGGAGCAACAGTTATTGTTTTGCCATCAAAAGTAAAAGTGTCGGTGAATTTGCCCGCTACCAATCTCATTTGTACAGGGTCATTAGTATCAATTATATCACTTAAATGAGCAACACTTGATATAATTTGTGAGAAACTTTCATCGTAAATATGAATCAAGTAATCATTATCTGATGATTTACTAAAAATACGATTGCGATCTTTTCTTTGTAGTATAGCAAATCTATCATCAGAAGCCGATCTCATTAATTGTGGGTTGAACATTTCTTTTTCATCAGGCAATATTGTCTCTATAATATTACCGTACTCATCAAAAATACTTATTCTAAAAAGGCCATAATCAAAGACTACAATTTGATTACTTGAAGTGATTGTAATAACGGAAACTTGTTTAAACTCACCAGGTCCTCTACCTGACTTCCCAAATTCTCTAATGTAAGTTCCATGGGTATTAAAAACTCGAATGGGGCCATACTTACCATCAGCTATTAAAATATTGCCTTTGGAATCTGAAAGTACAGACGCAGGACCTCCCAACATATACTCTAAACTATCGGGATTGTTTTCATCACTAATGGTCAAGTTTTCTTCAAATATAAAGTCTTTCTTTAAGTCTTCAAGAGATTGAGAAAATGCATAAACGGGGGAGAGTCCAATTAGTAGCGTAAGAAAAATATTCTTCATTTTATTTTATTTAAAGACTGCAAGGAATTTTTTAAATCCTTGCAGTCAATTAAAATATATGATTAGATACACTCAATCCAGTTTCCCATTATACAATATGGTGGATTTTCTTGAACGAGTGTACAGTCGTCATAACCATATTCAAGAGGTAGTTGTTCACCATCTAAACAGCTTGTAACAGTACCGCAACTATAACAGGTTGTTGAGCTTTCAACCTTGGTTGCATTTATTAGGAATAAGCTGGAGGAGGTGAATAGAATAAGGCTAACGATTAAGCCTAAATTACTTTTTATTCGATTTATCATGATTTCTCCTGTTTTATTAAAAGGCATGTTTTATACCTGCCTCAATTATTTTATTTTTTTCTTCAATAGGCACAACTACAGTTGAAGAAATTCTATTTCGATATTTAATTGTATCCGCTTTCAGAAAAATAATTTGCTTATTTATTATTGCACTCTCAGAATAAGTTTGTAATGAAGGAACAAATGTTGAGTCACTTCCATAGCCTGAACTAATGGGTAGGTTAATAATTTTCAATTCTTTTTGTGCTCTGTTATTGTCCTTATCAATTAATAGATAAGCTTGACTTATTGATATATCTGATTGGTTCGAACGTTTTTTTACAAGCTCTTGGTATTCTCTAATTTCAATGACGCTATTTGCACATTCTGAATAATCAACGGCATAAATAACTACTAAATCACTCTTAAGAAGAGAGTCAGCATTAGAAATTTTAAATGTCTCGAAAAGAGTATTGGTATCAATTTCAAAATTATCAACATACCCACCTAAATCTGTATTCTCTACTTTTTGAGTTTTAATGAACACCCCTAAAATGAAAAAGAGTATTGCCCCGAAAAATAAACTGTATGTTAAAATTTTTTTCATATATCCATTTACAAAAAAAAAAACTAATGCAACTTTAGCTGTTCATTATTAAATAATTTCTATTGATTAGACTATAAAAAAGCTAAAGAAACAGAATTTATGTTCTCTCTTTCCAGATTTCGGGATTTCTGAAGGTGTTGAACACGGCATGAACGATGACCCATTGTTGTTTTTCATTGATAGTGAAATGAATCATATACGGATATTTCTTTAACGGCAGGCAATGCACCTCGTCATACCGTACCTGATAAAATGGATTCGATTGTAACTTATTGAGATGGGCTTTTACCGTTAAATGGAATTCTCTGCCTAAGCCGGGCTGTTGTTCATTGTACCAATCAATCCCTTCCTGAATATCATGCTCAGCTTCCGGTTCAATTTTAATTGTGAAAGGCATTAATCGAACTTAAAACTATCCTTTACCTGATCCCAGTCTAACAGGCGTTCTGGGTTAGCCTTGGATTTTTTGATACGCTCTCTGACAATAGCCTTATGATCTTCAGGGATATCCATTTCTTCGGAGGAAAATTCAAGTCCCAATTGTTCAATAAGTTCCAGGACAAAATCTACTTTTTGGTCGGGAATTTTAAGGATGATCTCTTTCATACTATTTGGCCTTTAGTGTTGAGATATTATAATGAATATACTTCAAAGAGGACACTCAGTTTTAACCTCATCCCCAACACTCGTTGGAGATGCATGTCGTGACCTCCCAATCCCAGTGAGCAAAGCCACGAATACACGAATAAAAGCGTCAATCTAAACTAACCTTCCTTAACCCCGGCCAGCTTATTATCCGTTTCCTGGCGTTTTTGGCAGGCTTCTTTATCGGTGCAGGTACCAAAGAAATGGAGGGAGTGTCCATCAATATCCATATCGTGAATTTCAGAAAGCATGCGCTGAATCTCACCAATGCGTGGATCACAAAACTCTAATACATGTCCACATTCCCGGCAAATAATATGATCGTGTTGCTGGTAAGCATAAGCTCGCTCATAATAATACTGGCTTTTGCCGAACTGCTGACGTTGTACCAATCCACATTCAACCAGCAGGTCGAGGGTGTTATAAACGGTTGCCCGTGAGACTCTGGTGCCTGCCTCTTTCATCCTGAAATAGAGGTCGTCGGCATCAAAATGGCCATCGGCGGTGTAGATTTCATCCAGTACCATAAATCGTTCCGGAGTCTGCCTTTGGTTGCGCTCTTTGAGATACGAGCGAAAAATTTCTTTTACTAAATGTATGGTGTCTTCTTGCGCTGGGTGTGCCATAAATACATGAATATTTTTCCCAAATATACGATTTGTAAACTTGCTTATGAAACCCGTGCTTTTGATTTCAAGAGTATTATATTTCGGCTGTAGTTACATTTGGAATAAATCAGCTAATTATGCCTACTATAGTCCCTTTTGAAACACTGACTGAACTGTTTATCAATCTCTCTAAAAAATATAAGGGGGCCGGTAAAAAACCATTTTGGTATAAACCCACACCAGATTCTAAGTATGAGTCCATAGATTGGGATCAGGTTACTGACGACGTCTATTCTATTGCGGCTTATCTGGTTGAGAGGGGGATCGAAAGAGGAGATCGAGTTGCTATCCTTAGTGAAAATCGATATGAATGGGCAGCCATTGACTTAGCGATTCAGCTTGTAGGGGCCATAAATGTATCGCTTTATACTACTTTGCCAGCCGGACAATGTGAATATATACTGAAAGATTCCGGGGCTAAATTATTTTTTATCTCAACGGGATTACAACTCAAAAAGGCAGTTGAGGTTTTTGATAACTGTCCTGATCTAAACCAAGTTGTAGCATTTGATGAAGCCAAGCTCGAGCATTTGATGGATAATGATTTTGTACAGATGTATGATGATATGCTTCTGGAAGGAGGACGGCATCTGGAAGAACACAGAAATGAAATTAAGGAACGCACCAAACAGGTTGAGCCAGAAGATGTAGCTACGTTAATTTATACTTCTGGAACCACGGGTAAGCCAAAGGGAGCTATGCTCACGCACAACAATATTGTGAGTAATGTTAAAGCAGCTACCCAACATATATACTGGGATGATAACGACCGGCTGCTTTCTTTTCTTCCGCTTTGCCATTCTTTTGAGCGCACCGCCGGGTATTATGCTATGATCTCAAGCGGGGTAGAAGTGTATTATGCTGAAAGTGTAGATACGGTGTCTAAGAACATGCCGGAAGCAAAGCCTACTATTATGATCAGCGTTCCAAGGCTTTTCGAAAAGATGTATAACCTGATCGTAAAAAGTGTGGAAGAAGGCAGCGATACAAAAAAGAAAATATTTAGCTGGGCTGTAGAAACCGGGCGTAAATATTCTGAGGGGAAAAGAGGATTTGTTTCACTTCAGAAAAAAGTAGCTGATAAATTAGTGTTTAATAAACTAAAACAGCGAACAGGCGGCCATGTACGCCTGTTTGTGTCAGGCGGGGCTGCATTACCTCCTGAGATCGATACCTTTTTTCAGTGTGCCGGGATGAACATACTTCAAGGCTATGGATTGACAGAAACATCACCTGTTATGGCAGCTAACAAACCCGGACAAGAAAAAGTTGGAGCTGTAGGAACAGTAATTCCTGGGGTTACAGTGGCTATTCAAAGTTTGGAGAAAGGAGAGATCATGGCTGAGATAAGTGGAGAGGATTATCCTACTAATTTAAGCTCTGAAGCAGGTGAAATTCTCTGTAAAGGTCCTAACGTAATGAAGGGGTACTGGAACAATGAGGGAGCAACTAAAGAGATGATAGACGACGACGGATGGCTTCATACCGGCGATGTGGGTAAGTTTGATGATGGGTTTTTAAAGATCACGGACCGTATTAAGCACATGATCGTGAATGCGGGCGGAAAAAATATCTATCCGGGCCCAATTGAAGATCTGTTCAAAACCAGTAAATGGATAGACCAAATTGTAGTAGTAGGGGAAGCTCAGAATTATATGGCGGCTATTATTGTGCCCGATTTTGAAGTGGTTGGTAAATGGGCTAAAGAGCAGGGACTTCAATTCTCGAATAATGAAGAGCTAATAGAGTTAGAGGATGTGAATAGTATTTACAAGAAAGAACTTAGGGCTTTTTCCAAAGAGTTAGCCTCTCACGAGAAAATTCGTGATTTCAGACTCGTTCCAATCGAGTTTACCGTTGAAACCGGTGAGATTACTCCAACACTTAAAGTGAAAAGAAGGGTGATCGAGGACAAATACGGAGACATGATCTCAGATATTTTTAGTGATGACAACTAATTGTTGAATCATTCTACCTGAAGGCTTAGCCTTTAGAGATCGGGGGTAGTAGCAGATCTTATCTCAAATTCATTTCATAAAAAAGGCCTCCACTGGAGGCCTTTTTTATATTTATAAAATAAGAAAGAATCAATTAATTAGGTATTAGTCCATCTCTTCGAGAGTAGAAGAAGCATCGGCTTTTCCACTGGCAAGGGCTTCTAAACGGGCTACAGCATCCCAAAGTTTCATTGATTCTTTGAGGGTGTGATCTAATGCATCGTTAATGATTGGGTAGAAGTATTTCATATCCCATATTTGACGAGCTAATTCGGCCTTCATTCGTCCTTCTAAGAGGTAAGAAACTTCTTCAAAGTGCCCCAAAGGAATAAATAATGTATCGTTAGAAAAAGTAGGGGTGTCAACGGTATCCGTTTCTACCATGCCTTTATTTACTAAGATTGATTTAACTTCGTTAACATGCTCATCACCCCAATTAAAATTTTCGCGGAAATTCTGGAAATTGTCTCCCCATTCAGCCCTAACGCTTTCGAGGTTGTCATCTAAAAATGAGCGAATATATTCAAATGAAGCTTGTTCACGAATAGAGAAGTTATATACTAAGGCATTTACGGTAGTATCATTAGGTACAATAAAATCAGGTACAATCCCACCACCACCGTAAACAGTTCTACCAGCAGAAGTACTAAATTTCAATGAATCCGGAATATCTTCAATGAATTCCGATGCATCACTTGCCGCATCATCACGGCGATAGATTTCATAGGCATATTCTTCGGAACCTTCCACAAAAGGCTTTTGAATCAATCGGCCTGAAGGGGTGAGGTAGCGGGAAATGGTAACCCTTACACTGCTCTTATCAACCAACTCATATTGTTGCTGTACAAGTCCTTTCCCAAAAGTTCGTTTGCCTACAATTAATCCGCGGTCATGATCTTGAACGGCACCACTCACAATTTCACTGGCTGAGGCAGCTCCTTCATCCACTAAAATAATAAGTGGTTTGTCTTTGAAAGTTCCATCTTTGCGAGAGAAATATTTGTCATTAAATCGTTCATGTTTACTCTGGGTAGAAACTAATTCAGTGCCCCTTGGAAAAAACTCTTCTGTAATAGCAATAGCCTGACTTAAATAGCCCCCGGGGTTATTTCTGAGATCTAACACCAATCGCTCCATTCCGGTTTCTTTTAATTCTTCAACAGCCTGCATAAACTCATTATGGGTGGTAGCCGCAAACCGGTTTATTTTAATGTAGCCGGTTTTTTCATCCAACATATAAGAGGTATCAATAGTGTAAAGGGGGATATCATCTCTGGTGATTGTAAACTTGATAGGGTCTTTTAAGTGCGGTCGTTTAATTGTGACGCCCACTTTAGATCCTTTTTCGCCTCTCAATCTTTTTACTACCATTTCATTGGTGAAGCCTATGGCTGAGGAATCTTCAATTTCTATTATACGGTCTCCGGAACGGATGCCAAGCTGATCGCTGGGTCCGCCTGAAATAGCAGTAATTACGGTGATAGAGTCCTCAATGATTTGAAACTGTACGCCAATGCCCTGGAATTTACCAGCAAATTCAGCCTGAATTTGTTCATTATCTTCGGGCTCTATATAAACAGAATGGGGGTCGAGAGTGGAAAACATGCCTCTGATGGCAGCTTCTGTAAGCTTGGCCATGTCTTCATCAGGCCTATTATTACTTACATAGAGGTAAGCTTTTTCAAAATTTGTAAAGGAATCACGAATGGAAGAAATTTCGATATCCTGAAATGTAGTATCAACAGGGGTTCCATCAATTTGTAATGTAGAATCGGTTATAGCATTCACCATATACCTGATACTGGTGGTATACATTTTATAGAGGTCCGGTTCTCCGAAGTAATTAGAAACAATACTTCGCTGTGCCTGATGATACTTAGTCAGATTTTGTGTGTCATCATTTTGAGATTGGAAAACTGGATCTACACCAGTAAAATTTAGTGCAGCAAGTACAAATATGATAATTATGTTGGGGTACAAAAATTTCTTTAAATGCATAAATAAAATAATTGATTAGGTACAACGAATGATAGCCATCTATTCGAATAATGTTTCGTTATGAACGATTGTAATAAATAATAGCGTATGTAACAATTTATATAATGTAATAATTAACGTTACATAGCCACTTAAAAGTTCATCGTAAACATTAAATTCTACAGAATATAATGGCTCAGATCTTTGTCTTTAACAATATCTTGTAGTTGCTTGTCCACGTACGATTTGTCAATGGTGATCTTGCCAGAGTTTATATCATCAGGTACAGCAAATAATAGTTCATCAAAAAGTGATGACATGATAGTGTGTAGTCTACGTGCACCGATATTCTCTACGGATGCATTAACTTCAGCGGCGATACGGGCAATTTCACGGATAGCGTCCTCTTTAAATTCGATTTCAACTCCTTCTGTAGCCAGCATAGCAATGTATTGCTTGGTGAGTGCATTTTTAGGTTTGGAGAGGATATCCACGAAGTCATCTTCTGTTAATGAACTGAGCTCCACACGAATCGGGAAGCGTCCCTGGAGTTCGGGGATTAGGTCAGATGGCTTCGATACATGAAAAGCCCCCGAGCCAATAAATAAGATATGGTCTGTTTTAACAATACCATGCTTTGTGTTAACGGCACTTCCTTCCACTATAGGGAGCATATCTCTTTGAACGCCCTGGCGGCTTACATCAGGCCCGCTTTTGCCAGATCCGGTTGAAGGTTCGGCTATCTTGTCAATTTCATCAACGAATACAATGCCTTGTTTTTGAACACGTTCAAGTGCTTCTTGTACGGCAGATTCATGGTCAATTAATTTTTCCGCCTCTTCTTCAGTCAAAATTTCCCGGGCTTCGCTGATGGGGAGTTTCCGTTTAGACTTCTTGCCACCTTTACCCATATTTCCAAGCATATCCTGAAGATTGATCCCCATTTCTTCCATACCTTGGGGGCCAAAAACCTGCATCATTGGGCTTTTGCTTGATTTTACCTCGATCTCAATTTCACGGTCTTCCAGCTCACCATTCCTGAGTTTTTCACGGAAGCGTGTTCTGGTGCGCTCGTTGAGTTCATTGTCACTAGCTTTTTCTGGATCAAAGTTTTCTGATGAAGAGCCTGAGCCACTAAATCCAGCCCCTGACTTTTTAACAGGAGGGATGAGGATATCAAGAATGCGTTCTTCAGCCTTTTCGGCGGCTTTTCCTTTTACGCGTTCCTGCATCTCTTTTTTAACCATGCTGATGGCTACATCGGTAAGGTCGCGAATCATAGATTCTACATCACGCCCGACATAACCAACTTCGGTAAATTTAGAGGCTTCAACTTTCATAAAAGGAGCATGGGCAAGCCGTGCAAGTCGCCGTGCGATTTCTGTTTTACCAACACCGGTAGGTCCAATTAGAAGGATATTGTTGGGTATAATTTCTTCCCTGATATCTTCATGAGAATTGAGCCTTCGCCATCGGTTTCTTAGGGCAATAGATACCGATCGTTTGGCTGATTTCTGGCCTACAATATATTTGTCTAACTCAGCTACAATTTGCTGAGGCGTTAAATTTTGTTCTTCAATAGTTAACATATTCTTAGTCGTCTATTTCTAAAATGGTAATATTATGATTGGTGTAGATGTCGATATCGGCTGCAATGTTCAGGGAATCTTCAACAATCTGTCGGGATGATAAATTTGGAGCATGTTTAATCATAGCCCGGGATGCAGAGAGTGCATAAGACCCTCCACTTCCAATCGTTGCAATTTCATCATCCGGTTCAATTACATCACCCTGACCCGATATAACCAGCGATTTCTGGTTATTCATCACTATAAGCAGGGCTTGTAGCTTTTGCAGGAATTTGTTTTTACGCCATTCTTTGGCAAGTTCAACGGCAGCACGTTCCATGTTGCCATTATATTCCTGAAGTTTTTCTTCGTATTTCTCAAAAAGTGTAAAAGCATCAGCAGTAGAACCTGCAAAACCAGCTAATATTTTACCATCATATAATTTCCGTACTTTTTTTACGGTGCTTTTCATTACCGTTTTATCCATGGTAGCCTGGCCATCGCAACCGATCGCAGCTTTACCATTATGGATAACACCGACAACCGTAGTTGCGTGTAATTCAGATAAATTCATAGAAATAATTTAATTCAATAAGTTGCTAAGAGAGGCACAAAAACCAAGCCAAGTTTTAATTTGATGATTTATAGTACTTGGAATTATTTCTTCCATTCGAATTGTCATTACGACCTGACGATCTGGGGCCACTTTTCCGTTCTTTTTTGGAAATATCAAGATTGTCTTTATTGCCTTTGCCACTTTCCAGCTCAAGCAATTCACCCTCTCGATCCAGTACTTCTTCAATCGACTCATCACGCATCACAATATCAGTGATATCAATATCGGAGCCTACAAGTGTGGCACGGAATTCATTCAGAGAAACGGATTCATCTCCAATAAATGAAATTTTGATGCGATACTTGACCATCCATTTCCAGTGCGTACTCATTACGCCTTTATTAAGAACCGACTTCAGATAAGGATTCACATAAAGGTCAACTGCACGGTAGTTAGTGTTATGCTTGAACTTGCTTAACCATGTTTCAATATCGGTTAGGATGGTGTCTTGAGTCACCACATTTCCTGACCCGCCACAAACCGGGCATACTTTAGAGACAGAGTTTACCACACTCGGACGAATTCGCTGGCGGGTGATTTGGACCAAACCAAAGTCACTCATGCCTATAACATTTGTTTTCGCCGGATCTTTGACAAATTCTTTTTTGAGCTCGTCATATATTTTCTTGCGATTTTTGTCGTCGCGGAGATCAATGAAGTCGACCACAATAATACCACCTATATCCCGGAGGCGAAGCTGCTTGGCAATTTCCCGGGCAGCCTCAAGGTTAGTTTTCAGGGAGTTGTCTTCTTGGCGCTGTTTGGCCGCATAAGGACCTGAGTTAACATCAACAACATACATAGCCTCGGTTTGCTCGAAGATAAGATAGCCTCCCGATTTCATTCGAACACGGGGACTAAAAATAGAATTAACGTCGTGAGCAATTTTCATATAATCAAAAATGTGCTCTTTCCCTTTGTAAAGCTGAACATTTGGAACCATTTGTGGGGCAATTTGTCCAACATAAGATTTTATCTGTCGATACATTTCTGGATCGTCGATAAGTACTCGATCATAATTTTTTGCAAAAAGATCACGGATCAGACTTTCCGTCATATTTAGATCACGATATAGTAGGGAAGGGGGTTTGGCATCTTCCAATTTGTCAACGATCTGCTCCCATTTTTGAAGCACATTTCGCAGGTCATCTTCCATGGCCTTTTTATCTTGTCCATTAGCTACGGTGCGCACAATCACACCAAAACCGTCAGGCACCATGTTATTGAGGATGCCCTTCAGGCGTCGACGTTCCTTATAATGGCCTATCTTCTTAGAAACAGCAATATAATCGCCCATAGGAATGAGCACTAGGAACCGGCCCGCAATGGTGATGTCTGTTGAAATACGTGGCCCTTTAGAGCCGATAGGTTCTTTTACGATCTGGACTAATAGCTTTTGACCCGTGCGTAGAATTTTTCCTGCTAAAATCTGTTTCTCAACATTAGAAAGATTTTCTTTGTTGGAGAGATCTTTTCGTGCATGGCTAGGAATAGCATCTGCACCGTTAAGCTTGGTAACGTATTCATCAAGGTGATCGCCGGCATCCGAAAAGTGGAGAAAGGCATCTTTAGGCGTACCCATGTCGATAAAAGCAGCTCTGATTCCACTCAGTACTTTGTGGACTTTAGCTACATGAATGTTACCAACTGTACGTTGGTTCTCTTCGGTCTCTATAAAAAGTTGAGCTAACTCGTTGTTTTCTAAAAGAGCTATGCGGGTCTGATTGCCCGAAGAGTGTATAATAATTTGGTTCTTCATTAGTAAAAATCTTCCTTTCCCTGAAGCCACTGTAGCCCCTGCATACGAACCAACGTATTAATTTTTGGTGTAATTTTAATACAAACTCAAAAATGAGGTTGGGGGTAGAAGCAAACGTGCGAGCGGCTGCTTCGGGAGTAATATCTGTTAAAATTGTTTTTTGGTTGGATTCCGTGTTGGAATCAGAAAAGAGTGCCTGCGTTAAAGATGTGATCAATAATCCGCAGAAAAAGAGAAAATCGGTGATAGCATCTATACAAACATTAGACAATGATGCTGTCGAAAATAATTTTAGATATGTATTCTGTGCGTTATGCAATCAAAAATAGTTTAAAAAAGCTTGTTTGGGCCGATTTTCTTTCAATGAATATAACTGTGAAAGCCCATTAATGTAAACGCTTTTTTTTGGCAACTTTGGTTCGATTTTTAATGAGCTTGATTTTCCAATAGCTAACCTCGTGCTTTTCATGAATGAATCAATGATCGGGAATATAAACCGCTCCAATGCTGAGCGTGTGGAGCGAGTAACCCGGGGCTTTCACATTGGTGCTAGTTCTAACCTGATTTCTATCGTAATAGTCCTCCCTCAAGGGAAGACTCTATTCGAGGGGTCTGATGGGCTTCATAGAACCGAACTTCGGCTATAAAGCCTTTTCCATTTCTACCCTTTTGGGTTTAGTATTCAATGAGGGTGAGAGTGCCACGGTCGTCACACTTTGCGTGTTTTGTCTCTTTCAAGGGTAATCTTATAGAAATTGGGTGAGCTTCCTCTTAACACCTATCAGGGTTCGTTTAGGAAAGGTTATTTATGGCAACTATGTCTTCTATTCATTCTCATCAACCCGCTTGATGCTAGCGCCAACGGCTCTAAGTTTATTTTCAAGAGCTTCATAACCACGGTCTAAATGGTAGATGCGAAGAACTTCAGACGTATTTTCTGCAACCAAGGCGGCCATCACCAAACTGACACTAGCCCTGAGGTCTGTGCTCATTACCGAAGCTCCTTTTAGTGGGGTTTTTCCTGAAATATGGACACTATTTTTTTCTACATCCATGTCTGCCCCCAGCCGTACTAACTCAGGGACATAGCTGAACCGGTCAAAATAAACGGTATCAGTTACTTTTGAATCTCCTTCAGCCTGGGTTAGCATCGTGGCCCATTGGGCTTGCAGATCGGTTGGAAACCCAGGATATATATCGGTTTTTATGGATACCGGTTTAAGTTGATCTGGTGCTTTTACTTTGATGGTAGATCCGTCAACTATAACACTGGATCCTGTTTTTTGGAGTTTATTGGGGAAATCACCCAAATGCTCAGGGTTACAGCCCGTTAATACAAGTTCAGAGCCTGGGATCATGGCCCCCGCGATCATAAACGTTCCCAATTCAATCCGGTCAGGATCATTAGATACCTCAATTCCTTGTAACTCATCAACCGCACGAATGGTGAGCTCACTTGTGCCAATGCCTTCAATATCAGCACCCATTTGTACCAAAAAATTGCAGAGCTGTACCACATCAGGTTCCCTGGCCGCATTTTTTAAGGTGAATTTTTTTGCTTTCAATACTGAAGCCAGTAATAAATTTACGGTAGCACCTACGGAACTTGGTTCAAGGGTGAAAGAGCCGCCCTTAATTCTTTCGCTAGCTTTCGCAATTACATAACCTTTTTCCAATGAAATATTAATACCCATGGCTTCCATTCCCTTGAGGTGAAGATCGACTGGGCGCGGGCCCCAGGCGCATCCGCCAGGTAGTGAAACCTTGGCTTTGCCATGTTTACCAACCAATGCTCCCAGCATATAAAAAGAAGCGCGCATTTTACGAACCAAGTCGTAGGGAGCTTCCAGGTGATTGATATTGGTTGGGTCGATGATGAGTGTATTAGCCTCTTCCTCAAAATTAACCTGTGCACCAACAACACGAATTACATTGTTAAAGGTATAAATATCTTTAAGTCGCGGGATGTTATGAATAGTAGTAGTAGAGTTTCCCAAAAGGCAGGCAGCCATAAGGGGCAGGGCCGCATTTTTTGAACCGCTTATTGGGATTGTGCCTATGAGTGGATTGCCGCCTTCAATTATAAATTTATCCAATGGTTTCGATCTCCAGTATAGGTGAATTTTTTTCTAATGATTGCCCTGTTTCTGCTGTAATACTTGCAATGATACCTGAAACAGGGGCTTTCAATTCGTTTTCCATTTTCATGGCTTCAAGGATCACCAAAGGCTGATCCTTTTCAACTTCATCTCCTTCAGATACCATTATTTCAAGGATCTTACCAGGCATGGGTGCATTCAAAATACCTTCGGCGGCAGCAACACCGGTTTTAAAACCAAGGCGATCCAGCAAAAGCTCTTGTTCATCTTTTACTTGAACGGAGTGCCAAACGCCATTCATAGAAAATTCAATAGAAGAACCTTCCTTAGAAACATTATCAATTTTGTAGGTTTTTGTTCCCACTCTAAAAATATATCGTCCGTTTACATGCTCAAAAGAATATGAGCCGTTAGTATCGCTAATTGCGAATGATCTATCATCGGGGATAAGTTCTACATCGTGGTCGGTTTCGCCAATTTGAGCCTGAAAATTCATATGTATTTCTTAATGTGGTTAATTCCTGATTTGGTAATTCGGTAAGTAGAGTTCTTGATGTTATCGGAATCAAAAGCCAGGATCTTGTTTTGGGATGAACTACCATCCATATCTACAACTTCTATTAGGCGTGAATTCATCAGGTTGATGATGTCATCACGGATCTCACCATATCCCAATTCGGTTTCTTCCTGAATCACATCATAAGATTCAGGAAAAATAAGCTGGTTCAAAATTTTATGTTCCGATGGAGTTAGTTTTCTCATATGTGTTGAAGATAGAGCCGATGCAAAATTATCACAAATATTAAGCAAGTTAATTTTTAAGATTTTGGTCCCAACAAATAAAAGCCCGTCTTTGCGAGGAGAATACGATGCA
>Ga0136557_1000989_pt1 | contig 19649 bp, 18 predicted proteins | sample AntRauTorckE6832_FD_104796 | JGI IMG/M metagenome (GOLD analysis project Ga0136557, IMG submission 104796) | Saline lake microbial communities from Rauer Islands, Antarctica - Metagenome Torckler E6 #832 | ecosystem: Environmental > Aquatic > Non-marine Saline and Alkaline > Saline | place...
AGACAAGCGGGTGTTCCGTTCTGGCTTGTAGTGTTACCCGGCAGCGCTGATGCCGACAGTTGCCGTCAATTGCGCGCTTGTTTGCTGGCGCTGCCACTGCGAGCATTCGCGAACTAGTTCCGGCTAAACGCGAGAGGGGTGCAGGACCGGAATCAGGACGGTGTCTTTGGCCTCATCGAGCATTGCCGGATAGTCCAGGGTAAAGTGCAAGCCTCGGCTTTCCTTGCGTAATAGCGCAGATTCAATAATGAGACGTGCCACGAGCACCAGATTGCGCAACTCGATCAGGTCTCTTGATATCATGTGATGTCTGTAATGTTCGTATATTTCCTGTTCCAGCAATTGAATACGTGTGTGGGCCCGATGCAGGCGTCGGTCGCTTCTGACAATTCCTACGTAATCCCACATCATCCGGCGCAATTCATCCCAGTTATGTGAGACCACAATTTCCTCGTGAGAGCGGGTAACGCGAGTGTCGTCCCAGTCGGGTATCCTGGCTGGCGCAGCGGGCGTGGTGTCGAGGCGAGACCGAATGTCGTCGGCGGCGCCGAAAGCCAATACAAAACATTCCAGCAACGAGTTGCTGGCCATGCGGTTTGCGCCATGCAATCCAGTGCTGCCGGTTTCGCCGATGGCGTAAAGATTGGCAATATCAGTCCGGCCAAGCTTGTCGACGACCACGCCGCCGCAGGTGTAGTGTGCCGCTGGCACCACGGGTATCCGGTCTTTGGTTATGTTGATGCCAAAATCAAGACACCTGGAATAAATGGTCGGGAAATGCTCTTTGACAAATTCCGCGGGCTTGTGTGTTATGTTCAAATACACGCAGTCGCATCCCAGCCGTTTCATTTCATGATCTATGGCGCGCGCGACGATATCACGCGGGGCCAGCTCTGCGCGGCTGTCAAAAGCCGGCATGAAACGGCTGCCATCAGGCAGCTCCAGAGTCGCGCCTTCGCCGCGTAAGGCCTCCGAGATGAGAAACGAACGGGCGTGAGGATGATACAGGCAGGTTGGATGGAATTGATTGAATTCCATATTAGCGACCTGGCACCCAGCACGCCACGCCATGGCAATGCCGTCGCCGGTCGCACTGTCTGGATTGGTGGTGTACAAGTAGGCTTTGCTCGCGCCGCCTGTGGCCAGCACCACAAAGCGCGCCCGAAACAGCTCTACCTTTTCCTCTTCCTTGCTGTAGACGTAGGCACCAACGCAGCCACTGCCGTCAAGGCCGAGCTTCTCCCGGGTGATGACGTCCACTGCCAGCCGGTTCTCGAACAGGGTGATGCCCGGGTTGTTCAATGCACGGTCACGCAGTGTTTCGAATACCGCACGCCCCGTTGCATCGGTCGCGTGAATGATTCGGCGATGGCTATGACCGCCTTCCTGGGTTAGATGCAGTGGTTTAAGATTGTGTCGGTTCAGGGGTTCGGAGGCGGCGCCAGTCTCGCCTGCAGATTGCAGCGTAAATGGGACCCCCTGTTCTACCAGCCAGGCGATGGCATCCTGACTATGTTCAACGATGTGTCGTACCATCTTTTCATTGCACAGACCCGCGCCCGAGTCGAGTGTGTCGGCGATGTGGGCATCAATGCTGTCTTCTTCATCAAGCACGGCGGCAATACCGCCCTGAGCCCAATAAGTTGCTCCCTGACTCAGGGTACCTTTACTGAGAACGGCGACGCGGGCAAACTCGGCGGTTTTGAGCGCCAGACTGAGTCCGGCGGCACCACTGCCAATGATCAAGATATCAAAGTCGTACACGGTTGGTGGTATCCGATGTGGTGCGAGGCAAGAGAATTCTATAGACTCTGAGAACTTTTGCAAATACCCGTGGTCTGCTGTTGCTGTGATAGATGCGACAGGGTGTTTGCAACGACGATAGTGTCAAAGTTCCAGGAGCCGGGGACTGTCAGCGGTTTAAATTTAGGCTCGTAATGGACGTATGAAAAATCAGGATTCAGACAATCAGCTGGTAGAGCGTGTTCTGCAGGATGATAAACAGGCGTTCACCTTGCTGGTGCTGCGTTATCAACACAAGGTATTGGGTCTCATCAGCCGCTTTGTAAAGGACCCCCATGAGGCAGAGGACGTCGCTCAAGAGGCGTTTCTTAAAGCCTATCGTGCACTGCCGAGTTTTCGCGGTGACAGTCAGTTCTACACATGGCTGTATCGAATTGCGGTCAATACCGCCAAGAACTATCTGGTATCGCGGGGCCGACGGCCGCCCAGCACCGATGTCGATATCGAAGATGCGCAGCAGGTTGACGACAGCAGCATGCTGCGGGAGATGGATACGCCCGATGCCAATCTGGAGAAGGAAGATATGCGCCGCGTCATTAATGCGGCTATTGAAGAGTTGCCGGAAGAATTACGCACAGCGTTTACGCTGCGCGAATTTTCCGGTCTCAGCTACGAAGATATTACCGAAATCATGGATTGCCCGGTAGGGACGGTCAGGTCGCGGATTTTTCGCGCCAGAGAGTCTATAGATAAACGTATCAAGGAATTATTAAGAACATGAAACAAAACAAATTATTGCTTTTTGTCAGTTTTCTGCCAGATTTATTACAGCACCGGGAACTCAGGGTGAGCCTTGTGGTCGAAGTGGTATGGCGATATTGGCAAGGTGGGCGTTTGTATGAAGCACAACGGGCATATTGAAGAGAATGCGCAAGACCATTCGCAGGGTTTGCTGGACCGTGAGGCGTTGTCGGCCTTGATGGACAATGAGCTCAGTGATTTTGAGTTGCGACGCTTGCTCCGGCGTATGGAGCAACACCCTGAGTTGCTGGCAGAGTGGGAGCGATTTGGCCTGCTGCGCGCAGCCCTGCAAGCCGAGCCCTTGCGATGTCCGTCGTTTCCAGGTTTCGCCAGCCGGGTTATGGCGGGAATAGATCACTCCATTATCCAGGATGGGCCCCTGGTTTCATCAACATCAGCCGCTACGGCTGCGTTAACGCGTCGCGCTGGCTGGGCGCGCAATACAGCACGCTTCGCCGTGGCAGCCTCGGTTACCTTTGCGGTATTCATTGGAATGCAGGCGGTATTGCAGGGACCGGGCGCAACAGATTCGTTGCCCGAGTTGGCAGCCGGTGGCAGTGATGAAAATCTTATGCCGCAAAATCAACAGATTGCTGTTGACGCCGACGCCCAGCAGCGGCTGAACGACTACATACGCAGTGTCACTATTCCTGCGCGAGTGGCGTCACAATCTGCTCCGTATAACATTCTTCTGGACTCTCCCCAGCTGCGCCCGGTCTCGGACCGCGAGCTGCTGGAAGAAGTCCCCCGTGAACCAAGACAGCCTTGAGAGCCAAAAGACTGCGCGAGGTGATTAGAATCCAGCAGCACTAAGCTGAATGCATATAAGCCCTGATCGGGTCTTTGGTTATGATGGGAGTTTCCCGGCGCCGAAGTCAGATCAGGGCTTTTTTATGGCCGCTTGATTTTGTCCGTTGAACCCATGGGCGCAACGCGGTATGTTTAGTGCATTATTCTTTCCTGGAGCCGGTGATATGTCTGCGTCAGGTCTGCTACTGGAGTGTTTTAGATGAGAAAGTTTGTGATGATGTCCGTGCTGTTTCTGGCAGTCACCCTGAGTCTACGGGTCAGTGCAAACCTGCCTGACTTTGCAACCCTGGTGGAGGAGAATTCGGTTTCAATCGTCAACATCACCACGCGGCAGCAAGTGCCCGTGAGATCGGGTGCTGAACAGCGCGATCTGGAAGAGCTGCTGCGGCAATTGCGGCCGGACGGTGCCGCCCCGATCGAGCCGGAGTCTGCGCCAGGACGTCCACGAGGCGGTGTCGGCTCTGGTTTTATCATGAGCAGCGAGGGTTACATCATCACTAATCATCACGTCGTGGCCAACGCAGACTCAATTACTGTCACACTCACCGATCGCCGGGAATATACCGCTGAAATCGTGGGTACAGACGAGCTGTCGGATGTCGCCCTTATCAAAATTGACGCGGACGGTCTGCGTGCGGTGCGCTTTGGCGACTCGGAAGAGGTCAGAGTAGGCGAATGGGTGTTGGCAATTGGTTCTCCATTCGGGCTCGAGTTCTCAGCGGCAGCCGGCATCGTCAGTGCCAAGTCACGCAATGTACCCTCGCGCGGTCCGGCCAATTATGTGTCATTCATCCAGACTGATGTTGCCATCAACCAAGGCAATTCTGGCGGCCCCCTGTTCAATCTGGAGGGTGAGGTGATCGGTATCAACTCGCAAATTCTCAGCAGCACTGGCGGTTCTAATGGTATTTCGTTTGCGATACCCAGCAACATGGCGCTGAACGTTCTGGAGCAGCTGCGCGAGACGGGCTCCGTCAGCCGCGGGTTACTTGGCGTTTTAATCAAGGATGTTGACCATGCTCTGTCTATGGCTTTCGACATGGCCCGACCTTACGGTGCCTTTGTCGATGATGTGCAGGCGGGCAGTCCGGCAGAGGATGCTGGCGTGCAAAACAACGATATCATTCTGGCATTCAACGGCATCACCATAGAGCAATCTTCGCAATTGCCGTTCTACGTGGGTCAGGTCCGTCCCGGCAGCTCAGCGGACCTGACGATCATGCGTGATGGCGAAATACTCGAGTTGCCGGTAGTTGTTGGTACTTTGCCTGGTAACGAACAGGCATTCAGCAGCGGGCAGCAACCAGCGCCGCGCGGTAACAGCCTGGCGTTGAGCGTGGGTGAACTGGATCCTGGTTTGCAGCAGGAGGTGCCTGCATTGGCCCAAGGTGGCGTGCAGGTCGAGCAATTGCGTGACGGGCCGGGCCGCAGCGCAGGGCTCGCCGCCGGTGATGCCATTGTGGCCCTGAATCATCAACCCATCCGTAATGTTGAAGACTTTAATCAGATCATGGAGTCGCTGCCGGAGGACGGTTTTGTACCCATCAGAGTGGTTCGCGATGGCCGGGGCACAACGATGGTGCTCGAGTTACGATAACCACTGTTTGCTGCCGTGATGCTGCTCGAAACCCCCTGACAGCGCACGGCAGATCATGTAGACTTGGCGCCTCTCGATTGACTGGTGATTCTCTTACGTGACTGATTTAAGCCGCATCCGCAATTTTTCCATTATCGCGCATATTGACCACGGCAAATCCACCCTGGCAGACCGCTTCATTCAACACTGTGGCGGCTTGACTCAGCGTGAGATGGCCGAGCAGGTGCTGGACTCACTGGACATCGAACGTGAGCGTGGCATCACAATCAAAGCGCAAAGCGTGACGCTGTTTTACGCAGCCAGAGACGGGCAACGCTACCAGTTGAATTTCATTGATACGCCAGGCCATGTCGACTTTTCCTATGAAGTTTCGCGCTCGCTTGCGGCCTGTGAGGGCGCCTTGCTGGTGGTTGATGCCGGCCAAGGCGTTGAGGCGCAGTCGGTAGCGACGTGTTACACCGCGATAGAGCAGGGTCTGGAAGTAATTCCTGTGCTAAATAAAATGGATTTACCCCAGGCTGATCCGGACAAAGTGCGCAAGGAAATTGAGGAAATCATCGGCATTGATGCCTCATCAGCTGTCTGCGCCAGCGCCAAAACCGGTATGGGGATCACCGATATTCTGGAAGAACTTATACGGCTGGTTCCGCCTCCGGTGGGTGATCGAGGTGCCCCATTGCAGGCATTGATCATCGACTCCTGGTTCGATAATTATCTGGGTGTTGTGTCATTGGTACGTGTCAAGCAGGGCAGCTTGAAAAAAGGTGACAAAATCATCACCAAAACTATTGGCAAGGCCCACGTGGTCGACCATGTCGGTTACTTTGACCCCAAACGCCATGACCTGCCTGTGCTGGAAGCGGGCGAGGTAGGCTACATCATTGCTGGCATCAAAGAGATTCAGGGCGCGCCTGTGGGCGACACCATCACTCACGCGTCAACGCCTGATGCACCGATGCTGCCGGGTTTTCGCCGTATCCAGCCGCAGGTTTACGCCGGGCTTTACCCGGTGTCAGCGGATGATTTTGAAGACTTCCGTGATGCGCTGGCGAAACTGACCCTGAATGACGCCTCGCTGTTCTATGAGCCGGAAAGCTCTGATGCCCTGGGTTTCGGTTTTCGTTGCGGCTTTCTTGGCATGTTGCACATGGAAATTATTCAGGAGCGGCTGGAGCGCGAATACGACATCGACCTGATTACCACTGCGCCCACCGTGGTGTATGAAGTGGTGATGCGTAACGACGAGGTGGTGCGCGTGGAAAGCCCATCGTCGCTGCCGCCGGTAGCTTCAATTATAGAGACCCGCGAACCCATTGTGCTGGCAAACATGCTGGTACCTCAGGAGTATCTGGGTAATATCATCAATCTGTGCGTGGCGCGTCGTGGCGTGCAGCGTGACATGCAGTTTATCGGCAGTCAGGTTTCGCTCAGTTACGAGCTGCCCATGGCTGAAGTGGTCATGGACTTTTTCGATAAACTGAAATCCGCCAGTCGTGGCTATGCGTCACTGGATTACCATTTTATTCGATTCCAGACCGCCAGTCTGGTGCGCCTTGATGTGTTGATCAATGGTGATCGGGTAGATGCTCTGGCACTCATCGTTCATCGCGAACAGGCGCAAAGTAAAGGACGCTCGCTGGTTGAAAAGATGAAGGAGCTGATCCCGCGGCAGCAATTCGATGTTGCCATCCAGGCAGCAATAGGTGGGCAGGTTGTAGCCCGTCAGACGGTCAAGGCCCTGCGCAAGAACGTCACGGCAAAATGTTACGGTGGTGATATTACCCGTAAGAAAAAACTGCTGGAGAAACAAAAAGCCGGCAAAAAGCGTATGAAACAAGTGGGCAATGTTGAAGTTCCGCAGGAAGCCTTCCTGGCTGTTCTAAAGGTGGATAGTTAATGGATATCGATTTTTCGCTGGTCCTGGTTGTACTGGTTTCTATCTGCGGCTTTATCTGGCTGCTGGATGCACTGTTGTTTGCCAAAGCGCGGAAACAGGCCGATAAATCCCGGGAGCCGGTGGTTGTCGAGTACGCCAAATCGTTTTTCCCGGTGCTGTTCATCGTTTTGATGTTGCGTTCTTTTCTGGTGGAGCCTTTCCAGATTCCGTCCGGATCCATGATTCCCACACTGGAAGTAGGCGATTTTATTCTGGTCAATAAATATCACTACGGCTTGCGATTGCCGGTTCTGGGCACCAAGTTTGTTGCCAACAATGAGCCCGAGCGCGGCGAGGTGATGGTGTTCATTCCGCCTCATGATGACTCCTATTTCATCAAACGGGTAGTCGGACTGCCGGGGGATACGATTGAATATGAGAACAAATTGCTGCGGATCAATGGTGAACTGGTTGATGTCGATATTATTGCTGATGTGAACATTGCAACCGCAGGTGGGTTACGCCCAGGTGTGCTGTTCAACGAGACGCTGGGTGAGCTGCCTCATCAGGCGCAGATTATTACTCAGAACAGCCGCAGCCGAAGGACAAACTGGGTTGTGCCACCAGGGCATTACTTCATGATGGGAGATAATCGCGACAACAGCGCAGATAGTCGCGTCTGGGGTCCGGTACCGGAAGAAAATATCGTAGGCAAGGCGTTCGCCATCTGGATGCACAAAGAGCCCGGTTTTAATTTGCCGACATTTAGTCGTAATCAGCGCATCCACTGACTCGCGGCAGCATTCTTGTTATCCGCTTGGGTGGCACGGTGGAACATATGCGAATTTCTGACAGGGCGCTAACGAGTCTGCAGGCCAAACTGGGTCATGACTTCAACAACCGCGATTTGTTGACCCTTGCGTTGACCCATCGCAGTGCAGAAAAAAATCATAACCAGCGCCTCGAGTTTCTGGGCGATGCCGTGCTGGGTTTTATAGTGGCCGAGGCTTTGTATCATTTGTATCCCCGCGCGCCGGAAGGCGATCTTAGCCAGCTTCGGGCCGCGCTGGTAAATCGAGATACCCTGTCTGAACTGGCGCGTGGTCTGGCAGTGGGCGACCTCGTGGTACTGGGCCAGGGCGAGCGCAAAAGTGGCGGTGATCAGCGCGACTCCATCCTCTGCGATGCCATGGAAGCGATATTCGGGGCTATTTACCTGGATGGTGGCGTTGACGCTTGTCGCCGGTGTATTCTGGGTCTGTTGCAGGATCGCATGCAGCATGACCCGGCCGATGGGGCCAGTAAAGATCCTAAAACTCTGCTTCAGGAGCTGCTGCAGGCCAGATCGCTGGCGTTACCGGATTATCAGGTCATCGTCGTCACAGGTGAAGAGCATGAGCAGGAGTTTGAAGTGTCGTGCAGTATTGCGCTGCTGGAGCAGAAAACCAGAGGTACCGGCCGTTCCCGCCGTCTCGCGGAACAACAAGCAGCCAGACATGCCTTGCAGCTGCTGCAAAACGGACAAACAGAGGATAAACGTTAACGATGGCTGAGCACGAAGTGACTCGATGTGGTTTTATTGCGATAGTAGGGCGCCCCAACGTCGGAAAGTCGACGTTGCTGAATCATTTGTTGGAACAAAAGATCAGTATTACCTCGCGCAAACCACAAACTACGCGCCATCGCATTACCGGCATCAAAACCGAAGGCGATACGCAGTTTGTATACGTTGATACGCCGGGGCTGCACAAGAATCAGAAGAAAGCATTGAATCGCGCGATGAACGCTACAGTAACCGAGGTCCTGAAAGATGTGGATGTTGTTCTCTTTATGGTAGAACGATTGATATTCAACGAAGAGGACGAAATGGTACTGCAGGCTCTGGAGCACGTAAAAGTGCCAGTATTGCTCCTGATCAATAAATGCGATCAAATCGAAAATCGTGGGCGCCTGTTGCCACATATCCAGCAGCTCGCCACGCGGCGAGATTTCGTAGAGATCATACCGCTGGCTGTGCTGGCCGGTCACAATATGACCACTGTCGAAAGCTGTGTCGCGAAATACTTGCCTGAAAGCCCTTTCATGTTTCCCGAAGACCAGGTGACAGATCGCAGTTCGCGCTTCCTGGCAGCCGAGTTGATTCGTGAAAAGATCACCCGTCAACTGGGTGACGAGCTGCCATACGAAGTCACTGTGGAAATAGAGAAATTTGTCCAGGAAGGCACTGTGTTGCATATCCACGGTCTTATTCTGGTTGATAAAGCAGGACAAAAACAAATTATTATTGGTCATCAGGGCGATCGCCTGAAGACAATAGGCAAGGCCGCCCGCCTGGACATGGAAAACGCCTTTGACAGCAAGGTTATGTTAAATTTATGGGTCAAGGTCAAATCTGGCTGGGCTGACGACGAGCGTGCGTTGAAAAGTCTGAATTAAATCGCGCATCCGGGATACTCCACAGACCTTTAATCTGCAGGCCGAACGCTGTGAAACGTATTGATCTGCAGCCAGCGTATATACTGCATACCCGACCCTACCGCGATACCAGCCTGCTGGTTGATCTGTTAACGCTTGACTACGGACTGCTGCGAGCCGTCGCGCGTGGCGCTCGTGGCCGCGCTTCTGGCAAGCGCGCGGTGATGCAGGCGTTTCAGCCACTGTTGGTGTCCCTGGCAGGCCGTGGCGAGCTGCTCAGCCTGAATCAGGCAGAACAGGCGGCGCCGAGCTTCCGCTTGACCGGTGACAGATTGTTCAGTGGAATGTATCTCAATGAGCTGTTATCGCGCTTGTTGCAGGCTCAAGAAGCACACCCGCAAATTTATCGACTCTATCAACAGGCGCTTGTCTGTCTTCAGCAACAGGGCTCGCTCGAAAGGTGCCTGCGCTGCTTTGAATTCAATCTTTTGCTCGAGCTGGGTTACGGCTGGGATTTGCGCTGTGACGTCCTCAGCGGGACTGAGCTGAGAGTCGGCGCCTGCTACCTGTTTGACCCTGAACATGGTTACGAAGAGGTTCAGTCGCCAGTCGGGCACTGGCCGCCGGCGCTGTTTTTGGGCGAGGACCTGCTTGAGTTTGCGGCTGTCGTGAGCAGCTCCGATGTTGATGAGGTCTCTGTGACTGATGACGTCGAGGGGGCGCTGGGCCTGCAATCCAGTTCGCGTTATTCAGCCAAAAGGTTGATGCGGCAGGCCCTGCGACCACATCTGGGCGCAAAGCCCTTGCTTAGCCGGACGCTGTTCGCGGCGAAATCGACGCCTGACAGATCGCCTGATCACGACAGTGTTAGTCGTATCCTACCCCCGAGGGATAATAAAGGGTAAAATTACGCAACTTCAACCACTGTATATGTGCACATTAAATTCCATGAGTTATTCCAGCACCGATTCTCCAGTGACAAACATGTCGCAAACCTATTCTGCTGTCGACAGCCAGATTGGTAATACACCTTTGGTGCGCTTGCAACGCATGGCGGGCAATACCAGCAATACCATCCTGCTTAAACTTGAGGGCAATAATCCAGCCGGGTCGGTGAAGGACCGCGCTGCCTTCAACATGATATTGCAGGCTGAATTGCGTGGTGACATCGCGCCAGGCGATACGCTGGTTGAGGCGACCAGTGGCAATACAGGTATTGCCCTGGCGATGGTGGCGGCGATCAAGGGCTACCGCATGGTACTGGTGATGCCGGAATCCATGTCGCAGGAGCGCAAGGCGTCCATGTCGGCATACGGTGCTGAACTGGTGCTGGTCAGCGATGAAGAAGGCATGGAGGGTGCCCGCGACCTGGCTGACAGAATGTGCCGTGAAGGCAGAGGCAAAATTCTTGACCAATTCGCCAACCCGGATAACCCGGCCGCGCATTATCTGACCACTGGTCCGGAAGTATGGCGTGACACCAATGGCGCCGTTACACATTTTGTTGCTTCAATGGGGACCACCGGGACGATTATGGGGGTTTCGCGTTATCTCAAGGAGAAGAACCCTGCGATCAAAATTGTCGGCCTGCAGCCGCGTGATGGCTCAAAAATTCCGGGCATCCGGCGCTGGCCGCAAGCGTACCTGCCCCGTATCTTTGAGCCTGCGCGTGTTGACCGTGTCATTGATATCGAGCAAGGAGATGCGGAAAATATGATGCGGGCACTGGCGAAAGAAGAGGGTATTTTCTGCGGCGTGTCCTCAGGTGGTTCGGTCGTGGGCGCACTGCAACTTAGCCGGGAGCTTGAAAACGCGGTTATTGTGGCAATCATTTGCGATCGCGGTGACCGCTACCTTTCTACCGGTGTATTTTCCTGAGTTGATGTTATGACAAAATCTCGACACAGGCGTCAAAAACTGCCTGCAGGAGCGGTAACCATATTGATCGAACGTCTGAGCCACGAGGGGCGAGGTGTCGGCAAAATTGACGGCAAAATTGCATTTGTTGACGGTGCGCTGCCGGGCGAGGAGGTAACCGCGTGTTACACAGCTCAGCGCAGCCAGTACGACGAACTCAAGGTGAAGGACATCCTGCAGGCATCCCCGCAGCGCGTACAACCGCCGTGTCCCGTCGCTTCAATCTGTGGTGGTTGTGTGCTCCAGCACCTGGCCCCGGAGGCTCAACTTGAGCTCAAACAACAGGTACTTGTTGATCAACTTAAACACACCGCTGGCATTGCTTCCTTTGACAAGTTGCCGCCAATGGCCGGTGATACGCTGTTCTACCGACGCAAAGCCCGGCTGGCTGTTCGTTACGTGCATAAAAAAGCCGACGTCCTGGTGGGCTTTCGGGAATCCGCCAATACCTTTATCACTGACATGCATCACTGTGCTGTGTTGGTGAAACCGGTTGCTGACCTGATCAGTCCGTTGCGCAGCCTGATTCTGTCACTTGATGGTTGTCGCGATATTGCGCAGATCGAAGTGGCAGTTGGTGAAACGCGCAGTGTGCCGACTGAGCAAATGACAGAAGTACTGCGTGTCGCGCTGGTACTGCGGCATTTGGCACCACTGGGCGACCCTGATCTTGAACGCCTGCAACAATTCGCTGACACCCATGGAATCGAGTGGTATCTGCAATCAGGCGGTCCAAGTACGGTGCAAAAGTTCTGGCCCGCTGATGGCCAAACCTCATTATTCTACTATTTGCCACAAAACGCTGGTGCTTCCGACACGAGCGCGCCGCCAATCAGCATGGAATTCCAGCCGGGCGATTTCACCCAGGTCAATGCCGAGATCAATCGTCGAATGGTTGACCAGGCGTTGGATCTTTTGGATCTGCAGCCAGACGATACTGTTTTGGACCTGTTTTGTGGTCTGGGTAATTTTACGCTTGCGCTAGCCTTGCGCTGTAAGACTGTCATTGGAGTTGAGGGTAGCCAGGAGATGGTGAAACGTGCCGCCAGCAACGCTGGGCGAAATGACATTCACAACGCACGTTTTTACGCGGCAGACTTGTTCACCGACTTCGATAGTGAAGCCTGGGCGCAGCCGGTCTACACTAAGCTACTACTGGATCCACCGCGTTCGGGTGCAATTGAAATCGCCACGCGTATCAGGGAATTGCTACCTCAAAAAATTGTGTATGTTTCCTGTAATCCGGCAACCCTGGCCAGAGATGCAGCAGAATTGCAGCGACAAGGCTACGCGCTGATCAGCGCTGGCGTCATGGATATGTTCCCACACACTGGCCATGTAGAATCCATGGCGCTCTTTGTCCTCCAAACGTAAGTCAAGTTATGGTCCAGGTACGCGAAGAATACTCCTTTAATCCTGATGGCAGCGTCAATTTTGAGCAATGGCTTGCGCGCCTGGAAAGTTACGTCAATTTGTCCCGACATGACGAAATTCGCCGGGCCTGTGATTTGAGCTGGCAAGTGGAGCGTCAGACCATTGCGGCCAGGAATGCATGGTCACCGGGTGTCAGCGCCTATAGCACCGGCCTGGAAATGGCCGAAATACTGGCGCAGTTGCACCTGGACAGTGAGGCTATCATCGTGGCGCTGCTCTATCGGCCGGTACGTGAGTCACGCCTGCCACTGGACCAGGTGCGAGAAGTGTTCGGGCACAACATTGCAACCCTGTTGGAAGGCGTGCTGCGGATGGCCGCGATCAATGAGACCGATACCAGTAACACGCGCGTACTGGGCCAAAGCCAGGATCAGATGGAGAATGTTCGTAAAATGTTGCTGGCCATGGTCGATGACGTCCGAGTCGCGCTGATCAAACTGGCCGAAAGAACCTGCGCCATTCGTTCGGTCAAAACCGCTGGCAACGAAAAACGACAGCGGGTTGCGCGTGAAGTGTTCGATATTTACGCACCCCTGGCGCACAGACTGGGTATTGGCCAGCTCAAGTGGGAATTGGAAGACCTGTCGTTTCGCTATTTGCAATCGGATAATTACAAGCGTATTGCCGGTTTGTTAGATGAACGCAGGCTCGATCGTGAGCGCTTTATCACTGAGGTGACCGAAGGGCTGCGTCGCCAGTTCAATCGTGCCGGAATTGATGCAGAGATCAATGGCCGCGCCAAAAGCATCTATAGCATCTGGCGCAAAATGCAGCGCAAGCAGCTGGACTTTTCGCAGATCTTTGATATTCGTGCCGTCAGGGTCCTGGTACCCGAGGTGCGCGATTGTTATGCGGCGCTGGGGATTGTTCATAACCTGTGGCGGGTTATTCCGAATGAGTTTGACGACTATATTGCCACTCCGAAAGAGAATGGCTATCAATCCTTGCATACTGCGGTGATAGGCCCCGAGTACAAGGTTCTCGAAATTCAGATTCGTACCTTTGCCATGGATGATGATGCTGAGCTGGGTGTATGCGCTCATTGGCGCTACAAGGAAGGCATCGTAGACCCTGACTACCGCGATGGCTTTGACGAGAAGATAGAATGGCTGCGACAGGTACTGGCCTGGCACGATGAGATGGGCATGGTAGGTGGCCTGGCAGAGCAATTGCGAAGTGACGCCAGCGCTGACAGTCGCATTTATGTGTTTACGCCAGAAGGCCATGTTGTTGATCTGATGGCTGGGGCAACCCCGCTGGATTTTGCCTATTATGTCCACACGCAAGTCGGGCATCATTGTTCTGGCGCTCGCGTTAATGACAAAGTTGTGCCATTGAACTATCAACTGAAGACGGGCGACAGGGTTGAAGTCCTGTCCAGTGAGTCGAATGAACCCAGTCGGGACTGGCTGAAAACGTATCTGGGTTACGCCAACACGCCACGGGCACGTGCCAAACTGGTGCAATGGTTCAAAACGCAGAGTCGCGAGCAAAATATTGTATACGGCAAGCAATGGCTGGAGACTGAGCTGAATCGCCTGGCAATACGGCATCTGCCGTACGAAGAAGTGTCGCGCAAACTCGGGTGTCGGAACGCTGAAGGACTTTTTGTGTCTATCGGTACCGGCGCCATTGAAGTGCACGAGGTTATCGATACGGCGCAGCAGTTATCACGGTTGTCCAGGAAACCGGATCTGTTTGCCGATGATCAGTCCGCTGTGCAATTGAACTCGGACGCCCCGGTAAGTGTTCATGTCATGGTCACCGCGCGGGATCGTGCCGGATTGTTGCGCGATGTGACCACCGTCCTGGCAAGCGAAGCAATTTATGTGCTTGCGGTCAACACGCGGAGCGACAAACGTGCGGCAACGGCCTCCATTGAACTGGAAATAGAAATCTCATCATTCCACAGTCTGGCTCGAGCGCTTAATCGCTTGAATGATCTGGACAGTGTCATTGAAGCCCGTCGTCTGGAGGACGAAAATATATGACCCTGTATGACGATTCGAGTGACAGGCACACAACATCAGTGGCGCACCTTGTGCGATTGATGGCGTGTTTGCGCGATCCGGTGCATGGCTGTGCATGGGACCGTAAACAGACTTTTTCCTCGCTTACGCGACACACACTGGAGGAAGTTTATGAGGTGATCGACGCGGTAGAGCAGGGTGATCCGGAAAAAATATGTGACGAGTTGGGCGACCTGCTGTTTCAGGTGATTTTTTATGCGCAAATCGCGCAAGAGTCTGGCCAGTTCGATCTTGGCGCTGTCGCCAGCGCAGTTCTCGATAAACTGCTGCATCGCCACCCGCACATTTTTCCCGATGGCACGTTGGCCAGTTTCGGGCACCCTTCATTGCTGACAGCAGATGAAGTCGAGCGCAATTGGGAGCAGATCAAAAATGCTGAGCGCGAAGCGACAGCGACAGGCAGTGAGCCGGTGAGTGTGCTTGATGACGTTGCCAGCGCCATGCCGGCCATAGAGCGCGCTGGCAAACTACAGAAGCGGGCGGCATCGGTCGGGTTTGACTGGCAGGAAGTCGGCCAGGTGTTGTCGTGTCTGCAGGCAGAAATAACAGAGCTGCAACACGCTATCGGTAAGGCCGACAAACAAGAGCAGGAGCATGAGCTGGGAGATGTGCTGTTTACGTGTGTCAATCTCGCTCGACATTTGAAAGCGGACCCCGAATTAGCCTTGCGTTTGGCCAATCAACGCTTTGAAAACCGGTTTCGCATCGTAGAAACCAGTGCGCGCCAGGCAGGCAGCACCGCCGCAGACAGCAACGCATCGACGCTGGACCAATATTGGCAAGCAGCAAAAGAATCCGGAAATTAAAACTATTACTGACACTCTATTCATGTGAATCTGGAAGCAGGAGTAATTATGCGAATTATCTTATTGGGTGCGCCCGGCGCGGGTAAAGGCACACAAGCGAAGTTCATCACGACGGAACTTGGTATCCCGCAAATATCGACAGGTGATATGCTGCGTGCTGCTGTCAAAGCCGGTACGGGGCTTGGCAGGAAAGTTGAAGACGTCATGAACAGTGGCGGCCTGGTGACTGACGAAATCATTATAGCTCTGGTCAAAGAGCGTATTACGGAACCTGACTGTGCCCACGGTTTCCTGTTAGACGGATTTCCCCGAACCATTCCCCAGGCACAGGCTATGGTTGATGCTGGCATCGATATCGACCGTGTGATCGAGATTCGTGTAACCGATGAGGAAATCGTTTCGCGTCTGAGTGGCCGGCGTGTACACCCGGGTTCGGGGCGGGTTTATCATGTTGAACACCAGACCCCGAAAGAACCGGACATCGATGATGAAACGGGTGAAGCGCTTGTTCAGCGCGACGATGACAAAGAAGAAACTGTGCGACGAAGACTGGCGTTGTATCACGAACAGACAGAACCGCTGGTTCAGTTTTATAAAACACTCGAAGAAACGGGTATGGGCGTAAAAGTGGTAAGTATTGACGGCCAGGCAGATGTTCAAAAAATACGAAACAGACTTGCTGAAGTATTAGAAGGTTAATCTGCTTTTTTACAGGACAATTCCAGTAAAAAAATAGTTAAAATTTAATGCATATTACTGTATGGCATTATTTTTTTGTGTTATCGTTCGGCACAAGCGTGGCCCAATTTCGCGTTGAAAGTCGAAGGTGGTTTTTTTCCACAGTCCTGGAGAGATAAAAGTATGGCCAAAGTTAAAGCGAAAAAGAAGACGTCTGTCACATCAGCGGTCAAAAAGACTAAAGACGCTGGCCTGGCAAAAGCTCAAGCATCTCTGGCAAAAATAGAGAAGGATGTCGCGGCAAACAAGAAGAAGTTTGATGCGGCTGAAGCGAAAGCGAAAGCGGCTGTTACCAAAGCATCCAACAATGCTACTGCAACCACCAGGAAAGCCAAAGCCAGTGCCCAGGCTGCTGCGAAAAAAGCGGCTGCCAATCTGACGGCTGTTAACGCTAAACTGAGAACAGCCCAGGCTGAGGCCAAAGCGGCGGCTGCTGCTGCTCGCGCTAAAGCTGCGGCGGAAGCCAAAAAACAGGCTCAAGAGACGCGCAAGGCTGATCTGGCAGCCAAGGCGGATACGGATCTTGATAAAGCGGTTAAAGCATTCTCTGCTCAGTGGATGAGAAAGCGTAAGAAAGCTGATGCGGCGAAAGAAACTGCACGCATCAAGAAGCAGAAAATCAAGGAGCGTGCTGCCGCCAATAAAGCCGCTGCGAAAGCTAAAGCTGCAGCTCAAAAAGCTGCAATTAAAGCCAGAGCCGCAGCAAAAGCTAAAGCTACTCGTGAGCGCACGGCTGCCCGCAAGGCTGCCGCTAAAGCTCGTGCCACCGCGAAAGCGAAAGTTGCGGGCGAACGCGCAGCAGCCAAACGTGCTTCAGCCAAGGCCAGGACAGCTGCTTCCAAGTCGAAAGCTAAAGCCAAACCTGCGACGAAAAAAGCTGCAACACAAGCTTCTGCGGAAAAAGCACCCGCCAAACAGGCTGCAAAGAAGTCTACAAAGAAAGCACCTGCAGCGAAGAAAGCGGCCCCCAAGAAAGCGGCCGCCAAGAAAGCTGCAGCTCAAAAAGCCCCTGCCAGGAAAACCGCTAAAAAGGCACCGGCCAAGCGCAAAAAAGCCGCCGCCAAGACACCAGCGCAGGCTTGACCCGCATCTGAACAGCGTGCCGGGCAGGCGCTCGGCACGCTGTTTCATTTATCATGTATTGTTGCCTGCCAACAATGGCGTTACCAGAGCATATGCCAAATCCCGCCTTCTTGCGTCCTCCTGCTTTTTGTTATGAATTGTCATTATGACGTCTTTACTCGCCATCGATACCTCATCTGATATCTGCTCTGTTGCCATCAGCCATGAGAACAGGACGTTGCAACTTAACAGTTCTGAAGCTCGCAAACATGCGGCCGAGGTACTGCCAATGGTGCAATCCTTGTTGGATGAATCAGGGGTGAAACTGGCGACGCTTGATGCCATCGTGATGGTCAGCGGCCCCGGTTCATTCACTGGTTTGAGAATTGGCACCGCCGTGGCGCAAGGGCTGTCGTTTGGTGCTGGCATTCCCATTATCCGGGTGTCGGCACTGGCGATGCAGGCTCGCGCAGCGTTTCTGGCCGGCAAACAAAGTCCTGGCGCTGAATGCGTTTTTTTTATCGCTCTGCATGCGCGCGCAGATGAATTCTATTTCGCCTGTTATCGTGATGATGGTTTGTCGCAACCCGCGGCGTTAATTGAAGACCAGTTATGCGATGCGGCTACCATCCTGACTTACCTGGAAACAGGGCGTGCTGACTGCGATGCGCGCTATTGTGCAGGCAGTGGCTGGCTGCACCCGTGGCTGCAGCGTACCGACAAAGGTAATGAGGGCCTCGCACGGCTGACCGGCATTGTCAGTGATGCCGGTATATTGTGTACTCTGGCAAATTACGCATTTGCGGCGGGGCAGATCGAAAGTGCCGACGAGGCTTTGCCAGTGTATCTTAAAGAAGATATGGCGTACCGGAAGTCCTGATAATGAACGAGTTGGGCGTCCAGCGCGATGACCTTGATGACAAAAGCGAACTGCTTGCTGAGCGCTTACAATTGCCGTTGGTTCACGCGCCAGATAAACACGCTGGCTTGCTGCTGTCATATCAAAACGACAAGTTGACACTGAGTCTGCCGTCAGATCGTGACGCAGGCTTTGTGTGTGTCGATTTCACGGACCCCAAACTCAAATTTAGGCTCGCTCAGGCCTTGTCACGCGAGGCTGTGGTGAAAGCTGTTGGCGGATGTGTTTCTCCTCAATCCGACACGTCAGCGGCTAATCACGTTATCGATGCCACGGCCGGGCTGGGACTCGATGGATTCATCCTGGCAGCTGCAGGCTGGCAGGTCAGCCTGATCGAGCAATCGCCTGTCATGCATGCGTTACTGGATGACGGTTTGCGGCGTTCACATCTGTTGGTGTCGCAAGCCAGCAACGACACACTGCAATCGGACAGGGCTCTGCGGCAATTGCGAATATTCGGGGGAACCCTGGCACGGCTGCATTTGTGCGATCACGGTGACAGCATAGACGTATTGCCAACCCTGCCACCAACAGCAGTGATATATCTGGACCCGATGTTTCCGGAACGTGAAAAAACCGCCCGTGTAAAAAAAAATCGATTCCTGTTACAACGCCTTCACGGCGCACATGGGGCGGGCCAGGGCCTGCTGACGCTGTCACTGAGATTGGCACCCAAGGTGGTAGTCAAACGCCCGCGCCAGGCTGAGTTCCTGGAAAAAATCAAGCCTGCTTCCAGCCTGACTGGTAAAACCAGCCGTTTTGATATTTATGTAGGCAGAGCCCCAGCGGAAAATATGAGGCGTTGAGATAAGTGTAAGGCGTTAATTAGCCGGCGTTCATACGAGCAGCAGGCGCCGCAGAACGCCTTCGTACATCAACGACAGGTCATCAAGATCACTCAGGCGCACATGTTCATTGACCTTGTGGATAGTAGCATTACACGGGCCCAGTTCTATAATTTCTGCACCGGTGGGCGCAATAAACCGGCCATCAGAGGTGCCGCCCGATGTTGATGGCACGGTTTTGACCCCGTTGACTTCGAACACGCTTGCCTTGACGGCTTCGATCAAACGTCCCCCCTCCGTCAGAAAAGGCAGACCTGACAGCCGCCATTCCAGGCTGTATTCAAACTCATAAGTATCCAGAATCGCCTCTGCATGTTGGCGAATATCCATTTCACTCAGCTCGGTTGAAAACCGGAAATTGAAAGCTGCGGTCAGCGTACCGGGGATGACATTGTCTGCGCCGGTTCCGGACCTGATATTGGAAATCTGGAATGTGGTTGGCGGGAAGGCTGTATTACCCGTATCCCATATCTCTTGCGACAAGGCATTGAGCGGTAACAGGGCTTGATGGATCGGATTTTTAGCCAGGTGAGGATAGGCCACATGTCCCTGGACGCCGTGGACGCTCAACAAACCATGCAACGAGCCTCGACGGCCAATTTTTACCACATCGCCAAGTGTCTCTGTGCTGCTGGGTTCGCCAACGATGCAGTAGG
>Ga0136557_1000990_pt1 | contig 19641 bp, 21 predicted proteins | sample AntRauTorckE6832_FD_104796 | JGI IMG/M metagenome (GOLD analysis project Ga0136557, IMG submission 104796) | Saline lake microbial communities from Rauer Islands, Antarctica - Metagenome Torckler E6 #832 | ecosystem: Environmental > Aquatic > Non-marine Saline and Alkaline > Saline | place...
GAACTGGTCAGCAGACGGATCGACCGGAATGTGGTGGCAACTGGGCCCACCGACAGGACCACTCACCAGCGGTGGTGAGGCCACCGGACGACCCACTCGAATGGATGGCTGACCACCGGCTCACTGACGACTGCAATGACCCCTGCAGTTGGGTGTGGTTCGAGGCCCAAGTGGCGACTCGAATGGACGCCGATTGTGGGTGTCCAGCAGTGGGCCGACAACACGGATCGGCTCCGGCGGCTGGTTGCTTAGCTTGGTGGGTCGGACCACCGAACTGTCTCGACCTATCAGGATTTCGAGACAGGGTGTTCGCAGTGGTTCGAGTTCCGAGTCGGTAGGGAGGCGACTCGGTTGTGGCCCGCTGGGACAACAGGCGGGTGGGTGGCTGTTGTATCGCTGCCACAGTCTCATCTCGATACCCGACCACTCAATGCTGGGCGACAGTGTGGGAGGGTCGCCATCGTTCGAGCAGCCGTTGGTGGTTGTGGGTGGCTGCGTTGTGGGCCTGCCTTCTCGGCTATTTTTCTCAGGATTGTGATACAGCCATTCGGGGCGTGATCGTGTGGGTAGTCTGGTGGGGTTCGTGGCCCACACGGTAGGGCTACTCCCATTGGTCCCATGGAGGCGAGTAGTAGGGACAGACACACCCTTCGATTCATGAATCCTCATTACTCTCAGGTGTGGGGGTTGGACTGTGGGGGCTACTGTTCTCAGTCGGGTTGGTGGAACTACCGACGACAACAGTGGTGGAACTAGTCGTAGTGGTGTTTACGCTACCTGATAGGTTTTGGCTGCTCTCAGCTGGGCCAGCAGTGTCAGTGGGGCGGTTGTGTTTGTCTCTAATTTGTGATACAAGGGCGGTGGGGTAGCGGGGTTCTAAGGACCGCAGAAGACCTAAGATTGGGACCCCCTCAGTGTCCATCGAACGCGTGGATTCAGCCTGCCCGACCGGGTGGGATTCGGCGCTGTTTCGACTCCCGACTGACCGCCGAAATGACTCGGTGGATCACCGCCAACCTCACTTTGATTCAGGGGTGGTTGTGCCCGGCGAGACGCCCCGACCGACGACGCTGTTTCGGCGGCCACCTACTCTACTCGGAGACCCCGTGTGCGAAGTGTAACGCTCGCCGGTCAGGATTGGTTTCGGCGGCGTCGAACTCCGCCGCCCGACACATACGCTCGGTGGTAGGTCGGTAGGTGTCTCGGTCAGGCTCCACCCCCGACCACAGAAACGGCGGGCGGGGTCGCCCCGACTCGAAGGTAGGTTTTGTCGAGTTTCGTATATACTGGTCAGTGCTGTTGTTGGGGGCCGACCCCCACCTGTTGGACCGCCGATTTCTCCCCGATTCTGTGTCGACTCCTGGAGCCATATCTGACAGTCGCAGCCCCCACATATCGTCGCCCACCATCGGCGCGATCTGACACCGCGCGCTCTCCCCTCCTGCCGAGCGCGCGGTGTGATCGCGGCCCCGATGGCTCCTGCGCGCCGTGGCGTGCTCGTCGGTCAGCGGAGCTGACTGAACGAACGTATGTGGGGGCTGCTTTGTGTCAGATATGGCTCCAGAGACCATGACCGCGACCGAGGCACAGCCCGCAACCAAGACCGACGACGTGATCAAAGCCTTCATGCGCGATGATGACTTCAGGCGGCTGAATCACCACGTGGACGCGGCTGTTGACGGCGAAGACGTGCGTGCGGTGTTCAGTATCGACATGACCGCCACCAACACCTCCCTCAGAGTCCTCATCACGGAGACCGGCGACGTGATCGAGACCGACCCCCACGGTGACCACTGTTCACACTGTGAGGCCAACGAGGCGTACGTCGCCCGACGAGGAACCCCGAACGGGACGCGCGCGAAGGAGCGGCGACAAGCAAACTGTCGGCACGCCAACGCCGCCAGCAAGACGAAGGCCCTCGGTGATGCTCACGTCAACGACTCGGACAACGCCTGTCCGAACTGTGGCCACTACGCCATCGAGGTACAGGTGACGCCGATCACCCGCCGGACACCCCACGGCGACCGTGTTCATGTTAGCGATGTCGAACAGCGCCGGTGTGGTCACTGTGCCCACAACCGATAGCTAGGTCCGACGACGATAGGGGGTCCGGCCCCACGTCGACGGCCCGTTGGCGAATCCTCGACGCTCGGCGTCGACCTCGCCGCCGACGACGGCTACGTCCGCGCGCGTCGAGATCGCGCGCGGATGATCGCCCGCAGGGAAACCGACCCGACACCGGTGGCGCGCGCCCACCTCCAATCGCGCGCCACCGACACCGGGTCGGTACAGATGCCCTTGGCCTCCAGGAAACCGCCCGAGCCGTGGGTTCGGCGGTATGCTTGTCTCTCGCAGGTAGGCCCTTGCCTGCAAGGTTCCATCGTGCCTGCCGTAGGCGGGCGCGATCCCAGCCTACTGTGTTTGGTGAGGCGGTCGACGCGGGCCCTTTGTCTTGGGGTGAAGCCTGCCATGCCCAATACCTGTACGAACTGTGGCGACCCGACGACGAACCCAGTCAGCCGCCATTCGGGATCAGCGGTGTGTGATGAATGTGACTCGTCGATTTTCGTTGGCCCGACGCCCTGAACAGTACCCCACTGTGTGTGAAGAGGGGGGTCGTCGTCATGCCACCCCCACTGCCCACAGAACTACTGATGTCGACGCCGTCGACGTGGGAGTGACCGCCTTGAAAGCCCCCAGCCCGCTCGCGGTCGCTGAGCGACATATCTGACCGCCGAGTTTGCCTGAGTTTGCCTCGCAGATAGGGGTCGTCTCACCCGACCACGTAAACGCGAGCGGGCTGGCCCCTTTCAGTCCCACCCCGCCAGCAGCAGAAATCGGGCCGACGACGCGACCCCTGGGTTCGAGCTCCACGACAGGAGTTGGGGGTTGGGCCCCGCTCGACAGGTCGCCACCCCGCCGGTGGTTGTTGTCGCCCAGCGCGGCCTCGGCTTTCGGGATGGGGATTTGCCGTGTCTCTCGGGCCGCTTTTTCTTCCTCAGGGCCCGTCTCGGATGGACATGAGACCCGGGAAACCGGACGTATCCGAAATTAAACTGCCACCATCCATCAAGACTGATCCGCGCGCGTCCCTCGCCCAGGAACATCTCATTATATTGTCTTCACTCGGGGTGACCTGCGCTACGGTTTTGCTCGGTCACGACACAGGGGTCGCAAAGACTTACTCAAAATCGTCTGCTATTGACCAAACCAACGAGTTCCCCACTTTCTTTTTATTGACTGTTCCCTGTTTGACTAACTTTCTCAGGCGATAGTCGGCACTCTGCCTGGCTATATCAAATTCGTTAGCAATCTCTTGAGTTGCTGCTGGTTCATGCTTCCTAACAGCACTTAATATATCTTCATCGCTATATGCTGGTTCGTATTGGCCATCCTCATTTCGATGCCGATCTTCATCCATCAGGTACAGAGACACATGGTTTTAATTTGAGCCTTTTGCCGCTTTGCCATAGGAATAACGTTTATAACCTTATGCTACATAGCATATGGTAGGAAGCACCGGCCACTAGGGCATTTCAGTCAAATGCCCACGTGTTGGAGACACGTAGGCTGGGCTTTCATAACCAAACCCATGAGACAATTACAATCGAATCTTGAAATTGCTGACGGTCAGTCGCTAGTAGCGATGGTCGGCAACGCTGAGCACGAAGCACTTGCAGACAGTACCATCGAGCAACACGCTCGCAACATCCTCGTCTCGGAAAACAAAAACGTGATCTGTCACGTCCACAGCTCCGCTGAACAGAAAAAATCTCACACTGAAACCCAGTTGAACGGTACCTATCTCAAAAAGTCGACTCCACTTTATCAAGAGGGTGATGCCTAATGTCAGACGCAGCTGACACACCAGATGGAGAGCAGACCCCCGACCGTGATGAGATTCCGCCCACTCGACGAAATAAGGCACTCTCACGAGACGAACATACCTGCCAACTCTGCGGAACAAAAGGTCCAGATGCTGGCGGGATCATCCCCGTGGAGGTCCATCACAAAACGTACAACCCGACTGAGTGTAGGGTCCATGATCTCCCAAATCTGATTACGCTCTGTCGACACTGTCACAACTGGCATCATAACAGACCAAGCGACGAGACACCAGCAGTCGATATCAGCGACGAAGCCAAAGCCAAACTGATCGAGACCGATATCGAAATCATACATCTTCTCACACAAAACGGTCCACTAACGATCGCCGAAATCGCTGACCGAGTGAGCCCGGATCAAACACAACAGGCAGTCAAAGAGCGACTGTATCGAATTATGGGAATTGATACAGAGATCGATACCCAAGAGACACAACTCATTGATCAAGATGCAGAGACCGGACAGTGGGGACTCCCCCATCAGATCGACATCTCCCAACGACGGGTCCCAGATGAGGTCCAAGAAATCGTCCAACGGACTGTAGACAAGATCGTTGAATTGGCGATAAAGCGAGGCTGTGATCGGGAAACTGTCGCTAAAATCGTTGATATCAACGCTCGAACTGCGTATTTGTATAAATACCGGGCCCAAGCTTATGATTTCCCGATTGGTCTGTATACTGGACAAGGGAGACCACGCAAGAATAGCGAGGAAATCACACACAAGTCCGCAGAAGAGAGCACCGGCGACGGAGAGAGCCAACAATCTCTCGATAATCTTTCCGTAGAAGAGCCGACCGGTGAAGATGCAGACGGAGAGCCCGCCACCACCGACGACGTCGACACAGACGAGACAGACCCCGAAGAGACCTCACCAGTGACGGATTCGGCGAGTGATAATAATGACCCGCCGGAAGAATTTGAGGTGATCGACCCTATGCAGCCACAGCCTGATGGGAGCAACCGGGAGTACTTGATTACGGCTGCAGACTATCCTGAAGAACTCCATCCGATTATTCATCGGCTTAATCTTGCTAAAATCTCCAAACGAGAGCATGGACAATCGTCGGAGGATCCTCAGACAAATGGATTAGTCGAGTCACTATTCCAGAATATCCAAGATTTAGAGTTTGAGTGATCTCGCCGCCCACCATATTCGTCCGTTCAGAGAGTCAATGCTGGTCTCTCGGCTGTAGAAGCCAATATCATAACAATCTCATGACTCTCTGTTATGTGTGTCACCGCATCATTAAAATAAACTAGCTTTAGCAGGGGGACTGATCAAAATAGTTGGCATATTTCTCGGTATGATTGAGTGATTGTCTATAAATATTGTAGGTATACGCCAATTAGTTTTAATCGACGTATATACACAGTATGCAATCTCACGCCAAAACCCAATCTCTGTCAAGTGATACACTCCCATTTGAGATCCATGTTGGAGATCTCAGCCACCTCTGGGACGAGACCGGTCGTTCATTAACGCCGCATCATTTGGTTGTTACTCCGACTGATCTCCATCAACGAAACCTCGAAGAACAGCTCCGAAAACACCAGTGGCCCCACAGCAATTTCAAGTTTCGTCGAATCGGCGAACTCGCTATAGGTATTAGCATTCATTTGCAGAGTTCCGTCGTAGGAAACCGTGCGAGGAGAAATCGAGTGGCAGAAGCTGATCCTGAATTTAATCGCTCGCTCTTGTGGCGTAGATTGTTGGTGAGTTAGAGCACAGTTTCAAGAATTGTTTCTAATGCCTCCTTTCCCGGTTTTCGGAAGACTTCACGGCGAAGCTGAAACGCTCTGAGGTACGGCGTGAGTTTGTCTTTGGAGATACCTCGATGGGGCGAGAGCCAGGATCGCACCAGCGATCCGTGGCTCTCGCAGGTATTGACGTGGACATCTCCATCAACGTACTCGCCATCGCCGTGGACGACGTATTCACGAGTGAATTCGTCGTCCTCCTCAAGCGGTTCATACGCCCGAAAGCCGTCGGTATAGACAGTCAGCGACTCCTGGTGGCGGTCAGCCAGCAGGAGTCGGATCGTCGATTCATCGGCGGCTTTCGCTGGGATCACGTACCGCTCACCGGTGCCGCGATCAGCCAAAATAAACACAGGTGGCTTGTCCTTTTCATATGTTCCACGCCCGCGTGTCGACAGGCCACGCGAGCGCGACGGCTGGTCGCGCTCGCGGCCTTTGAGTCCGGCTTTCACGTACAGCTCGTCGATCTCAACAGGACCTTCGAGGTGTGGCAGAGGCGCATCCAGCGCCCGCAGGAAGCGCTGGATGCGCCGATAGATCGTCTTGTAGGAAACGTCAATTTCCACGTCGAGCTGTCTAAAACTCGTGTTGAAGCGGATGTAGGTGTAGACCGCGAGGAACCATTTTTTGAGAGCAACCGCTGAGTGTTCAAAGACTGTGGCTGTCTGATCGTTGAACGTACGGTCGCAATTTTTACACTGGTATCGCTGGAACACTCGATAGCCGCCGTACCGAATCACAGATTCGGCACGGCAGCGTGGGCAATAGACGCCGTCACGCCAGCGAACCTGTCGTAGCAGGTTCGCGGCTCGACGCTCCGAGACAAACGTCTTGATTGGAAACATCGTTTGTCGGGTGACACGAACGTGTCACCCTTGCCCGCTGTGACTTTCAGCTACTGCTAAGCCCTGACCAACAATCCTCTACCCAAGAGCGTAATCGCTAATCCCTATATGTTATGCGCATCTTGAGGAGGTAATTCACTTCGGGACGCGAATTTTTGTCGAAGAAATGGGCCCTGTCGGATTCGAACCAACGACCACCGAGTTATGAGCTCGGCGCTCTAACCAGACTAAGCTAAGGGCCCGTTAAATCGAGATACCGGCCAGTCTCATATGAGTGTGTCGAGACACCTACTCCAGCAATACAACTGGAAGGTGCCATCACCAGCCTCTTTCAAAACCACAGCAAGGCTACATCCACCGGTGAGAAGCCGACCGTTCGATTCCGATGGATGTGCCGGTTGGTGAGCAATTCCCGAGGCTCAAAACACAGAGACCATCCGACAGCGTGGATCCGGAAACACTCCGGTCGGTCACTGACTCCGGTTGTTTCGAGTGTGGCGAACAATACTTCAACCGAGGGGCGGTGACCAATCGGTGTCGACGCTTCTCGAAACGGTTAGTATTGATGAAGCTGGGTTTACCCGTGTTTCGCGGTGTATTGCTCCAATGCGTGTTTGATAGCTTTCGGGCTGTTGGCAACTCTATTTGTAGCTACTCGCATCAAATTTGGCGGCGAATACCCGTCTGAATACTCGAAAATGCGATGTACTGCCGATGTTGGAACCGCTACCGGCGTAAAGTCATCGACGGTGTAAATGAGGGGTGCAGACGTACTGTCCCATAACGTTGTACTCGCCCATTGCTGTTCGTCCTCGAAGGTGGTTCCGATCCAGCCAGTGCCAACGTACTCACCATCCTGATGGAAGAGCACGAGATCGCCAGTAGTCATCTTCTCAAAGGTATCATCTCTGCTTTCTGGAGCCCCGAAGAATTGCACTGTCTCCATTCCAGCGATCGGTTCAGGACAATCTGGATAGTCATCTACGTCGACAGTTGAGCGGACCGTCGCATCAAAATCTGCTGGCAAGGTTCGTGCCAGAAAGATATTAGAACTCACACTGACTGATTATTTACGGCCGAACAAATACTCTCTGGAGCATCGTTACTACGAACTGAGCGGAACAAAAGTAGTTCCTGGAACCTGGCTCTCACGGAATGAATACAAAGTACTTCCGTGGGAAGCCGAGACCTTTGAACAGGAAGTGATTACCCGGCTGATGGAGTTCCTATGATGCTATCGAGCTATAATTTGGCTCCGCCCATAGAGGAGATAGACATGGAGTGACGATGGTGAGAAAGATCGAGATAGAGTGTTCAGGCCCAGTCATGATTATCGATGCCCTCGTAGTGTTTCAATCGACTCTTGATCTCCCAAGCCTCCCATCGACACTCGTAATAGAGAACATCAGCAAGGTCGTCGAAATTGCTCTTATTGAGTTCAATACCACGGTTTCCACGGTGGGTGATGTAAGGTTCGCTTCGGAGGTTGGCGTAGACTTCACTTGCCGTAGGGTAGTCGTCTCCAATAGCTGAGAGACTGAGGAGAGCCTCCTCTGTGATTGGCGTACCCCACTTATGTTTCGCAATCATCGTCGCCAGGAGGGCACACTTCACCGACGGTTTCTCCATAACCGATGGATAAACCCACTTTGATATAAATGCTGTTAATGGTGGTTAACAGTGGTGGAAATACTTATGCACACACGGGTGTTGTCTCACAGTATGAGCAGTATCGAACACGTAGCTGACCGCGGAGAAAAAAAGCAACTCCGTATGGACCATCCAAGCGGGTGGCTCTACCTCACACAGCACGATGCCATTCCAATTCTGGTAGATGCCTTGCTTGATCTCCCACCGAACCGTGAATTCAACAAAACCGAACTCGCAGATCACGCCGGTGTTACTCGCCAGACCGTCGGGAACTATACTGATCTCCTACTCGAGGTCGAACTTATAGAGGAAGTTCAGAACACGTCTCCGCGTCGGTACCGAGTTGCGGACAGCAATGTCGTCCGAGAACTTTTTGAGTTGAATAGTGCGCTCAACAACGTTGGCACAAAGTAGGGGTACTTACACTCTAAGCGATCATCTGTGAAGTCATCACCTGTAGGTTCATCCCGAACACATCATCTATGTTTGGCTTTTAAATATAGTCTGACAGCATCCAGTCGTCGACTTATGAGCCTACAGGCGAACCATCTGGTATGACTGAGCCGGATCCGGCGGAGCTCCCGCCGCTGAATGAGGGAACACCGTCGCTTGACGCGCCGGTCGCGGTGGAATGGTGGTTCAAATTCGGGGAAGACGGACAACCTGATCTCGACACTTTCCACGGGTTTCACGATGCCAAGAAGATTGCTGACGGGGAGCCACCGGCAGTTACGGGTACCGAGGTTGTGACTTCAGCAGGGGTTTCCGTAGAGCCCAACAGTGATTCGAAGGCCGATGCCGGGGACTCTCATCATTTGTTTCTCACACACCGAGAAGCGCTTGAACGCGGTATCGATCCGTGTGTCGAGTGTTTCCCAGCGTACGCGACGGACCGTCGAATCGAGAAAGAACGAAGCGGTGACGGAATTCTCTGTGAACAAGGTGTTGAAGGAATCGTGTTCGCATTATCGACTCGTCACGACTTGGACTCAGAGTGGAAGATCGACTCAGTGCATGAATCATACACGTCGTTGTTGTACCGGGCGCGCGCGGTTCGTGCACACGTCGGTTCGGCTGCCGGGCGGCTTCGTGTTTCGTATATGCCGCTTCGACAGGCTTCGTACACGTCGTTTGAGGAGGCGATGGAGACAGAGCCTTTCATGACACACGTGTCCGAGCTCAGACCGATACAGCCAACAGAGCTCTCAGCGGTTCGTGATCGGGTCGGAGACGAGGCCCTAGAGACGCAAGTACAACATGAACACCGTTATTCGGAGACAGGGAACACGAAGCCGTCGGTCGTTCATAGAGCGGACACACCACCGTGCGAGTATGAACGCGACTTCTCTCCGTCGTGGGGAGAGGAAGACAGTGAACTCCGGGAGATGCTTGATGAGGTACGGCAAACTACTGCTGACGTCATCGAGCGAGGGAACGTTGTCGAGTTCTGTGCGTCGTGTTTCCCGGAACTTGCAGCGTGGACTGGTGATTCTGAGGAGACAACTGAGAAACGTGAACCGTAGTGTTCAATTCAGAATGTCGAACACTTCGACAGCTTTGTACTCCTTACCCCGTTCTTTGCCGGTCACTTCCTCGATAATGCCATCCGACTCGAGGTCTTCGACGATTTTGTAGGCGGTCCGGCGTGAAACATCGAGATAGTCTACGAGGTCTAGTGGTGTGAAATACGGATACTGGAGTAGCTGTCGAGCGAACTTATCTGTATTCGTGCTACCCGAGTACTCTTTGTCGTAGTGGGCTTGGAGATCTCGGAGTCGATGAGTCCGGTTGTACGATGTCTCGGCTTGAGTTCGAAGTCCCTCGACGAAGAATGTGATCCACTCGTCCCATGCGCCAGTTTCACTCACTGCACGCATTCGTTCGACGTACTCGATTTTGTGACGATTGAAGTATGCACTCGGGTAGATATACGGGCTTTCGAGGTACCCTTCGCTGGCCAAATAGAGGATAATAAGTAGTCGACCGAGTCGGCCGTTGCCATCTGAAAACGGGTGAACTGTCTCGAAAAAGTAGTGGATGATGGCGGCGTCGACAAGTGGGTGATACTGTCCACCCATCTGAATGTATGATTCAAATGAGGTCATGAGTCCATTGAGTCCCTCGGGAGCGGGTGGGACAAACGGACGCTTTCCTGGCTGTGGACTCGCGAGATGAACCATATGGTCGCGGAAACCTCCCACGACATCACCTTCATTGCGGACGTCCTCAAGCAAGATCGAATGGAGGTTTTTGAGTAGTGAGAGTGTTAGTGATTCTCTGCTTTCGATTTTGTTGAGCCCATGCGTAAGCGCGGTCTCGTAGTTGAGAGCCTCTTTCAGGTCTTTCTCGATTTTGGGGTCAGTCTGGCCTTCGGGGTGTCTTGTGTGATAGGCTTCGACATCTTGGTAGGCAACATTTGCGCCTTCGATCCGCGCTGATTCGACAGCTTCAATCCGAATGAGAGAGGTGTAAAGAACTGCAGAGAAGTCGACTGTCGAGCTGATACCGTCAACACGGCCGATTTGATACGCTGCATCGGCGACCAGATCACGCGTCTGTTCGGGGAGTTCGAGTTTTGGCTCTATCGGGAGAGGTTCGGGTGAATAGTACGGCTCCGGATGATACGGGACATATTTCCCTGGTGCATCCTCGGGAAGCTCTTTGGTAGGCATTTTGTTGTCGTTATCACTAAGAGCCCCTGTTGGTATAGCTGTTTATATATTGGGTATACGTAGGGGTGGTCTCGGGCCTGCTGTGTAAACTAAGGTGCGAATAGTATACTTGAGAACACCAGCACAGGTAGTAGATGCAATCAATATATAAAAGAGTATACTGGGATCGCATTTGCATTTTTGAGACACCACCTTGTCCGCAGTTCTTTCACTTGCAATCTGGTGTGTCTTCACTCAGCGAATGGGTCAGATATGATCGAAGACGTCACTCAGTTCCTCACGCATGGAGTCTCGTCGATAGCGTCGCTTCTCGGCTTCTGAGAGGTAGTTCTGAGAAACGACTTCCGTACTCGACGAGCCTTGATCGGCAGCGATTCCTTCGAGACCTTCCATCATCTGCTTGACAGCCTCGTTGTAGGTGGTGTACCAGAAGCGCCGGCTCATCTTGGCGGTCGGTGTCTTCGCCTCGACAGTGACTCCTGCGTCCTCAACAAGCCGCTTGAACCGTTGGTTGACTGTTTGCGGTGCGATATGCCCTGACGACGAGCGACTGGATGGGAAGAGATAGCCATCCCAATTCGGGCCATCGAGATCAACAATCCGCTGGTTGAGCACGTCGACGCCGAACAGCAGCGCAACCTCTCCAGGACCGTTCTTGCGCTGCTCGAAGATGATTCGATTGTCCTCGTCGTCGGTGAGCACGAACTGATCGATAGAGAGCGATGCAACCTCGTTGGGTCGGAGCCCCCAGGCTCCAAGAGCCAACACGAGGAGTTGAGAGTCAATAGAGTCGGCGGCCTCGTAGATCGCCCGCATCCCGTCGGCGTCGACGGTCTTGTTGTCGGGTGTATCGATCTCCCAGCGGAATTGATCGTTGGCTCCGTCGAGTGGATTGTATTTCGCGCCCTCGAACCGTACTTGGTGATCGTAGAACTGCTGGACATCGCCGAGGTACTTGAGCCGAGACTGATCGGTCGACAGGCGGTCTTTGAGGATATCGAAAACCTCCATACAGCGGTCATTTTCAGCTGGCCGCTCGTCGATATGATCAAGGTTTCGGGTGAGATTGTGTGGGCCATGCAGCTGCTCGTAGATTCGAGCATACTCCGCCAGTCGAGAGCGTCGACTCACCACTGTCGACGGTGCGAGCTCCCCACGGTTACGCTGTGTCGAGAGATACGTCTGGATTGCTTCGATAGTCTCGTCGCTTCTAACTCCCCAATCGTAGCCTGATTCCTCGTTGTTCCCTCCTGGATTCTCGTCGTCAAGACCGACCTCGTCGACGAAGAACTCTTTGACCGTGAGATCGTGGTGCTCTCGGAGCGTGTAGGACAGTCCGGAGAAGCCGTTGGCAGCTAGCCACTCGTAGCTCGGTCGACCGTGTTTTGGGTTGTAATCGTCTTCTTGCATCGCCGGTCGGATCTTGGTGTAGTAGAAGTCGACCAACTCACTGAGTGACTTACGCGCCCACTGATACTGAGATTCGGTCACGGGAAGGCCCTCGCTGTGTTTCGGGGTGATTTGATATCGCTCATTTTCGTGGAGTAGCGTTTATCTTACGATTATCTAATACTTCTGGTTAGCTACTTGTCTGGTAGAGACAACACGCTAAGTAACTAAATGGGTTGATATCTGGAAAAATTGTATAAATCATATGCTGCTATAGAAATGTGAAATATTCTGCTGTATACGGAAGGTCGATTTTGAACTCCGAGCAAGCTAATTACCGGTACTCAGAAATCGTTCGATACGGGACGTAGTAGCCGATTTCATCGATCCACGTCGACAGCCACTCGTCAGCAGTCGCTTCGTCGATCTTTCCAGCATCGATTGCAGCCAACATAACGCCGACCGACCCGACAACGGTCACACCTTGGTCTTTCGCAAACGACCGGGCATCTCCGTCGTCTGTCAGTAGTCGACCGTCGTGCGCGTCGGCGAGGGCGAAAGCCTGTGCTTCCCCAGGATCGAGATGCCCACCAACAATGGCTTCTCTGTTTGCGACAGTGTCTGAAATCGTCGCGACTGGAATCTCGTCGACGAGTACATCGAGTGCAGACTGAAGATACGGATGATCGTCAACGCCATGTTCGAGTTCCTTGCGAACCACTGGAACCGCACAGATTCCAGAGAGTCCTGCAACCACCCACAGCTGGTCGATATACGCAAAATTCGAGAGGACAGTCGTATTCAGGACGCTCGGATTCGCTGGTATCTCGTCATCTGTCATTTCGTACGTGATTCCTCGTCGGCCGAGTCCTCATTACTGAATTCGAGGTCACTCGCCGCCTCTACCTCGTAAGCTGCGTCGTCTTCATCAACGAGTCCGAGGCGAAGTTCGACGCCGTGCTCACGGAGGATATCACGCATCGTCCAGCGGTCGACATCAGCGAGTCTTGCTGCATCACCGAGCGTGATCTGCTTGCGTTTGTAGAGGGCGACCGCAGCTGCAATACGCTCGTTTTCGTGTTCCTCGAAATATTTACGGACGAACTCGCGTAGTGCATCGCTCTTGCCACCAAACACCCCTGCTTCAACAGCACCTTCGATCAGAAGGTCAAGGTCGTCTGGATAGGAGCCGGTGATTCGTGCCATTGTTCTATCTCTAGCTACGCCTTCATACTATTTATGAACTACGTCGAAATCACATATGTATTGAGAAGGCTGGTCTCGATACAGTAGTTCAAGTCCGATGATGATTACTTTTCGCCTAGATTTGAAAGCCGTCTCTGGATCTCTTCAGCATCCGCATTAGAAAGAGCCTCCAGACCAAACTGCACGAGAAGGGGGTAGAAATGGCGGTTCTTCTTGAACTCGTTCTGGCCCGCCTTTCGAAGTTTTAGCTGGGACTCCAGATACGTATCTTCCATCTCATTGAGAATGTCGTCCGGAATGTAGATCGTCCGCCCGTTCCATTCGTCCTTGATATTTGTCTTCGTTTGCCTCGCTTCTTTCGTTTCGCTCGTTTTATTCGGTGAACTTAATTCGGACTTTTCAGTCGACGAGCTAGTTTCCGTCGTTTCGCTGGAATCTGCCTCTTCATCGTCATCTTCATAGTTCCCTTCGATACCGGAAGCATCTCCCCAACTGTCACTCATGCTTTCACCCCCTCAGGAGCAGTCTTCTCAAACGTCTCGTCGAATAGGTCAGCGATCTCGTTGAACAGCTCTCGCGCATCCTCGACACGCTTGTTCTCTTTTGCGAAGCCGAAGACGGACACTCCTTTGCCGATTGATTGAGAGAGGTCCGTACGCTTCGGGATCTCGAAGACAGGGAGCGAATACGCCGATTTGATCTCTGCAATTGTATCACGGTGTTCAGAGTTTTGCTCGACACGATTGCAGACAATCGCGAGGCGGTTGATATCACCGTATGCCGGTTCCAGAGAACCCAGCTGCTTCGCAAAGATTTGGAGACTGTTGGCGTTGAGTTTCTCGGGAATGACAGGGATAACGACGTGGCCGGTCGCAACCAGGGCGTTGTCAGTGAGGACGTTCAGTGATGGCGGCGTGTCGACGATGATGTAGTCGTAGTCCTTGTCAAGTTCGTCGAGCATCATCCCCAGCCGCTCTCGGCTCTTCGGCGCTTCAAGCAGTGTCTGGATATTCTTGTTATTCGCGAGTTTTTCGCTCGCAGGGAGGATATCGAATTCCTCGTGCTCGATGATGATGTCGTTCACCGACTCCATCTGATCGAAATCGAGCACGTCGAACAGCGTCGTTCGGTCGGTATCGTAGTACAAATCGTCGTAGCCAAGTGAGCAGGTGAGCCCCCCATGATAGTCGATATCTACTAGGAGGACCTCGTACCCCCGAGCGGACAGCGCCCCACCCGTGTGAATTACGTCAGTCGTCTTTCCCGCGCCTCCCTTCTGATTCGCCACGGTGATCCGTGCGGTGTTAGTGTCTATCATTGTTTTTGTTTCTCTCATTTTATTCGTTTTATTCGTTTTATTCGTTTTATTCAGTGCGCTCAGTTCGTTCAGTGCGTTCAGCGAGAGTATTTCAATTGGTGAGAAGAATACTGTATTGTTAAAACCAACTATTCGTTTTGTTCATTGAATAGAATGAGTTCACATTCATAAATGAGTTCGTTCACTTCGTTTTGTTCGTTTCGTTCATCGAGTGCATATCGCTCGTTCCTGGCCTAATCGAATCCTCGTAAAACGTCCTCGTTACACTCAATACAGTCATATTGTTCGTTCAGTTCGTTTCGTTCATTTATTTCATTTCTCAACCATGCAATAGAAGAGTCCACAATGAACATTCGCTCGAAAGACAGGCACAGCCTGTATGCCTCAATTGGGACGATCACCGATGATGGGAGCTACCACGCTCTCGCCGTCCCAACGAAGGGCATACGAATCTGCAAGTTGCCTCCGTGGGTCGGTAGTCTTGACCCCCCGCGAAAAAATCTTGGCGTCGTCGGGCGATGCCCGACTGCTCGGGAGAGCTTTGCTCTCCCCCAGTTTACGTCAGGAAAAATGTCATTACACGAGATATATCATCGACCGAAGTTCCGTTTCGATATCTACCATCTGTTCCGGCTGCCAACTGAATGTTGAGGCACACCCCTATCGATTTGTTTTCGAAACCACGTGCAGACACAGAGTCACCCCTATCGATTTGTTCTGGTACGAAAGAGTACCACAGGAGGAGTTTCGGACCGGTGAAAGTAATTGAACGTCTCACCGCTAGTGGGATTTGGCGGAATTCCATTCGTTTAAAACCACTATTTTATCGGTTTCTGGGAGGCAGCGTTGATATCGAACAAATCGATAGGGGTGACCGGACTAATATAGAAAGACGTCTAAGAGCTTTTTTGTCGTAGAAATTGAGGCCGTTCGTATCCACACTGAAGTTACTTTTTAAGTCAATAAACAGAATCAAATCGAGCCACTTCGATTAGTTAGAACAAATCGATAGGGGTGTGTCTATGCCAGTTAAGCCGTTGCTAGAACTAGAAGATAGAAGAATAGATAGAAAGAACAACAACTGATCCAATAAAATAGTCGGTCTAAAGGCAGTAACAATGTGATCGGAATCGAGTCATCCTCACCCTTTCTTTGTGGTCAGAACAAATCGATAGGGGTGAGAGGGTGTTCTTCGTCTCTCGTGATATCGTGCCACGAAATCCTCCTGAACAAATCGTCGGAGGTCTACGAGCAAGCTGCTGGAACTCTTTAATTCTCTACCTTTGAGCCTCATAGGGAGGGAAAAGAAATCGACAGAGGAATGTTTTAATATCCTGATCGAGAGGGATGGGATATGCCCACGGATCCCGATCCCAAGGAATCATCTGAGTCCACGGGTTCTATTAAAGATCTCATCCTTGAGCAGGAAGAAGCCGCGAGTCTCATCAAGAACAGATCCCTTCTCGAACCGAACGAAATCGTCGATGAGAAACGTATCGTCGGTCGCGACTCCCAGCTCATCGACATCACCCAGCATCTTCGAGTTGCGATTAGTAATGAACGTCCCCCGAACCTCTTCCTCTACGGGCCGTCGGGGACTGGGAAGTCGCTCATCATCAACGCCGTCTGTTCAAACATCCTCGAACTCTGTGAAAGCCGTGACATCAGATTCGGCGTAATCAAGATGAACTGCCAGAACGTCGGGACTCTCGGCTCAGCTGTTTACGAACTATCCCGAAAAGTCGCGAACGACGTCGGAGCGACCGTTGAGGTTCCAGAACACGGCATCCCGAACAAGAAGAAATGGCGAGAACTCTACCGCCTTATTAATGAACACTACGACACTGTCGTGTTCATCCTTGACGAACTCGATATGCTCATCGGTCGCCGAGATAAGGAGGAACCTGCCTTCTCCCGTCTTCTGTACCAGCTTTCTCGTGCTGGGAGTACGGACGAGATTACCGCCCAGGTCTCTGTGACCGCCATCACCAACGACACGAAGATGATGGAGAACGTCGGCAGTCGAGCACTCAGTTCGTTCACGCCGGAGGACGTCCACTTCAGCGACTATGATGCCAACCAGCTCCGAGGAATTCTTTGGGCACGAGAAGATGCCTTCCACGAGGGCGCACTCAGTAACGACGTAATCCCACTGGCTGCAGCATTCGCTGCCCAAACGAACGGGGATGCACGGAAGGCGATCGATCTAATACGGACTGCAGGCTCAATTGCTGAAAAAGCAAACGCCGACCAGGTTCGTGAAGAGCACATTCGAAAAGCCCAAGACAAGGTCGAAAAGAACCGTGTTCTAGAGGTGACTCGTGGAATTAGTACCCAGAAGAAGCTCTGTCTCTTCGCGACTGCTGCCGTTGCTCGGGAGACTGGGGGAGCAGCGAAAAGTCCTCTCGGGTATCGAGTGTATCAGTATCTGACGGGGACGCTTGATGCAGATCAGTATCACCAAGAAACATACGTGAATAAGATGAAGGAACTCACGACGTATTCCTTGGTCGAGACAGAGCGGAAAAGTCAGGGGCCACATTCGGGAAGCTACCTTGAGTTCACATTTGGGGAGAACCCGAACACCATCATTGAGACGCTTCGGGAAGATTCACGACTGAATGACGTCCACATAGACGAACTACAGACAGTCGTGAGAGCTCAGATCAGTCAGTAGCTCCTTGTCGGAACAAATCGATAGAGGTGTGTCTCCTAGCTCCGAGAGTCTGATGACTGTCGCCTAGTAAGCTACCACGTCCCTCAGGGCGTGGCATTCAGCGTAGACTCCCGTTCAAACTGCTGAGTGCAGTAGGAGAATACTCGCCGTTCACGTTCATCATTCCGTTGTTCAGGCACACGCTTACGGGTGCGCCTCCGCGACCAGATTTTTGCTGGTTACACAGCCACCTCGTACTCGTCTGCGAGTTCACGGTACTCGCTCCACGTCGGTAACTGGTCGGCTCGTTCCTTCCCCTCGGTGTCAAGATACGAGAGCAGATCAGAGACGATTGTGCTAACACCATAGGTTTCGGCAAGTGACAGTACTTCGCCTCGATCCACGTCCTCGCTTTTCAGCAACAACAGGCAGTACGACCGGGTTCGGACTCCGTCGTCGATAACGAGCATATGACAGCACAGTTCGGCTACTGAAATATTGTCTTTCGATGGCGAATACAGGTAGTACCGCCGTTGCCGTGCCAGCAGAGGAAGGCCAAACGCCTGGAACCGTTCCGGCCCCGTAGTAACAAACGCGTCCGACTCAATCACGTCGTCGGTCTGGACAAGGAACTCGTCGGGTGACTCCCACAGGATCGTGTACGAGTCGACGTACTCTGCAATACGAGTGCGATTCCGATCGATGTTGTGGAGGCGTCGACCCATGGATCTATCTCGGAGAGACTGCGTTCACGAGTATACTTGTGGATGTCGTCAGCTACGTTTTCTGGCATCCACGCATCACGAAGCTTCCGATCGCCACCTTTGGTATTCTTGCCACGGATCTCGAAGAGCCAGATCTCGCCGTCTTTCGACCATCTGAGTTCCTCAGTACTGGGATAGGAAACTTCGCTCACACGGAGCCCACACCGCCCCATGAGTTGCATAGCAATTTCCCGTTCCCATCCGGAGGCTCCAGCGGTCCGCTCAAGATGATCCAGCTCATCAGGCGATAACCAGCATTTGACGACCGAATCTGAGTCATCGATCCGAACCATGAACAGATAGATAGGGGTTTTCGATCAAAAATTGGTTTGGCGGTCCGCTGAGAGGATCAAATTGCAGTCGTTGTAGGGTAGGTCAATCGAGTTAACACATAACTCGATTTTGATTGTAGCTGATGGGTCATACTCGAATTTTCAGTCACACAAGCGTTCTTTCGAACCAGCAGCATATTTCATTGGCTGATATCTCTCTCACCTTTTCAACCTAGCGAGCGCTCGTCTGAAACAGCAGCTGCCAGTCGTATTGAACTCTTGTCTCTTGGTATTGGCCCACAAAGGTCCGTCGACCGAAATTCACAGAGGACTCATATCGCGGATCTCGACCGATGGAACCGTCCGCTCAGCACCGAACTCTGTCTCGTAGGTAATCATCCCGCTGACTACCCCCCACAGTTCGACACGGACTCCTTGATCGTATCGCTTCCCACTCCACTGCCCCAACAACGTATTGTCTTCTTGTTCACCGTTTTGTGTGAGTTGAAGCCGAAGCTGGTAGCTCTCAGCATCGGTTTCGATGACCTGTGCAATAGTGGCTGACGAATAATGAACTGGCGATCCGATGTACTGATCCGTATTCGACCGCAGCTCACTCACTTGAATCGTCTCCGCCCGAGTTCTGTCAAACGTTGGCTCCGACTGCAGTGCACTCGTGATGAGATATCCTGAGGTTAGGACCCCACCTGCGAGAACACTCCCGGAAGCGACAAGCCGTCTGCGGGAGAGATTATCATAGAATCTTGGCGTGTCATTCTCTTGGGCGTTCGACTGGCCCCCACGATCGGGGATGTCAGCCGCTGAAGATGGAACCTTAGATGGAGGCAGCGTCTGGATATTGTGCTTACCGGCGAGTTGTTTGGCCGCATCACGTAGTCCAGCCTCAGCCGTTACCACGACCCTATTGGCATTCGTTTCGGTTCCGACTCTGTAAACGTATTCGAGATGCTTCGGCGTCACCTGACGGGTGGTCCCAGTAACGACCAACACCATGAGCGTCTCGCTTCCCTTATCTGACTGTTGATCTCCCCGAATGAGATATATATGCTCTTTGACGTGATTTGTTGAGAGACGCCACCCATTGGATTCCGCGTACCGATACACATTTTTGAAATATTCTGGGGGATTCATTTTTTCTCACTCGTTGTGTCTTCGGTTGATGCTGTGGGCAACTTCGGTTCAATTTCAGGTTCAGTCTCTGGA
>Ga0136557_1000992_pt1 | contig 19631 bp, 16 predicted proteins | sample AntRauTorckE6832_FD_104796 | JGI IMG/M metagenome (GOLD analysis project Ga0136557, IMG submission 104796) | Saline lake microbial communities from Rauer Islands, Antarctica - Metagenome Torckler E6 #832 | ecosystem: Environmental > Aquatic > Non-marine Saline and Alkaline > Saline | place...
CGCCGATTCCAGGGCGTGAGCATGCACACTGTCATGTATATCGCACCATTGCTGATTTGGATGACATTCTTGCCATCGCTGAGCAACCAAAAGTAAAGAAAGGCGTGGTTGTGGGCGGAGGACTACTCGGGCTTGAAGCAGCAAAAGCACTGGTCACCTTAGGACTAGAGACTTACGTGGTAGAATTTGCCCCGCAGTTGATGGGCGTACAGCTTGATGCGGCTGGCGGCGATATTTTAAAGCGAAAAATTGAGGCGCTTGGCGTCAAAGTATTGACTGGTAAGAATACCCAAGCCATTATTGATAATAGCGACGCCATACATAAAAACCTGAGCACCTTTAATGAGAATCCGTGCCAGCTGACCATGCAATTCACCGATGATACCTCGCTTGACACCGATATGATTGTCTTTAGTGCAGGTATTCGTCCGCAAGATGGCATTATCAAAAACAATCCTGAATGCGGTATTGAGATAGGTGCACGAGGTGGTATTTTAATTGACGAACAATGCCGCACCAATGCCGCGCATGTCTACGCTATTGGCGAATGCGCGGTGTGGGATAACAAGATATTTGGCTTAGTAGCACCAGGCTACAGCATGGCGAGTATTTGCGCGGCACAAATTTCAGGCGATCATTCGCAAACCTTTACGGGCGCTGATATGAGCACCAAGCTCAAACTGATGGGCGTCGATGTTGGTAGTATTGGCGACGCCCATGGCAACAGCGCGGACAGCTTGAGCTATTTGTACCAGAACCCTGCTGAGGGCATTTATAAGAAATTGGTCACAACGCCTGATAACAAACGCTTGCTTGGCGCGGTATTGGTCGGTGATACCGAAGACTATAATAATCTATTACAGCTATATCTCAACGACATCGACCTACCTGCCCACCCTGAAAGCCTCATACTACCCAACGTTGAAAAACCGAAAATGGGTATAGAAAATTTACCAGATAGTGCAACGATTTGCTCATGCTACAACGTCACCAAAGGCGATATTTGCGCGGCGGTCGAGAACGGTGCGTATTCCATTGCCGAAGTGAAGTCTTGTACCAGTGCAGGTACAGGCTGTGGTGGCTGTGCGCCTATGGTGAAAGACACTTTAAGCTATCAGTTAACGACCCTTGGGTTTGAGGTCAATAATGATTTATGTGAGCACTTTGCCTATACCCGTCAAGAGCTCTATAGCTTGATTCGTGTTCATGGTATTAGAACATTTGATGCTCTGTTGGATGAGCATGGTAACGGTCATGGCTGTGAGATTTGCAAACCTACGGTCGCCTCCATCTTGGCCTCATGCTGGAATGATTATGTGCTTAAGCCTGAACTGACACCGTTGCAAGACAGCAATGACTATTATCTAGGCAATATCCAAAAAGACGGCACCTATTCTGTCGTACCTCGTGTGCCGGGTGGTGAAATCACCGCTGATAAGCTGATCATCCTCGGACAAGTCGCCAAAGAATTTAATTTGTATACCAAAATCACAGGTGGTCAACGCGTGGATTTATTTGGCGCACGTCTAGACCAACTCCCTGATATCTGGACACAATTGGTGCAAGCTGGCTTTGAGACTGGTCACGCTTATGGTAAGTCACTGCGAACGGTTAAATCGTGTGTGGGTAATAACTGGTGTCGCTATGGTGTCGATGACAGTGTGGGCTTAGCATTAAGATTAGAAGATCGTTATAAAGGCGTACGTTCACCGCATAAGATAAAGATGGGCGTGTCCGGATGTACGCGTGAGTGTGCGGAGGCGCAAAGTAAGGATTTTGGCATTATCGCCACTGAGAATGGTTGGAATTTATTTGTCTGTGGTAATGGTGGTATGACCCCGCGTCATGGCGAGCTGTTTGCCACCGATCTTGATAGCGACACGGTCATCAAATACATTGACCGTATTATTATGTTTTATATAAAAACAGCAGATAAACTCCAGCGTACCTCAAAATGGCGCGAGAGCTTAGATGGCGGATTGGAATATCTACAAGCGGTCATTATTGAAGACAGTTTAGGCATCGCTGATGAGCTAGAGGCGCAGATGCAACTGCTGATCGACAACTATGTGTGTGAGTGGAAAGCCACCATAACCGATAGCGAAAAGCTCAAACGTTTCCGTCACTTCGTCAATAGTGAGCAAGGGGATGACAATGTGGTCTTTGTCACCGAGCGCGAGCAAATTCGCCCTGCGACCGATAGTGAAAAAGCTAAAATCTTAGTGACCGAGCTGGCTTAATCAACGTTTAACACTTTCCGATCATATACGAATAAGGATCACCCAATGAACCAGTATACCGTTTGTAAATTAGAAGATATCCTCCCTGAGACTGGTGTTTGCGCACTGATAGAGGGTAAACAAGTGGCAATTTTTCGCACTAAGGAGGCTAAGCTTTTTGCGCTTGATAACTATGACCCGTTTAGTCAAGCCAATGTATTATCTAGAGGGTTAATTGGAGGCACTACCGTGACCAACGATGCTGGCATTGATGAAGCGGTACTGTATGTGGCCTCACCTATTTATAAGCAGAGATTTAACCTTGCCACCGGTCAATGCTTGGATGATACAAGTGTCACGCTTGCTACTTACCATGTTGAGCTTGATACCAGTCTTGAAGGTAATAATGTGGTGATAAAATATGATCAGTTAGAAGCGTCATCTACAACACTATTAGAAATGGAAGTTGTTTAAGGCGTAGCCGTCTTTTTAGCAAATTGAAACATGTAATTTACATTAAGATACTGAATAAAAAATTGTACTGGCATAATATTGGCGGTAAATATATTTCACTTAATGCCATTAAAAGGATCATAAATCATGTCTGACAAGCCTACTAATAACGATAACATTAAAAATGCCTTAGAGTCTCTTGAGAGTGCAGCGACAACGCCTTCAAATGATGCGGTAACAGGCGTAGAAGTAGTAAAAGGTGATACTGTCGTTTATGAAGACGGTGATTTTGAAGATTACAATGCTGACAAAGACTATGAGGTTGATGAAGAAACTAAGTCTGGCAAGGATGATGAGTCCAATAAAGACGATCAAGATGACAATTCTGCCAAAGAAGATAAGCACAGTACGACGATAGCGAACATCTATCAATGGGCTTCTAAGCTCAAAGATGACTTTATTTCTGACAAAAAAGAAGCGAAATCTGACGAAGAGGATAAGTCTGATTCTGAAAATGAAGACAAGCATGAGGACAAGCATAGTGCGACGATAACTAATATCTATCAATGGGCTGCTAAGCTTAAAGAGGATTTTACGTCTGAAGCTTCTAATATGACGCTTGACGTTTCTGAAAAAGCGGTTGCTATTATGCTTAACAGACTTTTGGATGCCAAAACTGCCGAGTTAGAAGCTTTTGATAAGAAAGTGGCAGACTCTGAAGGATCGGTAGACAATGCAGAAGAAGAGCGTAGTAAGATTGCTGAGAAAAAAGACAAATACCAAGGTATGATTGATCAACTACAAGGCTAGTTAGCACTCTGATTGATTGGTACTTTGATTGATTGGTCTTATTGATCCAGTGTTAAGTATTTAGCACTGGATTTTTTTTGTTTTTGGCTTGTCGTGAGATCAAGAGTGTTAGTGTCGATCATCGATTGTAAACCCTCTAAATATTAACGGTAAATTATAAACCTAGTTTGATATAAAAATAAATCAAATACGATTGACGTCTATTAGCTATTAGTTATCAGCTACTAGGTATATCCACGACTAACGGTGAAATGTAACGCCAAACCAATTACGTAAACACGCCTATCGATTTCTGCTAGTATTATGCCACTACGTTACTAACCACTTATAATATATAAGGTTAAGAGGATTTAACATGCGATTCAAATCATTCGTTCAAAAACTACATGAACGCAATCCTAAACTTGGCAAAATCGCTTCGCTGACCACAGCAACAGGCGTTATTACTTTTAATAGTATGTTGGCAGGTCCTCCTGTATGGATTATGGGTGCAGCCAAAGCTGTTACTGGTGCAGCGATTGCTGATAAAGCGGTCATTGATGTGACCAATTATTGGATTAACAGCAATAACGCGATGATCGATAACATTTTGCCGGATAAAGACTGGCGTATCAGCCTACCTGATGATATCCATACCGAAGGCAAGTATTTATTGGTAAGTAATCACCAATCATGGGTTGATACCAGTATCGTGCAATATATTAGTGAAAAGCGTTTGCCATTGACGCGATTTTTTACCAAGTTTGAGCTGATATATATTCCAGTCATTGGTCAAGCTTTCTATTTTCTCGATTTTCCAATGATGCGTCGACACTCTAAAGAGGCGATTGCGAAAAATCCTGCCTTAAAAGGCAAAGATATCGAAGAAGCAAAACGCGCTTGTGCATTGCTGAAAGACAAGCCTTTTACACTGTTAAATTATCTAGAAGGCACCCGTTTTACCACCGTAAAACGGGATAAGCAGCAATCGCCCTATACGCATTTACTTAAACCAAGAGCAGGCGGCTTGTCGCTAGCGATTAGTGCGCTTGGCGAAGACATCGATGGTATTTTAGATATGACCATCGTCTATCCTGATGGTGTGCCGACATATGGCGACTTATGGAAAGGCAATATCAAGCGTCTGGGCGTCGATGTCAGACATATTAAGATGCCTGATGACTTATTTGCCAGTGTTCAAAATGGCGGCTATGAGACTGATGAGGCGATAAAAGCAGAAATGTTTGATTGGGTTGAGCAAGTTTGGCAGCAAAAAGATCAGCTCATTACTAAGATGCTTGCTGAATTTGAAAGTAAGCCCCCTGCCCTTGATGCTTAGCTAGCAAGCTTTTTAACTTAATCTGTTTTATTTGCACATATATTGACCGTTCTATGGGTTTTTTCACTAAAGGCAATAATAGCAACCTACGGCTGCTATTATTGCTTACCTCGTTAAACGACCATACCTTATATGTCGATGATAAAAGGAAAATACAGTGCCACAGGCTCAGCCAATGTTTGAACCCGCCTCTAATCTTACAACAGAACAAAATACAGTATTAAAAACGCTTACGACGATAGGTTATCTAGAAGGCACCTCGTTTTTACTGTTGCTCTGCATCGCTATGCCACTAAAGTACATGATGGACATTCCAGAAGGGGTAAAATATATCGGTATGGCTCACGGTGGCTTATTCATCGCCTATATTGTTGTACTCATGGGCACAGCCGTCAAGATAAAAATGCCTATATGGGCGATCCCTGCCGGCGTGCTTGGCTCGTTCTTACCATTTGGTCCGTTCATATTTGACCATTGGTTAAAAAATAGCCTAAAGAAAAGCAAGAAAGTTATTTAAGACAAGAGTTTTTATGACGCTAATCATTGGTTTCACGATATAGCGTGTTTTGTGACTCTTCTCTAAAATCTTCGTATGTGATGGCAGGCTCGGATTTTGGCGCACTAACAGCTGCTTCATTTTCCTTATTCGTCATGTCCGTTTCAGGCTTGGGGTTTGATGATTTGGCAGGGTCAGAGTCACTGGGCACTTCAATGACAGCAGGTGGCGTATTAGCCTCTACCACAACATTCTTCTCAGTGGTGTTTATTTCAGTGTCAGTAGCTGTTTGTTTGGTGACCGGGCTTGTCTGAGTCGCGTTTTTATTAATAGGCGTGCCAGCTTCATTTAACGCTGTAGACGTAGTACCGGTGGACAAGAAACCAGTCGCAATTAACGTGAATACAGCACCAGAAATCATGAGTGAGCCAAGCACCATACCTATAATAAGTGGCTTTTTACTACTCTTCTGCGTTTGTATTGATTTTACCGCTTTCTTTTTTTTCGATTTTTTGAGGGGTAAGGTTATCAAAGATGCAGTGCTGATAGGTTCATCAATATAAGCGCTATCATTTACCTCAGTATCTTCATCTTCATCTTTAACTGTAGAAGCTGCGTTATCAGTCACCTCTGTTGTCATTAAAGGGTGTATAACCTTCTCATCTTCATCAGAGAAGTCTAAGCTTACCGATGTGCTCGCGTTATCAGATATCTGTAACCCTGCTGTATTTTCCACATTATCTTGCTCTTGGCTGCCAAATAACTCTAGTTCTGCTGCACTTAGTGGCTCATAGGATGACAGCTTGTCAGCGTTTTTAAGCGGTTGTAATATGTGCGGCTGAACAGGACTGTCCAGTAGACTTGCCCTAAGACCGGCATCAGTCTCATCATAAGCATCAGTATTGGTGACAGTTGGCTCGCTCTCATTTTCTGTATTTTCAATAGTACTTTCAATAGTCTCTGCGCTTTCAACACGAGTGATATAACGCTCATAGATATTATGTTTACGATTACGCAGTCGTGGCTTCGTATTAGCGATTTTTGCTAAGTTTGCCTCTAAATCGGCGCTTTGCTTGTCTTTTTTGTCGCTCATGAAGTGATACCAAACCAGTTTATGCCACGAAACCGTAGATGACTGCTAGAATGAAGGGTAAAAATTATTAGTTTGCTAAAGTGTAACGCTATCGTTAATAAACAATATAGAGTGTCAACTCGTATGCTTCAAGCATAATTTTCTAGTTTTGCTGTTATTGATATAAAATACAGTAGTATCCGCTTCATCAATCGACATGATATTACAGATAAATGAGCATAAAACATGGATTTAAAGCAGCTCAATGCGTTTATTGCCGTTGCCGAGCTTAGGAGCTTTAGCGCAGCCGCTACCAAAATCGGATTGTCACAGCCCAGTCTAAGCCGTTTGCTCAAGCAACTTGAGACAGATATGGGCGTGATGCTGGTTGACCGTTATCACAGACCGCTACATTTAACAGAAGCTGGCACGTTCTTTTACGATAAAATCAGTACCATACTGACAGAAGTCGATACGGTTGTTGGTATGACCCAGCGCTTATCTGCCCCTAGCAGCGCATTAAATATCGGTTTTGTACCCTCTATACTGTATGGGTTGCTACCTGAGATTATCGCCAGACTGAAGCAGTCCAATCCTGAGATTGACGTCAACCTAAAGGACATCAGCTCCTATCAGCAAATGGATGCGCTCAAATCTGGTGACATCGATATTGGTTTTGGACGCTTTGCCCATCAAGACCCATGGATACAGCAAATACTGTTACGCCATGAGCGCTATGTCGTTGCCCTCCCCAAAGCCCATCCGCTTGCCAATGTGCGCGAGCAACGCTTGATCGATTTGGCCAATAACCGCCTGATTCTCTATCATCAAACCCACTTGCCTGTATCTACAGTGCCAGAAACAATGCCAGAAACGGTATCAAGCACAGGGACTCCTAAAACCTTGGGGCAGAATAAGAAAAATAATACGAGCCATCATCAAGCCTCTACTGTTGAGCAGATAACAGAGCCTTTACTATATTTATTTGCACAGTACGGCATCTCTCCATTTATGACCACCACCGTCAGTGACTTGCAAGTGGCACTCGGGTTAGTAGCGGCGGGCGAAGGCATCACCTTAGTCCCTGCCAGCTTAAAAACGGTGCGTACGGAGCAGATCAGCTATCAGCGCCTCATCCACGAAAACGTCACCTCACCTATTTATCTGCATACACTTAAGGATTTTGTGCATCCTCATATTCCTGACTTATTGCGTGCGACTTATCATGTCTACGAGCAGCGCGGCATTACTTACCGCCGGCAAAAATTTGAATCTCAGCGCTAAATTATCAGATATTGAGTCATAATTGTGGTATAAAGAAGCCCGAAAAAATAGCCATTGATAAATCTTGATATTTATATTTAATTATGCTAACTATCAGGAATGGCTATGCAAAAAATAAGTAATAATTATATAAATAATCATTCTACTAAACCAGATTGGTGTGCTAAAGTCGATACAAGGCAAATCGTTTTAAGAAACAGTACTCATAAACAGTACTAATAAATAGTATTAAGCGATGCGCTCATGATCATTGGCAAACTGACACAGGTAAGTGATGATTTGCCGTTTTAACCATTTCGAGGTAAGCATGACCACACAACCACTCAATAACCCAAGTGCCACAGGCGATACTCTCTCCGCGCAGCAAGAAGGCTTTAGCTGGCGAATCTTTGGTCCCGGTATTCTGATGGCGACTGCTGCTATTGGCGGCTCGCATCTGATTTCATCGACACAGGCTGGCGCGTTATATGGCTGGCAGCTGGCGATTATGATTATATTAGCCAACGTCTTTAAGTATCCGTTCTTCCGCTTTGCCACCGATTATGTCTACGACACTGGCGAGAGCTTAATCGCAGGCTATGCCAAACGCTCAAAAGCCTATCTCTGGATTTATTTTATCCTATCTATTTTATCGGCGGTGATTAGTACGGGGGCTGTGACATTGCTTGCGGCAGTGATATTGGGCTTTATGCTGCCCGCATCTGTAGGACTATCAAGTATTGCCTTAGCGGTCATCATCGTTGCGGTATGTTGGTTTTTTCTGATTGCTGGTCATTATAAGTTGCTTGACGGCGTGACTAAATGGATTATGATTGCGCTCGTATCCGCAACCGTGTTAGCGGTGATGATTGCTGCTGGTAAGCCGACGGTTATGGTGGCGGATTTTGTCCCTGCCTCTCCTTGGAACTTGGCGACTTTAGGGTTTATTGTGGCTCTTATGGGTTGGATGCCAGCACCACTTGAGTTCGCTGCCATCACCTCGATGTGGACATCAGCCAAGAGAAAAGCGGACAATACCACTCACCGTCAGGGCTTACTGGATTTTAATGTCGGTTTCTTAGTTTCCGCTATTTTAGCCTTGTTCTTTTTAGCGTTGGGCGTTTTCGTGCAATATGGCTCAGGTCAAGAGATTCAAACCGCAGGTGTCGCTTATATTGATCAGCTTATCAATATGTATACCGCCACTATCGGTGAATGGTCAAGACTACTGGTCGCCTTTGTCGCCTTTATGTGTATGTTTGGCACCACTATTACCTGTGCAGATGGCTATGGACGTGCCAATGCCGAATGCTGGCGCTTACTAAAAAGTGAAGACGAGATTAATAAAAAGCAAATCGCCTTTTGGACCACTTATGCTATTGGTGGCGGTCTTTTGATTATTAGCTTCTTTGCAGGTCAATTAGGCGCTATGCTGAAGTTTGCGATGATATCGGCCTTTATATCCGCGCCTATCTTTGGTTGGTTAAACTATTCGCTCGTGAAAAACCATAAAAAGCTATCAGCCGGTATGAACGCCTATTCGATTGCAGGGCTTGTATTCTTAGGTGGCTTTACCTTGTTATTCCTAGCTAGCCTTGCAGGTATTATTGGTTAAAAATAAAGGTTAGCCAATCTAGCTAATAATAGACTCGATAGAGTAAAAGCCCTTTTAGCCAGACTAAGAGGGCTTTTTTGTGGACAACGACAAAACGCTTATAAATATAATTGTAACTAGATGTAAATATCTAATAAGAAGAAATGCAGCGTTTGATACGTTATGAATACTAATGGAGACAAACCTCTAATTAATGGATAGCAGTATCCATAAAATAAATATTATTAATATATTTAATTTATGAATTTAATTTATATTAAGAGTTGAATGAAAATCCCGCTTTGTAGTCCTGAATAATTGGTTATAATCAAGCACAACGATTGAATCGCGAATGATAACGACAAGATCTTCCCTCCACGTAAGGACCACGACATGACCCTATCAGCTGGCGCTCGCTTTCGCAGTGCAATGAAACAAAAAAATGATAATAATCAACCGCTACAGATTGCTGGCGCGATTAACGCTTATACAGCAATGATGGCAACTCAAGTTGGTCATCAAGCCTTATATCTCTCTGGTGCTGGCGTGGCCAATGCCTCATTTGGCTTGCCAGACTTGGGTATGACTAGCCTTGATAACGTCTTAGAAGATGCGCGCCGTATTACCGATGCGGTTGATACGCCATTATTGGTTGATATTGACACCGGTTTTGGTGGTGCATTTAATATTGCTCAAACCATTCGTAAAATGGAAAAAGCCGGTGTGGCGGCGGTTCATATCGAAGACCAAGTGGCGCAAAAGCGTTGTGGTCATCGTCCAAATAAAGAAATCGTTAGTATCTCAGAAATGGTTGATCGCCTAAAAGCGGCACTTGATGCCAAGACGGACAAAGATTTTGTGGTGATGGCACGTACCGACGCCCTATCTGTCGAAGGTCTTGATGCAGCGGTTGAGCGCGCGGTTGCTTTTCAAGAAGCTGGTGCTGATATGATTTTTGCCGAAGCACTCACTGATATTGAGATGTACCGTAAGTTTACCGATGTGCTTGATATTCCAGTCCTAGCTAATATGACCGAATTTGGTCAGACCGATCTATATACCACCGAGCAGTTATACGCGGTGGGTGTCGATATGGTGCTTTATCCGTTGTCAGCCTTCCGTGCGATGAACAAAGCGGCATTAAACGTATATCAGCATCTATTGACTGATGGCACACAAGAAAAAGTTGTTGACACCATGCAAACCCGTATGGAGCTGTATGACTTCTTAAACTATCATGAGTTTGAACAAACGCTAGACAAGTTATTTGCAGATAATAAGTAGTTTTAGCGGTTAAAAGCGTTGGTTTTTCTAGCAATGAGGATGTCAACGCAGTATTTGATATTTGCAGTACCTTTATCTTTTATCCAACACAAGCTACCAACAAAAGGAATTTATCATGGCAGCACAAAAAGAACTTTCGGGCGCAGGTCTTCGTGGTCAAGTAGCAGGTAAGACGGCTCTATCTACCGTTGGTAAATCAGGCTCAGGTCTGACTTATCGTGGTTATGATGTCTCAGAATTGGCAGACAAGTGCATCTTTGAGGAAGTGGCTTATATGTTGCTATACGGCAACTTACCTACCCAAAGTGAGCTTGATGCTTATCAAACTAAATTGAAAGGTTTACGTGGCTTACCACAAGCATTAAAAGATGTGCTTGAGCGTATTCCTGCGGACGCCCATCCGATGGACGTATTACGTACCGGTTGCTCGATGCTTGGTAACCTTGAGATGGAAACTGACTTCTCACAAGAGAACGATAAAACCGACCGTATGCTGGCGGTTTTCCCATCAATCATCAATTACTGGTATCGCTTCAGCCACGACAACGTGCGTATCGAAACTGAAACTGATGACGATACCATTGGCGGTCATTTCTTACATCTGCTAAAAGGTGAAAAACCAAACGAGCTACATACTAAGGTAATGAACGTCTCACTGATTCTTTATGCAGAGCACGAGTTTAACGCCTCAACCTTTACCGCTCGCGTTTGTGCATCTACTTTATCTGACATTCATTCTTGTATCACTGGCGCGATTGGCTCATTACGCGGTCATTTGCATGGCGGCGCCAACGAAGCGGCGATGGATATGATTGAAGGCTTTACTTCTCCTGATCAAGCAGAGTCTGAGATGATGGCAATGCTAGCGCGTAAAGATAAGATTATGGGCTTTGGTCATGCTATCTATAGCGAATCAGATCCACGTAATGTCGTGATTAAAGGTTGGGCTGAAAAACTGGCAGCAGATGTTGGTGATGAAGTGCTATACCCAGTATCAGTACGCTGTGAAGAAGTCATGTGGCGCGAGAAGAAGTTGTTCTGTAATGCTGATTTTTTCCATGCGTCTGCCTATCACTTTATGGGTATTCCAACCAAACTGTTCACGCCAATCTTTGTTTGCTCGCGTCTAACAGGCTGGGCAGCACACGTGTTTGAGCAACGTGCCAATAACCGTATCATTCGCCCAAGTGCGGAATATACCGGTGAAGAGCTGCGCCCAGTACCAGAGATGAGTGCGCGTTAATCCATATATATTTACTATCTCGCATAAATACTTATGTGAGATAGGCGGTTTAACTGCTAAACATATACAACAATTTAGTAGTTAAACCTTTTCTTAATAACCTCACTGTCTTTTTAACCGTATTTTTTTAGCAAAGCACTCTTCTAACGTCTCATTTCACTGATGATTTTGCTAAAAGAATGACTATTTTTTGAATTTAAACCAGCCAACAGCTAAAGGTGACTTATGGACAACGCCCTTGTACAACCGATGAATGAACCCTTTAAAAAGCCATTACCTGACACAGATTTGTATTACTTTGATACCCGTGAAGCAATCGAAAACATCGAAGCGGGCGCGTATGACAAGCTACCGTTCTGCTCAAAAGTACTGTGTGAAAACTTGGTACGTCGTTGCCCGCCAGAAGATTTAACGGCGGCGCTCAAGCAACATATCGAAGGCAAGCAAGATTTAGATTTTCCTTGGTACCCTGCTCGCGTCGTCTGCCACGATATCCTAGGTCAGACCGCGTTTGTTGATTTGGCAGGTCTACGTGATGCCATCGCTGAACAAGGCGGTGACCCATCAAAAGTGAATCCGATTGTTCCAACGCAACTGATTGTCGACCATTCATTGGCTGTTGAGCATGCAGGCTTTGAAGAAAATGCATTTGAGAAAAACCGTGCTATCGAAGAGCGCCGTAACGATGATCGTTTTCACTTTATCAACTGGTGTCAGTATGCCTTTGATAATGTGAACGTCGTACCACCGGGTAACGGCATCATGCATCAAATCAACTTAGAAAAAATGTCACCGGTTGTACAAGTGGTGCAAAATAAAGCCGGTGAACAAGTGGCGTTTGCCGATACCTTGGTCGGTACCGATAGTCATACGCCGATGGTTGATGCCTTAGGCGTTATCTCAATCGGTGTTGGCGGGCTTGAAGCGGAAAGCGTCATGCTTGGTAACCCGTCTTATATGCGTCTCCCTGATTATGTAGGTGTTAAGCTAACTGGTAAATTACAAAGAGGCATTACTGGTACCGATTTGGTATTGGCTATGACCGAGTTCTTGCGTGATGCAGGCGTGGTATCTACATATATTGAATTCTTCGGTGAAGGGGCACGCCAATTAAGCGTCGGTGACCGTGCTTCTATCTCAAACATGACCCCAGAATATGGCGCAACCGCAGCGATGTTCTATATCGATGAGCAAACCATTGACTACCTACGCTTAACAGGTCGTAGTGAAGCACAAATTAAACTGGTTGAGCAATATGCCAAGCAGACCGGTCTATGGGCTGACGGCATGGAAAATGCGGAATATGCACGTGTGCTTGAGTTTGATCTATCATCAGTAGTCCGTAATATGGCAGGCCCTTCACGTCCGCATGCGCGCGTGTCAACCACAGATTTGGTTGCGAAAGGTATTGCTCACGGTGAGGGTGATAAATTACCAGAGCCAAAAGATGGTTTGATGCCAAATGGCGCGGTGATTATCGCCGCGATTACCAGCTGTACCAATACGTCTAATCCTCGCAACATGGTTGCTGCTGGTCTTGTCGCCCGTAATGCTAATAAGAAAGGCTTATTGCGTAAGCCTTGGGTGAAATCGTCATTAGCACCCGGCTCAAAAACCGTCAAAATGTATCTAGAAGAAGCGGGTCTGATGCCTGAGCTACAAGAAATCGGCTTTGACGTGGTTGGCTTTGCTTGTACCACTTGTAATGGTATGAGTGGCGCGCTTGATCCTGATATCGAAAAAGAAATCATCGATAACGATCTGTTCACCACTGCGGTATTATCGGGTAACCGTAACTTTGATGGTCGTATCCACCCGTATGCCAAGCAAGCGTTCTTAGCGTCACCGCCACTGGTCATCGCTTATGCTATCGCCGGTAATATCCGTTTTGATATTGAAAAAGATTCATTGGGCAAAGACATGGATGGCAATGATGTTTATCTAAAAGACATTTGGTTTGATGATGACGAAGTCGATGCTATTGTCGCTGCTGCCGTGAAGCCTGAGCAGTTCAATGCCGTGTATATCCCGATGTTTGATGAAGCCAAAAAAGATACGGGTAAAGCGCTCAGTCCACTATATAACTGGCGTGATCAGACCACTTATATTCGTCGTCCACCCTATTGGGAAGGCAAAATGGCAGCGATGAATAAGCTAAAAGGTATGCGTCCATTAGCGGTATTAGGTGACAATATTACCACTGACCATTTATCACCGTCTAATGCGATTTTGGGCGACTCAGCAGCTGGCGAGTACCTTGATACCATGGGTCTGCCAAGCGAAGACTATAACTCTTATGCCACCCATCGCGGCGACCATTTAACGGCTCAGCGTGCAACCTTTGCCAATCCAAAGCTATTGAATGAAATGGTACGTGATGAAAAAGGTGAAGTAATCCAAGGTTCGCTTGCTAGGGTTGAACCACAAGGTCAGGTCATGCGCATGTGGGAAGCAATCGAAACCTATATGAACCGTGAACAGCCGCTGATCATTATCGCAGGTGACGGCTATGGTCAAGGATCAAGCCGTGATTGGGCTGCCAAAGGCGTGCGTTTAGCAGGCGTTGAGGTGGTGGTCGCTGAAGATTTTGAGCGTATCCATCGTCAAAACTTAGTTGGTATGGGTGCACTACCTTTGCAGTTTGAAAAAGGTACGACTCGTAACACACTAAATATAGACGGCACAGAAGTCTTTGATGTCACAGGCGAAGTTTCTGCTGGCGGCATGATGACGCTGGTGATTAACCGTGCTGATGGTAGCACGACTGAAACCCCTATCATTTGCCGTTTAGATACCGCTGATGAGGTCAAAATGTATAACGCAGGCGGGATGCTACAGCGCTTTGCCAAAGAGTTTATCGATGGCACGTTAGATATTGTTTAAGCGTTTGAGTGTTAAATAATCAAAGAGCCGATGTTGTATAACCTTATATGACATCGGCTTTTATTTACTTTTGCATTCTACACACTGAGCCTTCTTACTTATACCTGAGTATTAGATAGTAGCTAAATATTGAGTTTACTTAATTAATGGCGTAATATGTACTATATATTGTACAAGTTATGGAGTATGTCGTGAGAGGAGTAAAACATGAGAGTCATTAGTTTTTCAGAAGCCAGAAAGCACTTAAAGTCCGTTCTAGATACGGTAAACGATGATGCCAACGCCACTATCGTGACCCGTCGTGACGCTGATGATGCGGTTGTCATGTCGCTTGATTATTACAATAGCCTGATGGAAACCGTCTATCTATTAAAGTCTCCTGCCAATGCGGCGCACTTAGCGGAATCTATTGCCCAATATAAAGCTGGCAAGACTGTTACGCGTGAGCTAATTGATACGGCAGAAGGCAGTGATAAAAGTAATGGTAGCAGCGATAACAATGAGCATACGGATAGCGACGTTGAGAATGCTTGAACTCAAAGGCTTTAATCAATCCAAAGGGTCTGATAATGAGTGAGCAACTAGCATGGACAGATGCTGCGTGGAAAGACTATCTGTACTTGCAAACACAAGACAAAAAAACACTCAAACGTATTAACAAACTCATCACCGAATGTAAGCGTAATCCGTTTGAAGGCATTGGTAAGCCTGAACCCCTAAAAGAAAATCTATCCGGATTTTGGTCAAGACGCATCGATGATGCCAATCGGTTGGTATATGCCGTCGATGATAACTATCTGACGATTATCTCTTGTCGCTATCATTATTAACGAGCGCACTTAATCGTTCGGGTTTACTTGCTGATGGCACCATACCCAATTTTATAACAATGTAAAAAGGACTTAATACAGTGGCCCAAACCAATTCTCAACCAACTCCATCTTTCGCCCCACAAATCTCAGTTCCGGCTACCTACATGCGCGGCGGTACCTCCAAAGGCACGTTTTTTAAACTGTCTGATTTACCTGAGCGTTGCCAAGTTGCTGGTGAATCACGTGATAAGTTTTTGCTACGTGTCATCGGTAGCCCAGATCCTTACGGTAAGCAAATCGACGGTTTAGGTAATGGCAGCTCTAGCACGTCAAAAACGGTTATTTTATCGGTTTCTGATAAATCAGATCATGATGTGAATTATCTGTTCGGACAAGTCAATATCGCCAAGCCAATGATTGACTGGGCGGGAAACTGTGGCAACTTAACCGCAGCAGTTGGTGCCTGTGCCATTAATATGGGTTTGGTCGATGCTGACAAGATTACTAACAGCCTCGAAGACAACGCAGATAGCGGTATATGTGAAGTACGCATTTGGCAAGAGAATATCGGTAAAACCATTATCGCTCACGTGCCTGTGTATCAAGATGAGCAAGGCAAAGTACAAGTTCAAGAGACGGGCGACTTTGAATTAGACGGTGTAACCTTCCCAGCTGCTGAAGTCAAAATTGAGTTTATCGACCCTGTAGATGCCACCAGCGATATGTTCCCTACTGGCAACTTGGTCAATGACTTCGATGTAACTGGCTGTGGTCTAAAGGCTGATAGCATCAAAGCCACCTTTATTAGCGCAGGTATCCCAACCATCTTTATTAAAGCGGAAGATTTGGGCTTTACGGGTACTGAATTGCAAGGCGACATCAACAGTGACGGTGAGTTACTTGCCAAGCTGGAGAATATCCGTGCCAAAGGTGGCGTTGCAATGGGACTCTTTAAAGACGTCTCTGAGGCACAGACCAGCCAGCACATTCCTAAAGTCGCTTGGGTGGGCTCAGCACAGAGCTATACGGCCTCTAGTGGTAAATCGGTCGATGCAAGCGAGATTGACTTAGTTGTACGCGCGATGAGTATGGGTCAATTACATCATGCGATGATGGGTACAGCAGCGGTTGCTATTGCTGCGGCAGCGACGACGCAAGGAACATTGGTTAATGAAGCAGCAGGCGGTAGCGAGTTAGGTGAAGTTCGTTTTGGTCATCCCTCTGGCACATTGCTCGTCGGCGGGAAAACCGAACTGATCGATGGACGCTGGCAAGCCAAAAAAGTCTCGATGAGTCGCTCAGCACGTCGTATCATGATAGGTGACGTTTTTGTACCAGCGGATGCCTTTTAAACTTTAAATAGGTTTTTATGCCAACTCGCCCCCAGTCAAGCCATGTGCAGTTAGATAAAAAGCCGCCGGTCGAGAAAAAAGAACGGCGGGCGCTGTTGTGGGATATTCTAAAAAAACTGGCGGTATTTGCCGCGCCTTACAAAACCTTAATTATCGCTACGCTAATCTTAACGGTGCTTGGCTCCTTTACCGCGCAAGTTAATGCCTTTGTGCTGCGTTATACCGTCGATACCTTGACCGAAATTGCTACGCTTGCAGATCCATGGCAGGCTGGTCTACGTATGCTAGGGATTATTAGTGCGGTGCTCTTGACCAAAGAGATATTGTCGATATTCATATCTTTTGGGCAGCGCTTTTTTGGTGAAAAAATTCGTATCAATCTCTCTCGTGATTTATCACAAAAAATCATTGAACGTATCTTGACCTATCGCATGGCGTTTTATACCAGTAGTGAAAACGACAGCGGTAAATTGCAAACCCGTATTGATTATGGCGTTAGTAGTCTTACAAGCTTGGTGCAAAACTTCTTTATCGATATGCTCCCACTGTTTGCCAGTGCGATTGTATCGCTGATTATTATGTTTTCGACCAACTTTTGGATAGGCTTGGTTGGTCTGATTATCATTCCCATTTACTTTTTCATCAGTCAAAAACAAGCGCGGCGGTTGCAAGGTTTTCGCCGGCAGATGCGCGGCTTTAGAGAAGCCAAAAGCGGGATGGTTATCTCGCTGATTAATTCTATCAGTGTCGTAAAATCGTTTGTCCGCGAGTCTATCGAGGCGGAGAAGCATTTACAGATTCAAAAAGACATGACTGATAATCAGCTGCGTATTCGTAGCATTGGTTTTATTTATGATGCAGTAAAGACCTTTATTGAGCAAATCGGCGTGGTGGTTATCATTCTTCTCACAGCTTATTTTGTATTAAAAGGTCAAATGACTATTGGTATGATTTTATTCCATGTCATGCTATTCCAAAACGTCGCCGCTCCTATCCGACAGTTACATCGTATTTATGATCAAATCAATAATGCCTTGACCTATGCCGAAGGATTTTTTGAGATTTTAGAAGATGAAAGCCAAGTTGAGAACATCACTGGCAGGAGCAGTAAAGATTTAAAAGGTCTCATTGAACTTAAAAACGTTTATTTTACTTATCCTAATGGCACCCAAGCGCTAAAAGATGTCAGCTTTACCATCAAACCCAATCGAATTACTGCGCTGGTGGGCCTCTCCGGTGCTGGCAAGAGTACGATTATTAGCCTATTGGTAAAGTTTTACGCGCCAGACATCGGCACAATATGTTTAGATGAGCATAATTTAGCCGACTGTGATACTCATGAGTTGCGTCAAAATATCGGACTGGTACTACAAAGTAATCATATATTTTCCGGTACGATTGGCGAAAATATCCGTTATGGTGATATGAATGCTAGTGACGATGATATTGTGATTGCAGCAAAAAAAGCCTCTATTCATGAGCAAATCATGTCGTTATCCAAAGGCTATGAGAGTACCGCAAAATCCCTATCAGGTGGGCAGCAGCAACGTATTGCGCTGGCAAGGATGTTCTTAAAGGATCCGCCTATTGTGTTTTTGGATGAACCAACCGCTAGCCTTGATGCCATTGCCAGTCAACAGGTCAAAAAAAGCTTAGATCTTATTAAGAAAGACCGTACTGTGATTATGGTGTCGCACAATATTGCCCAAATCATTGATGCCGATGACTTAGTAGTGATAGAAGATGGGCGTGTGGTCGAGACCGGCACCCATGAAGAGCTTTACCATAAAGGCGGCAAGTATTTTGAAATATTCAGCGCCATGTCAGATAGCCTGAACTTAGATAAAATCAGTCAAACCTTGAATAGTTAATGCGGTACGAAATCGTTATAATGCTCACTCTTTGCTGCATCCTATTTTTGATCATCCTTTAAATCGTTAGAAGCTGTGTGATTATGACTTGTGAAATTTCGATAAAAACCTTTGATGAATTAACCTCCGTTGATCTGTATCATATTTTAAAAGCGCGCTCGCAAGTGTTTGTGGTTGAGCAAAATTGCCCTTATCAAGATATGGATGAGGTCGATTTTGATTGCTTACATCTGGTCGCGCATCAAAACGAGCAGCTGATTGGTTATTGCCGCATTATTCCGCCTGTTTTTAACAGCAAAAAATCCGCCGTTACTCCGTCAGGTCCTATTCCATCGATTGGTAGAGTGCTGGTGTTGGCGGCACATCGCGGTGATGGTGTCGCCCGTCAAATGATGCTAGAGGCTATCAAATATTGCCGTAAAAAATACGGTAAAAAACCTATCATCATCTCAGCCCAGACTTATCTACTAAACTTTTACCAATCTCTTGGGTTTATCCCTGAAGGCGAGCATTATCTTGAAGACGGTATTGAGCATGTCATTATGGTGCTACCTATTATTAAAAAGGTCAAAGTAAAAAGAGAAAGCTCAGGTACGACAAGCAGTATTCTTAGCTTTTTGCTATTGATATTAGCAGTGTTGTTTATTATTGGTTTGCTGTATTTGATGGTCTAAAGATTTTTCCACTCAAAGCAGGTCTTACACTACTTCACTGTGGTTCGATTGTGAGTATGCTATTTTTGATAGCAGGTTTATTGATTCGTAATAGGATTGATAAGTCACTTATATATCTGACTCAAGGAAGAGGTAACGATTATGTCTACTGTGGAAAGCAATGTACGACCGGAGTATGATAGCGAGATTGAAAAAATCGCCGATTATGTACTCAACTACTCTATAGATAAAGACTCACCCAATAGCGCTGATGCTTGGAATACTGCTCGCTACTGCCTGATGGATAC
>Ga0136557_1000994_pt1 | contig 19593 bp, 14 predicted proteins | sample AntRauTorckE6832_FD_104796 | JGI IMG/M metagenome (GOLD analysis project Ga0136557, IMG submission 104796) | Saline lake microbial communities from Rauer Islands, Antarctica - Metagenome Torckler E6 #832 | ecosystem: Environmental > Aquatic > Non-marine Saline and Alkaline > Saline | place...
AACCACCGAGTTGTAACTGTTCAGGAGTGCTCTATATTGGCTCATTTGGGACTTCGAAGCATACTTGTGCTATTCGAGAAGGCTTAAATGGGACAAGATGGGGTGCTCCTGAATAGTTACCGAAAATCTAATCATTGAGAAAAGGGTCTGCAGTATCACGACCATCCTCTATAAGGTGGTTGCGTCGCTGGAGATAGGCATCACGAATAAAAAGATAACGATCACCGGTGATCATTTTTTCTTTTTGCAACAGCCGCTCACGCGCCACAACCGTCCTGGCGGCAACAATGGACCAGTAAACATCATCATCGTCAATATAATTGGGAAGGTAGGTGAACCAGCCAGCCCCCAGCCCGATGCCGTCACGCAACGTCAGGGGGCCCATTATAGGAAGCACAAGATACGGTCCACCGCTCATTCCCCAGACGGCGAAAGTCTGTCCGAAATCTTCATCATGGGCAGGAAGTCCCATCTCTGTCGCCACATCGATCAACCCCGCTATACCGACGGTTGAATTACAAACGAAACGGGTCATATCGGCAAACCCGGTTTCCCATTTTCCCTGAAGAAACTGATTGATAAAAACGGTGGGGTAGGAAATGTTGTCAAAAGCGTTGCGCAGGGCTACACGAAAAAATTCCGGGAAAACATAGCCGTATCCCCTGGCAACCGGTTTCAGGGCGTAGGTGTCGACGGTATCGTTAAATTTTTGTACCTGTCTATTCACTGGTTCAAGCGGATCATAGGTCTTATCGGCAGAAGCACACCCTCCGGCAACAAGCAACAGTGAAACGAGAAACAGTTTCATTAAGGCATTGTGTCCATGAAATCTTTTAAAAGTAATCAGCATATAACTCTCTCCTTGTGTGCTCATAAATGGTCGATACATAGTTGCCGTAAACAACAAATTCTAACGATAAGATGCGGTATTCTGCATATAATCACGCCATATCGGCGCAGCGGTCCGACCACCGTTTTCATGGGCGCCCAGCGTTTCATTTTGATCATACCCTACCCAGGCTCCGGCCACGGTATCATCGTGGAAACCAAGAAACCAGGCATCACGATTATTATCGGAGGTCCCAGTTTTGCCGCCGCTGCGCCCTCCGAGCCCCCTGGCATGACGTCCAGTCCCAGCAGTTATGACCTTTTCCAGCATTCTTTGCATATCCTGGGCCGTTGTTCGGGAAAGCACTCGTTTTCGCTCCCTCCTGTTGCTGAAGACAACGGCACCATCCGATTGTTCAATTGTTTCAATAAAGCGGGGTGGTGAGTACACACCACCACAGGTAAAGGCCGAATAGGCAGCCGTCAACTCTATAAGAGAAACATCGAGGGAGCCCAAGGCAAGCGAAAGATCCCCCGGCATTTCTGAACGTATCCCCATGCCGGCACTGAGCCGGTGTACCGGATCCAGGCCCACCTTTCGCAGCAGACGGACCGCGGCGGTATTGTAGGAATGGGTCAGTGCCTCGCTCAGGCTCACCTCACCGTGATAGCGGCCGGAATAATTTTTCGGCCTCCAGGGTTTGTTGTCGTGCCCGGCGATGGACAGTGGTGCATCGAGAATTTTGGAGCCGGGACGCCAACCGTTTTCCAATGCCGCACTGAAGACAATGGGTTTGTACGCCGATCCCGCCGGCCGCCTGGCCATGGTAGCCCGATCATACTGGGTTCTGCTATAATCGGTGCCTCCCACAACGGCCCGTACTTTACCACTGCATGCCTCCAAAGCAACAAATGCGCCCTGAGGCGCCACTATCTTAGTCTTGCCTTTTGCCACACGACGGCCCAGCGAGGCCGCAACCCCGGAGCGAACGGCTTTAACTGCTGCCGCCTGCATTCTCGTATCGAGATTGGTGTGTATCGTTATGCCTGATCTGAAAAGACTTGGATCGACCAGCCGGCGCACTTTTTTCTTTACAATTTCGGTGTAATACCCGGCATCGATGCGACTTCTGGCCGTTTTCCGGCGCAGATCCAGTCCCTGCTCAAAGGCGCTGCGAGCCGTTTGTCGATCTATGTAGCCATCCGCCACCATTCTGTTTAAGACATACCGTTGCCTTTTGATGGCACGCTTTGGGTGCTCTAACGGCGAATATCTGCTCGGCGCCTGGGGCAGCCCCGCTAAAACCGCCATCTCTCCAACCGTCAACTCCTGGACATGCTTGTCAAAATAGGTCTGCGCCGCCGCCTCAACACCATGGGCGCCACCGCCGAGGTAGATCTGGTTGAGGTAGATAAAAAGAATATCTTCTTTACTCAGCAGGGAATCTATTCGCCATGCCAGCACCGCCTCCTTGAATTTTCGCAGATAGGTCTTCTCCCGGGTGAGAAGGAGTGATCTGGCCACCTGCTGCGTTATGGTCGACCCGCCGTGTGCCCTGCTGCCCCGTTTAAAGTTTATAAACGCAGCCCGCAGTACTGAGAACAGATCAAGCCCAGGATGCTCAAAAAACCTGCCGTCTTCCGCGGCAACAAACGCTTTTGGCAACAGCTTCGGCATTTGCGCCATGGGCACCACCGTCCTGTTCTCTTCAAATATTCGCTCGATGACAGTGCCATGACGATCAACTATAGTACTTGTCTGGAGGGGCCTGTAATGCGAAACCGAACGGATGTCGGGAATCTTGAGGGCAACCATGCCACCCAGCAGAGTCGCCAGCAACAAAGTAACCAGCAAACAGACGGTAAAGAGAAAGCAGATGATATGTCGTTCACCATAGACTTTTCTTCGCACTGTTCTTCTGGGAGTCTTCGCTGCACCTGCAGAAGAAGTAGTCCTGGAAAGGGTGCCTTTTGCAGTTGTTTTTCCGGCAGCCTGCTTTTTTCGCGGCTGTATTTTTTTTTCTGGTGACACTATGAATTAATCAATGGTAAATTTAATGTAACTGCTCACAGGGCACCAGATCTTCGCGCGATCAGCCTGGCTTACGTATGACCAATACGCTTCACTTGTAGGGGCACGGCGCGCCGTGCCCCTACAAGAATCTCCGGCACCCTGCAAGCAGTTACAAATACCGGGGGGGGGTAGTTACATTACGTCGCTTCCCCCATAAGCAGTTACATTGTATGGTGATATACGAAACTCTTCATCTTCCGCGTTGGTCTCTCTGTCCCCGCCCTGAGTAACACATGTCTGACTACAGATCAGACTGCAGGTCAGATTACCATTAAAAGCGAAACATTCAACTCATCTTTTTCCCATGGCAAACATCCGTATACTCTCGGAACAACTGGCCAACCGAATCGCCGCAGGATAAGTGGTGGAACGCCCGGCCTCCGTGGTCAAGGAACTGGTGGAAAACAGCCTTGACGCCGGTGCCGATCGTATAGACATCGATGTCGAGGGAGGGGGGACCCGCCTCATCCGCATCCTGGATAACGGCTCCGGCATGGACGAAGATGATATCCTGCTTTCCTTTGAGCGGCACGGCACTTCGAAGATCCATGATTCACACGACCTTGTGGCGATTTCCACTCTTGGCTTTCGCGGCGAAGCCATCCCCTCCATTGCCTCGGTCTCCAAAATGACGGTCACATCACGCCCCAGCAATAATGAGCTGGGCACCACAGTCTTTTTTGATTACGGACGCTTGCAGAAAGTCCATGAAACCGGCTGTTCGCAGGGCACACTTATAGAGGTGCGCAATCTTTTTGGCAAGACTCCGGCGCGCAAAAAATTTCTGCGCACCCAGCGCACCGAACTCGGCCATATCGATGAAATAATCAAAAACTACGCCCTTGCCTGCCCGAACATCTCCTTTACCCTGCGGGTCAACGACAAAGAAACCATTCGCCTCGCGGCAGGCAGTGGTTTAGAAGAACGACTGCGCTCGGTGATGCATTATACGGACCAATTGATTCCGGTGGAAAGCGACTCCACCTCCCCGCTCCGCAGTCTCCATGGATTTCTGCTCCCGCCCGAGCGCAGTGTTGGAGCATCAGCGCGACTCCGCCTGTTCATCAACGGCCGAGCAATCAAGGACCGCGTCATGAGCCATGCCGCCTTTGAAGGTCTGCGCGGTTTCCTGCTGAAAGGACACACTCCTGGAGGATACCTCCATTTGCGGATTCCAACGGATGAGCTCGATGTCAATGTCCACCCGGCTAAACAAGAGGTGCGCTTCCGCAATAGCGGAGATATTCATCAGTTCATCAAGCAAAGCGTGGAAGCCGCGATGCGCAGTCATCAGAACACTGTCAAATCATCCTTTTTCACGTCCCGACAGCTTCATGCTGATCAGGGAGAAACTGCAGATCCAACCGAACATGCCGATATATCGGATGAAAACACAACTACCTGGCAGCAGCAGCCACAGCAGGATTTTGCCGGTGAGTTGCAGACGGGCGGGGACGCCTCCCCAAGCCGCCCCACCGCCCCCATCACCCCGTCAACAATTCCACCGCTGCCGAAAACGAGCGAACCAGCAGCATACTGGGAACACGGGCATCGTTTCCAAGACGCGGGCTCCTCTTCACCTGACAAGGGCATTACGGCGCAAACAGTCGCACCTCTTACCCATGATGCCTCGACACCAACAGCAGAACAACCGGCGACAGCACACGACCAGTCTTCAGCCCCCGGCACAGGGGCTGACTCCCGCCCCGCCAGCCATAATTTGCAGATCATCGGCCAGTTCAAAAATCTCTATATTTTCTGCCGGGCCGGGGATAACCTGCTTGTCATTGACCAGCATGCCGCCCATGAGCGGATTCTCTATGAAAAATTGCGGAAGCAATACACCACGGCAAGAATTGCCAGCCAGAACCTCCTCTTCCCTGAAACCGTGGAGTTGAGCCCCTTTCAGATAGAACTGGTGGAAAACAACAGAGAAGAGCTGGCAAGAATGGGATTCACGGTCGCTGAATTCGGCGGCAACTCCTATGTTCTCTCCGCAGTTCCGGCTCTTGCCGGCCAAGGGGCTGCCCGTGATATTTTCTTCGATGTTCTGGGGGGATTTGGCAGCGAGGAATATAAACACTCCCATGGCGGAAAACTGGAAAACATCCTGGCAACCATGGCCTGCAAGGCGGCCGTCAAGTCAGGCGATGAACTCTCCCCACAGGAAATCGACGCGCTGCTGAACACCATGGCCCAGGCCGATCTTTTTTCTCACTGTCCCCACGGCAGACCCGTACTCCGGTATTTTTCCGAAGACGATCTTAAAAAATGGTTTCTCCGAACATGAGGTATACAATGGATAACGCTCTTTTCTCCTTTCGATCTATAACCTGCGCCATCATTCTGGCACTGGCACTGCTCAGCGGAGGGTGCGGGAAAAAGCCGGTGGCCAGGATCATGACGACCACGGCCTATTGCGGCTGCGGTTCCTGCTGCAGCTGGGAGCGCGGTAACCCTGCATATTTTCATCTTGATTTCTGGAACCGCTATGTCAGCGAAGGCAATCAACGTGGCAGAGAGTATACCGGCAAAACCGCCGGCGACACCTTCCCCCGGGAGCCACAGGATGGCCTGTTTACCTTTGACAGTCTTAAGCGCCCCTATATGATTCCCGTCAAAACCGTTTTCTTTCCCTGGTATTTTTTTTCCGAGAACGGTACCATCGCGGCAGATACCAGATACTATCCTTTCGGCACGAAAATGTATGTAAAAGGGTACGGCTGGGGAGTGGTCGAGGACAGAGGAGGGGCGATCAAAGGGCCAAATCGCATAGATCTCTACTTCGACTCGCACAATGACGCGCTACGCTGGGGAAGACGCAAGGTACAGGTCGAGATATACAAACCATGAGACAGACACGTGACAGCACTATGACTACAGTAACAGTAATAGGTGGAGGCCTGGCAGGCTGTGAAGCCGCCTGGCAGGTGGCAAACCGGGGATTCCCGGTCACCCTGTACGACATGAAACCGCATACATTCAGCCCGGCACACCACAGTGAACTGCTCGGCGAACTTGTCTGCAGCAACTCGTTTCGCTCCGATGACATCGGCTCAGCAGTGGGCCTGCTCAAAGAAGAAATGAGACTGCTCGGCTCCCTTATCATACACGCCGCTCGAGCTACCACCGTGCCCGCAGGCAAAGCACTGGCGGTGGACCGCAACCGTTTTGCCGAAAAAATTACCGAGCATATAACCAACCATCCCGCGATTACCGTCCACCGCCGGGAAATCAAGGAGCTTCCCCAAAGACCTGTCGATCCATGTATACTGGCAACGGGTCCGCTCACCTCCGATGCCATGGTGCAGAGCCTCAGCGGCATCACCGGAGAACAGCGCCTGGCATTCTATGACGCCATTGCCCCCATAGTTGAGCAGGACTCCCTCGATATGGACATCGTCTATCAAAAATCTCGCTATGATGACGGCCCGGGTGATTATCTCAACTGCCCCATGAATAAAGAGCAGTATCACGCATTCATCGATGCACTTCTTCATGGCGAGTACGTGCCTCTCAAAGATTTTGAAAATGTAAAATACTTTGAGGGCTGCCTTCCCATCGAGGTTATGTGCGCCAGAGGCGAGGACACGCTGCGCTTTGGTCCAATGAAACCGGTGGGCCTGGCCGATCCCCGCAGCGGCAGGGACCCCTACGCTGTCATCCAGCTACGCAAAGAAAACACAGCAGCGACACATTACAACATGGTCGGCTTTCAGACCAAGCTCACCTATGCTGAGCAAAAGAGGATTTTCAGAGTGATTCCCGGCATGGAAGGGGTGCAATTCTCCCGCTATGGCTCAATCCACCGCAACACCTTCATCTGCGCCCCTGCAATACTGGATTCGACACTGCAGCTGAAAAATGCCCCCGGTCTTTTTATCGCCGGCCAGCTCTCCGGGGTAGAAGGCTATATTGAATCGTCTGCCATGGGGCTTCTCGCAGGCATCAACAGCGCCCGGTTAGCCACCGACCTGTCCGCCGTTATCCCGCCACCAGGTACGGCACATGGTGCCCTTATCAACCATCTTACCACCACCGAGGCCAAACGTTTTCAGCCTTCCAATGTCAACTTCGGCCTGTTTCCGCCTCTCAAAACCAAAATACCCAAAAAATTCCGCGGCCAGTTCAGGGCGGAACAGGCCCTCAAAGAACTGCGCAGTTGGGTGGAGAGTTACGCCATCTCGCCCCCGGCAATGTAACATAGAGGTGTAACTGCTCACAGAACACCAGATCTTCCCGCGATCAGCCTGGCTTACGTATGGCCAATACGCTTCACCAGTCTGATCGCGAAGGTAAGCGTAAGACTCCGAATCTCCGGCACCCTGCAAGCAGTTACATAGAGGTTACAGTTCGGGGTAAGCCGCTGGTTTTTAGCTCTTTGCTCTCAAATAACAAGTTACTTTTAGAATAAAGGCCGGGTCCGCCCGGTTGTGTCGCTGAATAGTTACAAAAAAGTGTAACGTCAGGACGCCGTCCCCTCTTCCTCGTAAAATCCCCAATACGGATAGTCAAGGATATAGTCTCCGACCAGGCCGGGGGCATGTTCACGACTGCCGACAAGCCACAGTTTATTTCGCCGTTTTTGCAGCTCCGTGGCCATATGATCCCACTCAGGCAGGAGAACCATAGCGTTATCGGCGCTATACTCTATATCTCCAGAACCTTTGAATATACCCATGTGAGGCTCGGAATTATATCTGCCCTCCTCACCGCGTGACAACTCAGAAACCACCAGAAAGGAGACATTCAGCGCGTCGCGTATGGATTCCATTTGCCGCAACCATTCATCTATACCACTTCGTCTCTCTCGAAGGTCTTTGAATGGAAGCTTGTGCAGACTGTCTATAACAACAACGGTGAATTGCCTTCTCGTTTCATTACGGAGGAAATCGATATGGCGCCGCATTATTTCGGGGGACACCTTTCTGTCATTAACCACCCGAAAGTATCTAAGAAGTGAGTCAAACTCCTGCCGCACTGCATCATAGCGTTGCTGCTCCTTACCGCTGAGCGTATCACCATACAATCTTGAGGTCTCAATTTGGGCCATTCTGGCAAAGGTACGTTGATAGAGCCGCTGCCGCCCGTTTTCAAAGTCATAGTAGAGGACAGGTATTTTGCGCCGGGCCATATCCGTTGCTATCTGGGTCATAAAACAGGACTTGCCGACCTTGGGACCGCCTCCTACAATATTAATACCGTAAATCCCCCCAAGTCTGTCATCAAGGCGGGGAAAACCGGATTGCACCGCGGTGTACTCCACGCCCGTTCGTTGCTCGAGAGCGGCAAAGAACTCTCTATTTTCCCGCTGCGGAGCCGCGAATGGTGAAAACGGTTGTGCGGCAACAAGCATCGCGCCAAATTGTTTGGCAAATGTAGTGGTGCTGTCCTCGGCAAAGCGGTAAAGACTATAGTCTCGGGGGTACTGTCCGCTCCACTGAAGAATTCTGACCTTATGGCCGATGCGAGAAGCGGCCATACGGGCTGAACCAAAGGATTCAGGGGTGTTTCTCACAACAATAAAAAGCGTTGTTACAGAGGCAAATAATTCCGGGTCCAGCGCTTCCAGGAGATCTCTTTTACAGAAGGCAACACCTGGAAGCCCCAGCTGTTTAATGACAAGCAGATTCTCCTCCCCCTCACATAAAAAAAGCGCTCCACCGGCGCAACGTGGTATTTCCTCTATATTGAACAGTCCGAAGGGGCCGGCACCGAAGACTGCGTCACCGTACCAGAAAGAGTCGTCGCTGTTATCGGGATGGACGCACCTGGCCGAATAGGCATTGCTGTCGACCTGAAAATAGGGATATACTAGATATCTCCCGTTATACCCTACTTTGAGCTGTCGCAGGATACTCTTTCCGACATTGGCATTCTTGAAAAATCCCAAATCCTCGCAGGCAAGTTTCTGCTGAAAACCATCAATTTCGCCATTTATCCTGTGATCAGGATATGTCATATTCTGCCAAACCATATCATCATTCACCTGGCCGGGAACATTGGCGGGGTCAATGCCTGCAAGGTGTGCAAACCAGTGATGATATCCTCCTTTAACGCACAGGCGAGAGCAACGGAAATATCCGCAGAAAAAGCTGGACGTGTTAAGGACAACACTTATCCTGCCTCTCTGCCCATCAGCCTGGTTTCTGCAGAAAGGGCATTTGGCTGTGAGCGTATTGTCTTCGATAACACCTTCTGGAAAATACTCTTTATAAAACTGCTCAACCGGTGTTTTCATACAATCACTCCAACTCGCAAAACTTCGGATTACCTTGAAAAATTAGACCTCTCAAGGCACCCTGTAAACAGTTACAAGTTCCGAGGTTAGGCAAGTCCAGTCGCTTAGCTCAAAGTGGTCACGATTTACCTGGGAAGAGATGCACTCCTCAACAACCGATCGCATACTGCCCGGGCAGATACGGAAAAGATGGGCAATGGTACAGCAGACAGGGATATCACTCCTGTTCATCATCTTTTGCTTTCAGCATCACCTGCTTCAATGATTTCTCCAAGTTCCTTTTCTTCGAGGAGGCGTGAGAAACTGATATGGACAGAAAACTCATTATTCATGGAATACAGCGAGCGTACAGAGACAAGCTGGCCTTCAATATGAAACCTGCGGGCTAAATTATCAGATTTTTTACAAGGCAAGTCAATATTAGCGTTCCTGCCCAGCAGCAATCTGGCATTTTTCTTTTGAGAAATTCGCAATTCCAGAGATATTCCACCGCGAGAGATATCGGCGAGCTCACCCTGCATTTGCACTCCTGCATATTGATCGTCTTTTTCCGGGATAGTCAGCCGTGCTATTCCATGCAGCTGCAACCGCTCATATTTGCGGCGCCCCAGTGCGGATCGCTTGAGATGCGACTCCATGTTCCCATGTTTTTGGGAAAGCTCATACAGCTTTGATTGCAGAGAGGGATACTCCCTCTCCCACCCTTCGGTTCTCTCAAGGGGAAGCATAGATACCTCTGCCCTTTCAAGCACCGTCGCACTCACCGTCCAAATCGAGGCCTCAAAAAAGGTTTCGGAACCGAACATTTCACCCTGTTCTATCACTTTCAACAATATTTTCCTGCTCTTATCATTGTAGTAAAGTTTGACCATCCCTTCATTGATAAAAAACAGCACCGGCTTCATCTCACCCTGACGCACGAGAACTTCCTCGCCGGAAAAGGTTTGATGATCCATTGAGTGATAGAGAACACTGAACTCCTCCGAACTCAGGCTGTCATGCAGCCTTGACCAGACCTGTAAATAATCACTGCTGATTCCGTCCCTTTTCGCTCCTTCGATAACCTCAGCTATTGCTATTATATCGTTGAGAGCGGAAGGAGCGATTTCTATCAACCACTCACGCAGATTTTCGGCGTCCTGGTAACGGCCGACCTTCGCGGCTTTTTTGATCAGTTCAACAAGAAGTTTTTTCGCTCTATCCGCTTCTCCCCGGTTAAGCAGCGTATGTATATGTTCCTCTTCGGCATAATTTGTTCTTCCGGCAAATGACGTTTCCCGTTCTTGACTCTCTTCTCCAGACTGCCCAACCACCTCCTGCCCGTGTTTTTGCCGGCTCTGCTCTTTACCGAGCTCCTTTTTCACCATTTCTATATTGCGCTGGGCCTTCCTGGCAGTCCGCCACACGGAATCCTCAATATTTTTAGCCCTGGACCGCCCTTCAAGCTGGAGGAAATTCTCCAAGGCCTGCTCCGCTGTTGGGCTGGTTTTTTTACCGAGAAGCTTTACAGCTTGAATGAGAAGCGGCTCTCGTAATTCATCGGATATATTTTTCCAATCACCCAGTAATTCAGCAACCTCTGTGATGACCTCCTCATTGACCATCGGGGTCAAAGCACGGACGATCTGCTCAAGAACCGTCCCGGAAGCAAAGGAGAGCGCCTCAAGGAGATTTTCCCTGAGCTCATCACCGCTCAAATTATAAATGCAGGAAAACGCTTCCTGCTGTACCCGTATGTCTTCATGATTGAGGTAATCAAGCACCTGCAGCGCATGATTTCTGTTCCCCGTCTCCGCCAGCAGCTTGATAAGATTGCGCTTGGCATACCATGACATCGGCCCGGAAAGTTTTTCCAGCAACAACGGGGGAAGCAACGGCCCAAAGCGCCCGAGCAGTTCAAGGATCTTTAATCGTACCTCGGTCACCGTGGATGTCAGAAGTTTGTTAAGAAGAAACCGGGCGACAAGAGGACCCTGCATAACCAGGCGCCTGTCGATGAGTTCTCCCTCCTGATGCACGCTTCTCTCCAGCAGAGCAGGCAACGGTGCACGCTCTACCGAATAATCCTGCAGTCGGCTGATGGTGTCGACAACATCATCATTTTTCGGCAACTTGTTTGTACGGATAGCAAAAAAGAGCTGAAGGATTTTGTCGGCCTGCTTGTCCTTTCCGGTTTTCCAGTAATACTTTTGTAATTTGAGAAGTATATCGACTATGTTTTCCAGGATTTCATCACTTTTATCAGCATCCTTCAGCCATACCACCAGAGGTACCGACAGCCTCTCAAGCCATTCCCACTTCTCGGTTTGAATGAGCGCATCGCCTACTTTCCCCAGGCACCCACCCAACAGGCCATAGTTGCTACCGTCCCCTTTGTTGAGTTCATGCGTAATATTGGTTATAAGCGTTACCGCAGCACGATTTTTGCCTTTTACAATCAGAGATTCAATGGTTGCCGGCAAACGCTCAACGACCTCCTTGCTCCGCAGGCTCTTCATGTCGCCTTTTAATATATTGCTGATACCAACCTGGATACGCTTGGCCCGCCGTTCATTTTCACCGGCCTCAAGCTGTTTCCTGGCCTTTTCCCGAACAATATACTGTCTTCCTCTGTCAGTAGCCAAAAGACGCTCAAGACCTGCGGCAACAGTTCTATAGCCCTCCGAGGATGTTCCCGTGGCATGGGAAAGTGTTGCCTTTTGCCTGCGCATCAGTCCGACCACGCTATCAAGTCTCTTGTTTAGCGCAACGAGCAGTTTTTCATATAATTCATCACCGAAACCTTTAGAGTAGCGTTGTAAAAGGACAACATAGATGGCGTAATCATCAAGAAAATCTTGACAGAGGCCGGCAACTGATTTTGCCAGAGTATCTCTTTCATCCTCATTGATAATCCTGTCAACATTGCGCAATATGGTTATGAAAGAAGGTGACACACCATTTTTTCCACTCCCGGGAATACCACTGAGGACATCGGCAATGGCACCAAAAACCAACTCAGCCATTCTCTCCTGTTGTTGCCTGTAGGGCGCAAGAGCTGAAAATACCTGTCGACCGGCAGCGGTTTCACCATCAATTTCAGCGGCAATTATTTTTATGTCCTGATGCTGCACCCTGCCGCTTTTTCGAAGAGAGCGAACCGCAGCAGCAAAGCTATCGGTGCCATACTCCTGCTCAACAACTTCAAGCGTATAGTGTCGTGGAAAGATTTCCTCCAACCCAAGGCTGTTGACGAAGGCACGTCCTCCTCCCTCGTTATTGATGATCTTGGGTGAGGTGATAAAAAAGGTCACAAGGGTGTTAAAAACAGTGCGATCAATCACTTTATCGATGACCACATGATCTAACTGGAGAAGCCTGAGTTGCTGAAAAAGATCTTCTCCATGAATCTTGCCAAGCGTCTTCTCGCTGACGGGAAGACCGCATAATTTGGGCTCGCCGTCAACCAGACTCAGGCTCAGCGTTCCGTGCTTTCCGAGAAAGTCGGAACACAGCTCAAAGCCGCTGTCCACGGCTTTACCAACTTGAGGGAAACGAGACGGATACAGCTTTTTCGTCGTAACAGCAGCGTTGAGGCCTTTTAACGCACCGAGTGCCATCTGCTGTTTATCCGCTCCTGCCATAATCCAGTTCCTCCGGCAATTTCAAGGTACCATACCCTCCCGTAAAACGTCTCAACTATGTCATTGGGCAATTGCAACAACATGTTAGAATATTTGCGCATATTAATTTAAACATTTTTTTCGGTGAATAGGAAGTATCTTTGTTACAAAAGATATTCTGATTACCAACAAAACTCAGCTCAACGTACTAGAGGGCAAGGAGTTTGCCGTGTTGTTTTCACAGAGGTGTCACTATGCCATAGTGACGCAAAGCCATCATCATTTCACACAGTGGGAGCCCCACCACATTTGTGTATGATCCCTTGATTTCCTGAACAAACACGGCACCAAGACCTTGTATACCATAGGCCCCTGCCTTGTCTGCCGGCTCCCCTGTTTTCACATACCTCCATGCCTCCTGCTCACCGAATCGGCAGAAACGCACCCGGGTCACAACTGTTTCGTTATGACAAATATTTCTCTTTCGGCAGGCAAGTGTAAAGGCGGTGGCGACACAATGCTCTCTTCCTCGAAGGCGCATCAATATTTCAACAGCATCGATTTCGGAACATGGTTTGCCCAGGATCGTATCCTCGATATAGACGGTAGTATCGGCTGCGATTACGCATAAATGTGGATACTTCTCCTGAGCAACTGTGCTCTTATGCTGGGCCATTCTGGCGACATACTGACCAGGGGCCTCTGCTGCCAGGGGTGTTTCATCGACCCTGGGCACAAACACATCGAAGTCCACTCCAAGCTCCACTAAATAGCGTTGACGCCTGGGCGAACCGGACGCCAATAAAATTTTCTCGCTGATTGTGTACATATGTGAAAAACTTCCTTCTATTCAATCGGATAATATGCTGCAGAATTTACCCCTTGATGGCATATCCGCCGTCAACTGTTATAACCTGTCCCTGAATCATCGTGGCAAAGGGGCTGCAGAGAAAAAGGGCGGTATCGGCCACATCCTCGGGGGTGGTCAGTCTTCCCATGGGAGTACGCTCCAATGCCGTGGACAGGATTGCTTCACGATTGGGGAATTTCTTCAGGGCATCGGTATCAACGGCACCCGCACTGACGGTGTTGACATTTATCTTGCGTGGCCCCAGCTCGATGGCGAGATGTCGCACCAATGACTCGAGCGCAGCCTTTGACGCCCCGACGGTGGTATAATTTTCAATAGCCCGTATGGCACCGAGACTGGAGACAGCGACAAATCTCCCTCCCTCCGGCATCAAGGGGGCGCCATGCTGGGCAAGTGTCAACAACGCTCTGGCATTAATATCCATGGCCCAGTTCCAGTGCCTTTCGGTGAGCTCCATAACAGGCTTCAACACCCCTGAGGCAGCATTGCTCACCACAATATCAAGTTTGCCGAATTCGTCCATAATCCTGTCAAACATGGCGGCAACATCACTTTCTTTGGCGACATTGGCCTTGACAATCAAGCATTTTCTACCGAGTTTTTCCACTTCGGCGGCAGTGGACTGCGCGTCTTTTTTATGGCGAACATAATTGACGACAATATCAACGCCATGCTCGGCAAGGCGCACAGCAATAGCACGACCGATACCTCGCGATCCTCCAGTAACCAGAGCTACTTTTCCATGTAATTCAAACATATTCTCACCTCTTCCAATATATTTTGTAACTGTTCAACAAAGAGCTAAAAACCAGCAGTTTACCCTGAACTGTAACTGTTCATAGGGAAGTGCAACGTGCGCAAGCAGCCTGGAAAATTATTGTATGGTTATGTTTTTTTAGGCTGCTTGCGTGCAGATGGGATGCTACTGAATAGTTACTATATTTTAAGGCACCCATGAGATACTCCTGGGGCGATTCGCTATACTTTGTTGGTAGTCAGGGTAGTATTCAAACTGAGTTTTGTGGGTAAACAGGTAAAAAACTCTACCGCGTGCCTCTTGTTTTCACCGATTGTGCCAGGCCAACAATCGCTGCAAACTACCCCGCAAAAAACGAAAGGGGTTAAAACGTATTGGAGCGAGTTCGCCGGGCGCCTCAAACATGGTCCCCGCGAAGTCTTCGGGAACAAGCAGTGGAAACGATAAATTTTCATAGACGGTGCCTGGCCAGTTTCGTCTCCGCGCTTCACACCATAATGGACTCCTGGATCCTTCAAGCTCCAGGGCCCTCAACAAAGCAGTCTCCAGGGCAACCGGATCGGAACCACAGCCAATACAGCCGAGATCGATGCTGTCACCATGCAACGGTCCCTGTCGGTGCATGGCAACAACACCGTCAATTACTGTACAGTGGGGAGGCAACACACTCAAAAGATCGGCAATTATTGCCGCAAACATTGCCTCACTGCCGCCATGCCGCATATGCAGCATGCCCTTTTGCATACCCACCACAATACCAAAGATATTTTTCATTGCCATGGTTACATACATCTGATTGTGCGCTTTCAACTTCGGAGCATTAATACAATAATCACATTCCAGAACCTCGGTTGCAACCTTGACATCGACGCCGCATTGCAGACTTTGCTCGACGCTCCTGGTGAAGTCGACAATATCTACACCTGCCGCGGTCAACCTTCTGTCCACGCCAAATCTGCGCAAAACAGAGGAAGCTCTGCCAAAAGCAGGGGAGTCACCAAGGACAACATCAGCACCGCTGTCAATCAGGAATTCAGCAAGCGACAATAAAAATTCGGGATGGGTGCAGGCAAGCCCTGGTCCACGCGCTGATATCAAATTGGGCTTAATAAGCACTCGAGAGGAACGCGGTGAAAAAGACTCTTGCTCGCCCAGGCAGAGTTGAAAAAACTCCTTCAATTGCTCCCTGTCATAGTTGGCGCATTTCTGCAAGAACACCGTCATTGAATTGCCCATACGTTCTACCATAACTAATGCTGATTACCAACAAAACTCAGCTGCTCGACCAGGAGTCTGCCCTTTAATGCTTCGAGCTGAGTTGCGTTAGTAACCAGGTAAGGCCACCTTGAAAAAGAACGACATATACACAACTCTCCCGGGAAAGTACAGCAAAGCAATGCAGCCGCATAAAGAAAATCATTCTCTGCCACAGAAATAAAGAGCACTTTGACATGGAAAACGTCGAGAGTAATGGCTAATATATTGCCGATAAAGCAGAAAAGCCAGCTCTGCGAACACTGAGCCGGCTTTTCCTGGAGAAAGGAGAGAAGAGATAAAGCATAACATTCATTGCATTACTCATGCCAACTCATACCATTTCTCAACAAACCACCAAAGAGAACTGCAGAACACAGCCACACCAAGAAATACTGCGTGAGAACTCTTGAAAAGAAATGCTATTTGCACTCAACCTTCAGAGGCGACAAATACAATTTTTTGTACACTTTTTTTACCTATTTCTCCATATCTCTATTTATTTACGTTATTTCAGCAGGTTAAATGTGAAATTTTTTTTACCCTCGTACAGTTTTTTCAAGCCGCTTTGTACGCTTTAAAACGGATCACACGTGTCCGAATTACATTCGCATTACTCCCAATTTCTTCCACGAGTTCCGGGCCAACAGGGGCTTCCAGATCAATGATATTGTAGCCTATGCTCCCGTTCGATTCATTTATATAGCTGGCAATATTTATATTGAACCGGCTGATGATGTTGGAGGCATAGGCTATCATACCCGGCACATCCCTGTTGATCATTATCAAGCGTGTATCGACATTTGCCGAGGGTGTCGATTCCACGTTGGGAAAATTTACACTGTGAACAATATTGCCATATTCCAGGTAGGTGGAGAGTTCATTAACGGCCATGACAGCGCAATTTTCCTCCGACTCCGAGGTTGATGCGCCAAGGTGAGGGGTGGTAAGTACACTGGGATGCCCGATAGCTTCAGCAGTAGGAAAATCTGTAATGTACCCCTGCAGATGTCCCTCGTCCAGAGCCTTCAACACCGCTTTTTCGTTGACAATTGGTCCTCTGGCATAGTTCACCAGAATTGCGCTGTTCTTCATCTTCGCCAGAAAATCCTCATCGACCAATCCACGGGTACCCTGATTCAACGGCAAATGCAAACTGACTATATCGGCATCGACAAGGGTCTGGCCCAACGTTCGTGTCATAGTGACCTCGGGCAGCAATTGATGAATGTTACCAATCGCCGGCTTTGGGTCAAACCCCTTAACATTCATAAACCGGTGTACACCCCCGTTGGCAAGCCGCACCCCTATCTGACCGAGCCCTACCACGCCAAGGTTTTTGCCTGCTATTTCAACACCGCGGAAAGCTGCCTTTTTCCCCTCAACCTCTCCCTGTATTTTAGCAGGATCAACACCCGCCAGGGATTGACAGAACTCTACTCCTTTATAGATGTTTCGTAACCAGACACCAACCATGGGAAACACCAGATCAACCACCGCATTGGCATTGGCGCCGGGGGTATTAAAGACACAGACACCTTGCTCCGAAGCCTTATCGACGCTGATGTTGTTCACCCCCGACCCTGCTCTGGCCACCGCCAAAAGGCCGGGATAATCATCGGTATCAACCGTTGAGCTACGCACCAGGATGCCATCCGGTACCGCAATATCAGAGGTGAGCTCATAATCGTCACCAAGCAGATCGAGTCCTTCCCTGGCTATAACGTTCATCAGCTTGATAGCATACTTCATCGTCGCTCACCTTGTCATCTTAAGAGTCATGAGGAATCACAAACGAAACCACCTGGTTGAAACGATACAAGGCGGCCTCTCGTCGCGGGGTAAAACAGAGATAGTGCTCTCCCGCCTCAACACCATATCCCTGTTTTCGCATAAATACGGGAGAAAAAGCAAGCACAAAGCCCTTTTTCAGAGAATATACCGTTTCCACATCCAACTCCCCAAGATGAGCAGATCGCTGCAGGAAACCATGCAGTTTACGTTTCACAACCTTAGACGAGTGCTCTTCATCCACCTCGAGTCCGGCCGGTAAATATCTGTGTCCGCAGCGCAGCCAATCATAACGGAGAAGTTCAACGACATAGTCCCTGTCAATGGAGCTCGTCTCACCATAGCTGTCGAGGGACTTGAGAAGCATCGCTATCAGGAGTTCCTGGGTAGGTGCTCGCTGAAAAAAGTCATTTTTATAACAAACTTGCAGAAGATTACTGAAGAATCCTGTAATAGCAGCATGTTCGTGTCGAAGATAGCGCCAAAGAGAAACAAAATATCTATTATTAAAGAACCTCTCTACAGCTTCACCGAACCAGTAGAGCTCCCGCACCACCCCATGGTCCATCCAGCGATTTGCCAGAACCGAATACGGCGGCGACGAACTGAAGCTATAGCGATCCTCAGGGGCGGTATGACAGATGGGAGTGTCCGGCAGTATCTTCAGCAGTCCCATCTGGATATAGTGTGGTTCCATGGCAAACACATCATTAAAGGACTGCAGAAAACTCTCCCTGTTGTCATGGGGCAACCCCAGTATCAGATCAACATGGAGATGAATGTTTTCAAGCCGGCGCAACCTGCGTATAACATCACCTGCAACAGCGACATCCATGGGCCGACGAATAGCCTCGAGCGTTGCCGGGCTGGTCGACTGGATACCGATTTCAAACTGAAATTTACCCACCGGCAATTGGCCAAGCAGGGTAAACATCTCCTCGGTAAACCTGTCCGGGCTTATCTCAAAATGAAACAGGGTGTCACAGTCCTGCTCGGCAAGAAATTGCCAAATGGCTAAGGCACGCTCACAATTATCGTTAAACGTCCTGTCGATAAATCGCACAACACGTGGGGTATGCTGCAATATTTGGCGCAGCTCCATGGTAACTGTTGCAATATCCTTATGAAACACGTCCTTCTGCGAGGCGGAAAGGCAATAGGTGCAGGAAAAAGGACAGCCCCGTGAACTCTCATAGTAGATATGTCTGTTTTTAAGATGGGTGGTAAAATCGCTGTCCCGATAGGGAAAAGCAAAATTCCGCCCGCCTCCGCCGCAGCTATAGCGTCCATGAAGCCGCTGCTGTGCCAGATCAGCATAGAAGCGCTGCTCGACCCCTTCAAACGCACCTGTCACCAGCGCAACCCGGTCGCTGTTCAGCGCCCCCGCGACTATTGCCGCCTGCGGCCCGCCAACTACCATCCGACAATGGGGCCGGATCTTGAGTAGATCTTCGATGAGCCGGACAAGCAGATCGCTATTCCAGATTGCGGCGGAAAAAAAATAACAGTCCGCCCTGACCTCGCTCAGCTGAAGCAGCAGTTGATAGAACGGATCATTGATGGTGAATTGCATGATAGTCGGCTGGGCGGCGTCGAGATGAGTGGTCAGTTCATTGCGCAGATAAAAAAGAGCCAGACAGGAATGGGTAAACCTGGCGTTGAGGCCGACGAGGACGATATTCATAATTCTCCGTGGGGAGTGGTTGTTTTTTCCGATCACCTCTACAATTCCGCCTGAAGCAGAAGAGGTACGTTTTTGCGGACACTAGCAAATTCTACCATGGAGCATTATACTACACCTTAATGGATCATCCCAGTAGCCTCAACCCAGTAGCCTCAACTTAAGGGATCAATACATCTTCAATATTCCAAAAAACATCACAACAGCTCCTTGACTCCATCCATCAAGGCAACTTCGAGCTTATCACATGAATGCTATCCCGGCACGACGTAACCACGCTTGCAGTCATTTCTTTTGTATACTTCTCTTGTTACTTTGTATTTCACTCACCCTTGCATCCTCCTCAGCCTTTGCCCGGCAAGAGAAAAGCAACATTGAGTATGCACTGGCAATAGCTTTTGCAATGGATACCAAAAAGCTCTTTGGCACCGCCCGTGTCCGGATTCCTCCAGGAGAAGAGACAATTCTCTCCTTCAAGGACGTGCGGGTAACGG
>Ga0136557_1000999_pt1 | contig 19467 bp, 17 predicted proteins | sample AntRauTorckE6832_FD_104796 | JGI IMG/M metagenome (GOLD analysis project Ga0136557, IMG submission 104796) | Saline lake microbial communities from Rauer Islands, Antarctica - Metagenome Torckler E6 #832 | ecosystem: Environmental > Aquatic > Non-marine Saline and Alkaline > Saline | place...
CCGAGGAGGAGTTCTCAGGCGGGCACGTGCTCGCCGTCGTTGTACGCCTCGGCGAAGGCGACGAAGTTCTCGAGGATTGTGAGCCCCGTCTCGCCGCTCTTCTCTGGGTGGAACTGCGTGCCGACAACGTTGCCGGCGTCGTTGGCGGCAACGGCAGCAAAGTCGAAGCCGTAGTCACAGGAGGCGATGGTGTGGTCGCCGACCTCGGCGGCGTAGGAGTGGACGAAGTAGGCGTACTCCCCATCGTCGATGCCGTCGATGATGGGGTGGTCGGTCTCAATGGTGAGTTGGTTCCAACCCATGTGGGGTACCTTCGTCTCCACGTTCGGGAGGCGCTCGACGCGGCCGGGAATGAGGTCGAGCCCTTGCACGGGCGTCGTGGCGGCGCCCTCGGTGCTCTCGGTGAACAAGAGCTGGAGGCCGACACAGACGCCCAGAATCGGGGTGTCCTCGGCGGCCTCAACGAGCACGTCGTGGAACGGCTCGGAGTTGGTCACGCATTCCTGAAACGCGCCGACGCCGGGGAGGACGAGCGCGTCCGCCGTCGCGAGTTCGTCCGGGTCCGCGGAGACGGCCACCGACGCGCCGGCGTTCTCCAGCCCGCGCCGCAGGCTACGGAGATTGCCGACGCCGTAGTCGATGATAGTGACTTGCACGGCTGGTGCTCAGGACCGGGGGAGCATATGTACACCGGTGGTGGGAAGCCAACACTCACGCCGAGCACCTGGACCGGCGAGGGGGTAGTGCGACGAGCAGGCCGAAATCGTGGGGTTCGCGGACTGGGCACGGGAGTGGTAGCGGGTGTGCACAACCGGCCACTTTTCCACCTTCACGCCCACATACAGAGTATGGGAACGCAGGAGACTGAGCAACCGGAGACCGGCGATGTGCTCGACGACGACGCCGACGAAGTAGTCGTGTTCAGCGACTACGTCTGCCCGTTCTGTTACCTCGGGCGTGCCTCGCTCGAGCAGTACCGCGGTCAGCGCGAGGCTCCACTCGATGCGAAGTGGCATCCGTTCGACCTTCGTGGCCATCGCCGCGATGAGAGCGGCGAGATTCAGGAGGATGTCGATGACGGGAAGGACGAAGCCTACTTCGAGCAGGTCCGCGAGAACGTCGAACGGCTGGGTGAGGAGTACGACGCCAAAATCGACCTCGACGCGGTGCCCGATACGGACTCCTGGGACGCCCAGCAGGCTGCACTCTACGTCCGCGAGGAGCATCCCGAGCAGTTCGAGGCGTTCGACGACGGGTTGTTCGAGGCCTTCTGGATCGAGCACCGCGACATCGGGGACGAGGAGGTCATCATCGACGTGGCCGAATCTGTCGGCCTCGACGGCGAGGCAGTCCGCGAGGGCATCCACGACGAGGCGTGGGCAGAAAAGCTGGAGTCGGAGTTCGAGGAAGCCCGCCAGCGCGGTGTCACGGGTGTCCCGACGTTCGCCTACGAGAACCACGCCGCTCGCGGCGCCGTCCCGCCCGAGCAGCTCAAACGGCTCATCGAAGGCTAAAGCGCTCGTTTTCTGGCGTTTTGTCGCCGCTGGGTAGTTCCCCGGAAACACTTATACTTTGATTACGTGGGACCCAACGTCGCGATGCCAGCCCGGGCGGGGTAGGGGCCATCCGGGACGGCACCGCGACGGTGCGCGCACCGTCGTGGCCGGTCAGACGTGACCGTTCACCCACGGCGGATTTTTTTGAGGGAAACCGAGGTCAGGACAACGCGAGCGACCGCTGGAGCGAGCGGGAAACTGACCTCGATTGTAACGGGGAACGCCGCGAGAGCTTCGCTCTCGGTGGAAGCCGGCCGTAGGCCGGCGACGAAGCGACCCGTAAACTGCGGTGTCGTGATATCTGCCGAGGAATCCACGACATCATAGCCGGCTACTCAACGATTGACGACGCGACTGGGTGGGAGCCGATCATAAAGCGGAGTTCATAGAGGTGGTCTGACAGCAGCCGCGAGGGTGAGACTCACTGGCGTCGGAGAGCCAGTAGGGCAATCCCGCTCACGAGCGCGAGCAACGCGGACAGCAGCGTGAACCCCGGACTCCCGACACCCGTCTCGGTCGGCGTGGGCGACTCGGTCGTTGTCTCGGTCGCCGTCGCGGTGGCAGTCGGCGTTGCGTCCTCGCCGGAAATTGCCTCAATCGTCACTGGCGACGACTCCTGCCCGTTCGTGCTCGCGACAAACGTGTAATCGCCGGGATCATCGATGGAGACCGTGAGTTGGCCGTCCTCGCCGGTCGTTCCGACCGACTCGTCATCGAGGAGCACGGTAGCGCCCTCAACCGATTCGTTGTACTCGTCGGTGACTTCGACGATAACCGACTCACCGGCGACGACGCGACGGTTGAGCGGGTTGACCGTGAGTGAGGGGGTCCGACTGAGCGACACGTTCACGCGACGGTTCGACTCCCGGACACGAACCGTCTCTGTCACCGTGTCGTATTCTTCCTTGGTGACAGCAATCGAGAAGTGGGTGTTGACTGGGACGCTGACGCCCGCCTGTCCATTGGCCAGCGTCTGGAACTGGCCGATCGATTTGATCGTGACCGTCGCATTGCTCAGGGGCCTCGGCGACGAGAAGTGCGGGTCACGCACCGCGACGGTGAGCGTGGCCGTCCCGCGCTCAATCACTACTCGTGTCTCGGCCGACTCGTCGACCCGGACCGTCTTCGTGTTGCGGTAGTAGCCAGGTTTCACCACCGACACGGTGTACAATCCCTGCTCGATATCGGCCGAGGAGAACACGCCACTGTCGTTAGTCGTTCCCGTGGCAGCGATTCGACCATCCTTGCGGAGGATGACGTTCGCGTTGGCGACAGGGGCAGTCTCGTCTGCGACGGTGACGCTGAGCTGTCCACGCTGGTAGACTGGAATGGTCACCGACTGCTCGCTCGCGCGTTTGATGACGGTGGGATTGTTACGGATGTAGTCTGGATGCGAGAAAGAGAGAGTCACGTTCGTCCCCTTCGGCACGTCGACGAACGCCTTGCCGTTACTGGCAGTCGTCACCGCGTTCGAGCCGTTCTCCCAGGTCGCCGTCAGCTCCGCATTCCGGACCACCTCACCATCCTGATTCTCGACGGAAACTGTGACCGTGACCATTTCGGCTGTCTCCGTCGTCACAACAGCAGTTGCCGGTGAGACGAGAAGGAGTAGCAAAACCATTGTCGCTGCAAGAATTCCGCGTGTCATAGTTGAATTTGTGACTACCACACAATATTTTTTGGGGTGTTTATTTCCTATAATTAATATTTAATTTTGAAAAGATAATAAGAATCCGAAACATATGAAATCCTATAGTATGGTTGAGATTACGTGCTAGTAAGAACTCCGGAGCGGTCGATTCCGCCATCTGTGCCGCCCGAACGAGGTGCTGAATATGCGCCTTGTATTCAGCACGGCTTGAGGAACCCATCATCTGCGGAGGGTATCAATACGGCTGGAACTCCCCACCAACTGCGCTGCCGACCCGCAGGGCTTTAGCCGCCGCCTGACCGAGAGAGGTCAATGAGTCAGAGCATCGTCGAGGAGTTCCTCGCCCTCAAAGACGAGACAGAAGCCGACCTCCTCCTGATGCAGTGTGGGGACTTCTATGAGTTCTTCGCCGACGACGCCGAAATCGTGGCCGACGAACTCGACCTCACCGTCTCCCAGAAATCCTCTCACGGTTCTTCCTACCCGATGGCGGGCGTCCCGCTCTCGGAACTCACACCGTATCTGACCGCACTCGTCGAGCGCGGCTACCGCGTCGCCGTCGCCGACCAGTTCGATGCCGAGGACGGCTCCAAGTACCGCGAGCTCACGCGGCTGGCCTCGCCGGGCACGCTGCTGGAGACCACCGACGACGACGCCCAGTATCTCACCGCCGTGGTGACCGTCGACGGCGGCTACGGCCTCGCCTTCGCGGACATCACCACTGGGCGCTTCCTCGTGACCGCCGTCGAGGACGCCGACGCCGCCCACGCCGAACTCTACCGCTTCGCGCCGACTGAACTTCTCCCCGGCCCAGAACTGCGCAACGACGACGCGTTCCTGAACCGCCTGCGCGAGCGCCTCGACGCCACGCACACGCTGCGACCGGCCGAGGAGTTCGGGCCCGCCCGCACACGCCATCGCCTGCGCGAGCAGTTCGGCGAGGAGACGCTCGCGAGCATCGGGCTGGACGACGGCGACTCGCCCGCGGTCGGCGCTGCAGGGGCGGTGCTGGCCTACGTTGAGGAGACCGGCGCCGGCGTCTCAGCGGCGATGAGCCGGCTCCAGCATTACCAGCCCAGCGACCACCTCAACCTCGACGCGACCACCCAACGCAACCTGGAGTTGGTGGAGACGATGCAGGGCGGCGCGAGTGGCTCGCTGTTCGACACCGTCGACGCAACGGCGAGTTCGCCCGGCAGACGGCTGCTCCGGGAGTGGCTCACCCGCCCCCGACGCGACCGCGAGGAGCTGAGCCGGCGCCACGACGCCGTGGGGGCGCTGGCCTCGGCCGCGCTCGTGCGCGAGCAACTGCGTGAGACACTTTCAGCGGTGTACGACCTCGAACGGCTGGCCTCGAAAGCCACCTCCGGCTCTGCCGACGCGGGCGACCTGCTCTCGGTGAAACAAACGCTCGCGACGTTGCCAGCGCTGGAGGAGGCGATTGCGGACACCCCACTCGCCGACTCACCGCTCGCGGCAGTGCTCGCTCGTCCGAACCGTGAGGCCGCTGCTGGCCTCCGTGCTGAACTCGAGTCGGCACTGCGGGAGGACCCACCCAAAACCGTGACGCAGGGTGGCATCTTCCGCGCGGGCTACGACGCGGAACTGGACGACCTAGTCGAACGCCATGAGGCGTTGGAAGGCTACTTCGACTCGCTCGCCGACCGCGAGAAACAGGAACACGCGCTCTCTCACGTCAGCGTTGACCGGAACACCACCGACGGCTACTACATTCAGGTGGGTCGGAGTGTCGCCGACCAGGTTCCCGAGCAGTACCGCCACGTCAAGACCCTCAAGAACTCCAAGCGGTTCGTCACCGACGAACTCGAGGAGAAGGAACGCGAGATCATGCGGGTCGAAGAGAGTCGCGGCGACCTGGAGTACGAACTGTTCCAGGACCTTCGCGAACGGGTCGCTGCCGACGCGGAACTCCTCCAGGACGTTGGCCGGGCCGTCGCCGAGGTCGACGCGCTCGCCTCGCTGGCCCACCACGCCGCGAACAACGATTGGACGCGGCCGGAACTCACTGACGGTGACACGCTCCGTATCGAAGCCGGCCGCCACCCCGTCGTGGAGACGACGACGGAGTTCGTCCCCAACGACCTCTATCTGGACCGCGACCGGCGGTTCCTCATCGTGACGGGGCCGAACATGAGCGGGAAATCCACCTACATGCGGCAGGCGGCGCTCATCACACTGCTCGCACAAGCTGGGAGTTTCGTGCCGGCCAGTTCGGCAGAAATCGGCCTCGTCGACGGTATCTACACCCGGGTCGGTGCGCTGGATGAACTCGCACAGGGGCGCTCGACGTTCATGGTGGAGATGCAGGAGCTCTCGAACATCCTCCATTCGGCCACCGAGGACTCGCTGGTGATTCTGGACGAAGTCGGGCGGGGAACCGCCACCTACGACGGCATCAGCATCGCGTGGGCGGCGACGGAGTATCTCCACAACGAGGTGCGGGCCAAGACGCTCTTCGCGACGCATTACCATGAACTCACCACGCTGGCGGACCACCTGGACGGCGTGGCGAACGTCCACATCGCCGTGGACGGCGACCCCGACGCTGAGCGGGACGTGACGTTCCTCCGAACCGTGCGGGACGGGCCGACAGACCGCTCCTACGGGATTCACGTCGCGGACCTCGCGGGCGTCCCACGGCCAGTCGTCGACCGTGCTGATGACGTCCTGGACAAACTCCGCGAGGAGAAGGCTATCGAGGCCCGCGGGCCAGGCAACGCCGGCGGCGCCAGCAAACAGGCCGTCTTTGACCTCTCCTCCGGGAGCTTCGCGAGTGGGGCTGGCAAAACGGACTCCACCGCCGAACCCGCAGCAGATGGGCGCGGGAGCAGCAACAGCCCAGCCACGGAAACGGAACCTGAGCCTGCGATCGACGACGAGACGGAGGCCGTCCTCGCGGAACTGGACGAGACCGATATCACGGCGCTCTCACCGGTGGAGCTGATGGCCCGCGTCGAGGAGTGGCAGTCCCGGCTCGAGTAGGCGCATCGTTCTTTTACCCCCGCGCCGTGGATATGCCTATGAACAGCGGCGACCGTCCGACGGGGGGACGAAAGATGAGTGAGCGCTTCGCCGTGACCCAGAAAGCGGTGCTTGTCGGCCCGGCACCCGAGGAGCGCATCCTCCTGCTCGAGAACCAGAACGGTGTCTGGGAACTCCCCGGCGGCCAGCTCGTCGTCGGCGAGCAGCCCGACAAAGGGCTCAAGCGCGCCGTCAGCGAAGTGACGGGCCTCGACGTGAAAGTTGGCGACCCCGTGCTCACGACAGCGTGGACCCTCGACAACGATGACGGCGCCTTCGCCGCCATCTACGCTGCACGCAGCGTGACCGAGCAGGCCTCGCTGTTGGGCGGCCACGCCCGAGCCGTCTGGATGGACCCCGAACAGGCCATCGAGCGGGAACTGAACGAGACCCAGCGCCGCGCCATCCGGCGGGCGACCGAGTGAAGATGGGCGGTGAACACACAGCCGACAATACAGAAGCGGACGGTCCGAGAATCAGGTCACTCGACGAGGCGACGGTCCAGCGCATCGCCGCCGGCGAGGTGGTCGAGCGCCCCGCCTCAGTCGTGAAGGAACTGGTCGAGAACGCCATCGACGCCGACGCCTCGCGAGTCTCGGTCGCCGCCGAGCGCGGCGGCAAGGACGGTATCAGGGTCCGAGACGACGGCGTCGGGATGACCGAAGCCGAACTGGACCTCGCGGTCCGGGACCACCACACCTCGAAGATCGGGGATATCTCCGACCTCGAAGCCGGCGTTGGAACGCTCGGCTTCCGCGGCGAGGCGCTGGCGGCCATCGGCGCGGTCTCGCGGATGACGGTCCGCTCGAAACCCCGAGGGGGCGAACTGGGACACGAACTCACGGTTGCCGGCGGCGATATCGGGACGGCGGCGCCTGCTGGCTGCCCTGCCGGCACGGTGGTCGAGATTGAGGACCTGTTCTACAACGTCCCCGCACGACGGAAGTTCCTCAAGACCGATTCCACGGAGTTCGACCACGTCAACACCGTTGTCACGCAGTACGCCCTCGCCAACCCCGACGTGGCCGTCTCCCTGGAGCACGACGACCGGGAACTGTTTGCCACGGAGGGCAACGGCGACCTGACCTCGACAGTACTCTCGGTGTACGGCCGAGCGGTCGCGGAGGCGATGGTCGAGGTGGAGTGGCAGGCTGAAGGTGCCGTTAGCGCGGACGCCGGCGAGGTCGACGGCCCTGTCGTGACCGTCTCTGGGCTGGTCTCCCACCCCGAGACCACCCGAGCCGGCCGGGAGTATCTCTCGACGTTCGTCAACGACCGCTACGTCACCGCGACGGCACTCAGAGAGGCCGTACTCGACGCTTACGGCGGCCAGTTAGCCAGCGACCGCTACCCCTTCGCAGTGCTGTTCGTGGAAGTCGACCCCAAAACCGTCGACGTGAACGTCCACCCCCGGAAGATGGAGGTGCGCTTCGACGACGAGGGTGGCGTGAAAGACGCTGTCGAGGGCGCGGTGACGGAGACGTTGCTCGACCACGGACTGGTCCGCCGCTCGGCCCCCCGCGGACGCTCGCAAGCAGACGAGACCCATGTCGAGCCGGAGCGAAACGACGAGGAGAGCGAGGAGACGCCACGCGGCGGGATGCGGCGCACCGACGACGAGGAGGTGGTCGGGGGCGCGAACACCCGGCACGAGCGCGCGAGCGGCGCCGACGAACGCCGGAAATCGCGCCAGAAGAGCAGCAAGACACGGACGCAGTCGGGGCTCGGGAGCAACGGCGCCGCAGAGTCGGATACGGAGACGGATACCGGCGGCTCCGCAGCGGGCGAATCACTCGATAGCTGGGGGAGCGAAGAGGAGACGGACGCGACCAACGGGAGCAAGTCCTGGTCGTCACCGACCACCGAAGAGCCGACCAAGTCGTCGACGACTTCCGCCCGGAGCACAGCCGCCAGCACCGACGACGAGGACTGGTCGGTTGACCTCTCAGGTGGCTCGAAATCGGCGACGAATGCAGAATCATCGTCGGAACCACCCAGTACGGAAACAGACGCTGAGAGCGAGCGGTCGACACCATCCACGGCACCCTCCAGAGCCGAGAGCCGTTCGTTCGACACTCCCACCCAGCGAGCGCTTAGTGGCGGCACAGCCGAGACCGGTGGGGAGTATGACTCTCTGCCGGCGATGCGGGTGCTCGGCCAGCTCGACGACACCTACGTCGTCGCTGAAACCGACGGCGGGTTGGTGCTCATCGACCAGCACGCCGCCGACGAGCGCGTGAACTATGAGCGGCTCCAGCGGGGGTTCGCCGACGGGATGACGAGTCAAGCACTGGCGGCGCCGGTGGCGCTCGAACTCACGGCCCGCGAGGCCGAACTGTTCACGAGCCACATCGACGCGCTGTCTGAGCTCGGGTTCGCAGCAGAACAGGTGGACGGCCGAGCAGTGGAGGTGACGGCGGTGCCAGCGGTGTTCGACACTGCGCTCGACCCCGAACTCCTGCAGGACGTGCTGGGGGCGTTCGTCGCCGGTGACGCCGCCGAGGCCCTCGAGGACGTGGCCGACGAACTGCTCGCGGATCTCGCGTGCTACCCCTCCGTTACTGGCAACACCTCGCTGACGGAGGGGTCGGTGAGCGCGCTGCTGGCAGCGCTGGACGACTGTGCGAACCCCTACGCCTGCCCGCACGGCCGGCCGGTAATCATTGAGATTTCTGACGACGAAATCGGCGAGCGGTTCGAGCGGGACTATCCGGGGCACGGTGGGCGGCGTCGGGAGTAACGTGCGCAGAACGGCGTAGAAATCGCTGCAACGGATGCAACTCAGTTTTCGGACAGTTTCCCCAGCGTCTCCCAGAGGAACGACGAGGGGACGAATCGACTCTCGGGGTCGTACTCCAGCCCGCGCTCCCACGCCAGCAGCGTGAGCGCCGTTGCCTCGGCGGCGAACACTGTCGCGTGGAGTTCGCGTCGGGCAGTATCCGCGACGCGTTCTCGGTGGTAGTCGAGTAAGTCGTCCAGTCCGGTCTCCACGGAACCACGGTCGCCGTCGACAGCACCGCGTAAGAGCGTCGTCGTTCCAGTCGCCCACTGGCTTCCGGAGCCAGTGTTCTCGAGTGTATCGAGTGCCCGCTCGTCCGCTCCGGCGGCTGCCGCTGTCACGGCCGTCGCGTACCAGAACGGGTGGTCATCGAGCGCGACGCTGGGGTCGGGTTCTTGGTCGGCCCTGCCCATCGCGTCCGCGAACGCCCGACAGCGCGCACTCTCTCCCGCGAGGAGAGCCGCATACGTCCCACGCCAGGCGTGCAGCGGCAGCGCCGCGTACTCCAGTCCTGTCGGGTTCCTAACTCTGGCCTCGATGCTCTCGAGTGAGGCATCGGCGGCGTCGGCGAAGGCTGCATGTGCGCCGCATGCGGTATCGAACGCCAGCGCGAAGGTCCCGACCTCGACGCACGCGTCGGCCCGGCGGGCGTGCTCGTCGGCAGTGGTCGCCGACGATTCCCGGCGTTGGGCACACTCCTCGTACCGTCGGCGGGCCAGTGACTCTTCGTCCTCGGAGAACGGTACGTCGAGCATAGCCGCTACTCAACGCCGGTGGCCGAAAATCGTACCGGCCGGGTGTGCGGTCCGACCCAGGGGGCGGTGTGGAGGCACCATGAATCCCGCGAGGTGCCGGTATTGTGGAAGTCTACCGGTCGAGTAGCTTCCACGTGAGGTGGCTCATCCTGCTCGGGACCGCTCGCGAAAGAGAAGGTAGAACGGCACGACTACGGCCGGCAGAGACGCGGCTCCGATCCAGCGAGTGATTGTCAGGCGACGGCAGTCAGCGGCCTGAGAGGTAGCCTGCGCCAACGGCGCCGATGGCGAGGCCGGCAGCGAACGCCGCGGCAGCGGTGCGGCGGCGCCGGGCGGTGACTTCCGCGGGGAAGTACTCCTCGGTCAGGTCGATCATCCGCTCACCGAGGCGGTGCTTCATCTCGGCGCTCTCCTCGCTCTCTATCGCGCGCTGGCGAAGTTCCGCGAAGCGGGCGCGGGCGCCGGCAGGGAGGTCGTGTTCGGCCGCCTCGATGGTCTCGCGTCCGGTTCGCCGGGGGTTGATGGTACTGATGTCCATACCTAACAGTTGCGTGCAGAGGGTATAACTGTTGCGTGCAGTAGGACAGAACTGAGCACAGTTCGGGCGGCCGGTCGGCTCAGAGTCGAGGGGTACCTGTGCTGCGACGTCGGCTTCGACGTGGTCCGGACCGCCCGCACCATCGGCGCGGACCTCATCCGTGGGCTATCCGAGCGGCGTGCCGGTGCTCGTGTACGCGAGTTCAAGGGAGCCTGCCGGAGCGGCTGGAGGACTACCTGCTCCCCGTCTATCGCTATCTCCGTCGCAGCCTCCGCTGGGGCGGCGATTCCGAAGAGCGTGCTGCGACGGGCCGCGTCGACTGACCCGCAGCGGGGCCTTCGTCGGCATCTACGCCGAGGATTTCGCGCTCGACGAACATTTGCGTGAAGTAACGCAGTTCCGCAGGGGGGTCGACAGCCAAGAACAGTCACATGGAGGTCGGGGAGACGCCGGCGCGGACGACGCGTTCTGGTCCACACGTAACGCTTACCCCCGCGAAACGCAAAGCAGCAGTAATGAGCGACGACCCCCGTGAGGACCACCAGTTCTCGGAAGGGCAGGGGCTTCCCGACGATTTCGAGGATTTCGACCTCGACCCGCCGGAGCTGAAAGTCGACCCCGCGAAGGTCGACCCGGTCGACAGCCGCGTGCTTTCGGACCTGCTCGACGAGCGCAGCATTCCCAAAGACAAGGTCGACGCCGAGGAACTCCTCGACGTCGGGCTCTCCTACACCCAGATCAACCGCTTCGAGGAGGCGACGACGACGTTCGAGCGCGCCGCCAAGTTCGCAGACGACGGCAGCCTGCTACAACAGGAGGCGTGGGTGAACAAGGGTGCAGCCCACTCAGAACTTGAAGAGTACGACGAGGCCATCGGCGCCTACGAGGAGGCGCTGCGCATCGACGAGGACTCCAAACACGCCGCCACCGCCGAGACGAATCTGGCCTACGCCCTCTGGGAGTTCGGGCGCAGCGAGGAGGCGCTCCACCACGCCGAGAACGCCGTGGAGAAGGACCCACGGTTCGCCCAGGCCTGGTACAACCGCGGCTTCTTCCTGCTCGAGCGCGGGCTGGCCGAGGACGCAGTGGACTGTTTCGACAACGCCCAGCGCCTGGGGATGCGCAACCCCGAACTGCTGGAGGAGAAGGTCCGCGCGCTCGAGGAAGTCGGGCGCGAGGAGGACGCCGAAGAGGTCCGGCAACGCGCCGAGGAACTGCGCGAGGAGGCCGAGCAGGCGATGGTCGAGGAGTACTGAATGCTCCTGCGCGAGCGCGAGACCGAACGCGGCCTGTTGGTCTCGGTCTGTGATGATGGGCTCATCGGCGAGACGTTCGAAAACGGCCAGCTCTCGATTACCGTGAACGAGTCGTTCTACGGTGGCGACGACGCCGAGACTGTTGATGCGGACGGGGTCGTCGCGGGGCTCGAACGGGCGAGTATCGCGAATTTGGTTGGGGAGGAGTGTGTCGGGATTGCGGTGGACGCTGCCCTCATCGATGAGCACGCGGTCATCGACGTGGGCGGGACCCGTCACGCGCAGTTGCTCCGATTACGGTAGGTTTGGGTCTGTTTTTTCGGTTGTTTTCTCGATTTGGTTGGTTCGCTGAATTTGTTTCAGTCGTCGAGAATAGCTCCGTTTAGGCACCCGTGAACAGCACCGCGGAGTTCCCGAGACCTTGGAGGACCCGCACCGCACAGCAATGATCTTCCCCGCATCCTCCCCACGCGGTCGCCGACAGTCGGCGACCGCGAGCGTCCACCGCACCGCGCAGCTGGCGCGGTCGGCGCGGAACGGCCGCGGCCTTGTGCCGCGTCTCAGAGCCAGACCGCCGGTCTGGCAGGCCCCACGGGCGGCGCGTGAGTCGCCCGTGCGACAGCGCGAGGTTCTCGTGAGCAGTGCGGGATCGAAGATCCCGCTAGCAGCCGGCGAAGTCGGCGACGCAGCGAACGAGAGCACGAGAGAGCTTGCTCTCTCGGAGGACGACTGAGCGAGCCTGCGAGCAAAGGAGTCGGCTGGGGAGGATCGTGGGCGGTGCGGTGGGTGGGAGTTTGGAAGGGTGTTGCTGTTTCTCCTCCAGCAGCCCCCAGCCCGAACAGGGGATTTCACGAAGTTACCGGAGCCCAAGTTCCAACACTACCAACCTCAGACACCCAACTTCACCCGTTACCGAAGCCCCCTTGGCCCTCCAGCGCGATTAACTGATAATGGCTACCCACGACGCGCCGGCGCTCGACGTCGACGCCATCCGCGAGGATTTCCCCATCCTCGAGCGGAAGATCGGCGGCGACGTAACCACCCCCGGCCCCGACGAAGGCGACGATACCCCCCTCTACTACCTCGATAACGCCGCGACCAGCCACACCCCCAAACAGGTCGTCGAGGCGATGACGGAGTACTACTACCAGTACAACTCCAACGTCCATCGCGGCATCCACAGCCTGAGCCAGGAGGCTTCCGTCGCCTACGAGGAGGCCCACGACCGCGCCGGCGAGTTCATCGGCACGGACAAGCGCGAGGAAGTGGTGTTCACCAAGAACACCACCGAGGCGTTCAATCTCATCGCCTACACCTGGGGGCTCTCCCAGCTCGAAGCGGGACAGAACATCGTCACCACGCAGATGGAGCACCACGCCTCCCTCGTCAGCTGGCAACAGCTCTGTGAGAAGCAGGGCGCGGAGGTCCGCTACGTCGAAATCGACGACGATGGCCGACTCGACATGGAGGACTTGCGGGCGAACGTCGACGACGACACCGCGATGGTGAGCGCCGTCCACGTCTCCAACACGCTCGGCACCGTCAACCCTGTGAGTGAGATAACCGATATCGCCCACGAGCACGGGTCGCTCTCCTTTATCGACGGCGCGCAAGCCGTTCCGACCCGGCCCGTCGACGTGAAGGCCATCGACGCCGACTTCTACGCCTTCTCGGGCCACAAGATGCTGGGCCCAACGGGTATCGGCGTGCTCTACGGCAAGGAACACCTCCTCGAGGAGCTCCCGCCGTTCCTCGTTGGCGGTTCGATGATTCGTCGCGTCAAGTTCGAGGGGACGACGTGGGAGGATTTGCCCTGGAAGTTCGAGGCAGGCACGCCGCCCATCGCCGAGGCAGTCGGCCTCACCGCCGCCATCGACTATCTCGAGGATATCGGGATGGAGGCGGTCCAGCGCCACGAGGAGAAGCTGGCTGCCTACGCCTACGACCGGCTGAGTGCGTTCGAGGATATCGAAATCTACGGCCCTAAGACCGACCGCGGCGGGCTGGTGAGTTTCAACCTCGGCGGTGTCCACGCCCACGACCTCTCCTCGATTCTGGACGACCACGGGGTGGCCGTCCGCGCGGGCGACCACTGTACCCAGCCCCTGCACGATATTCTCGACATCCCCGCCTCAACGCGGGCGTCGTTCTACCTCTACAACACCGAGGCCGAAATCGACGAGCTGATCGAGGGCGTCGACACCGCCCGGAAGCTGTTCGCCTGAGCAGCCGTCGCCGCCGCTGCCGGCCCCGGAACTCTTTTCTGCCGAACTCACCTCTTTCAGAACATGAGTGGCTCGGACATGTACCGCCAGCAGATTCTCGACCACTACAAGAACCCCCGGAACTACGGGGAGCTCCCCGACCCCGATTTCTCCCACGTCGGGGAGAACCCCTCCTGTGGGGACACCATCCAAGTGGACGTGATGCTGGCCGACGACGACGAGACCATCGAACACATCGCCTTCAAAGGCGACGGCTGTGCCATCTCCCAGGCTGCAGCGTCACTGCTGACCGAGAAGCTCCCCGGTACGAGTATCGAGGAGCTGTACGCCATGGACACCGACGATATTGTCGACATGCTGGGCGTCGAGATATCGCCGATGCGCATCAAGTGTGCGGTGCTCGCCCGACAGGTGGCCCAAGACGGCGCCAAACTCTACCGCGGCGAAATCGACGAGAAGGACCGCACCATCACTGAGGAGTAGCGCCGCGCCCGCATTCTACCAGTTTCGTGTTCGACCTCAAGAGCGCTAGCGTTCCGTATACCGCAGAGAGTTAGACGTATCTAATAATTTTACACGGTGGTAACTACTTTATACTTCGAGGCATGAGAGATAGGTAGGAATACGTATGGAAGCAATGTACCCGGCCGACAGACCTGTGGGGGCTGCATGATCGACGCCCAGCAGGCTATCGAGATCTTCATCTTCTCCGTCCGCGACGGCTTCGTGCAGGTCAGTGCGTTCGTCGCGGTCACGGTGTTGCTGTTCAGCTACATCCAGTATCGCACCGGCGGCCGCCTCATCACCGCACTCGAAGAGAACGAACGCTACCAGCCGCTCGTCGGCGGCCTGCTCGGCCTGACGCCGGGCTGTGGCGGGGCCATCGTCGCGATGCCGCTCTACATCCGCGGCACCGTCAGCTTCGGCACGGTCGTCGCCGCGCTGGGCGCGACTGCCGGAGACTCCGCGTTCGTCATCCTCGCGCTCGCGCCGGAAGCCGCCATCTACGCCTACGGACTGGCGTTCATCTCGGCGGTGTCGTTCGGCTACGCCATCGACTGGTGGGGGCTCGGCGTCGGCCGAGTCGACCGCGCGGTCGCGAAAATGGGTCGGCCACTCACTGACGGCGGCTTCGCCACGACCAGTGTGGCCAATGGCGGGCCGAGTGTCACCGATTACGAGGGTGCAGCGTGTGCCCACGACCACGGCAAGCCAGAGGGTGCCAAGAACAGCGTCATGACGACTGTCAGCCACGGCGTCCACGTGCTCTGGTGGTTCGTCGCCGCTGCCGGCCTCATCGCCGGCGTGGAGTATCTTCGGCGCGGGGCCCCGGATGTGCCGCTGGAGTTCGGCCTGACCTTCGCGGCGGTGTTCACCGTTGCCGGGCTTCTCGGGACGGTTGCCTCGTTCTACCTCCACTTCGTCGGCCGACGCTTCATCGGCGAGGGGGAGGCCGGGCGGGTGCGAGAGGAGTTCGCGAACGCCTACGAGACGTTCCAACACGCCGCGATGGAGACCAGCATGGTCACGGTCTGGGTCATCGCAGCCTACCTGCTCTATGAGTACAGCGTCGTGATCTTCGCAATCGATATCGGCGGGCTCGCGGCGGCAGCGGGCGTCCTCGCCCCCATCGGCGGTGCGCTGCTGGGGCTGATTCCCGGCTGTGCGCCCCAGATTATCTTTGCCGGCGTCTATGCGGAGGGCGGCATCCCGTTCTCGGCGCTGACGGCCAACGCCATCAGCCAGGACGGTGACGCACTGTTCCCGCTGCTGGCCATCGACCCGAAGGCGGCGATGGTCGCCAGTATCTACACCACGATTCCCGCACTCATCGTCGGGGTCCTCGTGCACTACTTCTGGCCGTTCGCCCAGTTCGGCTTCGGGGTTGTGGGCTGATGTATGAAGATATCCTCCTCCCCATCGACGGCAGCGAGCCGTCGTTGCGCGCGGCCGACCACGCAATCGAGCTGGCGACCACGTACGACGCGACGCTGCACGCGCTCTACGTCGTCGATAGCGACCCGTCTCCGCTTGCAGTCTCACGGGCAGACGTTCGCGAGACGCTCCGAGAGGTTGGCGAGGAGGCCGGCGAGGCCGCGTTCGCAGAGCTCGAACCGCTGGCCGAGGCGGCCGGCATCGAGCTCATCTTGGCGATGCTCGAGGGGAATCCCGAGCAGTGCATCGTCGACTACGCGACCGACCACGAGGTCGACCTCGTGGTGATGGGCACTCACGGCCGGGCAGGGCTGGGTCGTCGGCTTGTCGGGAGCGTCACCGAACGCGTCGTGCGGTCGGCCCCGGTGCCAGTCGTGACGGTCGGAAACGAGAACGAAGACTGAGAAGCGCAGTTGTTGCGGTACTCACAACGCCGTGAGCCGGTGGGCTGCAGGGAGCGCAAGCAGTTCACAGGAGAGGTCTGTCTCAGCATTCCGGAGCGTCGCCTCGACGACGAACGTGTTGTCGCACTCACTCCCAACCCGGCGAAGCACCGGGTCGAGAACGGCAGTCCCAACACCCTCGACAGCTGCGGGCGAGGTGAGCGCAACATCGCCTACCAGCCCGTCCCAGCGGTCGAGGAATCCGCTGGCGATAGCGCGGCTGACCCCAGCCACCGCCGAGGAGCCCACCTGCACGGTCTCCCCACCGACGGGGACCATCGCATCCGTGACCGTGCGCGCGCTGGTCTCGTCCAGGAGCACGGCGAGATAGCCGTCTTGGCCGCCGTTGAGCCCGAAGACGCTCCCGATGACTCGTTCGGTCCCCAATCGCTCCGCGACAGAGTCCACGTCGAGGAACCGGAGTTGGCTGGTCTCGACAGTGGTCTCGATCTCCGCAATCTCGGCGAGCAGGCTGGCCGCTTCCGCGGCCCCCTCCCGAGCAACGCCGTCGAACGCCTCCAGCATATCGAGCGGAACGACTTCCTCGCCGACCGGGCGGTCTGTGAGGAGGTACTCGATGGCGTAGCCACGGGGAACCGTCAGCAGCGAGAAGGGCACGCCGTCTCCGGAGAGTCGGCTTTCGAACGCCAGCGCACCCGAGCCCGGGGAGTCGGCGAGCAGCGTGGCGTCGTCGAGGTGGTCGTAATACGTCGGCGGCGAGAGTTCGACGGGGCCACCGAGGCGGGCTGCCAGCCCGTCGATGTACTCCCTGACGACGAGATGGGCGGACTCACGCAGGCTGCTGCGGTCAGCGGCATCGAGCAGGGCGTCCGTTTCGCTGCCAGTTCCTTCGAGCAGGCAGTCTGCGTCACCACCGTCGAACACGAACAGCGTCTCCCCGGGGAAACCCCCATCGAGTTCGACAGTGACGCCGACGCAGCCACCGAACTTTCTCCGGATATCGCGTTCAGTCAAAACCGAGACTGACGTGGTCTCGGGAGCGATATCGATACTTGCGAGCCCGGAGAGGACCCCCGCGGCCGACTCGGCCCCCTCCTCGGCGAGCCGGAGACATTCCCCAACTGCGTCAGTGTCGACGGTAGCGGCGCCGGGCCGGGGTTGTGGCGGCATTTAGCGAGAGGTTGAGCGGGGTGTCAATAAATAGGCACCGTGCAGTTATCGGTGCTGATACTGTCAGTACGAAGCTGACAGCGGAGGCGGTACGTTTTTGCACAGCGCTCTCATTTGCAATAACGAATGGCGGCCGACGAAATTATCGAAGTGCTTGGCAACAAGTACAACCCGGAAATCATCGAGGCCACGGCCGAGCCGAAATCCGCACAGGAGCTCTCCGAAGAGCTGGGGGTCCCGATTGCGACCTGCTACCGCCGCATCAACGAACTCACCGAAGTGGACTTACTGGAGCTCCACGACCAGCCGCTCTCTGAGGAACATCGGCGGATCAAGGTCTACCGCCGGCGCATCGACGAACTCTCCATCGACTTTCGGGACGGGCTCGAAGTGGACCTGCAGGAGCGTTCGGACGTGAAAAACAAGCTCGACGAAGTGTGGCGGCGAATGTCTCAGCGCTAGAACTGGGGCCCACCGCCGCCGCCCATCCCTCGCTCACCGCCCATCATTGAGAAGCCGCCGGCCCGTTCGTAGACCGAGATGCCGCCCTCGCCGATCTCCATCGGGAAGATGTCGGTGTTGATCTTCTGTTTGCGCATCTTTGCCACCCAGACGTAGCGGTTGACGCCGTCCTGCGTGGGTGTCTGGATGAAGTAGATGTTGCCGTCGGTGAGGAAGTTCTCGAGGCCGATTTCGGTCTCGGGGAACACCGCCCCCTGTTCGTTGATAAGGAGTGACGTCAGGCCGTTCTTCTTGAGGATATCAGAGAACTTCAGGAGATAGGTGCGGTTCTCGGCCTCGTCGTCGAAGAAGAGACTGAACATCGTCAGCGAGTCGAGCACCAGTCGGTCGTAGGCGGTGCCGGCAAAATCCTGGAGCAGGCGGTCGATGGCGGTGTTGAAGTCCTCCTCACGGAGCATGGTGGACTTATCATACACCTTGATGTCGCCGTTCTCGACCAGTTCGCCCCAGTCTTCGAAGCCAATAGATTCTGCGGCCTGCTGGATGTCTTCGGTGTTCTCCTCGAAGGAAATGTAGACGCCCTTCTCGTCGTGGTCGGTGATGCCCCTGTAGAGATACTGAATCCCGAAGATACTCTTGCCGGTGCCGGGGTTGCCGCTCACCAGAACCGTCGAGTTCTCGACGATGCCGCCGTTGAGGATGGAGTCGAGGCCCTCGACCCCGGTCTCCGTGACGTCGACCATGTAGTACGATGACCTACCGGTTGGTGGGGAATTAAGCCCACCGGGTCGACCGGCGGTCAGCGACGGTAGCGGTAACGACGACACGGCGAACGACCTGCCACAAGTTATCCGTTCAGAACCGCCAGTACCGACTCACTCCTCGTCGGCTTTGTCGTCTTCAGCTTCGTCTTCTGCCTCGGCCATCTGCTCGCCGACGATTCGGTCCGCATGCTTCAGAAACGCCTCGCGACTCCCTTTCGGAATCGTCGCTCCGGCAGCAACGTCGTGCCCGCCGCCGCCGCCGCCGACGGCCTCGGAGGCTTCTCCCATCACGACAGAGAGGTCGAGGCCGTCACGAACGAGGAAGCCGCTGCCGCGGGCCGAGACTTTCACGTCCTCGGCGCTCTCGTCGGCGAACGCGATGATTGGCTGGTCGCGGCGGACGCCGCTGGCGCCCAGTGCCATCCCCGCGATGATGCCGACGATCGTCTCCCGAATGCGGGTGCCGGCGTCGAACCACTGGAAATTCGTCTCCTGATTGACACCTTCGTTCTTGATCCACTCCAAGCCTTCCGAGAGGTTCCGACGGTGGTTTCTGAGCAGCGAGCGGGCCTCATCGAGCGCCTCATCGCGGTAGCCCAGACAGACCGCCAGTCCCACGTCTGCGCGCTCATAGCGCGCCGTGGCGTTGAGCACCGTCGAGAACTCGCTTACGTCTCGGAGTTCCGTCCCCACCTCCTCCGCAGAGAGGATGTAGGTCGTCGTCGTGACGCTGTTGACCCGCTGCGGTGGCACCCCGCGGTCGATGGCATGGCGCATCAGCGCACTCGCGACGGTCTGACGCTCCTTGAAGGAGAGGTCGACCCAGCGCCGCCAGTCGCCGTCGACCTTGAGCTCGAGGTCCAGTCCCGAGAGAAACCGAACTGAGCCCGCTTCGTCGCCCGAGATGCCGGGAATCTGGAGTTCGCTGGC
>Ga0136557_1001000_pt1 | contig 19447 bp, 16 predicted proteins | sample AntRauTorckE6832_FD_104796 | JGI IMG/M metagenome (GOLD analysis project Ga0136557, IMG submission 104796) | Saline lake microbial communities from Rauer Islands, Antarctica - Metagenome Torckler E6 #832 | ecosystem: Environmental > Aquatic > Non-marine Saline and Alkaline > Saline | place...
AGGCCCGCAACAGCGGCGAAGCTTTCTTCTGAACCGGGAATACACGCCCAGAGCTGCCGGTAAAGGTCTCGATACCAAGCGATCCGGCCCAGCCCAGTAACCGGGCCGGGCTGAAGGACATCAGCCACGGGCGCACCCGTTTGGGTTCACTGTAACGCGCGGCAAATACCTCGAATGCTTCCGAATGTGTGAGGTTCAGTCCGCCGACACCGGCACGCAGAAACTTGCGCCCGACCGAGGGCATGGCATCGAATAGGTCTACCCGATACCCGGCCAACGCCAATTGTTCAGCGGCCATCAATCCGGCCGGACCGGCACCTATAACGGCTACAACTGGCTGGCTGTGAGTCTGATCTGTTCCAGCCAGGTTCATGACTCCCGCCTTACAATACGCATATCGTCATCCAGAGCATTACAAAGTCATCATGATAACCCGCCTTGCCCGACAGCGCTTGCTGATGGCCGACTTCAGCGTTTAGCATGTCGCCAACAATTTAGCGCACAGGCCATTGTCAGTCCTGGACTTACTTGATAAAGTCCGACGCGATAACCACAAAGTCATTGGTGACATTTATGTTTGACCGGAATAAAGACAGACAACAGGACAAACCCGAAACCTCTGCCGCGCCGGCTGTGGAATCAACTTACAGCAACTCACCGCGGCCGACGTCAAGCGCCAGCTCAGGCACATCTGCCACACTGGGCGCGACCATCAAGGTGAAGGGCGATATCAGCGGCGACGAGAACCTGCTGATCGAAGGTGAAGTCGAAGGCACTGTAAACCTGGCATCTCATGAGCTCACTGTCGGCAAGTCAGGCAAGGTTCACGCTGACGTTACCGCCAAAGTGATTCGTATTGATGGCGAAGTTCACGGAGATATTACCGGCAAGGAGAAAGTGTTTGTCTCCAGCACCAGTATCATCAAGGGCAACATCATCACACCCAAAATGACATTGGAAGAAGGCGCCCGCTTCAAAGGCACCATTGATATTGATCCCAGCCACGCCAACGGCGGCTCGCCAGTGACATCGTTTAAATCAGGCAGTCCGACTGACAAACCAGACAACACGACCAGTAAACCCGGCAACCCGACCGTCAAAACCAGCTAAATCGTGAACCTGCCAGAGAAATTGACAGATACAGTGACTGAAACGTTGCCCAGCCGTTTAATGCCCGACATTCTGCACCGGCTTGCAGATGTGTCCACATTGATGGTGCTGGACATAGGCTTTGGCGTTCACGAAACCGTGGAGCACTTTGGCAACAGGCGGTGCAAACTGCACTTCTGTGGTTTGACCGACGCCTTGCAATCGCCACCATCACTGCCCCCGCCTGCGCAGAAGACAGGTAAGATTGTTGATGAATCAGTGCGCCAGGAAAAACTGCTGTGCGCATGGCGCGAACGATTTCGCAGCGTTCTGAATTTTCCGGACGACACCTGTTTCGATCTGTGTCTGTTCTGGGACTCATTCAACTATATGGATGACCTGGCGCTCAAAGCCTTCTTCGAGGTATTGCACCCGCACATCCACAAAAAAACGCTTGGCCATGGCCTGATTCAGTTCAAGGACGACAAACAGGTGACGAACCGCGAATATGGAGTGCAGGCACAAGACCAGTTGGTCATGCGCCACGGCCACCATGGCTCACTTGCCAGCTACCCCCGTCCGCAAGCAAGGGTGGCGTCCTTGCTCAAAGGGTTTGCTGTCAGTCACGGCGTTTTACGTCGCGACGGCCTGCTGGAGGTATCATTAAAAACTGAATAAAGTTTGTTTGTGCCAGATCAGACCCGCAACAGTTCCTTGACCGCTTCAATCGCACGATCAACGTGTGCTCTGGTATTGTAATTACTCGGACAAAGATTCGCCAATGTGGCGACCGCCTACCCAGGTTTCAGCAACATCGATCTGCCAAAGCTGTGAGGGATCAATATCGAATATGTCCTGCTCTAGCAGAATGAAATCGGCAAGCTTGCCTGCCTCCAGTGAACCCAGAAGCACTTCCTGATGCCCGGCATAGGCCGCATCCAGCGTAAAGCTGGTCAAGGCTTCGCCCAGCGTCATGCGCTCTTCCGGGAACCAGCCACCGGGGGGTTCATTTTGGTGATCCTGACGCGTCACGGCCGCGTGCAGACCAAAAAAGGGATTAGGCGACTCCACCGGAAAATCAGAGCCGTTGGCAATGATGGCACCCGCCTCCATCAGTTTGCGCCAGGCGTAAGCGCCCTGGATGCGAACCTCACCCAGGCGATCCTGAGCCATGTTCTTGTCGCTGGTCGCGTGCGTCGCCTGCATGGATGCAATCACATTGAGTTCGCTAAAACGCAAAATATCTTCATAGCGCAGCACCTGCGCGTGCTCTATGCGGTGGCGTTGCTCGCGTGTACCAGTGCGTTGAATCAATGCCTCGTAGTTATCCAGCACAATCATGTTGGCACCGTCCCCAATCGCGTGCACGTTGACCTGAAAACCTGCCTGCATTGACACGTCCATCAATTGCGTCAACCGCTCAGGGCTCAGCAGCAACAGTCCCTGGTGCCCTGCCATATCCGAGTAATCTTCGTTGAGGTAGGCGCCGCGACTACCCAGCGCGCCGTCGGCGGAAATTTTTACGCTACGCACAACCAGTGTGTAGTCCTCGCTGATGAAATGGCCTTCGGCCAGACGCTCGGCCAGTTGTTCATCACCACCGGCAAGCATGACGTAAACCCGAATTGGCAGCGGCCCCTCGCCCAACAACTCCTCATAGGCTTGCAAGGTAGCGCTGGAGACTCCGGCATCGTGCACACTGGTCAAGCCCTGTTTGGCCAGCGCGAGCATAGCGCGGCGCAGTGCCATCTTTTGATCATCAATGCTCAATGCCGGAATATTCCGGGTGATGTAGCCCATCGCCGTGTCGACAAAGGTGCCCGTTGGGCGGCCTTCTGAATCGCGAATGATCATGCCGCCGTCGGGATCCGGTGTACTGGCATCGACGCCAGCCAGGTCCATGGCGGCCTGGTTGGCCCAGCCGGCATGACCATCAACACGGCTGAACCACATCGGCGTATCCAATTGTGCCTGTGCCAGTGTCTCGGCGCTGGGAAATTCATTGCTGTCCCACAGTACCTGGTTCCAGCCACGCCCCTGTATCCAGTCCAGGTCCGGGTTGGCTTGCTGAAACGCAATCACGCGCGCCACTGCTTCCTGCTCCGAGCGGGTGCCAGTCATATCCACTCGCAGCAGACTCAGACCATAGTTGAGCACATGGCCGTGTGCATCAATCAACCCCGGCAACAGGGTCTTGCCGTCACCATCAATGACCGTCATGCCGTCATCATCGGGCAATTCATCGCCGTCTGTGAAGACCCGGTCAATGGTGTCACCGGTAAACTGTATGGCGTTAAAGGTCTTGCGTTCGCGAGCGCTGCCGGGGCCATCACCGTCAAGCATGGTGTAGCCGTTAACATTGGTCAGCAGCGTGGTCTGAGCCATCAATATCGACGGCACAAATACAAAAAGGCTTGAGGCAAGAAACAGGCTGCGGCGCAGAGTTCGATGTGTAAAAAGCATAACAAGGCTTCCGGATCAGTGTTGTTGAATCTTGTGCTGGCAAGTGTACCGCTATCGCCGAAGTTGGTATACGCTTGATTCTGTGCGTTATACTTCGCTCACAACAATGACAATCCGGGACACACCCATCAAGGACACACCCATCATGCATACCATCCACTTCCGGTTCCGGACTCTGCAATACACATTGGCAACCCTGAGCTGTGCCCTGATATTAAACACAACACTGCATGCTGCGGAACTGACCCTGGTCAGGTTTGGCCCTGAGGGGCATGAGAAACCGGGACTGATAGATTCCCAGGGGCAGATCCGCGACCTGTCGGCCCACCTGCGCGATATCACACCGGAGCAGCTGTCCGACGACAGTCTGGCTCGCATTGCGGCAATCGCACCCGACAGCCTGCCTGTCATCAGCCCTGATGCCCGGCTGGCCGCGCCGGTCACCGGCGTCAGCAAAATCATCGCCATCGGCTTCAATTATATCGACCACGCCGCTGAAATGGCCGTGGAGGTGCCAGAGGAACCGCTGGTTTTCATGAAAGCGGTGTCTGCGCTGAGCAATCCTTTTGATCCTGTCATTGAGCCGCGCGGCGCCACCAAGCTTGATTACGAGGCTGAGCTGGTCGTGGTCATCGGCAAACGCGCCCAGTATGTTGATGCCAGCAATGCGCTTGACTATGTCGCTGGCTACACCGTGGGCAACGACGTCTCCGAGCGCGCCTTCCAGCGCGAGCGGGCCGGCCAGTTTGTCAAAGGCAAAAGCGCGGACTCTTTTGCGCCGTTCGGCCCCTGGCTGGTCACACGTGACAGCATTGACGACGTGCAGAATTTGTCCGTGTGGTCAGAGATCAACGGTGAGATGCGCCAGCAGGGTAATACCAATCAGATGGTCGCCGGTGTCGCCGACATTGTCAGCTACCTGAGCCAGTTCATGACCCTGATGCCAGGCGACCTGATCTATACTGGCACCCCGGAGGGCGTCGGCGATGGCTTTACACCCCCCAGATATCTAAAAGTAGGCGATACCATCCGCATCGGCATTGAAGGGCTGGGGGAGTTGCGCCAGGAGGTCGTGGCAGGCCCATGACACCCGGCATCAATACGGCCAAAAAAGCTGGCGTGATCCATCACGTCCATGAATATAGCCACGATCCCGGGCATTCATCTTATGGCCTGGAAGCCGCAGAAAAAATGGGTGTTGCGCCGCAACGGGTGTTCAAGACCCTGGTGGTTGCTCTGGAGACCAAAGCGCTTGTCGTTGCTGTGGTGCCGGTGTCCACGATGCTCAATATGAAACAGATCGCGCGTGCCGCTGGCGCAAAAAAAGCCACCATGGCAGCGGCGGCGGATGTTGAGCGCAGCACTGGGTATGTGCTGGGTGGCGTCAGCCCGCTGGGGCAAAAAAAACGCCTGCCGACCTTTATTGACGAATCGGCGCGCCAGTTTGACAGCATGTTTGTCAGTGCCGGGCGACGGGGCCTGGAAATAGAACTGAGCCCCGACGACCTGAGGGTATTAACCAGCGCTGAATTTGCCGCGCTGGCCGATGCCGACTGATGCAACCGCCTATTCGATAGCATCATACACCAAGGTCTTGAAGCGCTCACGAAAACCATTACCGCCGGCCGGTGACACCTGGGCCATGATGATGGTAATCATGTTCTCCTGCGGGTCTATCCAGAACCGCGTTCCCGCTGACCCATCCCACCAGTACTCGCCCGTATTGACCGTATGATTGTAAGTTGACGCATTCATGACCACCGCCATGCCACCCAGGCTCCAGCCCGAACCGCGCCAGTAGCCGGAACTGCCAATGGGTAACAGCGCATCGGGCACGGCGTTTTCCGCCATCATGCGCACGACCTGCGGGCTGACCAGGACCTCACCATTGACCCGGCCATTGTCCAGGAACAACTGCGAAAAGCGCAGGAAATCCATTGTTGACGACACTAAACCAACGCCGGCGCTGTTCAGGGCTCGCGGCTCAGTCACCGGAATGCTTTCCATCTCATGCGCCTGCAACTGACCACTGTCATCGGGGCGATACACGGTTGCCAGACGATCCTGACGATTGGCATCGACATAGAATACGGTGTCTGTCATGCCCAGCGGCATGAAAATGCGCTGCTGGTAGAACGTCAAAATGTCCATGCCAGTCACCACCTCAATGACGCGACCCAGGATCTCCGCGTGCATGCCGTAGCCATAGTTTGTACCGGGATCTTCGAATAGCGGTAATGCCGCTACATTGTCGACTACCTGGGCCAGAGTCTGGTCGTAGCTGTGAACGTTTTGAGCACGATAAAAAGCACTGTTTCGACTGCCAATGCCAGAGGTGTGAGTCAATAACTGCGCCAATGTAATATCACCCTGGCGCGGCCGGGTGACGTCCGGAGCACTGGCATCCAGCATGACCTGTTGGCCGGAAAACTGGGGCAGGTAGGTCTGTACGGAAGCATTGACGTCGAGCAGGCCCTCATCATTCAGCATCAGGATGGCCAGGGCGGTCACCGGCCGGGTCATGGAGTAGGTACGAAACAACGCATCGAACGCCATGGCCTCGCCCGTTTCGATATCCCGCAAACCCAGCGCCTCGTGGTAGACAAGTTTGCCGTCCTTGACCACGGCCGCGACTGCCCCGGCAATATCGCCGGCATCAATTTGCGCCTGCAGCGCATCGGTGGCCAGTGCCAGCCTGTCAGCTGACAATCCAACCGATGCCGGTGTTGCGCGCGGCAGTGTCTGCGCTGCCAACTTCGACGACGCTGCCAACGCCGCGCAAACAGCGGTGATTGCCATAAATGTGTGAACTACCGTTGCTTTCATGCCTGCTTTTCTCCTGATCAATATCAATTTATAAGTCTGCCCTGTTTCGTATTTAAGAAATAGGCAAAATATGCAATTAAATAATTGACTAGATGAGAGCGCATGGTTATGCTTCGGTCGATCAATGGCATAGAAATTGACGACAAAACAAAGTGTTATGAAAAGTAACATACTGTTCATTCTGTGCAGATTGGTAACACTTTCCAGCAGTACCTGCCTTTGAAAGTGTGCTCGATCAAAAATGTGAGACAAAAGTCGAACTACGCCTGACCCAATAAGAAAAATCAACACTGATAAAGAGAGCCATGACAGGCTCCTGGACGCAGACGAAATAGAGCCGAGTATTGCTATTCCGAAGCCCAGGGGAACTGTGTGGTTTTTTTATGCATTTCTGATTTTAAGCATTGGCAGGCAAAAATCTAATCGCTGTAACTATGAGTATTAAGGGGGGGGGGGAAACCCGATGAAATTAAAAGAACTATACCGCTGCATCGCTTGCGTATCACTGGTCGCACCGACACTGGTTTTTGCACAACAACAACCTCAAATCGAAGAGGTTGTCGTCACCGGTTCCTTGATTCGTGGCACACCCGTAGACGACGCTTTGCCGGTGGAGACATACACCACTGCAGACCTGGAACTGTCAGGCTCGCCTTCAGCACTGGAATTTGCCAAGAGCCTGAGTATCTCCGGGGCGACCGACGGTGAGTCCTACTATTTCGGGGGCGCTGACGACACCGGCAACGTCGCCTACAACTTACGCGGGATCGGCGCGGACAAGACACTGTCTCTGTTCAACGGACGACGCGTGACACAGAACACATCCGTTATTCCATCAATTGCGCTGTCGCGTATCGAGATCCTGAAGGACGGCGCTGCGGTAACTTACGGCGCAGACGCCACCGGTGGTGTCGTCAACTTCATCAGTCGTGACAATTTTGAAGGCATTGAAGTACAGGGCGGTTTCAAAGCCATTGACGGATCCGACGGTGATTTCAACGTTGGCATTCTGGGTGGTTTCAGCGGCGACAGCACAGATGTCATCTGGGCAGCAGAGTGGGAACACCGCTCACAGATGGACAGCACTGAGCGCGATTTCTCCAGTCAGCCTTACGCTTCCAACCCGGCGCCGTGGTCCGACCTGACCAACCTGGCCGCATATGCTGCGCGCGGCCCACTGCCCGCCGTGCCCGGCAACACAGCAAACAGCGAGTTTGGGCCGGTGTACGGTCTGGCCACTGACTTTACTGACCAGTCCTGTAATGCGGTCGGTGGCATCGTTGACGCCAGTCGCGGATTTTCAGGCTGCAGATACAATTACATTCCGTTCTACGATCTCGTGGCCGACAATGATATCTATCGTCTGTTCGGTCAGGTAAAAACCGAGATCAGCTCACAGCACAGCTTCACAGCCCGCGCGTCTTACTCGCAGGTCTCTACCCCCAACGCTTACGGCTCGCCATCACAGCCAGTGATTCGTGGTCCCGCACGAGCGTCAGGTGCGGCCTACCAGCTTTATGTGCCCAAAGTTAACCCTTACGTTGATGAGTTTGCTCAGCGTTCCGGCTTCGCCAACAACCCGCTGTATGCAGTAACTCAGGGTTTCACGCCGATTCTTTATCGTGGTTTCGCACACGGCGGTCTGGACCTGTTTGCCGAGAATGGCCGTCACAGTACGCCACGTGAAATCGACAACCGCTTTCTGCACCTGACCGCCGGTTTCGACGGCGAGCTCGATATCGGCAGCGGTATTTTTTACGACGCGGCACTGACCTTCAACCAGTCTCATTTAACCAACGACAATCCCGATATCGCCCTATACCGTATGCAGGAAGCGCTGAACGGTTTCGGTGGTCCGAACTGTAACGCAACTGACCTGAGCACTGATCGATTTGGTACCCAGAACCCTGCTGCCGCCGGCACTAATGGCTGCCAGTGGTACAACCCGTTCGCCTCCAACTTCACTGGCCAGCCCATCTACGGCCTGTCCAACCCAAACTACGTACCCGGCGCCGAGAACCCTGACGATCTGGTCAGATGGATGTTTGATCAGCGTTACCAGGAAACGGTGAACTGGAACGTGACGGCTGATCTGGTGTTCAGTGGCGAAACGCCGATTGAGCTGCCAGGCGGCATGGTGTCATGGGGTGCGGGCGCCCAGTGGCGTAATACCAAAGAGCGTGAAACGGTTCCCAGCCAGGTCTACAACGGCGCTCAGCCTTGCGCATGGCCAGAACAGGAACCCAATTCTCCTGAATCACCGGGTTTTGATGGTTGTACACCTGACGCACCGGGTCCATTCCAGTTTTTTGGCACCAACATTCCTGACGCCTCCAAGCAGACCCAGGAATCCGTCTTTACGGAATTCAATCTGCCGATACTGGATTCGCTGTACATGGCGGCAGCAGTGCGCTACGAGCAGTTCTCCGGTAACCTGGACGCAACGGTATACAAAATATCGGGCAAGTGGGATGCCACACAGAGCCTTGCATTCCGTGGCTCTTATGGCACCAACTACCAGGCACCGGGCGCGGGCATCAACCCGGGCGAAGTTGTCAGTGGTACCACCAACTACACCCGCGCCGGTGGCGCATGGCGTGGTTCAACAACCTTTACCCGCTCTGATATCGAACCGGAAGAAGCAACCGTGGCAAGCATTGGTGCCATCTGGCAATCCGAAGGCTTCACACCAGGCAGTGACTTCCAGTTCATCGTCGACTACTTCAACATTGAAGTTGAGAAAGAGCTGGGGCTGCTGGCCAACGTGAACCTGATCGCCAACTCTGTCTTCAGCATCCCACCCGGCGGCTCAGGTTCTGTGCCGAACGACGGCACCGCTCTGGCTGACTGCTCACACCCACTGATTGGCCGTGTCATCTTCAACGGTGGCCCTTGTGCGCAGGGCGTGTCGACTGCCTCTGATTTTGCCGAGATTCGCACCGACTTCGGTAACGGTCCTGGTCAAAAAACCCAAGGCTTCGACATTCAGACCAGCTATGGCTTCCCGGCATTTGCGGGCGACATGGAATTCCGTCTGAACGCCACCAGAGTCCAGGAGTTCGATTTCACACCGACACTGCTGGATGGCTTTGAAGTCGCACCATCACGTGATCGTCTGGGCTTCCTGAACTATGAAACGATTGCCAATGCCATCTCCGAGTGGCGCGCCAACTTCACCACCAACTACTCGCAGGGCGATCACAACTTCCGCCTGTCTGTGCAGTACGTCAGCGGCGTGAAGGATGAGCGGTTCTTTAACGAGGATGGCTCACGTGTAGGTGACGCGGCACTGACGCCAGCTGGCTTCCAGCCGGGCACAAGAACGCCGTTTGGTCCCAGCACCTACGGCATTGACGGTGACGACTGGATCGTTGCTGACTTCCACTACACGGTCAACCTGCCTGCGGAAACAACGCTGACAGCGTCTATCGTAAACGTGTTAGACGAAATGCCACCCGGGTCACGTCAGGAACTGGGTTACGATCCACGTATCGGCAACCCACTGGGTCGTACTTTTGAAATAGGTCTGCGTAAACAGTTCTAAATTAAAGTAACGTGCTCCAAAAAAAAGCCCCGCTCAAATGAGCGGGGCTTTTTTTTGCCTGTAACAACGGTACGAAACTTGCTGTACCACTTCTTGCCAGGCCTTATCACAGCCATATCGGTCCTTTAGCGCTATAAAAACGGATTTTCTGTGCTTTCTATGCGCCGAGAAAGGGCAAAAGTACCCTGTGCGCGCCAAAAACTGGCACCAGTAAAACAACGAACTGTTTTGGGCAGCGAACTTCTTAAATGAACCGTCATGAGGCACGGACAGCAAAACATGGCTGTTGCGGGACAAACAGCTGATGAAAGCAACACAACACATTTTCAGGGTCAGGCGCACCTACAACGTCTGGGTCGGGAATGAAACCCTGGAAGACTACGCGCTGCGTTTCACCGCCATCAAGGCGCGACGCTGGAGCATAGAACAGGTCGCCAAGACTGCCCTGGGCGCCACCGCTTTCCTGGCACTTGAAGCCATCGCAGCCGCTGTGACCCTGAGCTATGGAACCGTTAACGCCATTGCGGCCATGATAGCCGTTGGCATGGTTATCCTGTTAACCGGTTTCCCGATCGCCTACAACGCGGCCAAATACGGGTTGGACATCGATTTGCTGACCCGCGGCGCCGGATTTGGTTACCTCGGCTCGACAATTACCTCACTGATCTATGCGTCATTCACGTTTATCTTCTTTGCCATAGAAGGCGCCATTCTGGCGTCAGCGTTGCAGGCACTGCTGGGCATTCCCTTATGGCTTGGCTATATCATCTGCGCGGTGGCTGTCATACCTATCGTCACTCATGGCATCACCACCATAAGCAAGTTCCAGGTTGGTACCCAGACTTTCTGGTTGTTGCTGCAGTGCACAGCACTCGCGGTTATCACCTGGTTTGAGTTTGCCCGGGTCAGCGACTGGAGCGCATACAGGCCAGCAGACACGGAATCGAGCAGCGGCAATGGCTTCAGCCTGGCGCTGTTTGGCTCATCGGCCGCCATCATGTTTTCGCTGGTTGCGCAGATTGGCGAACAGGTCGATTACCTTCGCTTCATGCCGGAAAAAACCCACGAAAACCGTCGCCGCTGGTGGTTCTGGTTATTACTGGCGGGGCCCGGCTGGATCTTCATTGGCATCATCAAGATGCTGTTGGGCTCATTTCTCGCCTACCTGGCCATTACCGCCGGAGACACTCCTGAGCGGGCAGCTGACCCGACTTATATGTATCAGATGGTATTCAACTACATCACGCAGTCTCCCACGCTTTCCCTGGTGCTCGCCGGCATGATGGTGATCGTGTCGCAGATGAAAATCAATGTGACCAATGCTTACGCCGGTTCAATTGCCTGGTCAAACTTCTTCTCGCGCCTGACGCACAGTCACCCCGGGCGAGTGGTCTGGCTGGTGTTCAATGTGGCCATTGCTTTGCTGTTGATGGAACTGGGCATGTACCGTGCCCTGGAAGCCATCCTGGGTTTATTTGCCATTGTCACCCTAAGCTGGCTCGGGTCATTGTCTGCGGATCTGCTGATCAACAAACCACTGGGCCTGAGCCCGTCCTATGTCGAATTCAAACGCGCGCATCTGTATGACATCAATCCGGTAGGAACCGGCTCTTTCATCCTTGCATCTGCCATCGGCATTCTGTGCTACACGGGACTGTTTGGTGATATCCCCAGACACCTTGCGCACTTTATCAGCCTGGGCATCTGCTTCGTCTCGGTGCCGGCGCTCGCGCTACTTACCCGTGGCCGTTTCTATCTTGCTCGTCAGTCGCCGCAAATTGATGACCTGCTGCAGATCCAGGACGCTGATAACACCCTGGAATGCTGTATCTGCGAAACCCGTTTTGAACGTGATGATATCGCCTATTGCCCGGCCTATCAGGGCGCCATCTGTTCGCTGTGCTGCTCCCTTGATTCTCGCTGCATGGATGTCTGCAAACCTGATGGACGCCTGAGCAATCAACTGGAACAGTGGCTGCGCCCGCTGCTGCCAGAGGCTGTTTTCAGTACCATCAATCGCCGCATGATCAGGTTTTTCGTGCTCTTTACCACGGCCAATACCTTCAGTGCCGCGCTGCTGGCCTTGATCTACTATCAAATGCAGCCGGCAACTCTGGGGGAAGTTCTGTTATTGCGGCAGTCACTGTGGGCGCTGTTTTTCATCCTGCTTATCATTCTGGGCGTTGTGTGCTGGTTGCACCTGCTGGCCAGTGAAAGCAGGGAAGTGGCGCAACAGGAATCAGCACGACAAACCGGTCGCCTCATGCAGGAAATTGAGGCGCATAACCTGACCGACCTGGAATTGCAGGAAGCCAAAGAACTGGCCGAACGCGCAAATGACGCCAAAAGCCGATACTTGTCAGGCATCAGTCACGAGTTGCGTACGCCGTTACAGGCAATTCTGGGGTATGCGCAACTATTAACACAGCGTGCTGACATACCAGAAAAACACCGCAATGGCATCCAGATTATAAAGCGTAGCGGTGAACACCTGGCAGGCCTGATTGAAGGTTTGCTGGACATTTCCAAAATCGAGGCCGGACGCCTGGAGATATACCGTAACCGGGTAAAACTGCCTGACCTGATTGACCAGATGATCCAGATGTTTCGTACCATGGCGCTGGGAAAAGGCATTGAATTCAGCTGCCATATTCACAACAAGTTACCTGATTACGTCACCACCGACGAGAAACGTCTGCGCCAGATACTGATCAATCTTCTCTCTAATGCCATCAAGTACACACATAACGGCAGCGTAGAATTCCATATCCATTACCGAAGCCAGGTCGCTGAATTTGCGGTCATTGATACTGGCATTGGCATCAATGAAAAAGATCTTCACCGTATTCTGGACCCGTTTGAACGGGTCCAGCACGCTGATTCCCCGAATGTACCGGGAACAGGCCTGGGTTTGACCATTGTACGCTTGCTCACCGACATCATGGGCGGTGAGCTTGATATCACCAGCACACCGGGCGAGGGCAGCTGTTTCAAAGTATCCTTGATGCTCTCACAAGTCAGCGAACCGATTGTCGAAACACCACCCCAGCAACTGATCAGTGGTTACAGCGGGCAGCGCAAGATAATTATGGTCGTGGACGACGACCCTATTCATCGAGGCCTGATGAGCGACTTATTGCACCCGCTGGGGCTGACAACGTTCGAAGCACGCGATGCTCACGACTGCCTGGCTGCACTTCAAAACGTGACACCGGATCTTTTCCTGCTGGATGTAAGCATGCCCGGTATTGATGGTCTGGCGCTGGCAGATTTATTGCGTAAGAAACGTTTGCAGCAACCCATCATCATGATTTCGGCTGATGCCCATGAACGCCATCGCAACTCACAAGCGCTGAACTCTCATGACGATTATCTGGTGAAACCGATCAATAACCAGCAATTGCTGGAAAGTATCGGCAGCTTGCTTAAACTGAGCTGGATCCATAGCAGCGACACGCTACAGCTCCCTGTTTTTGACCAGGCTGCAATTTACCATCCCAGACTGGTCGAGCTCGCAGATCATGCGCTCGTCCGCGAGCTGACAACCTACGCCGACCTGGGATACAAACGCGGGGTACACGAAAAACTGGCGGAAATGCACAGCACTGGTCTGATAGATGAAAACACCCTGGCTTATTGCCAGCAACTTGCCAATGCCATGCAGTTCGCTGCGCTGGCAAAAGCTTTCAGAGCGGCCTGATACATGAAGACAAACGCATTGAATCCGCGCGTTGACCAACCATCTGAGTTTTTCGGAGTGTGATAAAAAAATGCCGCAAACACAGCGAAGTTACGAGAAGCCTATGAGCAAGAAATCGTATTCCAATGTCATATTAGTCGTCGATGACTCGCCGGAAGCATTGAGCTTTGTCAACGACACCCTCGAACAGGCCGGCTACGATGTACTGGTGGCGCTGGAAGGTAAACAGGCGCTTACCATCGCCCGGCGCATCCGTCCCGACATGATCCTGATGGATGCGATCATGCCCCACAAAGACGGTTTCGATACCTGCCGGGAACTTCGCGCCATCCCCGAGCTAGCCGCCATCCCGGTGATTTTCATGACCGGCCTGGCTGATTCGGGCAGCGTGGTGCGGGGCCTTGAGGCAGGCGGTGTAGACTACCTGACCAAACCGATAAATCCAGACGAATTGCTGGCGCGCATGACGGTTCATCTTAGCAATGCCAGACTGACCAGCAGTGCCTACAATGCGCTGGATTCCACCGGGCAGCATTTGTTTTCGGTGGACACTGACGGACATATTCTTTGGGCAACACCGCAAACCCTGGCATTGTTTGCACGCGCGGGCGCCAGCGAAAGCTGGCAAAAGACAGAGCTGGCGGCCGCGCTCAGCGATTGGCTGTCACCGCCATCGACCAGGCAGCGACAGGCAGAGCAAACCCTGGCATTAACAGTCACCAGCACCAGTGGGCCGTTGACGCAGGAAAAGCGACTGACGGTGGCATTTATCCGTCACATAAACCCTGACGAAAAACTGCTTAAGCTTTCCGAGGCAAATGAAAGTTCCGGTGAAGACCGATTGCGTGAAAAACTTGATCTGACCAAGCGCGAATCCGAAGTGCTGACGTGGATAAGCCAAGGCAAAACCAACTGGGAAACCGCTCAGATTCTGCAAATGAGCCCACGCACTGTCAACAAACATCTGGAGCAGATCTTCAAAAAGCTAAACGTACAGAACCGGACTGCAGCGGCACGCATCGCACTCAGTATACTGGAGCGCGACTGAAAACAGCGCTCTCGACGCGCGCCAACCGGTCCTTGCACGCCCGAGGGCAGTGATTGGTTCAGCTGCGTTTTCTGTGCTTTCTGATGCGTACAAAACGCACCGTCAATGTCACGATCAGCACTATGGCCACAACAGCGGTGGCACCGTGCAGCAGATCATGTGCCCACAAACCATCCAGACCATGACCGGGATGTGACCACGCCAATGCCGGCAGCGCAGTCAGAAACAAACTGGCTGATAGGTATTTCCTGAAATTCATTGTGCGCTCCTTCCTGATCCGTGTAATTTTGTTTTGCTTAAGGTTTCGCCACCAGCAACAATTCCGTCGGCCAGTCGGGCCGGCAACATACCGTGCTCGACAATAAAGTCGATTATCTCGAGTAAACCACTGCCTGATTTCAGATTGCTGAATACAAAAGGTCGTTCGCCACGCATGCGCGCGGCATCTACACGCATCACGTCCAGTGACGCACCCACCAAAGGCGCCAGATCAGTCTTGTTGATTATCAACAGGTCAGAGCGGGTAATGCCCGGTCCGCCTTTGCGGGGGATCTTGTCGCCTGCAGATACATCAATAACATACAGCGTCAGATCGGAAAGTTCCGGACTAAAAGTGGCACTGAGATTATCGCCGCCACTTTCAACAAAAATAATTTCCAGTTGCCCATGCCGCGCTATCAGCTCATCAATAGCAGCCAGATTCATCGACGCATCTTCACGAATCGCGGTATGTGGGCAACCACCGGTCTCAACACCGATAATCCGGTCAGCGCTAAGCGCTTCATGCTGGGTCAGGAAGTTGGCATCCTCCTTGGTGTATATGTCGTTAGTCACCACAGCGATATCATAGTCGTCACGCAGTGCAATGCATAAGGCACGCAACAGCGCCGTCTTGCCGGACCCAACCGGGCCGCCAACACCAATTCTCAAGGTTTGGCCAGATTTATCAGTCGTCATGATGACATCCTCTTCGCAATCAGAATTCGATAGATTAAAAAACGGGCTATTGCAGTCATGACCGGAACAACCTGGAATACTGTGTTTCATGATGCATGCTGGCGAGGCTGAGTGCCGGCAGACTGGCACCAATATTGTCGTCCTCCAGCTGCGCCGCCACTGCAATTGCCGCCGGAATCTCCGCCTGCAGGGTGTGCATCATACGCTGCGCTGCGGTCTGCCCCATGGGCAGCAACTTGGTGGCAGCATTGACCTGATTCTCGACCCAGGACCAGCACAAACCCAGACTGGCCATTTCGACATTGATCTGCCAATGCCGGGCGGCTTGAGCGAAGACTGTGACAAAACTCACTGGCCCCCGCATGTCAATGAGCTGCACGCCAAGCGCTGGCAACAGTTTCTGCAATGCCAGGCCGGTAGCGGTATCCGTTAGCTGCAACTCGTGGGTCTCACGAGCGGCGAGTATCAGCGCATTCCAGTACCGAACAGCATCATGGTCGGAATCTGCCAGCGCTGTGTGCAGGCGAAACAATACCGGCAGGTCGACTGCAGCCAAATTGAATCGCAGTTGTGTACTCAACCAGGATTCTATGTCGGCGTCGGTTTTCAGCCACGCCGCTTCTATGGCGTACTCCAGTCCGTGCGAAAACGCGTAAGCGCCCACGGGCAGACCGGCACTGCTCAGGTGCAGCAGGCGCAACAACGCATGGTCAGTGGTGTTCATGCTTGCCCGAGATATCCAGCGCTTCAATCAGGCCGGCTTTCGCGCCCGCTGGTGCCAGACGCTGGTCGTGTGCATGGGAATGTCCGCCGTGTCCGGTGTAGGCACCCTGCTCTGGCACAAATACATGATGCCCGTGCTGCAGTGTCAATCCCAGAAGCACCAGCATTTCCTGCAATACATGATCCGGCAGAATTCGCAACGAGCGCGACCCGATCTGCACCTTCACATGACGGTTGCCCAGGTGATAACAGGCTCGACTGAACACTTCCCAGTCGTCACAGGAGGCAATCACAACGGGCTCGATCGCGCCCTCCACCAGCACCAGGCGACCACATTGGCTGCGCAGGTATTCCCCCACCAGCAGCGGTGTGCCGCGCGCCAGAAACAGCCTCACCTCTTCGCCCGCAGTGGAAAAGATACGCATCCGGCCACGATCGCGCTGCTCATGCGTGAGTATCACCCGAACGTCTACTGGCGCTTTGCACTGAGTGCCCAGTCGCTCATGAACTTCCAACATGTCAATTCCCTCTGCTCAAGTATTAAAACAAACTGTAGCGCTGTGCCATGGGCAAGACGCTCACCGGCTCGCATGTCAACAACTCACCGTTTGCCCTGACTTCATAGGTCTGCGCATCCACTTCAATCACAGGCAACCAATCGTTCAGTATCATGTCCCGCTTCCGTATCGCACGCGTGTTGCGGCAGGCCACCAGCTTTCGATTCAGGCCCAGTTTACCCAGCATTCCACCCTCCAGAGCCAGCTGGCTGGTGAAGGTAACCGAGAGCGCAGCGGCGGCCCCCCCGAAAGACCCGAACATGGGACGGTAGTGAGACGGCTGCGGTGTCGGAATTGATGCATTCGGGTCGCCCATCGGCGCGGCTGCGATCATGCCAGACTTGATGATCAGTGACGGCTTGATACCAAAAAAAGCCGGTTTCCATAACACCAGGTCAGCCAGTTTGCCCGGTTCAATAGAACCGACTTCGTGGGCGATGCCATGGGTGATGGCGGGATTAATCGTATACTTGGCGATATAACGCCGCGCGCGATAGTTATCCGACTCTGCGGTATCTTCCTTCAGCGGGCCACGCTGGATTTTCATCTTGTGTGCTGTTTGCCAGGTACGGGTCACCACCTCACCGACCCTGCCCATCGCCTGCGAATCCGAGGCAATCATGCTGAACGCACCCAGGTCATGCAGTATATCTTCAGCTGCGATGGTTTCCTTGCGGATACGTGAATCGGCAAATGCCACATCCTCAGGTATCGCGGCATCCAGATGATGGCAGACCATCAGCATGTCCAGGTGCTCGTCAACGGTATTCACCGTGAACGGCCGGGTCGGATTGGTTGATGATGGCAGCACATTGGCAACCGAACAGGCCTTGATGATATCCGGCGCGTGGCCCCCGCCGGCACCCTCGGTGTGATAAGTATGAATCGCCCGGTCCTTGAATGCCGCCAGGGTGTCATCAACAAAACCCGATTCATTCAAGGTATCGGTGTGAATAGCGACCTGCACATCATAGTAGTCAGCAACGTTGAGGCAATTGTTGATTGATGCTGGCGTTGTACCCCAGTCCTCATGCAATTTGAGACCACAGGCACCTGCCAGCAATTGTTCGATCAGCGGCTCAGGCAGGCTGCCATTGCCCTTGCCCAGGAAACCGAAGTTCATTGGCATGGCATCGGTTGCCTGCAGCATCTTGCCCATATTCCAGATGCCCGGTGTACAGGTCGTTGCCTTGGTCCCGGTCGCTGGCCCCGTGCCACCGCCCAGCATGGTGGTAATGCCTGACATGGTGGCCTCTTCGACCTGTTGCGGGCAGATAAAATGGATATGCGAGTCAATACCGCCTGCGGTCAGAATTTGACCTTCGCCGGCAATAATCTCGGTACCCGGGCCAATGATGATGGTGACACCATCCTGCACGTCCGGATTGCCAGCCTTGCCGATGGCCATGATGCGACCGTGCTTGATACCGACGTCCGCCTTGACCACACCCCAATGATCAAGAATCAAGGCGTTGGTAATAACGACATCCATGCTCTGTGCATCACCACGCTGGCTTTGCCCCATGCCGTCACGAATTACTTTGCCGCCGCCGAATTTGACCTCGTCGCCATAGCGAGTGTAATCCTTCTCGACCTGCAACCATAGCTCGGTATCGGCTAAACGTACCCGGTCGCCGGTGGTAGGTCCAAACATTTGCGCGTAAGTCGCGCGATCCATACTTGCCACAATTTTTCTCCTGCTTGCCGCAACCGGACTTAGTCCAACGGCCCCATCACTTCGCCACGAAAACCAAACACACGGCGATCACCAGCATACGCCACCAATTCAACCTCACGACTTTGACCGGGTTCAAATCGAACCGCAGTGCCTGCCGCAATATTCAAATGAAATCCGCGAGCCAGACTGCGATCAAGGCGCAAGGCAGGATTAACCTCGGCGAAATGATAATGCGACCCAATCTGCACGGGCCTGTCGCCGGTGTTCTCGACCGACAGCCTGATTGTTGCTCGACCCGCATTGAGCTCAATGCGCCCTTCAGCGGTGCGAATCTCGCCCGGGACCAGCTCTGTGTTTGAATTTTCTTCGGGTGCACTCATAAGTTTTTATCTAATTGGTATCTAATGATTTATAAACCGCTCTAATTGATCGGGTCATGCACCGTGACCAGCTTGGTACCGTCAGGAAAAGTGGCTTCCACCTGAACCTCGGAAATCATGCTGGCAACACCGTCCATGACCTGATCGGCCGTGAGTACTTCCTTGCCGTAGCTCATCAGTTCGGCCACCGTTCGGCCATCGCGCGCGCCTTCCATGATCTCCATGGATATCAAGGCAACAGCCTCCGGGTAATTCAGCTTCAAGCCTCTGGCCAGCCTGCGCTCGGCCAACAGTGCGGCAGTGAAAAGCAGTAGTTTATCTTTTTCTCTGGGTAGTAGTTCCATGTTGTTCCGAATCAATCATGTCAGTTGGGCCTGGTTACCTTTTCTCATCCTGGCTATCTTTTTCATCTCGGTTATCTTTTTCATCTCGGTTGTCGTGGAGCATGCATTTTCCTTGCCACTGCCTCGCCTGCCGCTTCA
>Ga0136557_1001002_pt1 | contig 19436 bp, 18 predicted proteins | sample AntRauTorckE6832_FD_104796 | JGI IMG/M metagenome (GOLD analysis project Ga0136557, IMG submission 104796) | Saline lake microbial communities from Rauer Islands, Antarctica - Metagenome Torckler E6 #832 | ecosystem: Environmental > Aquatic > Non-marine Saline and Alkaline > Saline | place...
AAGCCTTCTCGAATAGCACAAGTATGCTTCGAAGTCCCAAATGAGCCAATATAGAGCACTCCTGAACAGTTACAACTCGGTGGTTATGCCAATTTAGTGCTCCCACCTGAATAGTTACTAACGATACTCACAAATAGAGAAGAACTTCGTAGAACTTTAGGGCCTGTCAACAAATAACATGGCCCTTACCATTTATCACTGCCGGCTGCCGCTGCAAACCGTCCGCCAAGGCTGTAGCGTGAGCCGGGGTGGTAAAATTTGCCGACGGTCGCCACCCGGCCCTTGACCCAGGTCTTTCGACACAGAGCCAGGCACGGTTCCGATGCATTTATGTCAAGCAGTTCACGGATCCATGCATCGGGTATCAGCGCCTCGACGATATGCTCCGCCGTATATTCAGGTGCCTGCTCGAGAAGATATTGGGCAGGGGTGATGGACGTGAAGTCCTGTTCGAGAAAATTGGGAGCAATGGCCGGATAGACATAGCGGTCAGCCAGTTGTATGGGAATATGGTCATTTTTATGGACAAGTATACAGTGAAAAACCGGTGTGTAGGGTTTGAGTTCCATCTCACCGGCAAGAAAAGGAGAGGCTTTCTCTTCGCAGAGAAGATGTACCCGGCAGGAATAGCTGCCGCCGCTCTTGCGGATTTCATCGGCGATCGATGAAATCTCCAGAAAGGAAGAACGCGGTTCACGGCGTGCAACAAAGCTGCCTCGTCCCCGCCTGCGAATAATTCTGCCACTTACCGTCAACTCCCGCATGGCGCGGTTAACAGTCATCCTCGAAGTGTTGAAATGTTTTACAAGCTCCGCCTCGGAGGGAATTCTGGTACCCGCGGGCCATTCTTCCCTCCGTATTCTCTCCAGTATATACTTCTTTATCGTTTTATACACCGGTTGGGGACGCTGGTTTGTCATTCTCTATCCTTCTCAGTCCAGGCTTGGCAACAATCCATCACTCATTAATGAGGCAAAACGGCCTGAGACGATCAATTTCGTGGCATTCTCTATATCAGGAGCAAAATACCTGTCCCTGTCATAAAATGGGACCTGTTGCCGGAGCATGACCCTGGCCTTTTCCAGCGGCGGCGAGGTTTTCAGAGGTGATCTGAAATCCACGCCCTGGCAGGCCGCGAGCAGTTCTATGGCGACGATTCCTGCCGTGTTTTCGGCCATGTCGGCAAGCCGCCGAGCGGCGAATGCCGCCATGGAAACATGGTCCTCCTGGTTGGCCGAAGTCGGCAGGCTGTCGACTGAAGCCGGATGCGCCAGGGATTTGTTCTCGCTCGCCAGGGCGGCTGCCGTCACCTGGGCGATCATGAAACCGGAGTTCAACCCGCCCTTTTCCACAAGAAACGGAGGAAGCTTGCTCATATTGGTATCGATCAGCAGCGCCATCCTCCGTTCGGAGAGCGCACCGATTTCGGCTAGAGCCAGAGCCAGATTGTCGGCTGCCATCGCCACCGGCTCGGCATGAAAATTGCCGCCGGAAATGATATCCATCTGGTCAGGAAACACAAGGGGATTGTCGGAAACGCCGTTGGCCTCTACCGCCAGAGTGCTTGAAGCATTGCGGATCTGCTCAAGGCATGCTCCCATCACCTGGGGCTGACACCTCAATGAGTAGGGATCCTGCACCGCCTCACAATCCTGATGCGATTTTTCAATTTCACTGTGCTGGAGCAGTTGCCGGTAACAGGCGGCAACATCGATCTGGCTTTGCAGCCCTCGTACTTCATGGATCTTCCCGTCAAAAGGACGCCTGCTTGCAAGAGCGGCGTCGACACTGAGACTGCCGCTGACCATGGCCGCGGCAAAGAGATCCTCTGCCAAAAAGAGGCCCTGCAGAGCCATGGCGCATGAAGCCTGGGTTCCGTTGAGCAGAGCAAGACCCTCTTTTGGTCCCAGGACAATGGGCTCCAACCCAGCGACCTTTAACCCTTCCCGGCCGGAGAGCCTGTTCCCGTTGTACATCACCTCGCCCTCGCCAAGCAGAACGGTGCTCATATGGGCGAGTGGAGCCAGATCGCCGGAGGCACCCACGGAACCTTTTTTGGGAATACACGGATACACCTCGGCATTGAGCAGGGCGAGAAGGGCCTTGATAAGCTCAAGACGCACGCCTGAGAAACCGCGGGCCAGGCTGTTTATCTTCAGGACCATGATCAGGCGAACCGTTGATTCATCCATACAGGCACCGATACCGGCGGCATGGGAGAGGACGATGGAATGCTGCAGATGTTCAAGCTCACTTGTTGGAACGATGGTGGTGGCGAGGAGTCCGAATCCTGTATTCACCCCGTAGATTATCCTGCCTTGATCGATGATCTCTCTGACCGTTCGAGCTGAGGCTTCTATCCCGGAAATACAGTCAGGCGACAGCTTCACCCGTACCGGCCCACTGTTTACCATGCGCATCTGGGCAAGCGTCAGCTCCCCCGGCCGTAGAACAACTATGTTCTTCTCTTTCATGGTATCAATTCCATCCACTTGGATATTTGTACACTATTTGAATTGCAGAAATTCCTGACAACATCAATTGTATATACCATCAAAAATCTTTGCAAGTTGTTTCCCTTTGATCTTCCCCTCTCCTGCGCTGCATTTTTTCCCTGAGACCTCCGGTCAGTCTCTTTGGAGTGAACATTCACAAAGAGTATTGTGACGCGCCTCGGACCAAAAAAAAACACATTGTATATACATCCTTGTTGTGCTACCATTTTTTCAGAAAAACCAGCACAAGCGGTGGCAACGTCAATCTCCATGAAGGCTAAACCATGTTGACCAACAGCGACATGCAGGCATCTATGAGCATCCAGCTCGATGACGAGCTTCCCGAACAAGGAGAGTTCAGAGAAGACATCCGAAGGGCACCCGACAGAGGGTACAGGCTGAGCGAAGCACAGACAATGGTTGCTCTGAAAAACGCCTTGAGATACGTCCCGGAAAAATACCACGATGTTCTGATTCCGGAGTTTCTCGGTGAGTTGCGCACACGCGGCAGGATATACGGCTACAGATTCCGTCCCAAGGGTGCAATCAAGGCCGGACCGATCGAAAACTATCCGGGCAGGTGTCTTGCCGGCAAAGCCTTCCAGTTGATGATGGACAACAACCTCGACTTCGAAGTCGCCCTCTATCCCTACGAACTGGTGACCTACGGCGAAACCGGCAGTGTCTGCCAGAATTGGATGCAGTATCTGCTTATCAGGAAATATCTCCAGGCGATGACCGATGAACAGACGCTGGTCATGCAATCGGGCCACCCGTTGGGCCTGTTCCAATCGAGCCCCGACAACCCCAGGGTGATCATTACCAACGGCCTGATGGTGGGGCTCTATGACAACCTCGCAGACTGGGAAGTGGCGGCGCAGATGGGGGTCTCCTCCTACGGCCAGATGACTGCCGGCGGCTGGATGTATATCGGCCCGCAGGGGATCGTTCACGGAACCTATAGCACCCTGCTTAATGCCGGCAGGAAGATGTGCGGGGTCGCCCCGGACGGAGATCTTTCCGGTTTACTGTTTGTTTCCTCCGGCCTTGGAGGAATGAGCGGAGCTCAGCCGAAGGCCGCCAAAATAGCGGGGGCGGTCTCGATCATCGCCGAAGTGGACCGATCCCGGATCACCACCAGACACAACCAGGGCTGGGTGGATGTTGTCTCCGACAATTTGGAGGAGGTGGCAGCCACCGCACAAAAGGCTGTGACCTCCCGGGACACCACCTCAATCGCCTATTACGGCAATGTTGTTGACCTTCTCGAATATCTTGCCGGGAAAAAGGTGAAGGTGGACCTGCTTTCCGACCAGACCTCCTGCCATGTCGTCTATGATGGCGGGTACTGTCCCCAGGGTGTCAGCTTCAATGAACGGACCCGCCTCCTGGCAGAAGACCGAGCTACTTTCAAAGAACTTGTCGATACAAGCCTGCACCGGCATATCGAGGCGATCGCAACACTCACCGCCCAGGGCACCTTCTTTTTCGATTACGGCAACGCCTTTCTCAAGGCGGTATTCGACGCCGGTGTGCGAGAAGTCTCGAAAAACGGCATCGATGCAAAGGACGGGTTCACCTATCCCTCCTATTTCGAGGATATCATGGGGCCCATTTTCGACTACGGCTACGGTCCGTTTCGCTGGGTATGCCTCAGCGGCAAGCCGGAGGATCTTGCAAAAAACGACAGGGCGGCGATGTCCTGTATCGACCCCAAACGCCGTGCCGAAGACCGCGACAACTTCATCTGGATACGTGATGCCCATGCCAACAGGCTGGTGGTCGGCAGCCAGGCGCGTATACTCTACTCCGATGCCGGCGGGAGAACAACCATCGCCCTGAAGTTCAACGACATGGTACGCCGGGGTGATATCGGCCCGGTGATGCTGGGCAGAGATCACCATGATCCGGGAGGTACCGACTCGCCGTTCCGCGAAACCGCCAATATCAAAGACGGCAGCAATGTCTGTGCCGATATGGCCACCCACTGCTTCGCCGGCAATGCCGCCCGCGGTATGTCACTGGTGGCCCTGCACAACGGCGGCGGCACGGGAATCGGCAAGGCCATCAACGGCGGCTTCGGGTTGGTACTTGACGGCAGCAAAGGGGTGGACACCATCATCTCCTCGGCGATGAGATGGGATGTCATGGGAGGTGTCGCCAGACGCAACTGGGCCCGAAACCCCAATGCCATGAAGGTCGCCGCCCAATACAACAGGGAAAACCATAATGGTGACCAGATCACCATCCCCTACCAGGCAGATGAAAAGCGCATCGAGTCAGCTATAAAAAATTACAAAAAGAGCTCATAGAAACATCCGGGAGAGCGTCATGCCCACTGCACTATTTCGCAATGCCAGGATCTACACCCCCGTGGACCGCGGTGCTCCCTGCAGCGGTGAAGCTCAGGGAAATATCGCCGTCTACACACCAGGCGCGATCCTGGTGGAAGACGGTATCATCAAGACGGCAGGCCCCGAACAAGAGGTCACGGCAGAGCTTCCGGAATCACTAGCCAACAACGCTACCGACTGTGGCGGCAGATGCATGATCCCAGGTTTTGTCGACCCACATACCCACAACTGTTTCGCCGCTCTGCGCGAATCCGAGTTCGAACTGCGCCTTGGAGGCACCCCCTATCTGGAGATTCTCCGCCAGGGTGGCGGTATTCTCTCCTCGGTACAGGCGGTGGCGGAAGCCGATGCCGACCTGTTGAGAACCAACACCGAGCGACAGATCAAACGTGCGCTCACCTTCGGTACAACGACCATGGAGATCAAGAGCGGCTATGGCCTCGATACCAAAAACGAGCTGAAGATGCTCGAGGCCATCGGTGGCGCGGCTGAGAACACGCCCGTGGATATAGTAGCGACCTTTCTTGGGGCCCATGCCATTCCCATGGACTATCGCGACCGGTCCGATGAATTCATCACCCTGGTTATCGAGGAGATGCTGCCGGCGGTGGTGCGGCAGGGGATCGCCACACAGTGCGATATCTTCTGTGAAAAAGGAGTCTTCTCCATTTCCCAGGGACGTCGACTGCTCCAGGCGGCAAGAAATATGGGCATGCGTGTCAAGCTGCATGCCGATGAGGTGCACGACCTCGGCGGTGCCGGTCTTGCGGCAGAGATCGGCGCCGTTTCCGCCGACCACCTTTTGGCGGCAAGCGAATCGAACATGGAAGCGATGGCTGAAGCTGGTGTGGTGGCTACATTGCTGCCCGCCACAGCCTACAGTTTGCGAAAACCGTACGCCAACGCCAGGGCAATGATCGGCAAGGAGCTGGCCGTTGCCCTGGCCACCGACTGCAACCCCGGATCGAGCTACACCGAGTCGATGCCCTTTGTCATCGGCCTGGCGGTGCTCAATATGGAACTCTCGCCCGCCGAAGCACTCACCGGAGCCACCCTCAATAGCGCCTACGCCATTGGAACAGCCGACAGAACGGGCAGCCTGGAGGCAGGCAAGCAGGCCGATTTTGTGCTGCTCGACGGCGAGTCACCGGCCATTCTCGCCTACCATGCCGGAGTTTCTCCGGTCGAAGCAGTGTACAAAAGGGGCAGGCGAGTCGCACCCCAGAAGACTGCCCGAGAATAGCAATTTTTTCTCAAGGCTACCTTGAAATACAAAGACACGGAGACAAGACAATGAAGAAGATAGTCGAATGTGTCCCAAATTTTTCGGAAGGACGAAACAGAAAAACCATCGACGCCATCGCCGATGCCATCGAAAAAGTGAAGGGCTGTCGGCTGGTAGACGTCGATCCAGGTGCTTCCACCAACCGGACCGTCTACACCTTCGTCGGTGACCCGGAAAGCATTATTGAAGGTGCATTGGCGGGTGCCAGGGTAGCCCGCGGACGTATTGATATGAGTGAGCACTCCGGTGAACATCCCCGCTTTGGCGCCATGGACGTCTGCCCCTTCATACCGGTGACAGGCGTAAGCATGGAGGAATGCGCCGAGATCGCTAAAATCTTCGCCAAAAGAGCATCGGAGGAGCTGGGCATTCCTTTGTATCTTTACGAGGAGGCAGCGGAGCAGGACTATCGCCGTAAACTTCCCGATCTGCGTGAAGGTGAATACGAGGCCCTGCCCGAACGGCTGAAAGATCCGAAATGGAAGCCCGATTTCGGCCCTGAGGAATTTGTCCCCGAATGGGGCATTACCGCTACCGGGGCACGGAAGTTTCTTATCGCCTACAACGTCAACCTGCTTTCCACCCCCAACCAGGCCCACCGTATTTCCCTCAATCTTCGGGAAGCGGGCCGTGGTGAGAACGAACCGGGCCGGCTCAAGGAAGTCAAGGGCATGGGCTGGTTCGTCGATGAATACAATATGGCCCAGGTGACGGCCAACCTCACCGACTACCATGTCACCTCCATTCACACTTTCTTCGAGGAAGTGAAAAAGGACGCCCGGGAACTGGGTCTGCCGGTGGTCGGCTCGGAAATTGTCGGGCTGGTGCCTCTGGAAGCCCTGCTTATGGTAGCGGACTATTACATCAAAAAAGAAAACCTTTTTATTTACGAGGAAGCACAGAAAATCACACTTGCCATCGAGCGTCTCGGCCTCAACTCCGTCGCACCTTTCAAGCCCGGGAAAAGGATCGTCGAGTATATCATTCATGAAGAGCCCGAGGAACCGCTGGCTGGTCTTTCGCTCCGCGGTTTTATCGAGGAGGTGGCGGCTCGAACTCCCGCTCCCGGCGGCGGCTCAGTTTCCGCTGCTCTGGCAGCAAAGGGCGTCGGCCTTGGTTCCATGGTGGCCAAACTGACCCACGGCGTCCGCAAGTTTGATGATGTCAGGCCACAGATGCAAGAGATCATCCCGACGCTGCATGATCTCACCGGGCAACTCATCCCGATGATCGATGCCGACACCTCGGCTTTCAACGAGTTTATGGAAGGTTTGCGCATGCCGAAAAACACCAAAAAAGAACGGCAACTGCGCAAGGAAAAAATGCAGGCGGGCCTGAAAACGGCGATCGAGGTACCGCTGACAACCATGCGCTTAGGTGATTCGGCTTGGGAGGCCATGCTGCAACTGGCCCGCTATGGCAACCCGGCCTCGAAATCCGACACGCAGGTGGGCGCACGATCGCTGGAAACCGGTATATGGGGGGCCCATCAGAACGTACTGATCAATATGGTTGATATCGAGGATGATGATTTCCGCAAGACAACGCTCGACGAGGCGGAAGCCATCGTTAAACGAGCCGAGGAGAAATGCCGAGAAGTTCTTGATATCATTGACCAGGTGTAACTGCTCACAGGGCACCAAGACTCCCCGCGATCAGCCTGGCTTACGTATGACCAATACGCTTCACCAGTCTGATCGCGAGAATCTCCGGCACCCTGCAAGCAGTTACAAATACCGGGGGGAGTTACATTACGTCGTTTCCCCTGTAAGTAGTTACTGGACAACTATGTAAAGGTTACCTTGAAAAATTGCTCCTTCGCCCGATTTCTTTGTCACAGCGAAAATAAAAATGCTCACATATGACTAATATGCTGCGCTTTTTATTCTCACTGTTCCTCGAACTCGAACGAATTACCTAATTTTTCAAGGTACCCTAAAGTCAATGCCCGGCCGTCCAGCTTGACGACAACGAAGGTAATATCATCCTGCGGCTGGGCAGCCCCGAGAAAAGCATCGATTTCATCATTTATAGTGGCAATAATGTCTTCAGGCTCCTTTTCAGCATGTTTTTTGAGGATATCGACAAGACGATCCTTGCCGAACCTCTCTCCGTGGTCGTTTTCAGCTTCCCATGCTCCATCACTTCCAATAACAATAATCTGTTCTTCTTCTGTAATCTCAAGAGTATTACCCTTAAAGGCAATATCTCGATCGACGCCAAGGGCGACACCTCTGCCGTATAATTCTCTGCACTCCTTTCGTTCAGGATACAACAGGAATGCCGGATCATGCCCCGCCCTCACCCACTCCAGTTTCGCGGACCGGCGGTCCACCATAAGATAAAAAAGTGTGACGAAATTGGAACTTGATTCGGTATCATTGCAGAGGACCCTGTTGACATCGGTGAGGACCTCGGCAAGCGAGCCCGGCTGGTCGTTTCGCGCTCTAACCATGGCTCTCACGGATGCCATCAGCAGAGCTGCGCCGATACCATGACCAACAACATCGCCCACCATCATACCGACTTTTCCAGGCATGTTTTCGGAAATGACATAGTCAAAGAAGTCGCCACCGGTTTCCTGACTGTACCTGCACGCTCCGTATATCTTTATACCCAGATCATTGTAACTCGAATCCGGTAGAAAGTTCTGTTGCACCTCTCTGGCGATTTCGATCGACTTCTGCAAAGCCATCCCCTGTTTCAACTGGGATGTCATAGTGTTGAAGCTCTTGGTCAACTCACCGATCTCATCACCGCTTTGTACATTCAAGGGCGGACCAAAAACACCATTGGCCAGATCCTCGGCAGCTAATGACAGCTTGCGGATTGAACGTGTCATTTTAGTGGTCATGGACCGTATAAACCAGATAATGACTATAATCGCAGCTGCAAAGAGAAGACCGTAATAGAAAGTGAATTTCAGGATGGACTGCAGAACCGTATCACCCGGAGCCACAACCACCAGATACCATGGTGCATCGGAAAGATGGTAGAAGCCGCTGATCTTCTCCAACGGGTTACCATCACTAAAAACTGTGCCATGCGGTTTTTGCCGCAAAACGGATAACGTTTTCCGCTCGAGCGGATCATCAAGACCAAACTGTCCTCTTGCAGAGGCATCCGTCTTTTTCCGGCTGAAGGAGGAGTGAGCAATGATGTTCCCCTCCTCATCTATGACCAGAGCCTGATTACCCTTCCACCAGTCAGATTGAGCTATTTGCTCAACGAGATCTGACACCGTTATCTTCACTTCGATTGTTCCGCTCCGCTCCGTTGTCGTGTCGGTGATTTCGACCACCAGGGAAACTGTTGAGGTACCGTTCTTCCAGATATATTGTGGAGACCCTATTTCGAGCGTAGCCGAGGTGCGGTGCATGCCATCTCTCATAAATCCCATTGTCGTGTTCGCCACCGGATAACCTGTGACCACATCCGCCACACCATCAAGTTTTTTCAGCTGCTCAATGGTATATCTCAAAGTAAGATGGGCCATTCCCGTCCCGGAAGTATATTGGAGGCGCTGCAAGAGGTCTTTAGGGCGATTCAGCCGCATATCAATGACATGGGCGGCACGCTGCAGATTAGCATTGGCAACCTCGCTCCACTGCATCAGCAGGCTTTTCTGGGCAAAGAAAAAGCCGCCAAATCCTGCCACTGAAAACAGAAGAAAGGTCGGCATTAAAACAAAAAGAGCCGTTTTCTGCTGCAAAGTATTCGTTCGAAAAATGGTCATCAATATTCCTCTTGTACAGGCTATAGCAATTTTTGTAACAACTGATCTCCTTTAGATAGATTTATCAGAAAAAAACGTAACTACTGATATGGGGAGACGACGTAATGTAACTACCCCCGGCATTTGTAACTGCTTGCAGGGTGCCGAAGATTCTCGCGATCAGACTGGTGAAGCGTATTGGTCATACGTAAGCCAGGCTGATCGCGGGGAGCCCTGGTGCCCTGTGAGCAGTTACAAAAAAACAACCTTTGCCAGGTAGAGACACGAGCTAAATCGTTCCACATAGGCTGCATGCAAAAATAAACCAATAAGCATGCAATTCAATCACCGATAGCGGCGCTTTGAACTGTTCTGAAACCAATTTCCTCGAATCCCTCACAGGGAAACGCTCAACGACCGAGGGTAAAGAATTTTTATCCTTTGGAGCCCCCTCGCCCCTCCGGTGTCGGTAATCGCCTGCCAAAATATCGAGCGTACGCCGAAGCGCCATAACCGGTAATGCGAAGGGCGGGGCTGGATCGCTTAGGTGGAATTTGTTGTTGCGGTAAATGATCGGTTCGTAGCCCGAACGCACCTTGCCCAATAAAAACCAGTTCACCCCATTACCTTTCGCCACGCCGCTTTCGATGCTGATTTGTGAAATGTTGTGATTCAAAAAATCGACAAATTGCTGATTGGTGACGAAGAACTCGTCCATATAAAAGGGTTTGAGCTGAATCCATGCCGACGGCACCTTTGAGTTATAGCTGCGATATCTCCGTTTATTAACGGGAAAGAATCTGCTTCATTCTGACAAATTCTTCACGTGAGATTTCTCCCTTGGCGAATCGCGTCTTCAAAGATAGCCTCGGAATCGAGACGATCCTGTGCCGGCCCCAGCGGGCCATGTACTTGAGACCTGAAGACCCTGACAACAATAAACACTATCAACGCAATTACCAGACCCCATAACAACAAGGGAAACAGGCTTCCTGGGAAAAAACCGCCCCACCAGCCTCCTGCCATCGGTCCATAATCACAGCCCCACATTGCCAAACCTCCGTTGTGTTGCTTTCAAGCTCATTTGCATAGTAATGACACCATGGCCGTTTCGGTTATTCACAACAAATTATGATTCTCGCCGCAAGGAGAAGCTGGCGGCGATCGGAGGTCTTGCCGCCGGCTTGGCCCATGAAATTCGCAACCCGTTGAGCTCAATCAAAGGAATCGCTTCCTACTACAAGAGCACATTCAAGAATGACAGCGAGGATAAAGAGATGGCCGGAGTCATGATCGAGGAGGTGGATCACCTCAACCGGGTCATCAGCGAGTTACTGAAATTCGCCAAACCGACGAAATTAAGCAGGAAGCCGTCCGATATCAATGAACTCCTCAAACATACGGTCCGGCTAGTAGAACAGGAAGCAGAGGCTAAAAAATTAGGGGATGACTGAGCCCTGAAATGGATAGCGGGCTCCTGACTACTTGCTGACGCCGGCCAGGCCGGCGAGCTGATTGCTGGTTGCTAATTGCTTCGTACCCGGATGTAGTCTATATAGGCGGTGGCGCTTGCGCCGGTATTGTCCGTATCGCTCATAATAGCCAGGGATGCGGTCGCCGGTGGTTCCTTGCCGAAGGCAGCTCGGTAATCTGCGCGGATATCGATGCGATAGCTACGCCACTCGCCCACATGTTGACGACCCGTCTCCACCAAAAACATCATCGCCTGCTCGGTGAATGCATTGGGAATCATCTCTTGCGGATGCTTACGATTGCCCCATATATAGTTCAAACTCGCCAACGGCGGATACTCACCGTAGATCAACTTGGCGGCATTATACTTGAGGCTGGTACCAAAGGATGCCTCTGCCGGATCATACGGAAAAATAATGTAAATCCTACAGGCGTAGTCGTCGCCGTCTTTTTTTGAGGCATCGCCGCCGGGTACCGTATCCTCAACTTTCCAACGCCACTCCACAATCGGTGTATCGGCAACCGCAAAGGTCCTTTCGAAAATCAGCCCCGAAGCCGAAGCCTTGGCTCGCGCCCTCAATACAGCGCCGCCCGCCTCGGCCTCATCCGAAACGGTAATGTCGTACTCGGTATGACGCTCGATTTTCGGAAACTCCAGCGGCTTCCACCCATCGAGTGAACTAAAGTCTTCCTCGATTTCAGCCGAAGCGACGCCGTTGCACATCACCAATACTATTATTAACAACAATGCACTCTTTAGGCATTTCTCCCAGCTCAACGTGTCCCCCTCGGAATCTGAAAATATCTGTCAGGAGCTCCCTTATGTCCTATTGTACCCGATTTTGCACGGCACTGTCCATTGACGGTCCTTCTTTTGCTCAAAATCAGCCTGGATTGCCCCCTGGAACCTTCCGGGCTGACAGAGAATTCACTGCACCTTGAAATGGAAAGCGGGTGGCTGACCAATTTTACCACACCACGTTATACAGGCGGGACAAATGTGGGTATTATCTCCCCAGCAGCTCTGCCCCCATATCTTGAAACGACCTCTTCCAGCGTCGAATAAATCCATAAAACTCATATCACTACAGCAAGATAGACGCATTTGCAGTCAGACCATCAAGAGTCTGGCATGGTGTTTGCTGGTTGTTACGTAAAAGCCAAACGGCTTACAGAAAGCGGCCGCTTCTGGAATGACAAACAACAAATCGTAACGAATTATCTAGTGGAGGTACACAATGAAACGAAACACCAAAGGCATTATGATCTTGGCCGTTCTGGCCGTTTTTGGAATCTCAACCTTCGCCCTGGCCGGTTGGGGCCCGGCATGATGGGGCCCGGCATGATGGGACCGGGTTGGCAGCAGGGAGGTGGCTATTACGGCAACCTTCCAGCCGATGAAATCGCCAAACTCGATCAGCAGCGCGCAGACTTCTTCCAGGCAACACAAAATACCAGGCAACAACTCTATGAAAAAAACCTGGCGCTGCAAAGTGAACTGGCCAAGGAAAATCCGGACACGGCCAGAGCATCAAGACTTCAGAGTGAAATTTCCACGCTGCAGAGTGATTTTGATCAAAAACGATTGGAGTATGACATCCAGGCTCGCAAATCTGCACCCAACTACAACCGCGGCTCTAGAGGCGGATACGGTTCGATGATGAGGTATGCCCACCGTGGTGGCGGATATTGCGGCTGGTAGACCAAGACGCGGAAAAATATCTATGACAGGGCGGCACACGCCGCCCTGTCATACCCGTCTCAACTTGAGTTACAACTGAGGTAAAAAATATGGACAGTAGAGTTCTTTTTAGTAGATTTTTGTTAGGATTTGTCACAATATGGAGTTTGAACACTATTTTGTTAAGCCCCGCATTCGCGCAATCCGGCGGATACCGGAATTGGCACATGGGGCAGTGGATGATGGGCGACTGGGGAATGGGATGGTTCGGCATGATATTCATGCTGCTTTTTTGGGTTGTAGTCATCGCCGGAATCGTTTTGCTGATTCGCTGGCTGGCTCAAAGCACGAGCAGCAGAAACCGCTCCGGTGACGGTACGGGGTCTCAAGCAATGGACATTCTCAAGGAACGCTATGCCAAAGGAGAAATCAGCCAGGATGAATTTGAATCCATGAAAAAAGAGATACTCCGATAGCCATTGCCGGAGGCTAATATAAATGATCAATAAAACATCGATATCTTCATGAAGGGACACCTCGAGCTCAATACATCAAATATTAAAATCCTTTTCATAGTGATACTGGTGGGGGCTATAGCATCCCTCCATTATTTAACGCAGCATAGCCAGATATATCATCATATTGTCTACCGGGAGTTCTATTTTCTTCCGCTGATTTTAGGCGGATTTTGGTTTGGCTTGCGGGGAGGGCTGATCACTTCTTGTAGTATTGTTACTAGTTATTTGCCTTTTGTGATTTTGAGATGGGATAACTTTTCATCAGATGATTTAGATAAATCAATAGAGATTATCCTCTTTGTAATAGTGGCCGTATTGGTGGGAACATTGCGTGACCGCGAGATGGCACGGATGAGAGAAAAAATCGAAGGCGTCAAGGCAATGGCCGGGACTGTCGCACATGAGCTCAACACACCGCTGCAGGTAGTTATAGGAAATAGCCAGCTATTACAAGAAGAATTTGATTCTTCAACAGAAACCCATGTGGAGCTCCAGAAAATAATCAATAATCTTCATGAAATGGCTCAAATTATCAAAAAATTACCCTTGATAGATCGTGTTGAACTGAAGGACTATGTTGGCAACACGAAAATATTGGATATCGAAAAGAACAACCAGGAAGCAAATAAAACCTGACAGATATTTTACATCCGCGCACAGGCCTTTCTGTATACAGTCGTCAATCGGCGCTTACGACCGATGGTCGTCATACTGTGCCCGCTACCGATCCGGAAGAATCGCATGTAAAAGGAGATTCAAATGGCACATCCAGCCAGCCAAAGTCCGATGCCAGTCATGACGCGGCGGCAATTCCTTACCACTACAGGTTCCGCGACCGTAGCAGGCTGCCTGTTGTTGAACCGCAACGCATGGGCCACCAATCTCGGTGCCGTCCGCGCTGGCGAATTCGGCGAATTGGACGCCACAGCCGAGGGTGGTATTGACCTCTTCATCGAACGTAGATGGCTGCAGGTAGGCGGCAAGTCCGGGCGAGCCATTACCATCAACGGCTCCATTCCCGGACCGGTCATTCGGATGCAGGAAGGCAAAGAGGCGCTGATCCGCGTTCACAATCGGCTTGACGAATCGACCTCGATTCACTGGCACGGCATATTGCTGCCTTTCAACATGGATGGCGTCCCCGGCATCAGCTTCCCCGGCATTCCAGCAGGCAAGACCTTTACCTACCGCTACCCCATCCGGCAGAACGGCACATATTGGTATCACAGCCACACTGGTTTGCAGGAACAGCTCGGCCATTACGGCCAACTCATTGTCGAGCCGGCAGAACCGGACCCGGTGGAGTACGACGTGGAGCATTCGATCATTCTGTCCGACTGGACCTTCGAGAATCCGGACCGCGTGCTGTGGAAGCTCAAGACCATGGAGGGCTACTACAACTTCCAGCGCCCGACGCTGGCGAATATCGACAATCAGATGAGGGCGACCGGTATGTCGCTGAGCGAAGTGCTGGGGAAACGACTGGCGTGGGACCGGATGCGAATGGACCCAACCGATATCGCCGACATTACCGGTGCGACCTATACCTACCTGATGAACGGCAAGGCGGCCCACGAGAATCCTACGTTCATCGCCGAACCCGGCCAGCGGGTGCGACTGCGGATCGTCAACGCCTCGACGATGACTTTTTATGATGTCCGCATCCCTGGTCTGCCGATGACGGTCGTGCAGGCGGATGGTCAGGACATCAAGCCTGTGGAGACCGACGAGTTTCGTATCGGGGTGGCCGAAACCTATGACGTGATCGTGACACTGCCGGACGCACACGCGTATACCCTGCTTGCGGAGACAATGGACCGCAGCGGTTATGCCCGCGGTACCCTGACCCCAAGCAGGGGAATGCCGGCCGACGTGCCCGAACAGCGCCGCCGGCCCATGCTCACCATGGCCGACATGGGCATGATGATGCACGGCGGAATGCACGGCATGGGCAGCGAGAACCCTGATGGCATGCAACACGCCATGCCACAACAGACGTCCAGCGACGGACAGCGCAGGGATTTGCCGACGACCAACCTGATCGAGCGCATCCAGCACGGCCCGGATAAGCACGGCCCAGCCAGCATCACCATGGCGCAAACGGCATATCGCCGGCTCGACTATCCCGGGACGGGACTTGGCGACGACGGCTGGCGCGTACTGACCTACAGCCAGTTGCGCGCCTTGGAAGAACCCTCTGATCGACGGCCGCCTACGCGTCAATTCGACCTGCATCTGACCGGTAACATGCACAAGTACATCTGGGGCTTCGATGGCAAGAAGTGGTCACAGTCGAACATGATCCGCTTCCAGTACGGCGAGCGCCTGCGGATCAACATGATCAACGACACTATGATGAGTCACCCGATCCACCTGCACGGCATGTGGATGGACCTCTACGCTGGAGCCAAGGACTACGGCGACAACCCCCGCAAACACACGGTGATCGTCCAGCCGGCGGAGTTGCTCACCGTGGACATCAGCGTAGACGCGCCTGGACAATGGGCGTTCCATTGCCACCTGCTCTTTCACATGGAGGCCGGCATGTTCCGCACCGTTGCCGTCGCCCGTTCTCTGGAAGGAGGTCCGATCAATGTCAAATCGTAACCCCCACCCCCCAAAGATGGTTGTGCTCGTGATGCTGTTGGTGTTCGCCGCCCCGGCATGGGCGCAGGATGAGTCCCCCGTGCCGAGCACGGTGGATCGCCCGATGCACGGCGAATCGGCCGCAGCGTATCAAAAATCCGTGCCCCGGACGCCGGAGACCAAACCGGCAATCCCCGAAGATATGACCCTGGACGAGGTCTTCGACGTCGCTGAGTCACCGCCGCCCAGTAACTTTCCCGTCACGATACCCGATGACAAGCTCTACGCCTTCACCCTGTTCGATCAGCTTGAATATCGCGTCGCCACCGACGACGATACGGTCGATCGCCTTGGCTGGGAGGCCCAGGGCTGGATCGGCGGCGACTTCAACAGATTCTGGTGGAAGAACGAGGGCGAGGCGGTCTTTGACGGCCCGGATGAGGGGGAAACGGAAACCGATCTGCTCTATTCCCGCCTGGTCACACCGTTCTGGTACGCTCAGGTCGGCGTACAATATGCTAACGAATGGCACAGAGACGATTACGACGACCGCTGGTCCGGCGTGATCGCACTGCAGGGTCTGGCCCCCTACAAGTTTGAACTTGACAACTCGCTCTACATCTCAGAGGACGGTGATGTCACCTTCGTAACCGAAGCGGAGTACGACCTGCGGATCGCCCAACGGCTGGTCCTTCAACCCCGGCTTGCACTGGCCTTTGCGCTCCAGGATATTGCAGAACGGGACCTTGGCGCCGGTATAACCGATGCCGTAGCCGATCTGCGCCTGCGCTATGAGATTAAACGGGAACTTGCGCCGTATATCGGTGTCCGGTATCGAACCCTCATCGGTGAAACCGCCAACATCGCCGAAGCGGCCGGGTCCGACACCGAACATCTTTTTGTCATGACGGGAATCAGCTTCGCCTTCTGATCACAGCATGCAGTGATCAGCAACGGCTTTGTAAGAAAAAGAGATAGTTTGGTAGGCTCTGCGGGAGGCTTGAGATGGAAGACAAAAATACCAGCATGAAAATAGATAACCACCATTCAAGAAGGCAATTTTTGAAACTGACCGGCCACGGAACGCTGGGATTAATGGCAAGAGAAATCTATCCTGGATTCGGCCGTTTAGCGGCAGGGCAAACCCAGGATACCCAATTCGTTCCCGACCTCGACATTTCCCTTTCCGCACGCCCCGACGAGGTTGCTGTTTTTCCGGGAAACCCCACCAGGGTTTGGCGCTACCATGCGACGATGCACAAAGGCGACCAAGCCCGGGTTGTTGAAATGCCCCATAGCTATCTCGGCCCCGGCAATTTTACCTCACGATGCGGCGTATGCAATGGACTATCAACGGCCGGGTGTTCCAAATGGAGGAGGTAGCAGACGACGAGATGGTCCGATAGAACACGACGGAGATATGGGAATTCTACAACACCGGGGGTGGAATGATGAACATGATGAACATGATGAACATGCCCCACCCCATCCACCTGTACGGCAAACAATTCCGTGTTATTGAACGCAGCGGCGTTTCTCATGACGGCTATGTAGATGAAGGCTGGAGAGATACGGTTTTGCTGATGCCCGGTGAACGGGTCAGAATATTGGTTGATTTTGACAACTATCCGGGAATGTTTCTGTACCATTGCCACAACCTGGAACATGAGGATATGGGTATGATGCGCAATTATTGTGTGAAGGCATAGCCGCTATTATCCTTCCCGAACGACCATCTTCAGTTCTTTTTGAACAACGATCCATCATAATTTCGCCTTCCCCCCATTGCCTGAGACCAGTTCAACTCATTACCAACACATGGTATAATGATTGCATAGATTTTAAGCATATCTAAAATTACCTAGCTGAAGCTAAGGGTTCGTTCTTGCCGGCAGTTCCCACAAACGAATGAGGACATCCAAATGAAAAGTACTAATAGGAAACATCAGGAAAATAACAAGGATAATGAACATGAACACCATGGCGAAAAGGATGGAGAATACACTGACCCCGTATGCGGCATGGCCACCACAGGGGAAGACGATACTCTCCATTATGATTATGAAGGAGAGCGATATTATTTTTGCAGCGAACATTGCCTGGAGAAATTTAAAGACGCACCCGACTCATATTCCGGAGCTCATGCCGCTGCTGTCGACAAATCATCATCAGAGCAGGATACCAGCCGGCAATATACCTGTCCCATGCATCCTGAAATTATAGAGGATACCCCGGGCTCTTGTCCCAAATGCGGCATGGCCCTTGAACCAATGACCGTAAAGCTGGATGAAGAGGAGGATAACTCCGAGTATCTCGATATGCGCAAGCGTTTCATCTTCGGGGCAATTTTTACCGTACCGCTGGTCATCATCGCCATGCGCGATATGCTTCCAGGAGGTCATCTCATCGAGAACCTGGCTTCGTCAAAAATGCTTGGTTGGATTGAGCTTATCCTGGCAACCCCCGTGGTGCTCTGGGCCGGCTGGGTTTTTCTGGTGCGGGCGGTGCAGTCACTACAGCAGCGCAGCCTCAACATGTTCACCCTCATTGGCCTGGGAGTTTCCGTGGCCTATTCATACAGCATCGTTGCAGTAGTGTTTCCTGAAATTTTTCCCGCCGCCATGCGCGGTCCAGACGGTGCCGTCGGCGTCTATTTCGAGGCTGCAGCGGTCATCGTAACCCTCATCCTCTTTGGTCAGGTACTCGAACTCAAGGCTCGCAGTCAAACCGGAGCGGCCATTAAGGCCCTGCTGGGACTTGCCCCCAAAACAGCTCGGAAAATAGACAATGACGGCAATGAAACAGACATCCCACTCGAAGATGTTCAGGTTGGCGACCACCTGAGAGTACGTCCGGGTGAAAAGATACCGGTGGATGGTGTAGTCCTGGATGGTTCAAGCTCGGTGGATGAATCGATGATTTCAGGGGAACCGGTACCCGTCCAAAAGAAAGGTGACGACGAGGTTATCGGCGCCACCGTTAACAGCACCGGCACGTTGACCATTCGTGCCGACAAGGTTGGCGGCGATACCGTCCTTTCCCAGATCGTCAAAATGGTGGCCGAGGCACAGCGTAGTCGCGCCCCAATCCAGAAACTGGCGGATCTGGTGGCGGGATATTTCGTTCCGGCAGTGATTGCCTCGGCGCTTGTCGCTTTCCTGGTCTGGTTCTTTATAGGCCCGGAACCCCGGCTGGCCTATGCCCTCATCGTCGCGGTATCCGTACTCATTATTGCCTGTCCCTGTGCTCTTGGACTTGCCACACCCATGTCGATTATGGTGGCAACCGGCAAGGGAGCAACCATGGGAGTCCTCTTCAAAAACGCCGAA
>Ga0136557_1001004_pt1 | contig 19425 bp, 14 predicted proteins | sample AntRauTorckE6832_FD_104796 | JGI IMG/M metagenome (GOLD analysis project Ga0136557, IMG submission 104796) | Saline lake microbial communities from Rauer Islands, Antarctica - Metagenome Torckler E6 #832 | ecosystem: Environmental > Aquatic > Non-marine Saline and Alkaline > Saline | place...
CCCCTTTCTCCTGATATCTGGTCTGTTGAATATTTTTAGAGTATCAGAAGTTTTTTGGGGTGGGTCAATTTTCAGCTGCAATTTTATGCTTTAGTGGGTCAGTTTTAGGCTACCAAAACTAAACCTTGATTCGAACTCAAACACGAACGGGTTCAATTCCTTATAGGTACTGTAAAAACTTACAATAACACGGCCCCCTTGTATGCCAGCTGTAAATGTTTCAATTCCTTATAGGTACTGTAAAAACAACATTATGGAAGCTGTAACTATCTTTATCATAGGAGTTTCAATTCCTTATAGGTACTGTAAAAACTAAAAGAAAAAGTGTCAGAGGTAGACCAAGCTCTTGCGTTTCAATTCCTTATAGGTACTGTAAAAACGTCCTCATCTTCGAGGCGATAGTAGTCGATTAGAAAACGTTTCAATTCCTTATAGGTACTGTAAAAACAAACAGGTTTTTTTCCTCATCAAGTAACCATGCTTCAGTTTCAATTCCTTATAGGTACTGTAAAAACTTTAGTTATCCCCTTTAATGCACCAGTAAAATATCGCGTTTCAATTCCTTATAGGTACTGTAAAAACTTCATAAGCTCATTCAACCGTTGTTTAATCAGTCGCGTTTCAATTCCTTATAGGTACTGTAAAAACTAAAATTTAAAAGCATACAGCCAGATTTAAAACCTTGTTTCAATTCCTTATAGGTACTGTAAAAACGAACATCTCGGAATAAAAGATCTTGATCTTTATGGGTTTCAATTCCTTATAGGTACTGTAAAAACCCCTTTCATACATACAAGCATAAGTTATAAAGCCTCGTTTCAATTCCTTATAGGTACTGTAAAAACGTTGATAATGACAAGAATGCAGGAGTAATTAACCCAGTTTCAATTCCTTATAGGTACTGTAAAAACACTATAACCTAAGTTAATTAATTCTCTTTTTAAATCGTTTCAATTCCTTATAGGTACTGTAAAAACCCTTTCATACATACAAGCATAAGTTATAAAGCCTCGTTTCAATTCCTTATAGGTACTGTAAAAACCAGAAAAGCAACCGGCCATCTTTCAAATAAAGCTTTGTTTCAATTCCTTATAGGTACTGTAAAAACTTTGCAGAAGAGGATGAGCCTGAATTTGTTGTTCGGTTTCAATTCCTTATAGGTACTGTAAAAACCAGCATATTTTAAAGGTCGTAATGAGCTTTCATCCAAGTTTCAATTCCTTATAGGTACTGTAAAAACCTGACTTTACTCCCTTGGTATTTGCCCGCAATAACGGTTTCAATTCCTTATAGGTACTGTAAAAACAAACGTGGAACCTACAAGAATCCTGTAATTTTTCATGGTTTCAATTCCTTATAGGTACTGTAAAAACAAGGCTTGAGCGTGTAAGAGAAGAAAGGCGGGCAAAGTTTCAATTCCTTATAGGTACTGTAAAAACTCGGCGGCAGATCGTTAAGGCGGCCTGATCTTGCTCGTTTCAATTCCTTATAGGTACTGTAAAAACAGTGCATACAGGGAGATTGCAGACGTTCTTTTCCTGTGTTTCAATTCCTTATAGGTACTGTAAAAACAAAAATATTTATAGTTTCTTTCTTTTTTGAATAACTTGTTTCAATTCCTTATAGGTACTGTAAAAACATTCCCAGAAGAAAAACCAAAAGAGTATTTGTGGGAAAGTTTCAATTCCTTATAGGTACTGTAAAAACCAGGGGCTTTGCATTCAGCTGTAATGAAGGTTTCTCGTTTCAATTCCTTATAGGTACTGTAAAAACCATGATTTCATAGAGGTAACTTACTTAGAAAAGATATGTTTCAATTCCTTATAGGTACTGTAAAAACTAATTAGTGATGCAACAATTGCACAAACAATACTTAAGTTTCAATTCCTTATAGGTACTGTAAAAACTTCTTAGCGTTACCGTAATCACTCATCGTATTTGCGTTTCAATTCCTTATAGGTACTGTAAAAACCCAGAACGCAAGCACAGTTAAGCCGTGTTTCAGGTCGTTTCAATTCCTTATAGGTACTGTAAAAACTTACGATTAGAGACCTGAGAAAAAGCAGTAAGGCAGGTTTCAATTCCTTATAGGTACTGTAAAAACCTACATCATGCAAGGCACATACTTCTGTCTCTTCCATTGTTTCAATTCCTTATAGGTACTGTAAAAACATGGTTAATCCCCGGCCATTGCTGACCGGGGATGGTGTTTCAATTCCTTATAGGTACTGTAAAAACATCGCGAATCGATGTAGAAACTCCGCCTACAGTCATGTTTCAATTCCTTATAGGTACTGTAAAAACGGTGATCTTGCGGCGTGCAATGCCTGCGACAACTGGGTTTCAATTCCTTATAGGTACTGTAAAAACATGTTCACCAGCCGCGCCTTGAGCATGTGAGCGCAGTTTCAATTCCTTATAGGTACTGTAAAAACGTTATCGGAGTCGCAGATGGTAAATGCCTTCTCGAGTTTCAATTCCTTATAGGTACTGTAAAAACGATTACTCACGTGGTGCGCGGGATATGAATACTCTGTTTCAATTCCTTATAGGTACTGTAAAAACTCTCGGGTATGAAGCTGACCTTGTTCCTCACTCAAAAGTTTCAATTCCTTATAGGTACTGTAAAAACTGAGTTTGGGTTCAGGGTGCCTATCCTGGCAAAGTCGTTTCAATTCCTTATAGGTACTGTAAAAACACCAGATTTTATAGCAAAAAAGTCCTTTTATCTCCAGGAAATTCAGTAGAATTTTCAAAGAACCTGCATAAGTATATACATAAATCTGTCGATCTCCAATGATTTTTGAACCACCGGCGGTCGACAGACTTTTACAAAAACTGAATTTCACCTTTTTATCTATTCAGTAAACTTTTATATTTTAGTATTTTACCTACCTGAATTTATCAGAGACAACTGAGTCATTATCTCCCTTTTATATTATACTTTGAAGTTAAAAAAACATTTTATCATAACCTACATCTTTAATCTCAAAGATTATCTCAGTTTAAAAGCAGATAACCCATATAATGGGTAACATTTCCGGCTTCATCAAAAACACTTCTGATATAATGGCGGTAGTTATGTTTTATGCCGACTCCGTTGTATACTCCTATTACAATATCAATATCTGCTTTTTCTGATTTTTCCATATTTTCAAGTTCGTGTTTAAGCAGTTCGTAATCTTTTGCATCGATTATATCCTGATAAAGCATTTTGCCTGAGATAAAATCATCTTCACTGTATCCTGCAACCTTTTCAATGTTTGAACTTACATATGCTGCAGGAAGTCCTTCCCGGTTTTTCCAGAGAAAATATGCAACCGGCCCGCTGCTGAAGAGACTTTTCAGGTTAGCAATAAAAGATTCCTGATATTTAAGGCCTGAGGTTTCGTATGTAATGCATACCATCTTCAGGGGATCTCCATGCTCTGTTCTTTCTATAACCCTTCCTTTATCACATACCCAGAGATATTGGCCGTTTCCTGTTTTTATTCTGTGTTCACTTTTATAAAAGCTGCTGCTTCCATGAAGATGAGAATCAAATAATACTTTTACATTTTCTCTTTCATTTGGATGAATCATTTTAAAATACTCATCCATAAAAACAAATGATCCTTTTTCATGGAGGCTTAAAAGGTTTTTAAATGAATCTGAAAAAAAGATTTTTCTTTTTTTAAAGTTAAGCTCCCAGACACCAGTGTCTGTGACATCAAGAGCATCGTATAAAACCCTTGACATATCCTCTTCTTCCATTGTGTCGTAGAGCATGTTTTTTATTAAAAATACAAAACCTATGGTTTCATTATAATCTGAAGTTATTACCGAAGCGTGTAAAATTACTTTTAAACCGATTCTGTTATTATCTTTTAAACCGCATTCAAAAAATATTTTTTTCGATTTTATTATTTCATCAAGAACATCCTCACTGTTAGCTATGTAAGGCGATGAAAGCGAAGACTGGAAATTAAAAATATCTGTAATGTTTTTGTCTTTTGAATAGTTCAATGAAAGACCTGTAAGCATTTCAGCAGAAAAATTAATTGAATCTATAAAACCGCTTATATCAGTTAGTATCACGCCCTGATCTATTGCATTAAGAGCTGCTTTTATATTTATGTCTTTTTCAACTCCCGAGCTTTCATATTCATCTCTTTCAGCAATTACATCCGTTACTGTTTTATTAATTCTTTCAGTATAAGTATAAAGAAAAATAATAATTAAAATGCATAAAAAAGTGCCGAGCATCATTTCTATTAAAAAATATTTTGTGCCGTAGTATTGATTTTTTATTTTTTTTACAATAAACCCCTGCGAAAAGATTTCAGGAGAAAATCCCTTAAAATCTAACCTGGCCGCTGCATATGAATTGTCTGAATTTTTAAAAATTAAAAATTCAGACTCTCTTTTTTTGAGACTGTTATATATTTTTCCTGAATCAGCTGTAAAACCAGTTGAAAACGATTCTGAAGAAAGAGAAATTTTATCGTCAGACCTCACCAAAACAAAATCATAACCAAATACCCTGGATAAATTATTTATAAGTTGAGTTACATCAAAAACAACATCTATATATTCATAAACTCCTGATCCTGAAATTTCAGATGAGATAATACTAAGCAAAACCTTTTTGTCTGAAACCTGAATAATAAAAATTTTGTCGTTTTCATTTAATACAGGCTGAAGCCTTTCAGGGTCGAAATGCAGCTCAATATCTTTTACTAATTTTTCCTCTTTTTCATCAGTGATATAATAAATATTATGTACTTTCCCAACTCCTTCTAATTTTTCTATACCAGCAAAACTGTAATTACTGCTTTCCAAATAAGAGGTAACTTTTTCAAATATTTCATCCATACATGAAATATCAGAGGTCATGACATTATGAAGATATTCCCTGTCCTGATTTATAAGGCTTCTGATATATGCTTTTTTTTCCGAAATATTAAAAAGATAAAACATTGAAAGTAAAACAATAAGAAAAAACAATGAAAAAACTGTTATCTTTGTTTTGGAATCAAGGCTGGGAACAAAAAATGCAAAAAAACTTTTCCTGGGATATTCGTAATTTGTTTCCAGATTGTCAATATTAAGATAAATCACAAGCAGAAACGAAAGTGTAAGACTTATAGCAAAAACAGCTGCAAGATATTTGTACTCAAAAAATACAACAAGAAAAAAAACAGAAACACAGCTTATAAATCCAGCAACTGTTGAAAATGTTAATCTGTTCATAGTTCTCCTGATTTAGTTTAAAGAAATTTCTGGGGATAATCTGTAAAAAAACCGTCAATCCCCGTTTTTATTAAAGAAGATGCTTTTTTTGATTTATTTACTGTATAAGGTATAATTTTTTTACCTGTATGCTTTTTATAATATTTTATAATCTTTTTTGAAAGATTGATATGGGTCGGGTGCCATGAAAAGGCATCAAGCTTTCTTGTAAGAGCAATCGGAGGCCTTGGCTCTCCTGAAGTTAAAATTCCAAGATTTACTTCATCAGAAATCTTTCTCAGTCTTTGCAATATCTTATGATTAAATGAAGATAAAATAACCTGATCTGTCATTTCTCTTTTCTCAATCATTTCCAGCAAAAGTTTTTCTGCAGAATCCTCTGCATTACTTTTGCTGTAAACTTCTGATTTTACTTCAACATTTAAAACAGCTCTGTTTTTTACAAGATCCAGAACTTCTGACAACAGCGGAACTTTTGCAGAAATCTTTTTTTCTGTAAGTTTAAAGCCTGCATCAAAACCGTAAATTTCTGCAAAAAATCTGTCGGATATTTTGCCTGTTCCGCTTGTTGTTCTTTCAAGGGTTTCATCGTGAATAACTACAAATTCTTTATCTTTTGTAACAGAGATATCAAGCTCTATCATTTCACAGCCCAGATTAAGAGCTGCGATAAAAGCAGGCATTGTATTTTCCGGAAAAAGGGATGAAACGCCCCTGTGTGCCGCTATAACAGGAATTTTAAGATCATGAATGTTCATATTTATTTATCTTAAAAACAAAGGTATCAGTTTAAATGCTGAAGCATCAAAAAGACCAAAATCTGTAAGCTTAAGCTTTGGTATTACAGGAAGAGACAAAAACCCAAGAGTAATAAAAGGATCTTTTTGCAAAGCTCCTATGGAGCGGACTGCATCAAGAACTTCTTCAAGGTTTTCGGCGGTTTCTTCAAGGCTTTTTTCAGACATTAGACCTGCAATTTTAAGGGGTAGAGACGCTAAAATTTTTCCATCTGCACTTACAGCAAATCCACCTTTAAGATCTATTATTTCGCCTGCAGCCTTTTTCATATCTTCATCATTTGTTCCGCAGACAAGAATATTATGGGAATCATGTGCAACACTTGAAGCAAAAGCTCCTTTTTGAAGACCGAAACCTCTTACAAAACCTATTCCGGTCCTGGCCTTTCCAGTGTATCTTTCAATCACGCAGATCTTTAAAATATCTCTTGATATATCAGATACTGCTTTTCCAGATTCTATTTTTGCATCCTCCACAAAATGTTCAGTTACAACCTGATCAGGTACAACTCCTATAACATTAATTTTTTTGCCTTCAGCCGGGACTGAAAAATCGAGATCCTTTTTATCAACATTCATTACAGACGGACTTCCGGGAGCTTTGGGGAATTTTATGTCAGGATCGATTACCATGTTTTCTGCAGCTTTTTTTCCTGATTTATATACAATCTTCGGTTTAAAATCTGTAGGATCATCAAAAATTACAAAATCTGCTATCTTGCCCGGAGCAATTGCTCCTTTATCTTTTAGCCCGAAGTATTCACAAGCTGACAAAGAAGCCATTCTGAAAGCCACCGCCGGATCAAGCCCAAGACTTACTGCATCACGGATTATTTCATTTATATGTCCTGACTGAAGATCATGGGGGTGTCTATCGTCTGTACACCACATCATTTTGTATGAGTTTTTTTCATTTATTGCAGGAAAAAGGGCATTAAGATTTCTTGCGCAGGTTCCCTCTCTTACCATTATTCTCATTCCAAGTGATATTTTCTCCAATGCTTCTTCATAAGAAACACACTCATGATCACTGGAAATTCCGGCGCCAACATATGCATCAAGATCATTGCCAGTAACTGAGGGGGCATGTCCATCCACAACCTTACCTGAAGCAAGTGCAGCTTTTATTTTAGCTTTTACTTCAGGGTCATTATTTATAACACCCGGATAATTCATCATTTCACCAAGGCCGGGGACAGTCTTTTTTTTAAGATAAGGCTTTATATCTTCAGCTTTTATAACGGCTCCTGATGTTTCCATATTTGTAGCCGGAACACATGAAGGAATCATAAAATATATATCAACAGGCTGATTTTTTGCAGATTCAATCATATAATCTATGCCATCTGTTCCAAGCACATTTGCTATTTCATGGGGATCTGCAACAACAGAAGTTGTTCCATGCTTTAAAACAGCTTTTGAAAATTCTGAAACAGAAACCATGCCGCTTTCTATATGAACATGGGAATCAACAAATCCCGGAGCTGCAAAAAGACCTGAATAATCTATCACTTCCTTTGCTTCATAATCTCCGTGACCAATTATAATACCGTCTTTTACTGCTATATTCTTCTGCTCAATTTCGTCTGTATAAACATTGACAATTTTTAAATTTTTCAGAAGTAGATCAGCTTTTAAAGTCATTTAAACAAACCTCTTTTTTGTGTAAAATATAAGACTTAAACCTGAAAAATATTACTTCAGGCGTGAATTTTAAAAAAAAATTTTTAAAGATTTATTTTATATTAAGTTTTCATAATTTTCAGACAAAGAATTGGTTCGGGAGATAAATTTAAAATCTAAACTGATTAAGCATTACATAATTTGCGGATTATATAATATATCAAGCTTATGGTAAAATAATTTATCCTTTTTCAATATCAGAATAATAAATCTTTTGAGCAATTGAAGAAACAGCATCAATAACAGCTTTGGTATCAGCAGTAACAATTTTACCATTATCAAGAACCTGACGCCCTCTTATATATACATCTTTTACTTCTCTTCTTGAAGCCGCATACACTATATGAGATTCAGGATTATACATTGGAGTAAGACCTGGAAGATCCGGATTTAAAACAACCAGATCAGCATCTTTTCCCTTTTCGATTGAACCTGTTTCACTGTCTATACCAAGAGCCCTTGCCCCTTCTATTGTAGCCATGCGTATTGCTTCTCTTGCAGATACTACGGTTGGATCAAGCTTGTTAACTTTATGAAGCTTTGCAGCAGTATCCATTTCGCTTAAAATACAAAGATCATTATTGCTTGCTGCTCCGTCTGTGCCTAGAGAGACAGGAATTCCGGCATCAAGGAGTTCGGGAACAGGAGCAATGCCTGAGGCAAGCTTCATATTGCTTTCCGGATTATGTGAAACTTTTACATTATATTTTTTAAGTATTTTTATATCTTCTTCATCAAGAACAACACAGTGAACCGCCAGAACATTGCTGTTTAAAAGGCCGAGGCTTTCAAGATATTTTACAGGAGAAAGACCTGTTTGTTCTTTAATATTTGCAACTTCTGATGCTGTTTCAGAGAGGTGAATAATAAAAGGGATATTATATTCAAGGGAAAGCTTTCCGGCAGCTTTAAGATATTTTTCATCTGTAAGATAAACTGAATGCGGTGCAACACAAACAGATACAAGGGGATCATCTTTATATTTTTCATAAAGAAATTTTGTGATTTCAAGAGCTTGTTCAGGAGATTCGCAGCTCGGAGTCGGAAAATTTATAATTCCTTCTCCTGCAAACATTTTAATTCCAGCTTTCTGTGCAGCCATTGCAGCTTCATCTTCAAAAAAATACATATCACAAAAGCATGTAATTCCGCTTTTAATCATTTCAAGACAGGCAAGAAGGGTTCCCTGATATACATATTCTGCTTTAAGAAGAGATTCTGCAGGAAAAATATGATTATTAAGCCATTCCATTAAAGGAAGATCATCTGCAAGTCCCCTGAAAAGAGTCATTGCCGCATGTGTATGTGTATTTATAAGACCCGGAATTACAAGGGCACCTTCAAGATCCTGTGTTTTTAAAGATTTGTATGAAAGATTTTTTCCTGTATCAAATATTTTACCGTTTTTTACCGCAATATCAGCATTGTAAAAAATTGTATTTTCATTGTCTGCTGTTATAATAATTCCGTTTTTTAAAATCAGGTCAACTGAATCATCCATACTTTAAATCTTTCCGATTATTTTTTTCAGAAGCTTTTCAAGCTTTGGAGCTGTTTCTTCCGCAATGCTTATTACATCTTCAACTGTTGCGGCTTCGGGTTCATCAGGATTATTAATATTTGTTATTGTTGAAAGCCCAAGTGTTTTCATACCTGCATGGTTGGCAGCAATTACTTCACATACAGTTGAAAGGCCAACTGCATCTGCGCCAATTGTTCTTAAAAATCTGTTTTCAGCCGGAGTTTCAAGTGAAGGTCCTTTTAAGCCTGCATAAACCCCACTCTGAAGATAAATACCCATTTCTTCTGCAGATTCTTCAGCAATTTTTATGAATTCAGGATTATATGCTCTGCTCATCTCAGGAAATCTTACACCCAGCTTTTCATTATTAACTCCTACAAGAGGGTTTTCTCCTGTAAGATTTATATGGTCGTTTATAACCATAATATCACCCGGCTTAAAGCTGAGATTAAGCCCGCCGGAAGCATTGGTCACTATAAGATTTTTTACGCCCAGAACCTGCATGAGCCGAACCGGAAAAGATACCTGTTCTGCAGTATATCCCTCATAAAGATGAAATCTTCCTTTCATGGCTATAACTTTTTTACCTGAAATTTCACCAAAAAGCATTTCACCTGCATGACTTTCAACAGTTGAGATTGGAAAATGGGGAATTTCTGCATAGGAAACGCTGTGTATTACCTCCATGAAATCGACTGTACTTCCAAGACCGGTTCCAAGAAAGATGCCTGTATCAGCTTCTGCAAAGACATCATCAATAAATTCAGCAGCTTTTAATGCTCTTTCATAATTCATTTTTTATCCTCTCAAGTTCCAGTTTGGTTTCATAAACTATTTCAGCAGGACCTGTTTTGTATATATGATTATTTGTCCTGTTCCAGGTTACAAAAAGACTACCGCCTTTAAGATTTATTTGCACAGATTCAGATGTCTTACCTGTTAAAACCCCTGCTACAAGACAAGCACAGGCCCCTGTTCCGCAGGCAAGTGTTTCTCCTGCGCCTCTTTCCCATACTCTTACAGAAATTTTGTTTTCAGAAATTACTTTAACAAATTCTACATTTGTTTTTGCAGGAAAGATTTCATGGTTTTCAATTTTCGGGCCGAGCTCAAAAAAAAGATCATCATCAATATCTTCATCAATAAAAACAACTGCATGGGGATTACCCATTGAAACTGCCGTAATCTCTGTCAAACTGCCGTTAACATCTATTTTTTCTGATATTACCCTGTCTTTTTTTAAAGTACACGGAATATTTTCACAGTCAAGTACAGGTTCTCCCATATCTACCTTTACAGAGGTAACTTTTCCATCAAAATCTATATCAAGTACAGGAACTATTGTTCCTGCCTTTGTTTCAACATTTATAATTTTTTGCATAAAAACAGATTTTTCATAAACATATTTTGCAAAACATCTTATTCCGTTGCCGCACATTTCAGCTTCACTTCCATCCGAGTTAAAAATCCTGAATCCAAGATCATGGGTAGAAGAGCTTAAGACAATTATAAGACCGTCTGCACCAAGCCCGAAATGTCTGTTGCAAAGTTTCTCTGCAAGAAAGCTGTAGTTTATTTCAGCTTCAATTGAAGAATTTCTGTCATCAATTAAAATAAAATCATTCCCGATTCCATGCATCTTAGTAAGATTTAATATCATCCTGTGATTTCTCCGTTATTATTTATGCGGGTACTTGGCTGAAACTGCTTTTTGTATAATGACTATACTATAACAACACTATATTGGATATTTGTATATTTTCCCTTTAAAGTTTTCAATAAAGAGATAATCTTTTTTTCTTTTTTTTATATACTCAGGAAGAAGAGGAACCTTGCCTCCGCCCTCAGGCAGATCAATCATATAGTGGGGTACAGCCATTCCGCTTATTCTGCCCCTGAGCTGTTTCATTAAATCTATTCCTTCAAACGGATCAGGTTTTAAGTGGTCTGTTCCTTTAACAGGGTCGGGATGATGAAGATAGTAAGGTTTTATTCTGATTTTTAAAAGCCTTGTAAACAGTTCTGACAAAGTCTTATAATCATTATTTACTCCTTTTAAAAACACACTCTGACATCCCAGAACAACTCCTGAATCTGCAAGTCTGGCCGCAGCTTCTGAGGCCTGGTCAGTTATTTCCATAGGATGATTAAAATGTGTATTAATAAAAACCGGGGAGTGTTTTTTTAAAATTGCGCAAAGCCTGGAAGTAACTCTTTCTGGAAGGGTTGAAAGAGTCCTTGTATGAATTCTTATTATACTGTCTTTTTTAACATTTCTGATTTTTTCGATTATAAAGCCGATTTTTTCATCATCAAGAAGAAAAGGATCACCACCTGAAATTATAATATCATCTATTTCTTTATTTTCTTTAATATATTTTAAAATATCAGGAAATGAATCAAAGAATTTTTCCTCATTAATACCTACCCTTCTTTTTCTCATGCAGTGCCTGCAGTAAACAGAGCATCTGTCTGAAACAAGAAGAATAACCCTGTTTTTGTATCTGTGCACAAGATTGGGAACAGGCGACAAAAAACCGTCTTCCAAAAAAGGATCTGGGCATCCTGATTTGCTTATAAGTTCTTTTGGATCAGGAACAGACTGAAGCCATAAAGGATCTTTTTTTGCCTGGATTAACGAGTAAAAATATCTGTTAAGCCTGAAAGGATAAACCTGTGCAGTTTTTTTAATCTGTTCTGCATCTGTGCCAAAATCCTGTGCTATTTCTTCAGGACTTACAGTATCTGAATGAATTTGTTCCCAGCTTTGTTTATACTCTGAAATAGTCTTTCCTCCAATGTTTAATCTGAGCTTATCTGCCTGACATATAAATCAATTCAGGATATCTTAGAATTCAGACAAAACTATTATTCTATTCAGAAGTTTTTTTGTAAAGAAAAGACTTAGGGGGTTAAATTTATAATTGGCCGGAAATTAGAATTTTCTGTTCAGTTACGGCAGATGAACAATTTAACCGCAGGGTTACTGAGGTATTTTGAGGATTAAAATTTGATTCTAACTCAGAACCGGGCAAAAAAATACGATTTTAGTTCAACAGCTAAGTTAAAAATTAAGGCGGCTTTTACGCCGCCTTAACCTGGCTTTAATTATTCTTCAAGAGAAACATTGATCTTTTTCGGCTTTCTCTCTTCTGGCTTCGGAATCTCCAGATGAAGAACTCCGTCTTTAAACTTAGCGGAGATCTTTTCAGTATCCACATCCATAGGAAGAGTAAATGCTCTGTGAAATTTTCCTATGAATCTTTCTCTTCTGTAGTAATTATCTTCGCTTTGCTCATCTTCTTCTTTTCTTTCGCCTTTAATTGAGAGCACATTGTCATTGATCTCTACATTAACATCATCTTTTTTTAATCCTGGAAGTTCTGCTTCAATTACTATTGCATCGTTTGTTTCATATATATCAGATGATGGCTTCCATGCTCCGATTACAGATTCATCCATTTCTGCAGGCTGATTTGCTGAGAATACATCATCAAACATCCTGTTTATTCTTTCCTGAAGTCCTGCTGCGTTTCTAAAAGGTTCCCATCTTACTAGTGCCATATTAACACCTCCATTTTTACTTTTTTTGTTAATTTACACAAAGAACAAATTAAAAATAATAATTATAAATTCCAGATATTTAAGACCTTCATCATCTTTTATTTTAAAAGTAATCACAAGAGCTCTTCTGTCAAGCTTTTTTAAAAAAAATGTTAAATTTTACAACGTAAAAAAACAGAATTTACAGTAAGTTATAAACATAAAGACAATTAACTTATTAAGTTAAATCAAAAGAAAGGACTGTCAAGATTATTAATATAAATTTAAGCAGATTATTTTTTTTGTCAATACCCTTGGTATTAATTCTGACTTGAGCATAATTTTGCGGTTCAAAGATTAATACCCGTACTTTAAAAAAATAACCGAATCTTTTTTAATGACGAGTTTTTAAGCCTTAAAACAGAACTTAAAAACTTTGTAAAATATTTAATATTGATACCATCAACTGGTTACGATAATTTAATATAAGCAGATACAAAGCAGATTTTTTAACAAAACTTAAGTGGAGGCTTTATGAAAGCATTAAAATATTTTTTTATTTCACTTGCCCTTATTTCATTGCTGAGCGGATGCAGTGATTCATCGTCATCAGACAGCTCAGGAAGCCTGTCAGTAAAAGTTACCGATGCCCCTTTCCCTTCCGATATTGTATCTGAAGCTAATGTAACAATTGATAAAATAGAAATCAGACAAAGTAATAATACAGATGAAAACCCTTTTGTAACACTTTCTGAGTCAGAGCAAACATTTAACCTCCTTGAATTATCAAACGGCATCACCAAAAGCCTTGTGGAAATGGAAATTGAAGAAGGTTCTTATGACCTGGTCAGGTTATATGTTGCAGATGCTGAAGCGGTTTTATCTGACGGCACAAAGTATGACCTGAAAGTTCCAAGCGGAGCTCAAACAGGTATTAAAATCTTTATCAATCCATCTATTGAAGTGACCGGCGGACTGGCTTCTGAACTCCTGCTTGACTTTGATGTCAGCGAGTCTTTTGTGGCTCAGGGTACTACTGACACTGCTGCGGGGATTAACGGCTTTATATTTAAACCGGCTATAAAAGCTGCTAATTTATCCACCAGCGGAAGACTTACCGGAGAAATCACTGATAATCTTGAGGCTGTTCCAGGAGCCGAGGTTTCTGTTTATGAAGCAGGGACATTGTATACCAGCACGATTGCAAATGATTCGGGAGAATATACTGTCCTGGGTTTACCAGAAGGGAATTATGATATTATTGTTGAACATAAAGATTATACTTCTGTATCGTTTGAAGAAGTTGAAGTTACTGCAGGTAATGCAACAACCCTGGACGCAGAATTAGGGAATTAAAAAGTGATTTAAAAATTTTTCATATAAAAACCTCTTTTTACTTGCTCCAAAGTTAATGCTTTGGAGCATTTTTTTAAATACTTTACTTAAAAATAATAAAGCAGACTTTTTTCACAGCTAAAGATTAATTTTAGTTTAAAAGTAAACCTGAAAAAGCTTTAACTAATATTAAAACACCTTTTACATCATTTATATAAAAACATAGTTCAGAGCTTGTATAATTATTTGATAGCTGATATCTCTTTTTGTGAACCTAAAAGAAAATTTATCATGAAAGCATCTTTAAAAAATCTTCAGTTCCAGACTCTCAAAGAGATTTCCGGCATTATAGACAAGGCACTTGACCTTGAAGAGACTCTTGGTGAAATTTTAGAAATCCTCTCAAGAAAACTCAGCATGAAAAGAGGAACCATAACCCTTTTCGACTCTGACACAGGGAATCTTTCCATAAGCGCCTCCTGCGGCCTTTCTTCCGAAGAAAAAAAAAGAGGAGTATATCAGCTTGGAGAAGGTGTCACCGGAAGAATATTTAAAACAGGCCAGCCATTTATTGTCCCGGATATAAGCAAAGAGCCGCTTTTTCTTAACAAAACAGGATCCAGAAAAATTAAAAAAGAAGGCCTCTCCTTTATAGGGGTACCTGTAATTCTCAATGCTGAACCTATAGGTGTTTTAAATGCAGACAGGCTTTTTGAAAATGAGATTTCGTTTATAGAAGACCTCGAATTTCTTTGTGTTGTAGCTACATTGATAGCCCAGTTTATAAGCATAAACCGCAAAGTTGAAAAAAGAGAAGAGGTCTTAAAAAAAGAAAACGTCTCCTTAAGAAGCCAGATTTCAAAAAAGACAAAAGGTCTCTACATGGTCGGCAGAAGCTCGGCAATGGCTGAAGTACAGAGAAAGATAGAAAAGGTTGCCCCTACCAAGGCAAGTGTTCTTCTTCTTGGAGAATCAGGTGTTGGTAAAACTCTTATAGCAAAACTTATCCACATACTTTCAGATAGAAAAAACTATCCCTTTATAAAGGTAAACTGTGCATCCATTCCTGAAAATCTTCTTGAAAGTGAACTTTTCGGAGCTGAAAAAGGTGCTTTTACAGGAGCTACCCACACAAGACAGGGAAGATTCGAAGAAGGAGAAAAAGGGACTATATTTCTTGATGAAATAGGTGAGCTATCTTTTTCCATACAGGCAAAACTTTTAAGAATAATCCAGGAAAGAGAATTTGAAAGACTTGGAAGCTCAAAAACAAGAAAAATCGATGTAAGAATAATTACAGCTACAAATCAGGATCTTGAAACTCTTTGTACAAAAGGTAAATTCAGGGAAGATCTGTATTACAGACTAAATGTCTTTCCTGTAACAGTGCCGGCATTAAGAAAAAGAAAAGATGACATACCAGGTCTTTTAAACCATTTTGCATCAAAAATATCTGAAGAATACAACAAGAATATAAGCTTTACACCTGAATCCCTCGATTTTTTAATAAACTACAGCTGGCCCGGAAACGTCAGAGAAATGGAAAACCTGATGGAAAGACTTGCGATTATGTCGGAAGACAGAAAAATCGACATATCTTTTTTAAAAGAATACATCTCTCCTTCAGGAAACAACCTGCCTGATGAAGATCACAAGAGCTTTAAATCAAACACTCTTCAGCCGGATACTGTTCTTTCAAATAAAGACTCATCCCTTCATACAATGGAAAAAGAAAGAATAATAAACGCACTTGAAAAAAATTCCTGGCTTCAGTACAAGGCTGCTGAAGAACTTGGAATTACTCCAAGACAGATAGGCTACAGAATTAAAAAATATAATCTTGATCCTGTAATTGCACACGGAAAAGTAAGAATCAGAAACAATTAACAGCTTTTATAATCTGACTTAGTAATTTTAAATCTGTTGTATTATAACTGCAAAAGCTCAGCACAAGTCCAATACTCAACAGATTTAAAAATTATGAAAAAGCATAAGAAAAGGATCTTTTTGAAATCACAGAGCCTCCTTTTATACCTCCTTTTTCAATTTCACAAAAAGAATCTCCAATATACAAAGCCTCTTCATGATCATGGGTAACAAGAACTACAGGACATGAAATTATATCTCTTACCGAATAAAGATATTCTGATGCAATTTTTCTGTTTTTTGAATCAAGGGATGAAAAAGGTTCATCAAGTAAAAGAAGATCAGGTTTTCTTGCAACTGCCTGTGCCAGCGCAGCTCTTTGCCTTTCTCCTCCCGAAGCTTTAAGAGGTTTTCTCTTTCTTAAATGAGAAATATTAAAATGATCAATAAGATAATTCCCAAGATCTTTGTCCAAAGCTGTGTATAAGATATTTTTCTCTATACTCCAGTGAGGAAAAAGCGTGTAATCCTGAAATACATAAGAGATTTTTCTCTTGTGCGGTGGGGTATTTATTTTTTCTCTGCTGCAAAATAAAGTTTGACCGTTTATTCTGATAAAACCTGAATCAGGTTTTTCAAGACCTGCTGCAAGCCGAAGAAGCGTTGTCTTACCTGCCCCGGATTCTCCTGTAATCGAAAGTGCTTCTCTTTTTTTACATGCAAGCTTCACATCGATATTTATGGTTCCAATCTTTTTTTGCAGATTAAATTCAATCATTTTTTAATACTCCGGTAATAAGAAACGAAAAGAAAAATCCTGCAGCAAGAAGAATAAAAGACATTTTAAAAGCACCTGAATAATCAAGCATTTCAACAGATTCAAATATTGAAACTGAAGCTGTTTTTGTCTCTCCGGGAACAGAACCGCCAACCATTAAAACCACTCCGAATTCTCCAAGGCAATGTGAAAACACCAGAGCAGCGGATGAGGCTATTCCTGATACAGAGTTTGGAACAACAACAAGAATAAAGGTTTTAAACCTGTTAAATCCAAGCATTTGCGAAGCTTCAATCAGTCTTTTGTCAAGCTTTCTGAATGCTGTTAATACAGGCTGAACCGCAAAAGGAATATTTGATATCATAAGAGCAAGAACAAGACCTTCAAAGGAGAATATCAGCCTTGAACCTGTAATTTTTTCATAAACTGATCCGGGAAAAGAATCAGGCCCCATCATTATAAGAAGAAAAAATCCGAGAACTGTTGGAGGAATAAAAAGTGGCAGATTTAAAGCTGCTTCTACAATTTTTTGCCCCTTAAATCTTGTAAAACTTATAAGATATGCAGCAGGAAGAACAGCAATAACAAGAAAAGGAGTAACAATCCCTGCAAGTTTAACAGTCAGTATAAGAGATTTTAAATCAAGCATAATAAACTCTTTTTTCTGTCAATACCGGTTATAATTTACCTGCCGCTTTGTATCCGTATTTTTCCAAAACATCTTTTCTTGAGACAAGATAGTTTATAAATTCATTTGCTGTTTTATTGTTATCCAGAATACAGCCGCCCTGAATAATATCTTTTGAGTCTTTAAGAATAAAATGCTTTCCTTCTTTGCCTTTATCAGAAAGAGCCTGGGAAAGCGCACAAAATCCTGAGTCGGTAAAACCTGAATATGCATACTGAAAAGACTGGGCAACATTTTTCCCAAAAACCATTTTGCCATTAAACTTCTTTAAAACACCCTCTTTCTGCAAAAGATCTGTCACAATTTTTCCGTAAGGGGCAGCTTTAGGAAGAGCAACCGATACTTTAACAGATTTTTCAAGTGCATCTTTGTAATTATCTGCTTTTTTCACCTCTTCAGATTTTGTCCATAATACAGCCCTTCCTCTGGCATAAATAAAAGTATCTTCAGCTAATCCTGCTTCTTTAAGAAGCTCCGGTCTTTTAAGATCTGCAGCAAAAAAGATATCAAACGGAGCTTTGTTTTTTATCTGGCCGTAAAGTATACCTGTTGAACCAAAGCTGTTTACAATTTTAATATTTTCTTCTTTTTCAAATGCTTCAGAAATCTCCTTCATAGGAAGGATAAAGTTTGCCGCACAAGCAATCCTCAATTCCCCTGAAAATACATTTACAGGAACACCGGCGATTAAAAGTAAAATAACCCATTTTTTCATATCAAGATCCTTTTAAGCAGATTTTAAAGCCTCTTCAGCCACAGATTTAATCTCTTCTATATTAAGAGGTCTTTTTCTGGAAAAGGACAACTCCCTTATTTTATCAACAAGGATCTCTATTTCAGATTCTGAAGAATTAATTCTGTTTTCTGCCAAAAAGGTTTTTAAGGCAGATCTTCCGGATTTCCAGCCTATGGCTTTTACCCTTTTTTCCCCAAGAGACTCAGGGGAAAAAGGCTCCATAAGTGAAGGATCTTTTCCTATTGCATCAAGATGAATACCCGACTCGGATGAAAATATATCAGATCCCGCAAAAGGCTTGATTCTTGATACTGAAATTTCGGCAAGCTCTGATACAGTTCTGCACAGCTCTTTTATAATGTTTAGACTGTATCCTTTTTTTTTGTCTGCTATAACAAGCCTTGAGGCAATTTCTTCAAGCGGAGTTATTCCCGCTCTTTCCCCTGCTCCGAGAATTGAAGCATCTGTATAGTCTGCTCCGGCTTCAAGAGCTGTATATGAATTTGCACAAGCCATTCCAAAATCGTTATGAAAATGTGTTCCTATTTTAAGTTTTGTTATCTTTCTGAAATAGGAGATAAGCCTGCTTACTTTTACAGGAGTAATAAGTCCTCTTGTATCTGAAAACCTGACCCTGAAGCCTCCTTCGTATTCAATTCTTTTGATAATTTCTGTTACAAAATGAAAATCTGCTCCTTCAGCATCCTCCAGTCCCACAGAGACTTCAAGCCCCATAAGAGCAGCAAGTCTTACTGACCTTGAAACCATTTCAAGAAGCTCTTCTTTATTCTTTCCAAGCCTTTTTCTTATATGAAATCCTGATGAAGGAACTCCAAGATTAATTCTTTTAAGCCCCATATCAGCAGCTTCAATAATATCCTTTTCCCTGCACGGCAACCAGGCCGAAATAACTGTATTACCGAGTTCAGGACCTGACCAGCCTATTATCTCTTCAAGACCTTTCATACCTGTCCAGCCTGCTTCAATCTCTTCAATTCCTGCTTCAGCAAGAGAGGACATTATTTTTTTTCTGTCGCTGCCTGTGAAATAAGCCTTAAAAAGCTGTGAACCTTCTCTTAGTGTAGTATCGACAATCATGACAAAACCTCCCACTTAAAATTGTTTTGTCATTGCGTTGCAACTACCCTGCCAAAATATTAAAAAGCTTTAACAGCAGAGACTTACAACATCTGCCTGAATTTGAGACATTAAAATTGAAAGGATTTAGCTACAAAATTGTATGTA
>Ga0136557_1001007_pt1 | contig 19419 bp, 18 predicted proteins | sample AntRauTorckE6832_FD_104796 | JGI IMG/M metagenome (GOLD analysis project Ga0136557, IMG submission 104796) | Saline lake microbial communities from Rauer Islands, Antarctica - Metagenome Torckler E6 #832 | ecosystem: Environmental > Aquatic > Non-marine Saline and Alkaline > Saline | place...
GATGTAGAGAAGGTTCTTTCAGAGGTTTCTCCACTTGGGGAAGATGTCACGGAAGAGCTGGTTACACGTGGCTCAGAGAGGGAACAGAGTTCTCTGCCGGTTCTGGTGGTGGATGATTCCAGTGTGGCGCGTAGACAGATTGAGCGATGCCTTATCGCGATCGGCATTGAAGTCATCATCAAAAACGATGGCAGGCAGGCGCTGGATTATCTGGAAGAGCTCACACAGGATGGCTCCAAAGCCGAAGATCATCTGGCAATGATGATTTCCGATGTGGAAATGCCGGAAATGGATGGCTACACCCTGGTGACCCGGGTTCGGGAAAACCCCTCGCTTCGGGATCTGTACGTAATGCTGCACACATCCTTGAGTGGCGTATTCAACCAGGCCATGGTGAAGAAAGTGGGTGCCAATGATTTTATGGCAAAATTCAGCGCAGACGAGCTGGCCGAACGTGTCATGGAAATTCTTGATCAGGCATAACGTCGGTCTTGCGGATTCACTTCCAGAACAGAGATTCAATGAAAGCGGAAATAACGCCCCAGGAATACGAAGCCTTCAAGAAGTTCCTGCAGGATGCCTGTGGCATTCTGCTGGGGGATAACAAGCAGTACCTGGTTAAAAGCCGTCTGCGCCGGATTCTTGAAGACAATAGCCTGAACTCGCTTGGCGAGTTGTTGGACCGGATGAAACGACCGGGCCGAAGTAACCTCAAGGAGGTGGTGATCGACGCGATGACCACCAACGAGACCCTCTGGTTCCGCGACAATCATCCGTTCCGCATTTTGCAGGAAAAGTTGCTGCCGGAATTTGCCGAGCGTAAATCGTTTCAGCCTTTGCGAATCTGGTCGGCTGCTTGCTCCACCGGGCAGGAACCCTATTCGACGGCCATGGTGATCGAGGAATTCCGCCGTTCCCGCCCGGGCAAGCTTAGGGATGTAAAAATTGTTGCCACGGACATTTCCAAGAGTGTGCTGGATGTGGCGCGTCGTGGTGAATATGAAATGATCGCCATCGGCCGGGGGCTGTCTCCCGAGCGCCAGAAGCAGTTTTTTACCTCTTCACAAAACGGTGGCTGGCAGATCAAGCCACAAATCAAGGCAATGGTGGAGTTCAAGGAGATGAACCTGCTGGACCGCTACACATTGGGCAAGTTCGACATCATCATGTGTCGCAACGTGCTGATCTACTTCTCGGCGGAACTGAAGCGCGACATTCTTACCCGCCTGCATGCCGCTCTGAACCCGGGCGGATACCTGATTCTGGGGGCTTCCGAGTCGCTCAACGGGTTGTCGGATCTGTATGAAATGGTGCAGTGTCACCCGGGTATTATCTACAGAAAAAAATAGCTCCTGCCCCTGAGCGTATGGGGCGCCGCTTGGTTGGCGTTCAGGAGGTGTGTATTGGATCAGCTCAATCTGAGGCATCTGTATTATTTCTGGGTAATCAGCCGCGAGGGCTCCATAGCTCGGGCCAGTGAGGTTCTGGACCTGGCACCACAAACCTTAAGTGGGCAATTGGCAACCTTTGAGCAATCGGTTGGCGGCCAGTTGTTTTCACGGCGGAACCGACGATTGGCGCTTACTGAGCTTGGCCAGGTGGTGCGACGCTACGCGGATGATATCTTTGCGCTGACGGGTGAGTTGTCGGAAACCCTTCGGCTGGCGCCTGCCGACAGGCCGCTGAGTCTGTCAGCGGGTATCTCCGCCTCAATTCACAAGCTAATCGCGTATCAGCTATTACAGCCGGCAATGAAGCTTGAGCGCGAGGTGCATCTTGATTGCCGTACGGGGCGGCCCGAAGATCTGCTGCTCAGTCTCAAGCGTGGTGAGCTCGATGTTGTTCTGACCGACCGTATGCCATCCGCCGAACCTTCCGATCGCCTGGCAGTGCATTCTTTATCCAGTTCTACCATCAGTTTGTTCGCCGCGCCGGAGATGGCGCGGGCCCTTTGCCGGGAGTTTCCCCGATCACTCAACCAGCAGCCATTGCTGGCCAACGTTACGGATGCACCTTACTTTCGGAAGCTGATGAACTGGTTCACGCTCAACAATGTGCGGATGAATCTGGTTGCTCGAGTGGATGACAGCGCGTTGATCAAAGTTTTCGGACGCGAGGGTTTGGGTGTGTTTGCGGCCCCCACTGCCATCAAGAATGAGGTATGCAGGCAGTATCAAGTCGAACTGATCGCTTCTCTCGACGATGTGACCGATCAGCTGTACGCCGTTACCCGCAGCCGAAACCTGACGCATGAGGCCGTTCGTGCCATTTGCGATATATCCTGATCGGGGTGGGGGGGCAGATTTGTTAAAGCCTCGAAAAAAGCGAGCCTTCCGGCTTATAAAAGCTGATTTTATCGAAACAAAATGGCAGGCACTATCGGGTTGTGTTCGGCAAAAATCCGGAGGGAAATGCCATGAAAACCATTCACAAGTTTCGTCTCGCTACCGGCAAAGAGCCAACAACCCTGACCTTGCGTGAGGGCTTCCGGGTTGTGCGCTGTGAATACCTGGTTCCGCAAAAGGCCGTGTTTCTCTGGGTGCAGCAGCACTTGAATGTGACAACGCCGACAGTTGAGCGGCACTTCCGGGTGGCCATGTCCGGGGAACCTACTTGAATGTGACAACGCCGACAGTTGAGCGGCACTTCCGGGTGGCCATGTCCGGGGAACCTGTGCCCGACAGTTTTGAGTATCTGGATACGGCGCTTGATCCATTTGGACCTGAGGCTTACCACGTTTTCGAAGTGCCTGCCGATGATCGGCATGTCACCCCGGACGATCAGAATCTCGCGGAGGAACCAAATCCACTCGCTGGAAATTCAGGCTGGCGGGCCGCTCAAGTTGTTTTCTAGCGCTCTCTTGGCCCCGAAAGGGGCCTTTTTATTTTAAAAGTCAGTCCAGAGGAAGATGGCCGGTTTTAACCCAGATAACGGTTTCCTGATCCACAAACGGGTGATGGTGGCTCATGTGGGGGCTGCGGATCCATGTGCCAGCGGGGTGGCGGCCATGCTCGTCGCAGAATTCTCCAGAAATGACCAGAATTTCCTCCCCACCAAAGTGTCGATGCGGCTGGAACACCTCATTGGCGGGCCACTTCACCAGCGCCACGTGCTCATTCTCGAAGTCATGCAGCGGCATAACCTGCAAGCCACCGTGGCCTGGTAGCCATTCTGTGGTGCCAGTGTCAATTCGAACCGTGGCGGTATCCCGGGGATTGAATTGATGCAGCTTTACTAGCAGGACGCAGCCCTCTTTGCTGAAAGGCGCATGACCACTGCCCGGCGGGTTTCGCAAATAGGTGCCGGCAGGGTAGTGACCGGTTTCATCCGAAAATGTGCCTTCCAGAACAAATATCTCTTCACCAAGAGGGTGTTCGTGGCGCTTGAATGAGGAGCCAGGCTGATAACGGACGATGCTTGTGGCATGGCCTCGCTCCGCATCCTCTCGTGCCAGAGGCTTTCGCTCAACGCCGGGTGCCGGACTTTGCTGCCAAGCCTGTTCATGAGTCTGGACCAAAACCTGCCGGGAGAAATCCATATTCAGCATATAAACCTCTGAGCTATCATTTTATCAGGGCCTGAACCTCCCTGAAGCGCGGGTGGTTGCAGTGTATCATCCACTCGAAAGCGACCATTTCTGTGGTTACGATACGAGCACCGCTTTGACGCAAACGATCCAGAGCTATATCTCTATCAGACTCTCTGCGTGAGCCGGTGGCATCTGCTACCACCCACACCTTGTAGCCTGCATCCAGCAGGCTCAGGGCTGTTTGCAACATACATACGTGGGCTTCGCAGCCGCCGATGACTATGTGCTGACGACCTTCAGGAAGTGCCTCAATCAACCCGTCCGGGCAAGCATCAAAACAATTCTTGGCAATGGTATTCTGGCAAAGGTCACGTACGGGGCGGAGGTTATGGCCCAGCTTGTCAGGCAGTTGCTCAGTGCCAATAACGGGCACGTCTAGCAGCCTGGCGATTGTGGCCAGTAAGGAGCACCGGTCAATAATGCGTCCGCCGTGAGTAATGGCGGGCATGAGCTTTTCCTGAACATCAATCAGGAGCAGGGTGGATTGTGCGGCTTTCATCAGCATTTTTGTTCTCCTTTTCACTGAAGTTCTGAACAAAGGATAGTCAAGTTGTGTAATCGGTAACCGGGCATTAGTGGTTTCCGGAAAAAATTTGGGGAATATGTGCCACAGAGTTGCCAAACACGGAGAAAACCAGTAAAGTTTGCGACCTCAAATCGGCAGCGACCTGCTGATTTGAAACAGGTTATTGGAGAGGTGGCCGAGTGGCTGAAGGCGCACGCCTGGAAAGTGTGTATACGTTAACCCGTATCGAGGGTTCGAATCCCTCCCTCTCCGCCAATACAAAACCCCAGCACTGAAAAGTGCTGGGGTTTTTTGTTGGCCGATTGGGAGGGTAGAAAGAACCCTGGCGGGTTCGACCGAAGCCTGCAAAGCAGGCGGAGGAACGTCGGAGCGAAGCGACGACGGCCCCGAAGGGGTGAGGGCCAAAGGCCCGAATAATCCCTCCTGGCGGTTGTACAAATAAGCCCCGACATCCCTGCCGGGGCTTTTGTCCTAAACGATGGCTATGCTTTACACGCTGAATCGACTGATCTGAGCATTCAGCTCCTTCGCCAGCGCCTTCAACTGATCCCCACTGCTTGCCACGGTATTCGCCGCCGTCACTGTGCTTTCTGAGGCCTGCGTGATGCGCATCAGATTGGCACTCATTTCCTCGGAGACGTTGCCTTGCTCTTCTGCTGCAGAGGCTACCTGAATGCCCATGTCGCGGATGCGTGACATCTGATCAACAATACGCCGCAGTTCTTCACCGGCGTGGTGTGCCGAGGTCACGCTGCGCTCGGCACGCTCGCGGGACGCATCCATAACCTTGACTGCTTTCTGCGCGGCGGTCTGCAGCCGCTCGTTCATGTTGCGGATTTCCTCGGTGGAGCCTTGTGTCCGCTGGGCCAATTGACGAACCTCATCGGCGACAACGGCAAACCCGCGGCCGGATTCGCCGGCTCGGGCCGCCTCAATAGCGGCGTTCAAGGCCAGCAGGTTGGTTTGCTCGGAAATCGCCTGGATTTCACTGAGAACCTTGCTGATCTGTTCGGTGTCACCTTCCAGCTCCTGGATAACCCGGGCTGCTTCTTCAACTTCGTCGGCCAGGGACTGGATCAGGTTGACGGTGTCTTCGACATCGTGGTTGCCTTCGTCGGCCTCATGGTCAGCGGCTTCAATAGCAGACGCTGTTTCGTTGGCGCTGCGAGCCACCTCCTGAACACTGCTGGCCATTTCATTCATGGCGGTTGACAGCTGTTCGGATTCGGCGGCCTGGGCATCCAGGGCGGAGCTGGTTTCCTCGGCGCTCTTTGCCAGGTCTTCTGCACTGCCGGACACCTGGGTGGCAGAGGTGGCAATTTGTTGCACCAGATCGTGGAATACGTCCAGGGTTTCATCGATACGGTGGCCTACGTGCCCCAGCTCGTCCTTGTGGCTTAGGTTCGTCCGTACTTTCAGGTCACCGTCTGCGGCCCTGGTCATTACCCGTGCGATGATGTCCAGAGGGGATGTGATGCTCCGGCTGATCAGCATTGAAACGCCTATCAGGATAATCAGTGCGACCACCGTGGCAGCGCCAATCCGGATCACGTCATTCATGAAGGCGCTGTTCAGGTCATCCATGTAGACGCCGGTACCAATGACCCATCCCCAGGGCTCGAAAGTTCTTACTACGGTCAGCTTGGGTTGTGGCTTGCTTCTGCCAGCTTTCGGCCAGAGGTAGCTGAATTCCGGGCTTACCTGGGCGTTGTCCAGCAGGTTGACCATTTCCCGGAACAGGAATCGGCCGTCCTCAGTCTGGAAGCCGCTGAGATCGCGGCCTACATTGGCAGGGTCGCCACCGTGAATCTGCATCTTCACCTGGCTGTCCAGAACGAAGAAGTAATCGTCATTGCCATAGGTCATGTTTTCAAGCAGGTGCCTGGCTTCCTGGCGAGCCTTGCTCGCGGTCAGTTGGCCGGCATCAATCTGACCGTCCAGGGTGTCCAGGAGGCTGACCGAGGTGTCGAGCAGGGCATTGAGTTGCGAGGTTCTCTCGGAAACCAGGGAGTGGCGCATATCCACAAGGGCCGCGCCGGCGATAGCCACCAGCATAAATGCCGTAAGCCCGACAAGGATCCCGAGCTTTAGCCGCACCCTGATATTCTTTAAATGCATATCTTAGTTTCCATTTACGTCATTTGTTATTAAAGGATTTTTCGGTGATTCTACTACATTATTTGTAGCTTGTAACGGCATGTAGGCTTGGCTCTTTGTTTTTTATCCACTGAATAGCATTTTTCAATAGGGCTCCGCCTCCCAGAAAAGCTAGGATAATGGCGGCTAAGTCGTTGGTTCTGCGTCTTCCTCGCACTGTTTCGAAGTGTTAATGTTCTGTAACTAATTTGGGAGAAAGAGAATGCAGCCGTTACACATTCTTTTGGTGGAAGATGACGCTGGCGATGCCGGACTCATTCGTTATAACCTGAAGTTCAGTGGCCACGAACATCAGTTGGCATGGGTTGAGAGCGTGAGAGCTCTGGAAGAGCACATGGAACATGTATCCCAACTACCGGATATCGTGTTGCTCGATCTTAACTTGCCCGAATCTACCGGTCTTGAAACCGTCAACCGGTGCAAAGATCTGGTCCCGGATACACCCATTGTGGTTCTGACTGGTCATGATGATCTCGACTTTTCCCTTAAGACACTGGAAGCAGGCTCACAGGATTACCTTGTCAAGAATGCTGTTGACGCCGATGCCTTGATCCGATCGGTCAGATACGCCATCGAGCGACATCAGCTTGAGCGCAAGCTTTATCAATCAGAGCAATTGATGAACGCTGCCATTGAAGGTGGCAACCTTGGCGTTTGGGAATGGAACATTTCTACAAACGAGTGCCATAAAAGCGATTCGCTTCTTGCCAGCCTGGGATTGACCCGGAATAGCGCTGAACTATCGGAGGCAGCGCAGCCATTTCTTGAAAGAATCCACTGTGAGGATATCCGCCGTTTCCGTGAAGCGCTGAATGACCATCTTGAGGGTAAAACGCCTCGATTTCAGTGTGAATTCCGGGTCAGGCACGAGGATGGCGATTGGCCATGGCAGTTTGTCTCGGGTCATGTGGTCAACAGAAACAGAGGACAATCCGAACGTATAGTGGGTATCCAGCAAGACATCAGTGAGCGGAAGGCGCTGGAAGCAAAGCTGACGGATATGGCGATGCACGATGAGCTCACTCGGCTTTTTAACCGTCGCAGTTTTATGGAAGCCATGAATCGGGAATATGGCCTGGCCCGACGTGATGGTGACTATCCTGTGGGCTTACTGATGCTGGATATTGATCACTTCAAAAGGGTCAACGACACCTATGGTCACGCTGCAGGTGATGAAATCCTGAAGGCGTTTTCAAAAACGGTATCCGATACTTTGAGAGAAACGGACATTCTTGGGCGTTTAGGCGGTGAAGAATTCGCTATTTTGCTGCCTGACACCGGAGCCAAAGGTACCCGCTGTGTTGCGCAGAAGGTTCGCGCTGCAATCGAGGCTATGAACGTCAAGATTGAGGGTGTTGGCATACGAGTGACCACCAGCATCGGAATGGCGGCTCTCCTGACCACGGACCAAAGACCCGATGGTGCTCTGGTGAGGGCTGATCAGGCGCTTTATGCAGCGAAGCAGAATGGCAGAAACTGTGTGGTATCTGATGCAGAGGTGGCCGGCACCCCCGCTAATCCCGCTATCGCAGACATTCAACCGTAATTGATCTGGAACTCGATGCGAACCCTCCAAATATTAGCACTTTTGTGTCTGCTGTTAACGGCTTCCTCGGTGGTTGCGGTCAACACAATGACGTTAGGGGTTTTTGAATATCGTGCCAAAGAGTTCGTCACAGCCCGATTTCAGCCTGTTGCGGATGAAATGGGTGCCGCTCTTGGCGACACCAAAGTCGAGCTGCGCGTGTTATCGCTGGATGAACTGGATAAGGCTATCTCGGAAGGCCAGATCGACTTTATTCTCACCAATCCGAGGCATTTTCTGGCAATCCGAAAAACGAACGAGGTGAGTGGTGCTCTGGCAACACTGAAAAAAGAGCAGGGTGGCCGTCTACTCAGCTCCCTGGCTGGGGTTGTTTTGACGCGTCCGGAGGCTGGTATATCAGAGCTTTCGGACTTAAAAGGTCTTGAAATCGGGGTGCCGGGGAAGCGTTTTCTTGGTGGTTTTTTGACCCAGGCTTACGAAATTGCCGAGCAGGGATATAACCCTGAGACGTTTGCGGATTATGTAGAACTTGGTTCTCATGATTCAGTCATGCAGGCGCTTGTCGATGGTGATATAGATGCCGGGTTTGTGAGGACGGGAGTTTTTGAAGATTGGCTCACGGCAAGTAGCCTGGAGCCAGACGATCTGAACGTGTTGCGCATCCAGACCAATTCGCTTTACCCGCTCGTACATTCGACTCGTCTATATCCAGAGTGGGCGTTGGCGGCGATGCCTCATGTCTCCATGGAGGCCATTCGTTCTTTCAGTAATGCTTTGTTGAGTGCCGATAAAATATCGACTACACAAGGCGTGGTGGGCTTTGATCCGCCCCAGGATTATCTGCCCGTTGAATTGGCTGCGAGGGAGCTAGGCGTAGAGCCGTTTGTTAAAGATTCCATCTGGCAGCAAATCCAACGCCAACATGGCTCAGCGGTCTGGGTTGTTATCGTTCTGCTGATTGCACTTTTTTCTTCTTTACTGGCTCTGGCCTATTTCAACCTGAATAAATCGCGCCTGTTGCGACGTTTTAACGCCCTTTTTTATTATTCACCCAGCGCCAAACTTCTGGTAACCGAGGACCACCAGGGCGTTCCGGTCATCAAAGAGGCCAATTATGCCGCTGCGCAGCTATTTGGATGTGATGGTCCCGAGGCGCTGGTGGGACAGTCCGTGAAGGATTTATCGCCATCAAATCAGCCTGATGGCCAGGAGTCCGCTCTAAAAGCTGCCAGTTTGATCCGCCAGCTTGACCATGGTCGCCAGGAATTCAATTGGGAGCATAAAAGATTAGGTGGGGAGCTGGTTCTCACGAAAGTGACCTTATTGCGCTTCAATGGCGACTATTTGTTTGAAAAACTGACTCACCAACCTCTATATCTTGTCGCGCTGCAAGACATTACCGCTCAGGAGAAAACCCGCAAAGCCCTCGAGGAAGAGCGAAATGCCCTGAAAGGCATCTTGTGGGGTACTGCTGCAGGCACCTGGGAATGGGAAGTGCAAACGGGCAGAACCCGGTTCAATGAACGTTGGGCCAAAATGGTGGGCTACCGGTTGGAGGAACTGGAGCCTACTACCATTGACACCTGGTTATCACTTTGCCATCCGGATGATCTGGCATACTCGGAAGCGATGCTGCAAGAACATTTCAGCGGCGCAAAAGACAGCTACGATGTGGAAGTACGAATGCGCCACAAGGACGGGCACTGGATCTGGGTCCAGGATCGTGGGCGTGTGGTGGCCTGGGACAATGATGAAAAGCCGGTGCTGGTGGCAGGTACTCACACAGATATTACCCAGCGTAAAACGGCTGAAGCCAGGGCCAACAGGCTGGTTACCCAAATGCGCAAGCATGCGGCCCTTTTACCGGGAACGCTCTATCAGTACTGGCAACACCATGACGGCCGCTCAGCATTCCCTTACGCCAGTGAAGGCATCTACCAGATTTATGGCGTTACCTCTGAAGAAGCGGAAACCAGTGCCGAGCCTGTTTTTCGTGTTATTGATCCTGAAGATAGGCCGCAGGTTGCGGAGTCAATTGAGCTATCTATGACCAATCTGACAACCTGGCGTGCAACGTTCAGGGTCAATCATCCAGAAGGGCATCAACTCTGGGTGGAAGGCATTGCGACGCCAGAACGTCTTGAAGATGGCAGTACCATGTGGCATGGCTATTTGCACGATGTCACTGATGAGTATCAGAATCTGGTTAAGCTCGAGGAGTACCGGGACTCTCTGGAACGTTCCAATCGTGATCTTGAACAGTTTGCCTACGCCGCTTCCCATGATTTGCGCCAGCCACTGCGCATGGTTACAAGTTATGCCCAATTGCTGGAACGCCACCTCAAAGGCAGCCTCGATGAAGATGGCAGCGTGATGCTGCACTACATGCGAGATGGTGCCCAGCGCATGGATAGTATGCTGTTGTCGTTGCTGGATTACTCCCGTGTGGGCCGGAAAGGTCTGCCCAGGCAAAAAATGGCGCTAAAAGAGTCTCTGGATGAAGCCTTGCACTTCCTGAAACCGAATATAGATGAAGCAGAAGCATCGGTTGAAGTGAAAGGGGAGTGGCCGGAAGTTTTCGCCAGTCCGGATGAAATGACCCGCCTGTTCCAGAATTTGATTAGCAATTCACTGAAATATCGGAGCAGATCCAGGTCGGTCGAGATTGCGGTCACGGCGGAGGGGGCGTCGGAGGAGCAAGAGTGGCGGATTCGTATTTGTGATAATGGTATTGGTATTGCACCGGGACAGATTGGCCGTCTTTTCCAGGTCTTCCAGCGTTTGCATACTCGTGAGCAATATGAAGGAACCGGGGTCGGTCTGGCGATCTGCCGGAAGATCGTTGAGCGTCACGGTGGAGAAATCACAGTGGAGTCGGAAGGCGAGGATCAGGGCACCTGCTTCTCCTTCACGCTACCGAAATCCGGTAAAGGTCGGGAGGGGAGTTGATGGTCGTGCGCTTTTGTATTCTGGTTCTGCTCTGGCTGAGTCTGCCTCTGATGCTGCAGGCATCAGAGCATGAATCACTGACGTTCGAGACATTTTTTAATCAGCACCCCAGCCCGATGTGGATGATCGATATTGATACCGGCACCATTGTTAATGCCAATCCTGCCGCCGAAACGTTTTACGGTTATGAAGCTCTTGAGGGCATGAATATTGATCAGATCAACATGCTCACGCCTGAACAGATAAAACAGGAGACCGCATTGGCTGGCCAGTCTGGCCGCAATCATCTGTTTTTTCGACATCGGCTGGCTAATGATGAAGTGAAATTGGTTGGTATCTATACCAATCGATTCAACTGGCAAGGCCAGGACGTATTGCTTTCCGCGTTATACGACACCAGCGAGTTCGAGCCCGCTGCCGAGCGTCATTATATTGATCGGGTCGAAGAGCAGGTCGACCTCCAGACGAAGCAATTACAGAGGGCTAAAGACCGGCAGTTCTGGATTGCAGTAGTAGCGGGTATTGCTCAAACATTAGTCATTGCGATCCTGGTTCTGGTACTTGTCTGGCTCAGGCGCGCCAATCGTGAAAATAATCGGCTGGTTGATGAGCTGTCTTTCCGGAATGAGGAGTTGGTGCGGCTGAGCCATGTTATGGCGCACCATTTTCAGGAACCCAGTCGACGGCTCGTAAGTTTCGCCCAGCAGGTTTCACGCCAGGCGAAAGGTGTAGACAACTCCCGGCTGCAGGTTGCGACGGACTTCATCCAGGAGCAGGCGAAAAGGCTGAGTGACCTGGTTGGTGATGTTCAGCGGTATCTGAGTTTGGATCATATTAAGCCGATTCTGGAAAATATCGATGTTGGGAAACATTTGGATCGGGTGTATAAACAGGACAAAATGTTGGAGCCCGCACGCGAACAGGGTGCTCTGCAGGTACCTGACAACCTGCCTGATGTTTATTTCGACGCGCGTCGTCTGGAGCTGATTTTTACGGCCTTGCTGCATAATGCCTGGACCTATCGAAACCCGGAGCGTGACTTGGAGGTCAGAGTGAGTGCTCGACGAAAGGGGCAGCGTATCGTGTTCTGTGTTGCCGACAACGGCTCAGGAATCGCGCCTGAGTACCGTAAACAGGTGCTGGAGCTGTTTTCACGCCTGGTGGCCAGCAAAGACAAGCTGCCCGGGACTGGCATGGGGTTGGCTCTTGTTGTTAAAGCACTCCGCGCGGTGGACGGCCATCTCTGGATAGAGGATGGCATTGACGGAGGAACAGCGGTGTATTTTGATCTCCCAGAGAGTAAATAAGGTACTTTATGAGTTCATCTGAATTTGTGGTGCTGTTGATTGAGGATGAACCGGCAGACGTTCACCTGACCAAAATGGCGTTCAACGAGAGCAAGGTTCTTGTGGACGTTCATGACGTGGGAGACGGCCTGGAAGCGCTGGCTTTTCTCAAAAAAGAGAAACCTTATGCGGACGCCCCCAAACCGGACCTGATCCTTCTGGATCTCAACATGCCGCGCATGGATGGGCGGGAATTTCTTAAGCACTTCAAGGGGCTGGATAGCATCAATCGCATACCGGTGGTTATTCTGACCACTTCGGAAGCAGAAACCGACGTTGTTGCGTCTTACGATCTCGGGGCTTCGGGATTTATTGTCAAACCCGTCGATATCGAACAGTTTATTGGGGCGATACAAACCCTCGAAGATTACTGGCTGACCCTGGTTCGTCGGTCGCCGATATAGGGATGTCTTCCGGTCAGGCCAGTCCGGCAGACTGCAGCACGAACACCCCCACGGTAACCGTCACGCTCGCCAGCAGGGTGGTCAGAGCAATAACATTGGCCGCCAGTCGGTCGTTTCCGCCCAGTGCTTTGACCATCACGAAACTCGCTGCTGCGGTCGGGCTGGCAAAGAACAGGAACATCAGGCCCAGTTCGCGTCCTTCAAAGCCGGCCAGCCAGGCTGCAAACGTACAGATAACCGGCAACGCGACCATCTTCCACATGGAGGCTCCCAGGGCGGCTGTGCTGTCGCTGCGAATGCTTTTAAGGGATATGGTGGCGCCGATGCAGAGCAGCGCTAATGGCAGGGTCAGTGAGGCAAAGTAATTGCCGCTGGTCATTATCCAGCCGGGCAGGGAGATATCCAGCGCGGCAAACGGAATGGCGAATATCACGGCAAGGATTAACGGGTTCCGGGCGAGATCCCGAACGGTTTCGGTGAAGTTCATGGTTTTCCCGGGGTGATACGCCAGCAGAACAATCACCGATAGCGTGTTGTAGCTGACGATCACCAGTCCTAACAACAGGCCGCCGGCGGAAAGCCCGTAGTCGCCATAAAGGTTGGCTGCCAGCGCCAGGCCGACAATGCCACAGTTGCCCCGGAAGGCCCCTTGCACGTAGACGCCCCGGTCTTCCTGCTTGATTCGCCGGGTAGACCAGACCCAGACCAATCCGAAGCTTGCCAGCGTCGCCATCAGGTAAAAGCCTAAAAGCGCCGGGTTAAACGTAGCGTCAAGATCGGCGCGGATAATACTCAGGAATATCAGTGTCGGGAGGGTGGCCTTGAAAACCAGGGCCGATGCCGTACTGACAAAGGCCTGGTCGATCCAGCCCACCCGACGCAGACCAATACCCAGAAACACCATCACGAACACCGGCAGGGTGGTTTCCAGCGTACGCAGGAACGTTTCCAGCAGGGTGGTCAAGACGCGGTCCTGAAGCTGTCGAATTCACCGGTGGCGGGTTGTATTTCGGCCTCGATGTCATCCACCACCGCCTGAGGAGAACCATCCCGGGCCCATTGTTTCAGGGCTTCTAGCTGGCTTTCTTCACCCTCGGCAATAATCTCGACCCGTCCGTCGCTGAGGTTTCTGACAATGCCGGTGAGCCCGAGCGCCCGGGCTTTCTGCTCGGTATAAGCCCGAAACGATACACCCTGAACTTTTCCGCTAATCAGCAGATGTTCGCGTTTAATGGCCATAATCACCTGTTATAGCTGGTCCGTTTTGATGCAACACCATGAAAAAGGCCTCCGAAAAGGAGGCCTGTGTTCCTGATTATAACCTGAATCGCTTATTCAGGGTTTGCTTCAAAGTTTCTGGGAACGCCAACGTTAAAGGGTTTCAGGAACGGTTTCCCGCCGGTATTCTCGTGGTCCCCGAGCAATTCGCCATCATCTGCGCTGTTTTTGCCATACATGGAGTGTTGATGGAAATTGTCGAACCGTTCGGCTGTTTCTTTTACGTCACCGGTGAAGCGCGGATCTTGAGGGCGCTCCTGATTATCCATGTAATAAGCAATATCCCAGGCTTCCTGGTCCGTCAGTGAGCGTGGCTGGCCCAGCGGCATGTTGTTCTTGATGAAGCCGGCTGCCGTGAAAACACGAACCATGCCTGCGCCCCAGTTGTTGGACATGTCGCCCCACAGGGCCGGATAGACTGTCTTGTCATCGACCCGCTGGCCGGAACCATCTTCCGCGTGGCACACAGAACATTCCTGCTGATAGAGCTTCTCACCGTTGGCATAGCTGAGCTCTTCGGGACGTTCCGGTGCCGGGAACCCGCGGCCGTAGATGCCTTGTTTTGGATACATCTCCACGCCGCTGGCCAGCCACTGGTGATAGGCAGCCAATGCCAGCATGTCATCGCTGCCGTACTCCGGCGGTGTGCCGTTCATGGAGTAGGCGAAGCATCCGGCAATACGCTCTTCCAGGCTGTTCACATGGTCGTTTTTACCCCGGTAGTTGGGCAGGGTGACGGCCGCCGGCCAGATGGGGGCGCTGAAGGGCATGCGTCCCTCGCCCAGGTGGCAGCTGGAGCAGTTCATGTTGTTGAACACGTTTTCGCCGCGTAACTGCTGGGTGTTGGTGAACAGGTCATAGCCCCGGCGGATGGTCTGTTTGAGTTTGGGATGAATATCCGCTGTTTCCAGGTCTTCCATTGTGGGTGGAATGTGCACCAACTGGTCTTTTTCAGGTGGCGGGAAGCCGAGTTCTGTCAACGTGTCGATGTACTTCCGGATTTCGGCATCGCTGGCATAATCATTGGCTGTCGCAGAGGCCGTAAACATCACCGTGGCAGACACAGCGGCATACATAAGTTTGCGAATCATAATCTGGAGCTCCCTTTATTCAGCCACCGGGCTCTGGTTGGCCAGCCATACGGCAACCGCGTGAATGTCCTCGTCGCTAATACGCTCGGCGATGGTGCCCATCAGGTTCTGCGGATCATTGCTGCGGGTGCCTTCTTTCCAGGCATTGAGCTGTGCTTTGATGTATCCAGCGTGTTGACCGGAAATTCCGGGAAATACCGCGCCTGCACCCCGATTGTCAGGGCCGTGGCAGCTCTTGCAAGAAACGATGTATTGCGACCAGTCACCCCGCTCGGCAATCTGTTGGCCGCGTTTGAGCACATCTTCAGACGCATTATCTCCTCCCTGGCCTGCAGTCGGCTCCATTTGTGCGTAATAAGCGGCAACATCAATAATTTGCTGGTCACTCAGCATGTTGGCAAAAGGCATCATGGATGCATTCTGACGATTGCCTTTCTTGAAGTCATGAAGCTGTTTGGCGATGTATTCGGCATTCAGCCCTGCCAGGCGAGGCCAGGATTCACCGCCCTCCACATGTTTGCCGCTACCATCAGCCTGATGGCAGGCCGTGCACACAGCGGCGGCAGAGGCGCCTTTCTCCGGGTCTCCCTCCGGTTCTGACAGCGCAAAGCTGGCATAGGTAGCCAAGCCGATGGCGGCAAGCGTTATTGGTGTCTTTTTCACAAGCTGTCCCTCTCTCAATCTGCACCAGTTTGTGTTCGGTTATATGTTTATAGCTTGGTGCATGGGTGGCATTCTCGCCTTATTACAATCCAGTAATCAAGGAAGCCACCCTGTTTGCTGAAAAGTCATATAGCTGGCAGTGCCGATGGCAATGGAAAGCAGGGCATTGCGTCGCCAAAAATGCACCACGACCACCAGCATGCCGGGAATGAGCGCATCCAGCCCGGGGGAGGCGGCACTCCAGGTCGCGGAGCGTTGCAGAAATACCGTTGCCAGTAATGCCATAACCGCAGCGGGCAGGAACCGACCCAGGTGGCGGATGAGCGGATGTTCGGTGTGCCTGTCGAAAAACACAAAAGGCACCACCCGTGTGGCAAACGTGGCCAGCGCAGACACGGCAATAAAAGCGGCCAGATAATAGCTTTCAGTCATGGCCCGAACCCTCGACAGCGGCAGTGCGATGCTTCCGGTAATGGCCCAGTAATACTGCTGTGACAATGGCAATACCGGCAATCAGCTGATGGGTGGGCGCTACCAGTAACATCGCTATTCCCGCCGCAAACGCTCCGCTCCAGATCGGGAAGGCATCGCCCAGCGCTTTGAATTGTTCAATAGTCAGAACAATGAACAGCGCCACCAGCGCAAACTCGATGCCGGTACTGTTGAAAGCCACTAGCTCACCCAGCAAGGCGCCGAGTGTGCAGCCAAACACCCAATAGGCCTGATTGAAGGCGGTAATCCGGAAGTCCAGTTGTTGTTCGTGAGGCCGGTCTGCCGTTCTTGGCCGGCTGGTTAGCAAAGAGTAGGTTTCATCCGTCAGACCGAAGATCAGATAGGCTTTGCGCCACCCGGCTCCGCGGAACTGGCCAAGCAGCGAAAGGCCGTAGAAGAGGTGTCTGGCATTGAGCACAAACATGGCCACGGCTACTTCCACCAGCCCGGCGCTGGCAGCCAGCAGGCTGACGGCAAGAATCTGTCCGGCGCCGGCGTAGATAACAAGGCCCATCAAGGGAGCGATCCACCAGGCATAATCCAGTTGGGTAGCAAACAACACCCCGAAGGCGGTTCCCAGGGGAAGATATCCGAACAGGATTGGCAGTGTCAGTCGGAAAACGGTTTGATTCATTAGCATTCAAACGTTGTTGAAAGCGGCGATGATATTGCAAGCGATTGTTTTTTTAAAGCGTTGGCCGAGCTTGGTAAAGAGAGGGTCGCAAACCGTGACATAAAATTGTCATACAGCCTGCATACCCTCGTAGAAACATTGTCTTACCGGAGTCTGTATGCTCGCCACCGTTCGTGCCCGAATCCTGTTTTTCGCTTTGTTGTCTCTGGCGGCGGTTGCCGGCCTGGCGATTATGTCGTGGGTGATTATTCTCAAGGCTGAGAACACTGCTGACAGTCTGATTCGGCACAACCTGCAGGAGTCCTGGATACTGGTGGATCTGGAGCAGGACCATCGTAGGCTTCAGGATCTGGCGTTCAAGGTTAAAGCCCAATTGTTGCTTTGGGATGAAATTGAAGATGAATACCAGTATCTGGACAAGGCACTGGCAGAAAACTGGCAAAAGGTCAGAGCGACACCAAGCCTGGCTGCCTGGGCAACTGAAAACCAGGACGTATTTTCTGAAGTCCGGGCGCTGATGCGTGCTATGAAAAGCGGTATTGATGAAAAAAGCTACTACCGTGTTGGCCAGGTGGTGGATTTTCAGCTGTTTCCTGCGCTCGAGCCCATGTTGAAGGCCATTAGCGATCGACAGCAGACCAGTCGGGATGAGGTGTCTGGTGGGGCCGATGAGCTGCTTGCTTTCCTTGATGACCAGCAACTGTTCCTGTTGGCCGGTTCCGTCGGATTTCTGGTGGTCGTCGTGGTGATGACCCTGTGGATGCGCAGCTCGGTGATTCTCCGGCTGCAAGGCATGGAGCGGGAATTGATAGCCATGGAGCAACACTCGGATCTGACCCTGACGCCCCGGCTCACCGGCAGGGATGAGGTTGCCGGTGTGGCCGGCGCACTGGAGCGACTGGTTCAGCGTTTTGAAACCTTTATCGGTGATATTCGCGTAGCGGCCACCGGGCTGGATGAACGTTCCGGCAAACTGGATGACGGTGCCGAAGCTTTGCAGAAAGCGTCTGATGCCACCCGAAAGCAAATCAGTGATGTCACTACCTCTATGGCGGCGATCTCGGAGCAGGCGTCTCACATCGAGCAGGCTACTGAACAGTCAGCGACGACGGTGAATCAGGCGCTTTCCGCCAATAGCGAAGTACGGGAAGGGCTGCAGCAAAGTGAGCAAGGCGCGAATCACACCATGGATGTCATTGCCCGGGTATCTTCTTCGATTCATGCGCTCAATGAATCGACCGGTAACATTGAACAGGTTATCGGGGTAATTGCCGACATTGCCGAACAAACCAACCTGCTGGCACTGAACGCCGCCATCGAAGCGGCCCGGGCAGGCGAGCACGGCCGTGGTTTTGCCGTGGTCGCTGACGAAGTGCGAACTCTGTCTCGGCGCACAGCCGATTCAACGCGTAACATCCGGCAATGGGTTCAGGATCTGGTCAGTGGTGTTGGCGATGTTGATACGTTGCTGGCGGAAATGAGTGATGCCGGGTCGCAGAATCGGGACAATTTACTGGCTTTGAAAGCCCATCTTGAGCATCTGAACCGTCAGTTTGACGAACTGGAACAGCAGAGCGACAGCATTCGTGAATCGGTGACCCGTCAGCGGGATGAAATTGGCCGGGTAGGGCGTCGATCCGATGCTTTGTCGGTGAGCGCCGAAACCCTGACCGAAAGCGTCCAGGGCACTCGTGTTGTCAGTGATGCATTGCGCCAGGAGTCGGCGTCCATGCGGCAGTTGATTGCAGGTTTCCGCACCCGGGAGGGTTAATCCCGTGAACCCTCAAGTCTTTGCCGGCCGGGGCTTCTGATCCCGGCAAGAAAATCGTACCATGGCGCTAATCGAATGGAGGTGCCATGAGCGACGAAGCCGAAACCCAACCCGAAGGCGATCCACGGCAGGAAAAATTTGTTGTCGAGACGCAATTGCTCTCCGAAGAACTGCTGAAAGGTCTGGCCGAGGAATATTGCACCCGTTATCACGGGCTCAATGATACGGAAGATCCCCTGGCCGAGCGCGACAGGGTGCTGGGCGCAATACGCCGCGGCGATCTGGTTGTCTGGTTTGATCCCGTTGAGAACTCCGCCAGCCTCGGTAACTCGCCAGACTTATAGCCCTGGCCGGCTACCCCGGTATATTGCCAGCAGATACGACGTTCTATTGTTATGCCCGATGGTGAGGTGAATTTTGATCAGGGTACTGGTTGTAGATGACCACGAGCTTGTACGTTCCGGCATTACCCGCATGCTGGCCGACAATCCGGATATCGAAGTGGTTGGTCAGGTATCTTCGGGCGAGGATGCCGTCGAGTTCGTGCGCACAAACCATCCGGATATCGTGCTCATGGATATCCGCATGCCCGGTATTGGCGGGCTGGAAGCGACCCGTCGAATTATTCGCCGCGACGACTCCATACGCGTTATCGCGCTCACCGCATTTGCTGATGATCCATACCCCGCACGCGTTATGCAGTGTGGCGCGCAAGGTTACATCACCAAAGGTGCGGCCATGGAGGAAGTGGTTCGCGCCATCCGCAAGGCTCACTGCGGGCAACGCTACATCAGTCCTGAAATTGCCCAGAAAATGGCGCTCAAGCAAATTGTCGGTGAGCCCGACGAGGGTAGCGAGCTATCCCGTTTCGAACGCCTCTCTGAGCGGGAAATGCAAATCGCCTTGATGGTGGTGGATTGCCAGAAAGTTCAGGACATTTCAGACAAACTCTGCCTCAGCCCGAAGACCGTGA